>Ga0272446_1007064_pt1 | contig 11374 bp, 8 predicted proteins | sample YNPCB0061_FD_194587 | JGI IMG/M metagenome (GOLD analysis project Ga0272446, IMG submission 194587) | Hot spring microbial mat communities from Yellowstone National Park, WY, United States - YNP-CB-006-1 | ecosystem: Environmental > Aquatic > Thermal springs > Hot (42-90C) > Sediment | place...
CGCCAATCTGATTCAGGACCTTCACGACCGCGGGATGGCCGAGGATGTCATCACGGTCATGTGGGGAGAATTTGGCCGCACGCCGAAAATCAACGGGAATGCGGGCCGGGACCACTGGGCACCGGTAATGGGGGCCCTCATTGCGGGAGGTGGGCTCAAGATGGGGCAAGCCATCGGCTCCACCACGGCCAAGGGGGAGCGCCCCAAGGATCGACCCTGCACTGTGCCGATGGTCCTGAGCACGATTTATCGCCAACTCGGCATCGATCCCGCTCAGACCTTCCCCAACGGTTCGGGTCGCCCCATGTACATCCTGGATGAACGCGAGCCGATCAAGGAACTCCTGAGCTGACGAATGGTGTTATCCGCTGTCGCGGCAAATTCCTCACTCACGAGTTGCCGCGGCTTGAGCAAGGTTCCGCACATCCTCAGAGTCTCCGATCACACGAGGCTTGGTCATGTTCCGGGTTTGTCTGGTTTGGGTGGGAATCGCATCGGGATTACCGGTTTTGGCGGCTGAAGCGCCAATCACTCGCCTGTCGGTTCATCCCCAATCGCTGAAGCTTCAGGGTCAGCACGCCAGCGCTCAATTGGTGGTAACGGGCCACCGTTCCGATGGCCGGGAAGTCGACCTCACCTCGGTGGCCAGTTATGCGATCGGAGATTCTGCCGTCGTGCGAGTGGAGCCATCCGGCCGTGTGGTTCCCCTGGCCAATGGCACAACAGAAGTGACGGTCTCAGCAAGCGGGTTCAGCCTCCGTGTGCCGGTGGCTACGGAACACCTGGATCAACCGCTGCCGTTGAATTTCGCCAATCACATTGTACCGATTTTTACCAAACTGGGCTGCAACTCGGGTGGTTGCCACGGGAAGATCGCGGGGCAAAATGGTTTCCGCCTCTCCCTGCTCGGATTTGATCCGCAGTTCGATTACGACAACTTGCTGAAGGAATCGCGTGGGCGACGGCTTCTGCCGGCTTCGCCAGGTGCCAGCTTGCTTCTGACCAAGGCGACGGGTCAAGTTGCCCACGGCGGCGGCAAGAAGCTCGATGCAAACAGTGAGGAATACCAACTCATTCGCTCCTGGATCGCTTCCGGGATGCCGTATGGGCAACCGACCGACCCAACGGTCAAGCAGATTACCGTATATCCCGAGCGAAGAGTGATTTCGCAACAGGGTCGCCAGCAGCTGGCGGTGTATGCCCATTATTCAGATGGCACGGTGGAAGATGTTACCCGCCGGGCCCAGTACGAAAGTAACGAAACCGACATCGCGGTGGTCAATGACCAGGGCGTGGTCACCACGTTAACGATGACCGGTCAGGCGGCCATCATGGTCCGTTACCAGGGATACGTGAGCGTGTTCCAGGCTCTGGTCCCACAACCCGGGCCGACAGTGACTTTCGACTACCCCGAGCGCAATGCAGTGGATCGAGCCACCGCACGCAAGTGGCGGGATCTGAACATCGCGCCCAGCGAACTGTGCTCGGATGAGACGTTCATTCGGCGGGCGTATCTGGACATCACTGGAACGATCCCCGACGCAGCCGAGATCCTCGCGTTTGTTGCCGATTCCGATAGCAAGAAGCGGGAGAAGCTGGTCGATCGTCTTCTCGAGACGCCGGAGTATGCCTACTTCTTTGCCAATAAATGGGCGGATATCCTGCGCGTCAAACGCCGGAACCAGCCCACCCGTGCATTTGGCACCTTCGCATTTCATGCGTGGATTCAAGAATCGCTGGCCAAGGACAAACCGTACGATCAGTTTGTGCGAGAAATTCTCTGTGCCACAGGCGATGAGTTGAGAAGCCCACCCACGGTCTGGTACAAGGAAGTTCGCACGCCGGAGAACTTCGTCGACGATGTCAGTCAGGTTTTTCTGGGTCAACGGCTAGCCTGCGCCAATTGCCACCATCACCCCTACGAGAGGTGGAGCCAGGATGACTATTGGGGCCTGGCAGCCTTTTACGCACGGCTTGGGATCAAGAACCAACCCGTTCCGGGCCAATCGAACCCTCAGAGCCAACGACAGGTGGTTTACCTGCGACCGTCCGGGTCGGTGCAAAACAAGCGGACAGGACAGGCAGCCCCACTCAAGCCGCTGGATGCCGATCCCGTACCCAATCGAACGGACCAGGATCCGCGGGAGCAGTTGGTGAACTGGTTGACCAAACCCACGAATCCGTTCTTTGCCCGAGCCGTGGTGAACCGCTATTGGGCGCACTTCTTCGGCCGGGGCATCGTGGAGCCACTGGATGATATGCGGGTGACCAATCCACCGAGCAATCCGGAATTGCTGGATGCGTTGGCCGAGAGCTTCATTGCCAACAAGTACAGCCTCAAGGCACTGATTCGGACCATTTGCACAAGCCGGACTTACCAACTTTCAGCAGAGCCGAACGAGTCGAACCGGGCGGACAGGCAGTCCTTTGCCCGCTACTATCCCAAGCGGCTCCAAGCGGAGGTGCTGTTCGATGCCGTCACAAAGTTGACGGGCAGTCCGGCAAATTTTTCGGGCCTTCCAAACGATCAGCACGCACCGACCCGGGCCATCATGCTCCCGGATGAGGCGTTTGCGTCGTATTTCCTCGATGTGGCCGGCCGACCGCAGCGAATCAGTGCCTGCGAGTGTGAGCGGGTGAATGAGGCCAGCCTGGCGATGACCTTGCACTTGCTGAATAGCCAGGAAGTGCAGGACAAGATCGCTCGCCCCGGTGGTCGAGCCGACCGACTCGCGAAAGATCCTCGCTCCGACCGCGAAAAGGTGACCGAGCTGTTCCTACTTGCTACCGGTGCCCGTCCGTCCCAGGCGAAACTGGATCAGGCACTCGAGCACATTGAAAAGCACCGCCGGGCAGGCAAGCCACAGGTGGCTTATGAGAACATTATCTGGGCTTTACTCAATAGTAAAGCATTCCTGTTCAATCAATAATTTTCGTGGGAAGTTGTGCGATTTCCCTGTTGGTAATGAACTAATGCGATCAATCTTTTTTGTTGTGCTGCCCGTTGCGGCGTCCGTCCTCACGATACCTCGGGGTCTTTCCTCCTCCGCACCTGCCACAGCGGATGTTGTGGTTAGCGACGAGGCGTTGGCGATTCATCGCGAGGCCCTGCTAATTGATGGCCATAACGATCTGCCGTACGAGCTGCGCACCAAGGATGGCCCGTCCTTTCGCAATATCGACCTAACCAAACCTCAAAAGCAGTTTCACACGGACATTGAACGGCTTCGCAAAGGGAATGTTGGCGCTCAGTTCTGGAGTGCCTATGTACCCGCGTCAACGGGTAAGAAGGGCACTGCCATTCGCATGACGTTGGAACAAATCGACGTGATTCATGAGCTGGCTCGTCGCTATCCCGAGACCTTCGAGATGGCCTCCGGCACCGCCGATATTTTGCGCATTCGCAAAGCGGGTAAGATTGCCTGCCTCATCGGTGTTGAGGGTGGACACAGCATCGAGAATTCGCTCGCGGTGTTGCGAAATTATTATCGTCTCGGTGTCCGCTACATGACCTTGACTCATTCGGAATCCCTGGATTGGGCCGATTCGTGCTCGGACGTGGCCCGGGCCAATGGCTTGACGCCTTTTGGTGAGGAAGTGGTCCTCGAGATGAACCGGCTTGGGATGTTGGTTGATCTATCCCATGTTTCCGATGCCACCATGAAGGCGGCTCTCAAAGTCACCCGGGCACCCGTGATCTTCTCCCATTCGTCTGCTCGGGGGGTTGCTGATCATCCGCGCAATGTACCCGATGATGTGCTCAAACTGGTCAAGGCAAACCGCGGCGTGGTCATGATTAATTTCTTCTCGGGCTTCATCGTTCCGGAAGGTGCCCGAGCAACCCAGAAGATGTTTGAAGTGGCCCGGGAACTGCGTAAACGTTATCCGGAAGATGATGCTCGGTATCGCGAAGCCATTCGGGCTTGGGTTCGCGAGAACGATTACCCTGCTGGCGATGTCCATACGATTGTCGATCACATTGATCATGTGGTCAAAGTCGCCGGTATCGACCATGTGGGAATTGGTTCCGACTTTGACGGCGTGACCAAACTCCCACGTCAAATGTCAGACGTTTCGTGCTACCCGCTGATCACACAAGTGATGTTGGATCGCGGATATACCAAGGACCAGATCATGAAAGTTCTGGGGGGCAACGTGATGCGCGTCTTTGCGGAGGCTGAGCGAGTCAGCGCCCAAATGCAGGCGGGGAATCCCTAGATGACCGCAGCAAAGTGCAGCTCGCCCGTCCGTGCGTTTCAACTGGAAGTTTGTGTCGAAACCGTTGCGGATGCTCGGGCTGCTCATGCCGGTGGTGCGGATCGCCTGGAGGTCTGCTCTGCGCTCGATTTAGGTGGGCTGACGCCGTCGGTTGGACTGGTTGAGCAAATTCAACGGCTCGTCCCTTTACCGCTCTGGATCATGATCCGCCCGCGTGGTGGTGACTTTGTCTACACAGCCGATGAACTCGATGTGATGATCCGGGATCTGGGCGTTTTTTTGCCATTGCAACCTGCGGGATTTGTCCTGGGAGTTCTGAATAGCGACGGTACGATCAATCGGCAGGCGTGTCAACGGCTCCAAGAGGCCTGCGACGGTAAGCCTTTAGTTTTTCATCGGGCTTTTGATTGGACACCCAATCCATCGGCGGCCTTGAAGACGCTCATCGATCTGGGTTTTCGTCGCATCCTGACAAGCGGTGGCGAACCAACCGCGTTGGCCGGTCAAAAGACAATCGCCCGTCTGCAAGCTCGTGCTGCAGGGCGCATTGAGATCCTACCCTGCGGGCGATTACGTGCGGAACATCTGGCGGACGTCATTCAGACCACGGGTTGTAATCAGATTCACGGCTCCTTCTCCGAACCGCTTTGCGAACCAACCCTACTAAGGTTTCAAGGCTATCCTCAACGCTTTCACGTTTCACAGGACTTGGTTGCCGCGGCACGAAGTGAACTGGATCGATTGGCGACTTTACTATCATGTCCTTCATGACAACCAGTTTCGATGTGAGCCTGGAGACGTTCGCGGAGTTGCTGACCCGAAGCCGCGTCATGGATGCAGCTGCGGTTGCTCGAGTAATCGCTCAGTTACGAGGTTCTCCAAGTGGGGTGAAAACCCCACCGCCACCACTGACCGCACGGGGTTTAGCTGAAGCCCTGATTCGTTCGGGCGACCTGACCCATTTTCAGGCCGAAAAGCTTCTTCGGGGACGTTGGCAGGGGTTAGCCGTTGGGCCCTATCGAATTCTTGCACCTTTGGGACGTGGCGGCATGGGAACCGTTTACCTGGCCCGCGATTCCCGACTGGCCGAAGAACTTGGTGATAATGTTCTCGTGGCGCTTAAGATATTACCTCCTCGGATCGCTCAGGAAGACCGTATGTTAGCCCGCTTCCAGCGGGAAATCCTTCTGGGCCAGCGTATCTCGCATCCGAATGTGGTTCGCTTGATTGCCGGTGGTAAAGCTGATGGGGTGCATTATATTGCCATGGAATATATCGCCGGCAAAACTCTCCAGTGGTTGGTCAACAGGAATGGCCGCCGAGGCGTAGGAGAAACGGCCCGAATCTTCATCGATGTTGCCGAGGGATTAGCTTACCTCCACAGCCAAGGGATCATTCACCGCGACTTGAAACCGGGGAATATCATCGTCACACCCGAGAAGCGAGGTAAGATTCTGGATCTTGGCCTGGCTGTTGTCCCGGGGGAACCAATTCCAGACGACCCCCGGGTTTTGGGAGGCAAAGGCTATATCCTCGGGACCATGGATTACATTGCCCCCGAGCAGGCCCGCAACGCTCTGGATGTAAGCCCGCAAAGCGATCTTTATGCGTTAGGCTGCTCGATCTATTTTGCTCTCAGTGGCACACCGCCTTTTCCTGGAGGCACTTCCCTCGAGAAAATTCGTCGTCAGCGGAACATTCCCCCGCCGCCCCTTGAAGACATGAACTCACAGGTGCCCTCGCGAATGACACGCCTTGTGGAGCGCCTGATGGCGAAAAATCCGGTGGACCGTTTGTCATCAGCGCTGGAGGTGCGGGATCGATTGTTACCGCTAGCATCCCCACTCAGCCAGCAAAAGATCCGCTCCATTTACGATGTCGTTGTCGAAGTTGATTCACCCGAGGCCAATCCCGAACTGTGGGTTGAGGAGGCTGACTCGGTGACCGAACTATCGATTGAATCTCTGACAGCTCCAAGACAAGACTCTCGGAAACTAACTGACCACCTCGAAGAGGAATCCTACCCGCTTCCGCCAATTATTCGCTGGGTAGCCTTGGGTAGCGTGGTCCTGATCCTAAGCCTGGTGCTGGTGATCGTCGTTTTGATTCGGGGGAGCTGATTGAACCAAGCCCTCATGGCCTGCCATTCGGAACAAGCTGTGTTTTCATACTCTTGCTCGACTTTGATCGACACCAGTACCATAACCCAGGTGATTTGTTGCCGACCAAGCGGAGCTTCACCATGCAAGCGGTAAAGTATTACAAGCGTTATCGCATGGAACTGGATCTGCGCGCCTTTCATCCCATCATTGAGTTGCCCCCTGGTTTTTCGTGGTTGGCCTGGGATCGAGCGTATCTGGCCAGTCATGCCCGAGTGAAGTGTCGAGCCTTCCAAGGGGAGCTGGATGCCGAGGTATTCCCGGCATTAGCCCATGAAGCTGGTTGTCTTGAATTAATGACAGTCATTGCCAACCAGAGTGGCTTTTGTCCAGCTGCGACGTGGTTGGTATACGGCCCCTTTGGGCCTGTCGGAACGGTTCAGGGTCTCTTTGATAACAACCGTTGTGGTGGTATTCAAAATCTAGGCGTTATTCCAGAATACCGTGGATTAGGTCTTGGTCGGGCCTTACTACTTCGCGCCCTGAAAGGTTTTACCGCCATGGGTGCCCGCAGGGCTTTTTTGGAAGTGACTGCAAAAAACAGTTTAGCAGTCAACCTATACCGACGAATTGGGTTTCGTTGTTGCCAAACGTTGTACCGAGGCGTAGCGGTCGATACTGCCAGCCTCACACTGAGTTCGGTCGGTGTTGGGGTGTAATATCCTTTAGTATAGAATAGTGCCTAGTTATGACGGTTGCAGGCCGTGGCCCCTGAGGCAGTTCCGTGGGACAGCAGGTTTATCAACAGACGTTTTCAAATGGATTAGTTCTTTTGGCTGAGGAGATGCCCCATGTCCGTTCCGCAGCCATAAACTTCCTGATCCCCGCTGGTAGTGCCTACGAACAATTGGGTCACTACGGCATCGCTTCGGTACTATCCGAAATGATCATGCGTGGGGCAGGGGAACGAGACAGCCGAGCATTGTCGCTCGCTCTGGATGCCCTGGGTTTGGATCGTGATACCAGTGTCGGTGCACTGAACATGCGGTTTTGGGGTTCCACGCTAGCACGCAACATTCCCGCCGCCTTGGAGCTCTACGCCGACATACTCCGCTGCCCACACCTGCCACCCGAAGAGCTGGAGCCGGCACAGGCACTCGCCCTTCAGGATCTCCAAAGCCTAGAAGATTCTCCCCAGCACAAGGTGATGGTTGAGCTGCGGTCGCGTTATTATCCTCCACCCTTGTGTCAAGATCGCCGAGGTAAGGCGGATGACATCCAACGGCTAACTCCCGAGGCCATTCGCCAATACTATCTCCGGCATTTTCGACCAAATGGGGCCATACTCTCCGTAGCGGGGAACATCGAATGGGGCAGCCTCAAACAGCAAGTCGATCGGCTATTTGGAGACTGGAACCCTGGAGAACCTATTGAGATTACACCCAAACCGCATGTCCCGAAATCTGCACACATCGAGAAAGATACCCAGCAAACCCAGATTGCATTGGCGTTCCCCAGTGTGCCAGTTGGGGATCCCTACTACTATGCTGCCCGGGCAACGGAGGGCGTCCTTTCCGGTGGAATGAGTGCTCGGCTATTTACTGAGGTGCGCGAGAAGCGGGGCCTGTGTTACTCGATTGGTGTTCGCCACGAAACATTTAAGGATCGGGGCACTATGGTCGGTTATGCCGGCACCGGTAGCGATCGTGCCCAGCAGACGCTCGATGTAACGATTAGCGAATTACGCCGTCTCCGTTTGGGGGTGACACTGGATGAAATTCAACGGGTCAAGGCGGGTCTAAAGTCATCCCTTATCATGCAAGATGAATCGACCAGTGCTCGTGCGGGTGCAATTGCTTCCGACTGGTACTTTTTGGGACGGGTACGGTCATACGAGGAGATTCAGGCTGCGATTGAGAGCTTGGAGCCCGCAACGGTCGTGAATTATTTGGAGGCCTATCCGATTCGGGACATCACGTTGGTCACCGTGGGACCTGAGCCGCTTGAACTTCCGGAGGCGTCATGAAATCCACACCATTGACAGACTCGTTCATCCGCGAAGCCGATGAACTGATCGCGCCCTTGGTTTGCTTTTGGATATTCGCTGTTTTGGTCTGGTTCTCAGCAGTTCTCGCTTGGGTATTCTGGTTTCGTGGCAATCCCTGACGGATATCAAACCAAGACCGCTTGCGTGAGGAACAAGACTCAATGCCGTTTCACCAGACACGCCTGCCCAATGGCTTGACCATTATCGGAGAAACCAGTCCCACAGCGCGTTCAGTGGCCGTGGGCTTTTTTGTTCGGACCGGTGCCCGGGATGAGACGCCGCACGAGTCTGGCGTGTCCCACTTCCTGGAACACATGATGTTCAAGGGAACTCCTCGCCGAACTGCGGAGCAGGTGAATCTCGATTTCGACCGCATCGGTTCAAGCCCCAATGCGTATACCAGTGAAGAGAATACCGTCTACTATGCCGCGGTCCTTCCCGAATATCTCCCGCAAGTGCTCGAGATCCTTGCGGATATCCTGCGTCCCAGTTTGCGACAGGACGATTTCGACACCGAAAAGAAGGTGATCCTCGAAGAAATTCGTATGTATCAGGATCAGCCCGGTTCGGTGGCCTGGGAAAATGCCCGGCATCTGTACTATCAGTCGCATCCATTAGGCAACAGTGTGCTGGGCACTCACGCGAGCATCAGTGATCTGACCCGCGATCAAATGCAGGCCTACTTCGACCGCCGCTATGCTGCGAATAACATCATTCTTTCCGTAGCGGGTCAATTCGATTGGAACCAGCTCGTTCGCTTGGCAACCGAACACTGCTCGCATTGGAAGACGGCTCCGGTGGAACGTACCCATCGAACGGAGTGGTCCTGTCCCAGTTCGCTGCATGTCCTTCGCCGTGAAAGTGTTCAGCAGGAATATGTGCTCAGCCTCACCGCGGGTCCGCCAGCTGAATCCCGGTTGCGATATGCTGCCGATACACTGGCCCTGGCAGTTGGGGATGATAGCGGAAGCCGACTGTATTGGGGTTTGGTCGATCCCGGACGAGCTGACTCAGCCGATTGCAGTTACTACGAGAATGATGGCAGTGGTTGTGTGTATATTTCGTTTACCTGTGAACCGGAAGCGACGGAATCGAACCTCTCGATTGTGCGTAAAATCCTTAGCGAGGTGCAACGTCAGAGCATAACAGCCGACGAGTTGCAATTGGCGAAAAGTAAAATTGCCTCCCGTGTGGTCCGCAGCAGCGAACGGCCGATGGGGCGCATGCAGGCCATCGCTACGGCGTGGAACTATACAGGCGAATATCGGGACGTGGACACCGAGCTAGCTAATTATGAAGCGGTAACCCTCGACGATGTGCGGAATTATCTCGATCGTTACCCGATCGATCGTTGCACAGTGGTGGCCTTTGGTCCTACCCCGTGTTTGGAAGGGGTCGAAGGCCGTCCAGTTTGAGCCGTTAGCTGTTCCCAACCTGCGTCACTTCCGTTGAATCCGGAAACACTCATCGATAAACCGATAAGCGGCCTGGCGGACCTCGGGCGGAAAATCATGCCCACACATGGGGTGCTCGACACGGAGCCGGTTTTCGTGACCGTGCAGTTGAAAGACCGGCCGGGCCGCTTTCACGATGCGATCCACGCTGTCCGCTTTGAAGTTGCTATCTGCGGTTGGGGCATTAATGAATACCCAACGCGGGGCGAGGGCTCCAATCAGCTCATGAAAGTCGAAGGGAATGTCCCCGAGTCGCCCCTTGTACTGTGCTAATTTGGGCATGTATCGCGTTTGGCACCACCCCTTTTCTGGTGCCCAGTTTTTCTCGTCGCCATCGTAGTAATCCAAGAATGAATCCAGACCACAGCTGCTCACGACGACCTGGATTCGTTCATCCAGCACCGCCGTAAACACGGAGTTGTGCCCACCAAGTGAATGTCCGATCGTACCCAAGGCATTTGAATCCACAAATGGTAGACTTTGCAGGTAATCCAGCCCACGCATGTTGTCCCAAACTGCCTTGAGCGTCCCGCTCTCCCATCCGAGGGCTTTGATATCCGGCTGATACTTCGCAAGTAACGGATAATTTGGGGCTAACGTCACAAAGCCGCGTTCTGCCAATTCAACTGCATAATTGTGATTGGGATTCTTACTCAGACCAACGACAATCCCATGCCCGAGCACGTTGTCGGTACTGTGAAGACACAGCAAGGCGGGTACCTTGCGTTGACCGTTGAGCACCTCCTTTGGAATGCAGAGGTAGGCAGGCACTCGGGAACCCGGTTCCGACTCATAAGTGATCAGTCGTCGCACATATGATCCCATGTCCTTTTCTTCTTCAACCTTCACCGCCAGGTCACAGCGTTTGCTCTTGCCGGGGAGCGAGCCCATGATGGCTTGCATGCCGCGGACAATCTCGGCCCGGCGTTGGCTCCAATCGCCCACGGTTTTCACCTGTCGCGGTTTTCCATCTGTACCGCGATAAAGTAGCAAGTTATCGCGGGGCAGCCGGGGTGATTCGGGCGTTGGTCGGTTGGGTTGCGCGATCCTGAGCACGACCGATTTCGCGGCATGTTGTGCGCCGGTGCCTTCGCGGATGGCCAATACCACAATGGGTCGCTCCATCGGTTGCACCCACGGTTCCGCGTAAAGCACGATTTCTCGCCGCGACTCCCGTTCGGTAATCAGGATACCATTGAGCCCAATATTCAGAACGCGAACTCCATGGGGTAGCCCACGAACCTCAATGGGCACCCGTCCCTTGAAAGCGTTGTGACGTTCAACCTCAACAACAAAGTGGGACTCACCACCGGGTTGAAGCACGATCTCTTGAGTGCTGGTACGGGTCTGCAAATCGCCACTTGGGATTACCCTGGGTGCCCCCCCCATCGCCTCTCGTAGGACCTCACGACCTGCAATGGTACTGATGCCAACTAACTTGAGCTGAGTATTTGGTGGTACAACTGTACCCTTATGTGCCAATAGTGCGATGGATGTGCTGGTATGCCCTGCTTCCACGAAACTGGCGGGTGCCTCGAAACCGGGTGGCAGTCCTT
>Ga0272446_1007065_pt1 | contig 11371 bp, 9 predicted proteins | sample YNPCB0061_FD_194587 | JGI IMG/M metagenome (GOLD analysis project Ga0272446, IMG submission 194587) | Hot spring microbial mat communities from Yellowstone National Park, WY, United States - YNP-CB-006-1 | ecosystem: Environmental > Aquatic > Thermal springs > Hot (42-90C) > Sediment | place...
GCCCCCGGCCCGGGGGCGCGGGGGCGGCGCGCCCCGCCAGCCGTGAAGGGGCAGGCCCCCGGCCCGGGGGCGCGGGTGCGGCGTGGCACGCACGCGGTGTGGGGGCCGGGGCAGCGCCCCGCCAGCCGTGAAGGGGCAGGCCCCCGGCCCGGGGGCGCGGGTGCGGCGTGGCACGCACGCGGTGTGGGGGCCGGGGCAGCGCCCCGCGAGCCACCAGTACTGCCTTCCGAACGTGCCTTACTACCTCTGTAGCAGCGGCAGCGCCACGGTGTAGCCACCGGGCCCATAGCGCCGGCCGAAGATTGCGCTGGCCGTCTCACCCCCGGCGCTGGATTGGGCCACCTGGCTCCAGACCAGCCAGAGGGGCGCCTCCGCCGCCGGGCCGGTGGCCACCGCAACCCTGCCGACCGCGCGCGACGGCGCGCTCGATCGGGGGAAGAACGGCTCGCCGCTGGCGGCGCCGCTCGCGTCGAGGCGGCGGGCCACCGGGCCGCCAGGCTCGGCCCAGGCGACCAGGGCGCTGTCCGCGGCGCCCGCGGCCACCGCCGGGCTGAAGCGTGCACCGGGCGTGGGCGCCGAGAGGGTTGTCGCGGGACCGATGGGCTCGCCGGCGGGCGTATAGCGCCGGACACGGATCGCGTCGCTGCCCTCCGCCAGGTGGGCGGCCCAGGCCAGCGTGAGTGTCCCGTCCGGGCCGGCGACGAGCGCCGGGTCGCGCTGCTCCTCGCCGGGGGCGGCGGCGACCTCCAGCGCAGCGCCCGTCGGCGCGCCGTCGGCGTTGTAGCGGCGCAGCCAGAGGGTGGAGCGGGGCGTGACGCCGCTGAACTCCAGCTCTTCCCAGGCCAGGGCAAAACCACCGTCGGGCAGCATGGCCAGCGTCGGGTTGAGCTGGATCGCCAGGCCGGTCGTAGGCACAGCGGGGCGGACGGCGTCGCCGTGGGGCGTGCCGTCAGCGTTGAAGCGACGCACCAGCACCCCCTCGCCATCGCTGGCGCTGAACTCCCAGGCGACCACGAAGGCGCCATCGGCGGCGACTGCCACCGCGGCGTCGAAGTGGCGCCCCGGAGTGCCGGCGCTGATGGGCAGATCATCACTCGGCAGCGTGCCGTCGGCGGTGAAGCGCCGGGCGTAGACCTGGCTGGTGTCGGTATCCCACACCACAACACAGACGCCGGGCTCGTTACAGGCGACGGCCGGGCGGCGCTGCTCGCCGGCGGGCGCGGCATTGACCCGGAAGAGGGCGCCACCCGGCGGGCCGCCCGGGCCAAAGCGGCGGCCCAGGATGTCCGAGCCGGGGGCCTCAGCGTGCTCACCCTGCCAGACGACCAGCGCGTTGCCCAGGCCGTCGAGCGCCAGCGCGGGGCCGGCGTGGTAGCGGGTGTCGGGTGGGCTGATCAGGACGTCTTCACGGACGAAGGCTACCGGTGCGGCCGCGGCGAGCCCGAGCGTGGCCCAGAGCACGACCAGGGCAAGCGTGAGCAGCAGCGGAGCCCGGCGGCGGAACCGCCCGCGGGTGCCAGGTCGCGCCGGTGCAATGAGCTTCACCAGGGCTTCCCCGTGCCCTACCGTGCCCGGTTGAGGTGCGACGGAGTACGCCCGTGGCCAGCGGGGGATGGCGCGAGGAAAGGAACAACGAGCGGCCGGCTCGCGCCGATCGTACGGGGAGGGAAGGGGCTGCAACGTGGCCATAGCTGTCATCACCGGGCGCAAACGTGGCGCACACACATTCCTGTACACGCCAAACGTACCATTCTATGCCGTACGTGTCAATGCGTTGGCAATGACAGCATTGTCAGGAATGGGCGAGCAGCGGACGCGCAGCCTGACAGTTTTGCCACCACTTCCGCGCGGATGTGATATGATCAATAACGCACCGCGTTATCCTTTGGGAGATCGAGATGATCAGCTGGTTCACGGGTCTTGCGCCGACGCTGCAGGCGCTGCTGGCGGGCGGTTTCACCTGGGGGGTGACGGCGCTCGGCGCGGCGATGGTCTTTCTGCGGCGCGAGCCACCACCGGCGCTGCTGGATGCCATGCTTGGCTTCGCGGCCGGGGTGATGATCGCGGCCAGTTTCTGGTCATTGTTGCAGCCCGCGATCGAACTGGCCGCGGCCCAGGGCACGCCGCCGTGGATCCCCGCCAGCGTCGGCATCCTGCTGGGCGCGGCCTTCCTGCGCGTCGCCGATCAGGTGTTGCCACACCTGCACCCCGGGTTGCCCACCAGCGCCGCCGAGGGGCCGCCCACGCCGTGGCGCCAGTCGACCCTGCTGGTGCTGGCGATCACGCTGCATAACATCCCCGAGGGGCTGGCAGTGGGTGTCGCCTTCGGCGCCGCGGCCGCCGCTGGCGAAAGCCCGGCCCTGCTCAGCGCAGCGATCGCCCTGACGATCGGCATCGGCCTGCAGAATTTCCCCGAGGGTGTCGCCGTCGCCATGCCCCTGCGGCGCGAGGGCGTCTCGGCGGGGCGCAGTTTCCAGGCGGGCCAGCTCTCGGCGCTCGTCGAGCCGGTGGCCGCCGTGCTGGGCGCCTGGGCAGTGCAGGCGGTGTCCCAGTTGCTGCCCTATGCGCTGGCCTTCGCCGCCGGGGCCATGCTCTACGTGGTCGTCGAAGAGCTCATCCCCGAGGCCCAGCGCGGCGGCCGCACCGACATGGCGACCCTGGCCACCATCGTGGGCTTCGTGGTCATGATGGTGCTCGATGTCGCCCTGGGATGACACGCCTTGACAGCTGATCCTCGCCGAACTATGATCCGCTCAGGCCAGAGCGGACTCGTACCCCACGTGCACCCTTCGCTGCGGGTGTGCGCGTGGTGACCCGGGATGCCAGCGAGCTATGTGCGGAGGTGCGCGCCGATGAAGAAGCTGATCAATGCCCCTGATGCAGTGGTCGCCGAGGCGCTGGCGGGTCTGGCCGCCGCGCATCCCGACCTGCTCCGGGTGCACTTCAACCCCGACTACATCGTACGCGCCGATGCGCCGGTGCGCGGCAAGGTCGCGCTCATCTCCGGCGGCGGCTCGGGCCACGAGCCGCTGCACGGCGGCTTCGTCGGGCGGGGCATGCTCGATGCGGCCTGCCCCGGTGCGATCTTTACCTCGCCCGTGCCCGACCAGATGCTCGCCGCCGCCCGCGCCGTCCACGGCGGGTGCGGGGTCTTGCAGGTGGTCAAGAACTATACCGGCGATGTGATGAACTTCGAGATGGCGGCCGAGCTGGCCGCCGCCGAGGGCATCACGGTGGCCTCGGTGGTGACCAATGATGACGTGGCGGTGCGCGACAGTCTCTACACCGCCGGGCGGCGTGGCGTGGGGGTGACGGTGCTGCTGGAGAAGATCGTCGGTGCGGCTGCCGAGGCCGGGGCCGACCTGGCGACCTGCCAGCGCATCGCCGACCAGGTGAACGCGCAGGGCCGCTCGATGGGGATGGCGCTGACCAGCTGTACCGTGCCCCATGTCGGCCGGCCGACCTTCGATCTGCCTGCCGATGAGATGGAGATCGGCATCGGGATCCACGGCGAGCCCGGCCGCACCCGCTTGCCGCTCGCGCCCGCTGCCGCGGTCGCCGAGTTGCTCGCCCGCCCGATCATCGACGACCTGCCGTTGCGCCGCGGCGATCACGTGCTTGCCTTCGTCAACGGCATGGGCGGCACCCCCCTGATCGAGCTCTACCTGATGTTCAAGGAGCTCACCGGCATCCTTGCGGGCCAGGGCATTACGATCAGTCGTAGCCTGGTGGGTAGCTACATCACGTCACTGGAAATGGCCGGCTGCTCGTTTACCCTGCTCAAGCTCGATGACGAGCTTACCCGCCTTTGGGACGCCCCGGTGCTGACGCCTGCGCTGCGCTGGGGCATGTAGGAAGGGAGCTCCATGCACATTCAGGCCGCCCATGTGATCAGGTTCATCGAGACGGTTGCTGCGCGGGTCAAGGACCAGCGTGATTATCTCACCGAGCTCGACGCTGCGATCGGAGATGCCGACCACGGCGTGAACCTCGACCGTGGCTTCAGTGTGGTGCTCACGCGCTTGCCCGGCCTCGCCGAGACGGACATCGGCACGATCCTCAAGACGGTTGGCACGACGCTCGTTTCGACGGTCGGCGGCGCGAGCGGGCCGCTCTATGGCACGGCCTTCCTGCGCGCCGGCATGGTCACCGCCGGCTGCCGGACGCTCGGGCCTGCCGAGGTGGCGGCGGCGCTCACGGCGGCGCTTGAGGGCATCCAGACCCGCGGGAAGGCCACCCGGGGCGAGAAGACTATGATCGATGCGATCGCCCCCCTGGTGGACGCCTTCCAGGCCGCGCTGGCGGCGGGCGATGACCTCGTGCCGGCGATGCGCCAGGCGGTGCAGGCCTGCGAAGCGGGGATGCGCGCCACCATTCCGATGCTCGCCACCAAAGGGCGCGCCTCCTACCTCGGCGAACGCTCGATCGGCCACCAGGACCCCGGCGCCACCTCGGCATACCTCATGGCCCGGGCCATGCTCGACGTGCTGGAGGGGATGTAGCGCGACGGTCACGCTGGACAACCTGTCTGGCAATCAGGCCTTCAGCTCCACAGCGCTCCAGCGCTCCAGACCGGCTCTGTGGAGGTGTGGAGCAACGGTTAAGCTCGAACGCCCGATCCTGAACCTTGCCTTACCAGGAGGTTCCGCATGGCCAGCTATGTCGCCGCGATCGACCAGGGAACCACCAGCACCCGCTGCATGATCTTCGACCACGGGGGCAACGTGATCTGTGCCGACCAGCGCGAGCATCGGCAGATCTACCCGCGACCCGGCTGGGTTGAGCACGACCCCGACGAGATCTGGGAACGCACCCGGGGCGTGATCCACGCCGCGCTGCGCCAGGGCCAGATCGACCCCGGCGCGATCGCTGCTGTCGGGATCACCAACCAGCGCGAGACAACCCTCGTCTGGGATCGGACCAGTGGACGGCCGGTCTATAACGCGATCGTCTGGCAGGATACGCGCACCGATCAGCTGGTCAACCTGCTTGCCCGTGACGGTGGCCAGGATCGCTTCCGCGCCCGGGTGGGCCTGCCGCTGGCCACCTACTTCTCTGGCCCGAAGCTCCGCTGGATCCTCGACAATGTCGCTGGCGCGCGGGCCGCAGCCGAGGCTGGCGATCTGATCTTCGGCACCATGGATAGCTTCATCACCTGGTGGCTCAGCGGCGGCCCCAGGGGCGGCGTGCATGTGACCGATGTGACCAACGCCTCCCGCACCATGCTGATGAACCTGCAGACCCTCGACTGGGACGCGGAGATCCTCGCCGTCCTCGACATTCCCCGCCAGATGCTGCCAACGATTATGCCCAGTAGCGTCGTCTATGGCCAGGCCACCGGCGCCCTGGCCGGCGTCCCGATCGCTGGCATACTCGGCGACCAGCAGGCCGCCATGGTCGGCCAGACCTGCTACAATCAAGGTGAGGCGAAGAACACCTACGGCACCGGCTCGTTCGTCCTGCTCAACACCGGGCCCACGATCGTCCCCTCCCGGCACGGCCTGCTCACCACGGTGTGCTACCAGTTCGGGGACGCGCCGGCCGTGTACGCCCTGGAGGGCTCGATCGCCATCACCGGCGCGCTGGTGCAGTGGCTCCGCGACAACCTCGGCATGATCACCAGTTCAGCCGAGGTCGAGGCGCTGGCCAGCCTGGTCGAAGATAATGGCGGGATCTATATCGTGCCGGCCTTCTCGGGCCTCTTTGCGCCATACTGGCGCTCCGATGCGCGGGGCGTCATCGTTGGCCTGACGCGCTACGTGCACAAGGGCCACCTGGCGCGGGCCGCTCTGGAGGCCGCCGCCTACCAGACGCGCGATGTGGTGGCGGCGATGGAGCAGGACGCAGGCATGAAGCTGAGCGCGCTGAAGGTGGACGGCGGCATGGTGCACAATCATACGCTCATGCAGTTCCAGGCCGATATCCTCGGCGTGCCGGTGCTGCGCCCGAAGGTGGCCGAGACCACCGCGCTCGGTGCGGCCTATGCCGCGGGGCTCGCGGTGGGCTTCTGGCAAAATACCGACGACCTGCGGGCCAACTGGGGCCTCGACTACACCTGGCACCCGCAGATGGACGAGGCCACCCGCGCGAAGCTCTACCGGGGCTGGCAGAAGGCCGTGACCCGTACCCTGGACTGGGTGGAGTAACAATGCAGACGCTCGAGACCGAGGTGCTCGTGATCGGCGGTGGGGCGACCGGCCTGGGCTGCGCCCTGGATCTGGCGATGCGTGGTGTGCGCACCATCCTGGTCGAGAAGGGTGACCTGACGCATGGTACGACCGGGCGCTACCACGGCTTGCTCCACTCCGGTGGCCGCTATGTCACCAGAGATCCGCAGTCGGCCAGTGAGTGCGCCCGCGAGAACGCGGTGCTGCGGCGGATCATGCCCCACTGCCTCGAAGATACCTCGGGCTTCTTTGTGGTTACCCCCTGGGACGACCCGGCCTATGGCGATGTGTTCGTCGCCAACTGCCACAAGACCGGCGTGCCCGTGCAGGAGATCAGCCTGGCCGAGATGCTGCGCCGCGAGCCGGCTCTGCACCCGGGCATCGCGCGGGTCTTCGAGGTGCCCGATGGCTCCGCCGACTCGTTCCTGGCTGCCCATTCCGTGGCCCTGGCCGCGCGCAACTATGGCGCCGACATCCGCACCTATCACCTGGTGGTTGAGCTCGTCCGGGTCGGTGACCAGGTGGTGGGCGCGGTGCTGGAAGATCTGCGCAGTCGTGAGCGCATCCGCGTCACCTGTGCCTGTGTGCTCAATGCCAGCGGCGCCTGGGCCGGCAAGATCGCTGCCACGGCCGGTGTGCGCGTCACGGTGGTGCCCGGCAAAGGCACAATGCTGGCCATGAACCATCGTATGGTCAATACGGTGATCAACCGCTGCAAGCTGCCCGCCGATGGCGACATTCTGGTGCCGATCCACACCGTGGCGGTGATCGGCACCACCGATGTGCCCGTGCCCGACCCCGACGTGTTCGCGATCGAGCCCGACGAGGTGCAGCTCATGCTCGACGAGGGCGCGAAGCTGGTGCCGCGCTTTAAGGAGTACCGCGCCCTGCGCGCCTGGGCAGGGGTGCGCCCGCTCTACAAAGATAGCGACGCCGCCAGCGACCGCGACCTGCCGCGGACCTACAAGTTGCTCGACCACGAGGCGCGCGATGGCGTCGCCGGCCTGGTCTCGATCGTTGGCGGCAAGTGGACCACCTACCGCCTGATGGCTGAGGAGACCGTCAACCTGGTGGCGCGCCGGCTCGGCAAGAGCCGGCCCTGCCGCACTGCCGACGAGGTGCTGCCGGTGCCACACTTCGAGCATCGCGACCACGGGGCCGCGCGCGGGTTCTACTGGCTCGGCAAGAGCCTGGCCGCGGTGGAGGCGGAGCAGGCTGCCGGCGAGCTGATCTGCGAGTGCGAGCTGGTGACTCGCGATCGTGTGCTGGCCGCGATCGCCGATGGGGCGAAGAACCTGGACGACATCCGCCGGGCCGTGCGCATGGGCATGGGCCCCTGTCAGGGCGGCTGGTGCATCTACCGCACCGCCGCGCTGCTCTACGAGCAGCGCCAGGCGACTGGTCTGAGCCACGAGCACGCCAATGACGCGCTGCTCCATTTCCTGCAGGAGCGCTGGAAGGGCCTGCTCCCGGTGCTCTGGGGTGACCAGTTGCGGCAGGCCCGCCTCGACGAGTTGATCTACGTCGGCGTGCTGGGCGCCCGGGGCCTGGATCGGATCGCTGTGCAGGGCGGCGGACTGGTGACCGAGCATCCCGCGGTGGCGACCGAATGAACTATGGGACGATCGTCATCGGCGCGGGCCTGGCGGGCTTGATGGCCGCGATCGGGCGGGCCGAGCAGGGCGAACGGGTGTTGCTGCTGGCCAGGGGCCACGGCGCCACCCACTGGGCCGCTGGCTGCATCGATATCCTCGCTGATGCCGCCGACCCGCTGGCCGCGGTGCGGCGCCTGGTGGCCGAACGGCCCGAGCACCCGTATGCACGCGCTGGCGAGGCGGCGCTGGCCGCTGGCCTGGCGCGGCTGCAGGCCGCCTGCGCGGCCGCGGGCTACCCGCTGGTGGGTAGCGCCCGCCACACGCTGCACATCCCCACCGCACTGGGGGCGCTGCGACCGACAGCGCTCGTGCCCGTGACCATGGCTGCCGGCGAGGCGCGGCAACTGGCCGATGGGCGCCCGACGCTGATCGCAGGCTTTCACGAGCTGCGCGACTTCTTCCCACCCCTGGTCGCAGCCAACCTGCGCGCCCAGGGCTTCCCCGCCGATGGGATCACCCTGCAGCTCCCGCCCGGCGAATGGCGCCACGCGGTCGACGCTCTGGCGCTAGCGCGGCTGTTCGAGCAGACGCCCTTCCGCACCGCGCTGGGCCGCCAGCTTGCCCTCGAGGTGCGCCGGGGCGGCTACGCCCGGGTGGGCCTGCCGGCCGTGCTCGGCCTGCGCGATGCCGTCACAGTGGTGCGCGAGTTGCAGGCTCACGCCGGCGCCCTGATCTTCGAGATCCCCACGCTGCCGCCCTCGCTACCGGGCATACGGCTCTACCACGCGCTGGAGGACGCGCTGCTGCGCCTTGGCGGCCAGTTGCAGATCGGCTCGCTGGTGCTGCGCGCCGAGGGCGCCGACACAACCCTGGCGGCGGTTTACTCCGAGGCGGCGGCACGCGAGCAGCGCCACCACGCGCCGCGCTGGGTGCTGGCCACCGGCGGCATCGCCGGCGGCGGGCTGCGCGCCATGCCGACCGGCGAACTGCACGAGACCGCGCTTGGCCTGCCGGTGCGCGGCCCTGCCGGGCGCGCCGACTGGTTCGCCCGCCGCTTCCTCGCCGAGCCGGGGCACGCGGTCTTTCGCGCCGGGATCGCGGTGGATGGCCAGTTGCGCCCGCTCGACGCCGCCGGGCGCGTGGTCTATGCCAATGTCGCGGTCGCCGGGGGCGCGATCGCCGGTTACGACCCCATCCGCGAGGGCTGCCTGGAGGGCGTCGCGATTGCAACCGGCTACGCCGCTGGCGCCCAGTGACCATGAGGGGACCAATGGATCAGATCGAGCTCTCCCTCGAACAATCGCTTGACCACTGCATCAAGTGCAACATCTGCACCGCGGCCTGCCCGGTGGCCGCGGTCACCGACCGCTTCCCCGGGCCGAAGTATGTCGGCCCCCAGGCGCAGCGGTTCCGCCACGAGCGCCAGCCGGTGCCCGACGCCTCGGTGGACTACTGCTCGGGCTGCCGGGTATGCAACCAGGTCTGCCCGACGGGCGTGCGCATTGCGGAGTTGAACGCGCGGGCGCGGGCGCGCATCGTGGCCGAGCGGGGGCTGTCCTTTCGCAACTGGCTGATCGCCCGCTCCGAACTGGTGGGCCGCCTGAGCTGTGGCCCCCACGCGCCGCTGGTCAACCTCGGGCTGCGGCTGCGGCCCGCCCGCTGGCTGGTCGACCGGGTGCTCGGCATTCACCAGGATGCACCCCTGCCCGCGGCCAGCAGCTACACCTTTCGGGCCTGGTTCCGGCGCCGGGCGCGGGGCCGCCAGGGCGCGGCGCGCCGGCAGGTGGTCTACTTCCACGGCTGCGCGACCAACTACTACGAGCCGCAGGTTGGCAAGGCTGCCGTAGCGGTGCTCGAGCATAACGGCTTTGCGGTCATCCTGGCGCCGCAGAACTGCTGCGGCCTGCCGCTGATCTCCAATGGCGACTTCGCAGCCGCCCGCCGCGCCCACGCGGCCAATGTGCGCAAGCTGCTGCCCTACGTGCGCCAGGGCATCCCGGTGGTCGGGACGAGCACCAGTTGCACGCTCACGCTCAAAGAGGAGGCGCCGGAGATCCTTGGCATGCACGACGCCGATGCGCGGGTGTTGGCCGAGGGGACCTATGACATCTTCGAGTTCCTGCGCAACCTGGCCGAGCGCGGCGAGCTGGCCAGCGACCTTCACCCGATCGAGCGGGCGCTGCCCTACCACCAGCCGTGCCAGTACCGTGCCCATCGCCTGGGCCGACCGGCGCTGGACGTGCTCAGCCTGGTCCCCGGGCTCACGCTCACCGACAGCCGCGCCGCGTGCTGCGGCATCGCCGGTACCTACGGCCTCAAGCGCGAGAAGTACCAGATCGGGATGGACGTGGGCGCCCCGCTCTTCGCCTTCGTGCGCGGCTCGGGCGCCGACCTGGCCCTGTGCGACAGTGAGACCTGTCGCTGGCAGATCAGCCATGCCACCGGGGTGGCCAGCAAGCACCCGATCGAGATCCTGGCAGCGGCGTATGGGGTCTTGTGAGACTCCGCTGGAGCGCTCGCTCATACCGATTCTGCTTGATGGCAGCGCATTGGCTCAACTCCACACCTCCACAGCGCTCCAGCTCTCCAAAGTCCTGTGTGGAGCTGGAGCGCTGTGGAGATGAGCGGGACCATGCGGGATTGCTAATCCCACCTGGTATCAGGCAGAGTACGCGGGCGCCGCTTGCCGAAACAGCTGATACATCGCCAACGCGCGATCGATCCGCCGCGCCATGCGCGACTGGTCGCTGGTTTTGAACCCCGGCTCGATGTCGGCGAAAACGAACAGGTCGCCGGCGGCGTGCAGGGTGTAGAACTGCGTCGTGGCAAAGTAGTTCGCCATGCGCTCGTTGAAGAAGCGCCGCGCGGCGGGCGGGTCGTCCGACGTGACCGTGTAGCGCGCCGCGAAGGCGGGATATTCGGGAAGACTGACCGGCTTCCCCGCCCTGGCCACGGCCCATTCCACGATTTTGTTGGCCAGTCCGCCCAGGGCGTACTGTTGCGTGTCAACTTTGGGATAGAACGCGAACGGCGGCAGGCGCAGGGTGGCGGAACGGATCGCCACGGCCTGGTGAGCAGTGGTCGAATCGCCGTCGCCGCTCGTATCCACCAGGTCGAACAGAAACAGTTCGCCATCCGCCAGGGGGCGGCGCGAGACATTGCGCAGCTTGTAGGTCGCGGTCCCCCAGGTTGGGCGATGCAGGGCGAAGATCTGCTCCGCCAGGGCGGCATCCGGCTGCGCAACCGGCGTCATCCCCAGCGCCTGCGCCAGCTGAGTCTTCTTCGCCTTTTCCTTGCGCGTGATGATGATGCTCCCAATGACCATCACCGCGAACACCAGCGCGATCAGCAACGCGACGATCACCGTTGGCACACCCATAAGCTCTCCGTGATGCGATGAGGCTTGAAGTGGACAGCGTGATGGACGATCACCTCCAGCGCGTATGGCGCGGGAGCCATGCCAAGTGTACGACCCGGGTGTTACCGCTGTATTATGCTCAGACGGTGCGGTCGCGGGCGGGCTTCGCCCTCAAAAACGGTTTCCGCACAAGCGCTACGCTTGCCAGGGGAAGGGGCCAGAATCTGGCGTTGGGGGGGGGGGGCGGGGGG
>Ga0272446_1007066_pt1 | contig 11370 bp, 6 predicted proteins | sample YNPCB0061_FD_194587 | JGI IMG/M metagenome (GOLD analysis project Ga0272446, IMG submission 194587) | Hot spring microbial mat communities from Yellowstone National Park, WY, United States - YNP-CB-006-1 | ecosystem: Environmental > Aquatic > Thermal springs > Hot (42-90C) > Sediment | place...
AAGGGGCTTGCGCCCCTCGTCGAGAAACAGCTGGCAAGCTACCTGCAGTGCGCGGACGGCGTTGCAGGTGAGGAGATCCCTTCGCAGGCCGATCTCGTGGTCGTTCTGGGCGGTGACGGTACCCTGATTTCGGTGGCCCGCCTGGTGGGGAAACGGCAGGTGCCAATCATGGGTGTGAATCTGGGGAGTCTGGGCTTCCTTACCGAGATTCCAGTGAGCGGCCTCTTCGGTGCCCTGGAAGCCTATCTGTCGGGCCACTGCTCCATTTCCGAACGGATGATGCTGAGCGTTTCCCTGAACAGGGGGGGGGAAGAGATCGGCACCTACGAGGCCTTGAACGACGCCGTGATCAACAAGGGCGCCCCGGCAAAAATCATCACCCTGGAAACATCCGTGGACGGCTCTCCTCTCGCCGTCTTCAAGGCGGACGGCCTCATCGTCGCCTCGCCCACCGGATCCACCGGTTATTCGCTCTCCGCCAACGGTCCCATAGTCGATCCGGCTCTCGACTGCCTTATCATTACGCCCATCTGTTCCCATACGCTCACGAACCGGCCCATAGTGGTCGGGGCAGGGACGAAGATTACCGTAACCCTCGACTCCCGGGTGGAAAACGTGATGCTCACCCTTGACGGCCAGGTGGGAGTCCCTCTGGAGTATCGGGACGTGGTGGTCGTGAGCAGGGCGGAGCACCGGACCCGCCTGATACTTTCCGGCGAGACCGACTATTACGAGGTTCTCAGGAACAAACTGAAGTGGGGGGAGAGGTAGTTGCGCGCCGCCTCACCCGGCGGCCGGAGGTTGCCGCTTCCCCCCGTCCGGGGGATGACGCAAGATGCTTACCGACCTTGTCATCAGGAATTTCGCCATCATAGATAACCTCCATGTCTCTTTTCGGCCCGGGTTGAACGTCCTGACCGGCGAAACGGGCGCCGGAAAATCCATCATCATCGATGCCGTCAACCTCATCCTGGGCGGTAGGGCCTCGTCCGACATGATCCGGACCGGCGAGGACGAGGCCGTGGTGGAATGCATGTTCGACGTGGCCGACGATCCGGTTCTGCTGCGGAAACTGGCCGACGCCGGCCTCGAGACCGACGGGGAGGTGCTTTTGAAGCGCACCGTGTCCAGGTCGGGAAGAAACCGGGTCTTCCTGAACGGCGGGATGGCGACAACCTCCGTTCTGACCGTGATAGCGCCGCTTCTGGTGAACATCTACGGCCAGCACGAGTCCCAGACACTCCTGAAGCCGGAGAACCATCTCCTTCTTCTGGACGGCTACGGCGGACTGGACCGGCACCGTGACGGTTACCGGAGGTATTACGAAGAGTATCGTGCCTGCGTTGAAGAGATCGGCAGGCTGGAGGAGGGGGAGAGGGAGAGGTCGCGCCGGCTGGAACTCCTCTTGTTCCAGTCCGGGGAAATCGGCGAGGCATCGCTCCGCCCCGGCGAGGATGCGGAACTCGAAGAGGAGAGGCGGCGGCTGCTGTACCGGGAGAAGCTGGTCCGGGCCAGCCTTGACGCTTACGAGGCCGTCTATGGCGGCGACGGGGCGCTTCTGGGGCGTCTGCGGGGCATTGCCCTCGACGTGGAGGAGGCGGGGAAGGTTGATTCAGCCCTTGAACCGATGGTCGCAAGGCTCCATGAGGCTTATCTCCTCATGGAGGATGCGGCGCTTTCCCTCCGCGACTACGGCGCCCGCATCGAGGCCGATCCCGACCGGCTTCTAGCGGTCGATGAGAGGCTGGAACAGATCCGGCGCCTGAAAAAGAAGTACGGGGCGACCATCGAGGAGATTCTCGCCTTCAAGGATAATGTGGACCGGGAAATTACTTCCATCGGGCGGGGAGAGGAACGGCGCGGCGATCTGGAGAAAAGGGTGAGGGAACTGGAGACCCTGCTCAGAGAGGCGGGCCGCCAGCTTTCCGAGGCCAGGAAGGAAGCGGCGATCGGCCTGGAGAAGGCCATGGAGCGGGAGCTTTCCGAGTTGGCTATGAAGAACGCCAGGTTCCAGGTCCTCCTGCCGCCCCATGGTGAACCCAGGGCCATGGGTATGGAGCGGGCGGAGTTCCTGTTTGCGCCGAACCCGGGAGAAGCGCCCAAGCCCCTGGCCCGGATTGCATCGGGGGGGGAGCTGTCGCGTCTGATGCTGGCACTGAAGCAGTTGCATCCGGACAGTGATGTGCCCACCCTGATCTTCGACGAGGTGGACAGCGGAATCGGCGGCGGCGTTTCCGCCATGGTCGGCAGGAAGCTCAAGCATGTCGCTGCTGAACAGCAGGTCGTCTGCATCACCCATCTGCCGCAGGTGGCCGCTTTCGCCGATCACCACTACCGGGTGGTAAAGGTCACCGAAGGGGGGCGCACCCGTACCGGGATCGAGCTGCTGTCGGAAGATGGGAGGGTGGCCGAGCTGGCGAGGATGCTGGGAGGGGCTCGGATAACCGAAAAGACCCTTGAACATGCAAGGGAAATGATGGAACATGGCATGCTGGGAGGAGTCTGAGACAGCCGCCAGGAAAGGAACCGGATATGCTCCGCAAGGCTCAGATCAGGGACGTGAAAGAAATACAGAAGCTTCTTTCGTTTTATGCGAATCAGGGAATCATGCTTTCCCGATCCCTGTCCGAACTGTACGAGGCGGTAAGGGATTTCTATGTCTTCGAGGAGGGCGGAAAGATTCTGGGCGTCTGTGCTCTCCACATCATGTGGGAAGATCTGGCGGAATTGAGGTCGGTGGCGGTGGCGGAAGAGGCGGGGCGCCAGGGGATCGGCTCCAGACTGGTTCAGGCGTGCCTCGACGAAGCGCGGGGGCTGGGGCTGAAGAGAGTCTTCTGTCTGACCTACAAGCCCGAATTTTTCGGCAGGTTCGGTTTCAGGGTCGTGGACAAATCCGAGCTTCCCCACAAGGTCTGGCGCGACTGCATCAATTGCGTCAAGTTTCCCGACTGCGATGAAATTGCCATGGTGCTGGAAATCTAAGGCGGGTGGTTTCTCCGGAAGCCATTGCCGAATATGACAGGAAGGCTTGATGGAACTTTCTCGAATAGCTGACAGGATTGAGCGGCTCCTGCGGAGTCATTCTCTCGCGGGATTCGAAATATCGGTAGGTACTTCGCGCAACCTCACCATCGAGGTAAAGGAGCGGAAGATCGACACCTTCAAGTGCTCAGCGCCCGTGGGCGTGGGGGTCCGGGTTCTGAAAGGAGAGGGGATGGGTTTTTCCTATTCCACCAGCCTCGAAGACGACGACTTGGAGCGTATGGTCCTGAACGCGCTCACGGCGGCTGAGCACCAGACGCCTGATCCCTGGAACGGGTTTCCGGAAGCCGCGCCGTTTCCCCTCCTTGACGGCCTGTTCGACGATGGGCTGGCCCATGTCCCCGAGGAAAGGAAGATTGCCTGCGCCATGGACCTGGAGCGGCTGGCCCTAGAAGCGGATCCGCGTGTCAGGCGCGTTCGCAAGGCGGCATACGGCGAATCGCGGTACGAGATTTTTGTCCGGAATTCCCGGGGGGTGGAAGGTGGGTTCTGCGGCACGTCGGTATCCTCCAGCGTGACGGTGGTGGCGGAGGAGGGAGACGACTCCCAGATGGGGTGGGACTTCGGCTTCGGCAACTATTTCAAGGATCTCAGGGTCGAGGAGATCGCTTCCGGCGCCGCGCGCCGGGCCGTCGGACTTCTGGGCGCCCGCAAGATAGCGACCATGCGCTGCCCGGTGGTGCTGGAAAACCATGTGGCCGCCGATGTCCTGGAGGTGCTTGCGCCATCTTTTCTCGCCGAGAACGTCCTGAAGGGCAAGTCCATGCTGGCGGACCGCAAGGGGAAAAGGGTTTTCTCTCACCTCCTCCGGATCCGGGACAACGGCATCCTCCCGGGAGGTGCGGCGACGGCGCCCTTCGACGCCGAGGGTGTCCCGCAGCAGGATACCCTGCTGGTGGAAGACGGACGAATTCTGGCCTATCTGTATGACAGCTACTGGGCGCGCAGGGACGGCGCCAGATCCACGGGCAACTCCACGCGCGGCGGCATCAAGAGCCCTCCCCACTGCGGGATCACGAACTTCTATATCGAGAACGGGACGACACCGCCAGGAGACCTTCTGAAGGGCATCGGCAAGGGGTTGCTGATCACCGACGTGATCGGAATGCACACGGCCAACGCCATATCCGGAGACTTCTCGGTAGGGGCCTCCGGTTTCCTGGTGGAGAACGGGACCGTAATTCACCCGGTGAAGGAGATAGCCATCGCCGGGAACATCATCGAACTCTTCGCATCGGTCGAGGGGGTCGGCGGCGACCTCCGTTTCTTCGGTGCGGTGGGATCTCCTTCCTTGCGGATTTCGGCCCTCGACATAAGCGGGCATTGAAAAACAGGCACGGGACGCAATGTGCGACGGCCGAGTGAAAAAACGGACAATTCCAAGCATATCAATCGGAGTACGGCGAAATGATAGAGCACTACCTGAAACACGAAGCCGAGCGCCGGGCGCTCGGCATTCCACCCCTGCCGCTAAACCGGGAGCAGACCAGGGAACTCTGTGCGCTCCTCGAGGCCCCTCCGGCCGGGAAAGAAGAGTTCCTGCTCGGTCTCCTCATGGAACGGGTGCCGCCGGGCGTCGATCCGGCCGCTGAGGTGAAGGCCGAATTTCTCGACAAGGTCGTGGCAGGGGTCGTGAGAACACCGCTCGTCTCCCCGCGGGAGGCCGTAAGGATACTGGGCACCATGCTGGGGGGATACAACGTGACGCCGCTCATCAGGGCGCTCACCATGCCGGGGCTGGCGGATGAAGCGGCGTCCGCCCTTTCCGGGATCATCATGGTATATGACGCCTTCGACGAGCTGCTGGACCTTTCCCCTTCTGTTCCGGCCGCGCGCAGGGTCCTCGAATCATGGGCGAGGGCCGACTGGTTCACCTCGCGTTCCGGCATTCCCGAGACCTTGCGGGTGCGGGTTTACAAGGTGGAAGGCGAAATCAACACCGACGATTTTTCCCCGGCGGGAGATGCGTGGAGCCGTTCCGACATCCCGCTCCATGCACTTTCCATGGGCAGGGAGCGCTTCCCGGGAGGAATCGAGGTGATCGCCGGCTACCGGGCGCGGGGAGACAAGGTTGCCTTCGCGGGTGATGTGGTGGGTACCGGCTCTTCCAGAAAGTCGGCCTGCAACAGCCTGCTCTGGCACATCGGCGAGGATATTCCCTTCGTGCCCAACAAGCGCCGCGGAGGGGTCATTCTCGGTGGTGTCATCGCGCCGATCTTCTTCAACACGGCCCAGGATTCGGGGGCTCTCCCTATCCGGTGCGACGTAACCGCCCTGAAGAGCGGGGACCTGGTCACCATCGATACGAAGCGGGGAGAAATTCTCTCCTCGGAGGGGAAGCTTCTATCCAGATTCACCCTGACACCGGAGACCCTTCCGGATGAGTACCGGGCCGGAGGCCGAATCCCGCTCATCATCGGCAGGGCGTTGACCGCGAAAGCCAGAAAAGCGCTGGGAATGGACGCCGGGGAGATCTTCATCAAGGCGAAGAATCCCGAACCTCCTCCCGGTCAAGGATTCACCCTGGCTCAGAAAATCGTTGGACGGGCCTGCGGGCTCCCCGGCGTGCTGCCGGGAACCGCGTGCGAGCCGCGGATTACCACGGTGGGGTCCCAGGACACCACCGGCCCGATGACCGCGGACGAGTTGAAGGAGCTGGCCTGCCTTCGCTTCCAGACCCCCATGTTCATGCAGTCCTTCTGTCACACCGCCGCCTATCCGAAACCGGCGGATGTGAAGATGCACCGTTCACTTCCCGCCTTCATAACCGCGCGGGGGGGGGTGGCCCTTAAGCCGGGGGACGGGGTGATCCATAACTGGCTGAACCGGCTGCTGCTTCCCGATACGGTCGGGACCGGAGGCGATTCCCACACCAGGTTTCCCCTCGGCATCTCCTTCCCGGCCGGTTCGGGGCTGGTCGCCTTCGCCGGCGCCTTGGGCTTCATGCCTCTGGATATGCCCGAAAGCGTCCTGGTCCGGTTCAAGGGAAAACTGAACCCCGGGATAACCACCCGTGACCTGGTGAACGCAATCCCGCTCCAGGCAATCAGGGAAGGTCTCCTGACCGTGCCGAAGAAGAACAAGGTCAACGTCTTCAACGGAAGGGTCATGGAGATTGAGGGGCTTCCGGACCTGCCGGTCGATGACGCGTTCGAGCTGACGAACTCGGCCGCCGAGCGGAGCGCCGCCGCCGCCTGTATCAGGCTTTCGCCCGAAACGGCTGCGGCGTACCTCCGGTCCAATGTCGCCCTCATGAAGCAGATGATCGCCGACGGCTACCGAGACACCACCGCGCTGCGCAGGCGCATCGAGGCGGTGGAGGAATGGCTGGCGAACCCGAGCCTGCTGGAACCGGATGAGAACGCCGAGTACGCCGCCGTGCTGGAAATCGACCTGGAAGGCATCACCGAACCCATTGTCGCCTGCCCCAATGACCCCGATGATGTGCGTCTGCTGTCCGACGTGGCCGGCGAACAGGTGCAGGACGTCTTCATCGGCTCGTGCATGACCAGTATCGGACACTTCAGGGCTGCCGCGGAGATCTGGCGGGGGGCCGGATTCAATCCCGGTGTTCGCGCCTGGATCTGTCCCCCCACCAGGATGGACGCGGAACGGCTCAGGAACGAAGGGCTGTTCTCCGTATTCGGGGCCGTGGGCGCCCGTGTGGAGGTCCCGGGCTGTTCCCTCTGCATGGGGAACCAGGCCAGAGTCCCCGACGGTGTCACGGTCTTTTCCACCTCGACCCGCAATTTCGATAACAGGATGGGCAAGGACGCCCGCGTCTATCTGGGGTCCGCCGAAGTGGCCGCGATGGTCACCATGCTGGGCCGCATTCCGACGCCAGGCGAGTATGCCGCGCAGTACCGGGAGCGGATTGAGCCGAAAAAGGCGGAGATTTACCGAGCGCTCGATTTCCACGGCTCACCCGGGGAATAGAGGGGAGCCATGTCGGAAGCAACCCCCATGATGCGGCAGTATCTGGAGATCAAGTCGAAGTATCCGGACGCCATCCTCTTTTTCCGTCTCGGGGACTTCTACGAGATGTTCCTAGACGACGCGGTAAAGGCCTCCCGAATCCTCGATATCGCCCTGACCTCGCGCAACAAGAACTCAGAAGGCGGCGAGGTGCCGCTGTGCGGCGTTCCTTGCCATTCCGCCGGTCCATACATTTCGAAACTCATTGAAGCCGGAGAGAAAGTCGCCATCTGCGAACAGGTGGAGGACCCCAAGCAGGCCAAAGGGATCGTCAGGCGGGAGGTGGTCCGGGTGGTCACTCCCGGCCTGGTTCTGGAAGGGGACACTCTGTCTCCCAAGGAGAACAATTACCTGTTCTCCATCTACGCTTCGGGTGATGATTCGTGGGGCCTGGCATACCTTGACATCTCCACGGGAGAGTTCCGGGTCACCGAGTTGCGGGAAACCGAGGCCTTGTTCGCGGAGGCCGCCTGTGCCGACCCGCGGGAGTTTCTTCTCCCGGCTTCGTTCCGCAGCAACAGAATTGCGACGGAACTGGCCCGCCTCTCGGGAGGCAAGACCCTGACTTTCCTGGAAGACTGGATCTACGACCCGGACTACGCCGGGAGGCTCATTACCACCAGATTCGGCGTGGAGTCTCCCGAAGCGGCCGGATGCGGCGGGCTCAGGGAGGGCCTTCTGGCCGCGGCCGCCATCCTGCACTATCTGCAGGATACCCGCGTGGATGTTATCGGCCACATCACCTGCATCTCCCCCTACACCACAGCCGAGCACCTGATCCTGGACGAATCCACCCGCAGAAATCTCGAGCTGACCGCAACCCTCTCCGAGAACCGCAGGAAAGGCTCTCTGCTGGGACTGCTCGATCGGACCGTCACCGCCATGGGGGGGAGGAAGCTCAGGCAATGGATTAACTATCCATTGATGTCGGTTGAAAAAATAAGAGAAAGACATGACAGTATCGGCGAGCTGGTCGGCGATCCCGCCCTCCGCCGCGAGCTTCTCTCCCTCCTCGCCGGGGTGCACGACCTGGAGAGGCTGAACGGAAGAATCAGCATGGCCTGCGCCAGCGCCAAGGACCTGGTCGCGCTCAAAGAATCACTGTCCCGACTGCCGGCAGTCATGGAACTCATCTCCCGGTGTGAATCCCCGCTCCTGAGGCGGGTCTGCGAGCATACCGACCTGCTGGAGGATGTGGTCCGGTTGATTTCCAACGGGATAGCGGAAAACCCTCCCTTTCTCCTGAGGGATGGAGGGATCATAGCCGACGGCTACCATCCCGAGCTCGACGAACTCAGGGCCGTCAGCAGGGAAGGGAAGGGGTATATCGCGCGGCTCGAGGCACGGGAAAAGGCCCGCACCGGCATCGCCTCCCTCAAAATCAGGTACAATAAGGTCTTCGGCTATTATATCGAGGTGACCAAGGCGAATCTTTCCGGCATACCGGACGACTACGTGCGGAAACAGACTCTAGCCAACGCGGAGCGGTACATAACCGAGGAGTTGAAGGAATATGAGGACAAGGTTCTGAACGCCGAGGACAGGATTGCGGAGCTGGAATATTCGCTCTTCCAAGAGATACGGCAAAGCGTAGCCTCCCAAGGGGAACGGATTGCCCGGACTGCCGAGAACCTGGCGACCCTTGACGTTCTGGCGGCCCTGGCTGACCTGGCCCACGAGCAGGATTATTGCCGGCCCGAAATGGACGAGGGGGATGTCATCTCCATCACCGAAGGGCGGCATCCGGTGGTGGAGGCGTCCAGCCTGGGCGAAAGGTTCGTGCCCAACGACGTTTACCTGGATACCTGCGAAAACCGGCTCCTGATCATTACCGGCCCCAACATGGCGGGCAAATCGACCTTCATGCGGCAGGTGGCGGTCATCACCCTCATGGCCCAGATGGGAAGCTTCGTCCCAGCGACCCAGGCGAGGATCGGGATCGTGGATCGGATCTTCACCAGGGTAGGGGCGTCCGACAACCTTGCCCGGGGGCGATCCACCTTCATGGTGGAGATGATGGAAACGGCCAACATCCTCCGCAACGTCACCCCCAGGAGTCTGATCATTCTCGACGAGATCGGCCGCGGCACCTCCACCTTCGACGGAGTCTCCATAGCCTGGGCGGTGGCCGAATACCTTCACGACACGGAATCGCGCGCCGCCAAGACCCTCTTCGCCACCCATTACCATGAACTGACGGAGCTCGCCGTCACCAGAAAGGGGATCAAGAACTACAACATCGCGGTTCGCGAATGGAACGACCAGATCATCTTTCTTCGGAAGATCGTCGAGGGGGGGGCCTCTCACTCTTACGGGATCCAGGTGGCCAGGCTGGCGGGGCTCCCGATGGAGGTCATCGAGCGGGCGAGAGAGATCCTGAAGAATCTGGAAAAGGGGGAATATGTGGAGGGAGGGGAACCGCGGATCGCCAAGGGAAAGGGGATGCCGCCTTCCCAGCCCTCGCCCCAGCTTCCCCTGTTCTCGGAGACGGAGGATCCCCTGAGAAAGAGGCTTGAGGCAATTTCCATCGCCTCCATCACCCCTCTGGAGGCGTTGAATATCCTGGACCAGTTGAAAAGGATGGTGTGACATGCCCCACGGGACCGGACTTCCCCTTCTGCTGATTCTTCTGATCTTCACCTTGTCGCCGGCGGTTGCGGGAGCAGTTGATACGACCGCAAGAGAGACGGTGTTGTCGAACATCCGCCAAGCGGACCGAACTATGGTATGCAAGCTCGCCGATAGGGACCCCCACGGGCGAAAACCTCTGAAAAGGCTTGGCGGCAGGGGCGCGGCGGCTGGTTCCGAAACCGGCGCGCTTTCGGGTTCAGCGGCGTTTCACAAGGCTGCCGTCACCGAGATCCGCGCGTGGTCCAATCCCGACTATACCCGCATCGCCGTGACCCTCGACCGGGAGGCGAAGTTCTCCCATCACAGGCTGCAACAGGTTAAGGAAGGTACTCTGCCCGAAAGGATCTATATCGATATCGAGGGTGCCCGGATCATGCCCGGCGTCAGGGACATACCCATTGGAGACGGTCTCCTGAAGATGGCCCGGGTGGGTCAATTCAGGCCGGATGTGGTACGGGTGGTCCTCGATATCGAGAATATCCGCGAATACAAGATCTTTCCCCTTTCCGATCCGTCCCGTATTATCATCGATGTGAAGGGAGAGCGCCGAACCGAGATCTCCCGCATGGAAGAAAGCATTTCGGCCTCCGTTCCCGGATCCGCGCCGAAGAAGGAAGCCGCTGCCGAAGAGCGGCGCAAGGCGCCGGGGAAGGTGGGGAGCAGCAAGGTCCCGAGGGTGGTGATCGACCCGGGTCACGGCGGGCACGACCCGGGCGCCGTGGGACCCGAAGGTCTGAAAGAGAAGGACGTGGTCCTTGCCATCGGTCTCAAATTGGCGGAAAAACTCAAGGAGGAAATGGGGCTGGACGTAGTCATGACCAGGTCGACCGACGTGTTCATTCCCCTGGAGGAGCGGACTGCCATCGCCAACAAGGTCAACGCCGACCTCTTTGTCTCCATACATGCCAATGCCTCCCTCAACAATTCGGCCGCCGGCATCGAAACCTATTACCTGAACCTGGCGAAGACCGACAAGGCCGCCAGGGTTGCCGCCCGGGAGAACAATACTTCTCTGGAGAAGGTCGGTCTTCTTCAGGCTATCCTCTTCGACCTGATGGCAAACTATAAGATCAACGACTCCGCCCGCCTGGCCGACGAGGTCCAGAAGGCCCTGTACGCCAGGATATCACGGGTACACCATGATGCCCGCAACCTGGGGGTCAAGCAGGGACCGTTCTATGTGCTGGTGGGTGCGACCATGCCGAGCATCCTGGTGGAGACCGCCTTCATCAGCAACGATCAGGAAGCAGAACTGCTGCGGGACCCCCATTACCAGGACACGGCGGCGGCGGGCATTGCGGAAGGGATCCGGAGCTATCTCAAGGGGAGCCGCTGAACCGGTTTCCGGCAGCGGAAATTCGGCAACAAGACCGGACATGGAACCATGGATTTCGACATAGATCGTTACTTTCCCGACGAACACCAGACTTACGGCGATTCCGGCCGTGCGTCCTTCGAGGAGAAGAGGCCCCTGTACCTGTCGGCCGCCAGGCACTACCTTGCCCACTACGGAGGGGAAATCCGTGCCAGTCATGCGGCCGGCGCCGACGGCGCCGCCGTGGCGGCCGCCATCACCGAGATGGTGGACGTCCTGTTGAAAAAACTGTTCCGTTCCATCACCAGCGACGTGCGACACCAGAGCGGTGGGAGGGAGCATACGGCCTTGGTCGCCACGGGTGGCTACGGCCGGGGAGAATTGAACCCGTATTCGGACATAGACAT
>Ga0272446_1007068_pt1 | contig 11367 bp, 7 predicted proteins | sample YNPCB0061_FD_194587 | JGI IMG/M metagenome (GOLD analysis project Ga0272446, IMG submission 194587) | Hot spring microbial mat communities from Yellowstone National Park, WY, United States - YNP-CB-006-1 | ecosystem: Environmental > Aquatic > Thermal springs > Hot (42-90C) > Sediment | place...
CGCAGTCGAAGGCCAAGTGGCCTTCGCGAGCACTTGAGGCCAAGTCCGCGCCCGCAGGCGCCGCGCAAACCCGCGTAGCCCCGGCGGTACAAATTGGATCTGCACCCCGCGGGCCGAAAGCGCGGATTCACCGAGACAGAACGTACGCAAACGGGGGCGACCTCGTGAAATATCCGGGCTAGGGCTTCACCGCCAGCACCGGCAGCGCGGTGGCGTTGAGGACCGCCTCGGTCACGCTGCCGATCAGCACGCGCTGCCAGCCGGTGCGGCCGTGCGTTCCCATGACGATCAGGTCGGCGCCGCGCGCGGCGGCCGTTGCGACGATTCGCTCGGCCGGATCGCCGCGCAGAACGACCGCGTCGGCGTCGAGTCCGCGCTCGCGCAGACGCGCCCGCACGCGCGCGGCCGCCTCGTCGGCCTCGGCGGCGCGCTGCGCGGTGAACGACTCGCGCACGACCGAGATCACCGTCACCGGCAGCCGGCCCAGCGCGGCGACCGTCTCGGCGGCGGCCGCGGCAGCTTCGGAAAAGCGCGAGCCGTCGGTGGCGAGCAGGATGCGCGTGCGCCAGACATCGGCGCTCTCGGGTGCCACCAGCACGTTGCAGCCGGCGGCGCCGATCACGCGCGTCGTGGCGTCGCCCAGCATGCGTCGCATCAGGCCGCGCTTGCCGCGCCGGCCCATCACGACGACGTCGGCGCGCTGCGCTCGCGCCGCGGCGGCGATTTCCTCGGCGGGATCGATGCCGCGCGGCGCGAACGTCTCGGCGGCCAGCCCGCGCGCGACGGCCCGTTCGTGCACGCGCGCGAGCGTGGCGCGCGTCTGCGCCTCGGCGGCGCGGATCAGCTCCGATGCGACGGCTTCCGCCTCCGGGTTGCTGACCACGACCGAAACGATCGACAGCCGCGCGGCGCACTGCGCGGCGAAGGCCAGCGCGATGCGCTCGGCGCCGGCGCAGTACTCCGAGCCGTCGGTCGCCAGCAGGATCCGCTCGAAGCGCGCGAGCGGCGGACCTTGTCCTTCCGTTGCCATGCCGGGCAGTCTATACGGCGAGTCCGTCAGCGCGGCGGTCCGGCGCGCGGGGCCGCACCGCCGCGATCGAGCGCGGTGGCGCATGGCCGCGCGAACCCGCGTGCGGCCGGTGCGGGCAGCACGCAGGGCGTCAGCGCAACTGCTGCAGATAGTCGAGCAGCGCCTCCAGATCGGGGTCCGTGGCGTTGCGCCGCTTCAGCGCGGCCACACCGCCGAGCTGCGCGGCGGCTTCGCCCTCGCCGAGCGTCCACGCGCGCAGTTGCGCGCGGTCGCGCCGGCCGCCGACACCGTCGAGCGGATGGCTCGGATTGCCGCGGCCCGCGATCGAATGGCACATCGCGCAATTCATCCGCTCGAACGCGGCGCGGCCGGCGGCGATGCGGGCGGCGTCCGCCGCCGGGGCGGGGGGTGCGGCAGCGGGCTGCGCTGCGCGCGGCGGCGGCGAGAGGTTGCGCAGCGCCGCGAACAGCGCCGCCAGCGCGATCACCAGCGCGGCGGTCGCCGCCGCCAGCCACTTCGCCCGCGATTCGCGCGTCATCGTTCAGACCCAGTCGAAAATCTCGGAGTGCACGCGCTCGGCGGCCACGCCGAGCGCGTCGAGCGCGCGCTCGACGCTCACCGTCATCGGCGTCGGACCGCACAGGAAGTACTCGAAGCGGTGCCGCGTGACCGGCAGATGGCGCATCAGCACGTCTTCGGTGACGAAGCCGCGTTCGCCGGTCCAGCCCGGCGGCGGTTCCTGCAGCACGTGCACGACTTTCAGGTCGAGCCGCTGCGCGAGCGCGTCGAGTTCCTCGCGAAACGCCACGCGTTCCCAGACGCGGTTGCCGTAGAACAGCACCAGCGGGCGGCGGTCGCCGCGGTCGGCGAGCGTGCGCAGCATCGACATGATCGGCGCGATGCCGACGCCGCCGGCGACGAACGCATAGCCGAAGGCCGCGGGATGCTCGTCGATGCCGAAGGTACCGTACGGCGCGTCGAGCCACGCGGTTTCGCCCCGCCGGGTGTGCTTGATCGTCGACGTGAAATCGCCCAATTCCTTGATCGACAGCTCGATGCGGCGCGGCCGCTCGGCGCTCGAAGCGATCGAGAACGGATGCTCGCGCATCGCGAACGGTGAGGCGCGCAGCGCGAGCCACGCGAACTGGCCGGGCGCGAACCGCAGCCCCTCGGTCGGGTACGCGGGCTCGAGCACCAGCGTCCACACGCGCCCGCGTTCGGCACGCACCTCGGCGACGGTCCACGGCCGGCGCGCGACGCGCCACGGGCGAGCCACGCGCACCCAGGCGATCAGCAACACCCAGAACGCGCCGTACGCCGCCCACAGCGCCTGCTTCCACACGGTGTCGAGAAAACGGCCCGCGCCGAACAGGTGCCATAGCGCGGCGGCGAAAGCGGCGGTGGCCAGTGCGGCGTGCGCGACGCGCCAGGCGTCGTAGTCGATGCGAAGCCGCCGCCGCGCGAGCGACGAGGCGATGACCAGCGCGAACAGCACGAGCGCGACGCGGCCCGCGGTCATGTGCGGCGGCGCCACGAACGGGTCCGCGCTGCCCAGCGCGGCAGGGTTGGTCGCGCGCAGCATGCCGTAATGGCCGAGCGCGACCGCGAGCGCGGCCAGCGCCAGATAGCGGTGGAAGTAGTAGACGATGTCGATGCCGAACGGCGCGGTGGCGCGTTTGAAGCGCGCCGTCAGCGCGAACTGCACGCCGAACATCGCCAGCCCCGCGTAGCCCAACGCCATCGCGAAATCCCACGTGAAGCCGCGCCCGGCCGCGGGACCGGGCAACAGCGCAAACAGCGGTACCGTCACCGCTGCCAGATACGCGGCGAGCCAGACGATCGCGTCGCGCGTCGTGTGCGGGCCGCGGCGGCGTGGGGCGGGCGGGTTCATCGGCGCGACGGTCGAACGAGAAAGACCCGGGCGGCACGCCCCGCCCGCAGGTCGCCGAGCAGCGCAACGGGTCGCGTCAGCCCTTCGAACACCGCCGTCGTCACGGGATCGGCGCCGACGCGCCGGCGTCGTCGGCGGCGCGGTTCTGCGCTGCGCCGCCGCGCACCAACAGCACGTCGCACGGGGCGGTCTGCACGACGTGCGCGCTGACGCTGCCCAGAAAGGCCGCTTCCAGCTCCGACTTGCCGTGCGCGGCGATGGCGACCAGGTCGACGGCGAGCTCGACGATCCACTCGTCGATGCGCGTCGGCGCGTAGCCGTGCCGCACATGCGCGATCGCGCGCCCGGGCGGCACATCGAAGGCCGTCGCCACCGCGCTGAGCCGCGCGGCGAGCGCGGCCTGTGCGGCGGCGCGGTAGGTCTGCACGGTCGCGTCGTCGACACCGGCGTAGCGCATCAGCCCGTCGTACGGCAGCTCGAACGCGTGGACGAAGTGAAACGTCGCATCCGGCAGCAGCGCGCGCGCGGCTTCGGCCGCCTGCGCCGCCGGCGCCGAGAAGTCCGTCGGCAGCAGCACCGTGCGATAGTCGAACGGAGGCGGCCGCTTGACCACGAGCAGCGGGCACGGTGCGATGCGCAGCAGCTTCTGCGCCGTCGATCCCATCGCGAGATCGCGCGCGGTATGCGCGCCGTGCGCGCCGACGACCAGCAGATCGGCGTCGAGCTCGCGCGCGGCGGCGGCGATCTGCGCGGGCGGCCGGCCGTAGCGCACGTCGATCGCATAGCCGGGCCCGGCGAGTTCGTCGGCGACGCCTTGCAGCCGCTGCCGCGCCTGCTCGCGCGCCTGCTCGGGATCGGGCGAGCCCACGCCGGCGAGCTCGGCGAGCCACTGCCCGGCGTCGTCCCACAGCGACGACGGCACGACGTGAACGATCGCAAGCCGCGCGCCGAATCGATCCGCGGCGAGCGCGGCGCGGCGCAGCGCGGCGGCAGCGGCCGGCGAGAAGTCCGTCGCGCAGACGATCCGTTTGGGCGGCAGCCCCATCCGCGAATCGCTCCGCGGGCTATTCGCCCGCGCCGTCGCGCGGGCGCTTGGCGTTGAGCAGCGGGCTGAGCAGGTCCAGCGGCAGCGGGAACACGATCGTCGAGCCGCGGTCGCCGGCGACCTGCGTCATCGTCTGCAGGTAGCGAAGCTGCATCGCTTCGGGCTTCTGCGCGAGCATCTGCGCGGCTTCGAGCAGCGCGGCCGCGGCCTGCTTCTCGCCTTCGGCGTGGATCACCTTGGCGCGCCGCTCGCGCTCGGCTTCGGCCTGACGCGCGATCGCGCGCACCATCGATTCGTTCAGATCGACGTGCTTGATCTCGACGTTGGTGACCTTGACCCCCCACGCGTCGGTGGCCGCGTCGAGGATCTTCTGGATGTCGAGGTTCAGCCGCTCGCGTTCGGCGAGCATCTCGTCGAGTTCGTGCTTGCCGAGCACCGCGCGCAGCGTGGTCTGCGCGAGCTGGCTGGTGGCGACCAGGAAGTTCTCGACGTTGATGATCGCGCGCTGCGGATCGACGACGCGGAAGTAGATCACCGCGTTGACTTTGACCGACACGTTGTCGCGCGAGATCACATCCTGCGCCGGCACGTCCATCGTGACGATGCGCAGGTCCACGCGCACCATCTGCTGGATGCCGGGGATGATGATCACGAGGCCGGGCCCCTTGACCCTCCAGAAGCGGCCGAGCAGGAACACGACCGCGCGTTCGTACTCGCGCAGGATCCGGATCGACGCGACGGCGAGCGCGATCAGCAGGAAAAGCAGCGAGCCGAAGCCGATTTGCAGGTCGAACAGCATGAGCGATCTCCCTTTCAGTTGTCTTTGGCTACGGTGAGCGTCAGCCCGTCGACCGCGGTCACCCGCACGCGATCGCCGGGCGCGAGCGGCGCGTCGCTGCGGACGCGCCAGCGCTCGCCCTGGACCTCGGCCCAGACGCCGTCGGCGTCCGCGGCGACGACCCGGCCGGTGGCGCCCACCATGCTCTCGCGACCGCTGACGACGGGACGCTTGCGCGCGCGCAGCGCGAAGCCGCCGACCGCGAAGATCAGCACCGCGCTGGCCAGCGCGACGGTCACCACGGCCGCGACCGGAATGCCGAAGCCCGGCACTTCGGTGTCGATCAGCATCAGCCCGCCGACGATGAACGCGATGATGCCGCCGACGCCGAGCACGCCGAACCCGCCGATGAACACCTCGGCGATCATCAGCGCGGCGCCGAGCAGCACCAGCGCCACACCGGCCCAGTTCACCGGCAACAGATGGAACGCGTACAGCGCGAGCAGCAGCGAGATCGCGCCGGCCACGCCCGGCACGCCGAAGCCCGGACTGGTGAACTCGACGAACAGACCGTAGATGCCGATCATCATCAGCACCAGCGCCACGGTCGGATTCGAAAGCACGCCGAGCAGCTGCGAGCGCCAGTCGGGTTCGAGCGCTTCGATTCGCGCGCCGGCCAGCTCGAGCGTGGCCTTGGCGTTGACCAGCGCGACCGTGCGCCCGTCGATCTTCGCGAGCAGCTCGCGCACATCGACGGCGATCACGTCGATGACGCCGGCGGCGAGCGCGTCTTCGGAAGGCAGGCTGCGCGCCTCGCGCACCGAACGCTCGGCGAAGTCGGCGTTGCGGCCGCGCAGTTGCGCCAGGCTGCGGATGTACGCGGCGGCGTCGTTGACCGCCTTTTCGGTCATCGCGTCGCGCGGGCCGCCGGCGGGCATCTTCCGTTCCTGCTGGTCCGCCTTCTTCGCCTTGTCCTGCGCGCCGGCCGGCTTGTCCTGCGGCGAATCCGCGGGCTTTTCCTCGGGCGACTTCGGCGGCTGCGAACCGGGCATGCCGATCGCCACCGGTGTGGCCGCACCGAGGTTGGTCGCCGGCGCCATCGCCGCGACGTGGCTCGCGTACATGATGTACGTGCCGGCGCTGGCGGCGCGCGCGCCCTCGGGCGCAACGAAACTCGCCACCGGCACCGGCGAGGACAAAATGTCCTTGATGATCGCGCGCATCGACGTGTCGAGTCCGCCGGGCGTGTCCATCTGCAGAACGACGAGCCGCGCGCCGCGCGCCTGCGCCTTGGCCAGCCCGCGGTGGACGAAGTCCGCGGTCGCCGGCCCGATCAGCCCGTCGATGCGCAGCACCAGCACCAGGCGTTGCGCCGCCGGCTGTTGCGCGGCCAGCAGCGCGGCGAAGCCGAACGCGGCGAGCGCGGCGAACAGCATGCGCCTGAGCCGGGGCGAGGACAGAAGGTTCATGACGCGCAATTTAGCCCCTTTGCGCCCGATCCGTATGACATGTCGATACGATGGCGACTTACAGCCGTTGCACGCCCAGGCGCCGCAGCAGCGCCTTTTCCGCTTCGACCGCGAGGAACTTGGCGAGTCCCAGCGCGACGATCACCGACCATGCGGCGGCGTCAAGCGGCTCGGTCCTGAACAGCGCCTGCAGCGGCGGCGCGTACGTGAACGCGAGCTGCAGCGCGATCAGTCCGACCGCCACCCAGAACGCGACCGGGTTGCCCGTCAGCGTCTCGCGCCCCAGCGAGTGCGCGACGAAGTGGCGCGAGTTGAAAAGGTACACGAGTTCGCCGATCACCAGCATGTTCACCGCCGCGGTGCGCGCGGTCGCGAGCGACGAGCCGCGTGCGATCTCCCATTCGAACACGTAGAAGGTGAAAGCGACCATCAGCAGGCTCACGTACACGACGCGCGCCAGCAGCAGCCGGGTGATCAGCGGCTCGCCCGGCGGGCGCGGCGGCCGCTGCATCACGCCGGGCTCGGCCGGTTCGAAGGCGAGCGCGATCGCCAGCGTCACGGTCGTGACCATGTTGATCCAAAGGATCTGCGCCGCGGTCACCGGCAGCGCCAGCCCCAGGAAGACGGCGAGCAGGATCACGCCGGCTTCGCCGCCGTTGGTCGGCAGGATGAACAGCAGCGACTTCTTGACGTTGTCGAAGATCGTGCGTCCCTCGCGTACCGCGTGCTCGATCGTCGCGAAATTGTCGTCGGCGAGCACGAGGTCGGCGGCCTCCCTCGCGGCGTCCGTGCCTTTCTTGCCCATCGCCACGCCGATGTCGGCGCTCTTCAGCGCGGGCGCATCGTTGACGCCGTCGCCGGTCATCGCGACGATCTCGCCGCCGGGTTTATCCGACGCGCGTAGCGCGGCGACCAGCCGTAGCTTGTGCTCGGGACTGGCGCGCGCGACGACGTCGGTTTCGGCAAGCCGCCGCGCGAGCTGCTGCTGGTCAATGCGTTCGATCTCGCCGCCTTCCAGTACGGCCTCGTGCCGCAGTCCGAGCTGCGCGCCGATCGCCGCGGCGGTGGCGGCATGGTCGCCGGTGACCATCTTGACCGCGATGCCGGCGGCGCGGCAGTCGGCGATCGCCTCGATCGCCTCCGGGCGCGGCGGATCGATCATCGCCGCGAGTCCCAGCAGCGCGAAGCGCGGCGCGATGTCGTCCATCGCCAGCGCGGTCGCTGCCTTCGGCATCGCGCAACGGGCCAGCGCGAGTACACGCTGGCCGGCGCGTGCGGCTTCGTCGATCGCCGCGTTCCAGCGTGCGCGGTCCAGCGGCGCGCCGTCGGCGGTCGTCGCGCACAGGTCGAGCACGCGCTCGGGCGCACCCTTCAGGTAGACGCTCGCGTGGCCCGCGTGGTCGTGGTGCAACGTGGCCATGAAGCGGTGCTCGGACTCGAACGGGATCTCGTCGACGCGCGGAGCTGCGGCGCGTTCGGCATCGGCGTCGAGCCCCGCTTTCAGCGCGAGCGCAAGCAACGCGCCTTCGGTCGGATCGCCGGTGAGCTGCCAGTCGCCGTCGGTACGGCGCAGCATGGCGTCGTTGCACAGCAGCGCGCAGCGCGCGAACGCCGCGAGGTCCTCCGCATTCGCCGGGTCGACCGCGACGCCACGATGCGAGAAGCCGCCTTCGGGCGCATACCCCGCACCGCTGACGTCGAGCGTGCGCTGCGGCAGCACCACGCGCACGACGGTCATCTCGTTCTTCGTCAGCGTGCCGGTCTTGTCGGTGCAGATCACGGTGACCGAGCCGAGCGTCTCGACCGCGGGCAGCCGCCGCACGATCGCGTTGCGGCGGGCCATGCGCGTGGTGCCGATCGCCAGCGTGATCGTGACGATCGCCGGCAGTCCTTCGGGGATCGCCGACACCGCCAGCCCGACGACGGCGAGGAAGATCTCGATCGCCGGAAAGTCGCGCACGTAGCGACCGAACAGGAACACGAGCGCAGCGCCGATCACGATGAACACGGTGATCCGGCGCGCAAACTGATCGAGCTTGCGCGTCAGCGGCGTGGCGATCTCCTGCACGCCTGCGACCAACGTGCCAATGCGGCCGATCTCGGTGCGCGCGCCCGTGGCGACGACGACACCGGTCGCCTGCCCGTACGTGACGACGGTGCCCGAGTACGCCATCGAACGGCGATCGCCGATCGCCGCGTCGGGCGCGACGGGTTCGACGCCCTTTTCGACCGGGACCGATTCGCCCGTCAGCGCCGCCTCGTCGATGCGCAGGTTCCTGGCGCGGACCAGCCGCAGGTCCGCCGGCACCTTGTCGCCGGAGGCAAGCAGCACGAGGTCGCCAGGGACGAGCTCGGCGGCGGCGATTTCGTGGCGCTCGCCGCCGCGCAGCACGATCGCGTGACTGGCCAGCATCGCGCGCACCGCTTCGAGCGCGCGCTCGGCCTTGCCTTCCTGGACGAAGCCGATGATCGCGTTGACGATCACCACGCCAAAGATCACGGCCGAGTCGGTGAGGTGCCCGAGCGCGAGCGTCACCGCACCCGCCGCGATCAGCACGTAGATCAGCAGGTTGTGGAACTGCATGAAGAAGCGCGCAAGCGCGCTGCGGCGCGCGGGCGGCGGCAACTCGTTGCGGCCGAACTGCGCGAGCCGGCGCGCGGCTTCGGCGGCGGCGAGTCCACCCCGCGGCGTGCCGAGCGCGGCGAGCACCGCGTCGGGCGTCTGCGCGTGCCAGGCGCCGTGTGGCGGCGGCGTCGCTGCGACCGGCGGGAGCGTGATGGCTTGGTCGTTCATCCTGAAAAACGCATTGGAACCGCACAGGCAGGAAAAACGCGGCGGAAGAGCGAAACGCCGCGCCGTCGCGCCGGCTCACCCGGCGGGTGACCGGAAACCGGGCCGCACGACGTCGCTTCGCCGCTTCGTCCGCGCCTCCGCGGAGAAGTCTTCCTGTCGATCGTTGCGCGCGCTGCGCGGAAGCAACGGTTCCCGAGTGCCGCCCGTCGAGTGTAGAGAAGCAGCGCATTCGCCCGGGTGACGATTGCGTCGATCGTTGACCGCGGTCAGCCCGGCTGCTGCGATCGGTGACAATCCCGATTGCGTTTCGCGCACGGGCAGGGCGATTGACCGCGGTCAGCGCGCGCCCGCGCCGCAGGCGGAAGCTATCGCGTCGGACGCGGCCGCGGCCGCGAACCGGCCTGGAGCTGGAACATGGACACCCTCGCGGCGGATCCGAACCGGGCGATCGAGCACGCGCTGCTGGCGATCGTGACGCAGACCTTGCGCGATCTGCAGCCGGGTGCGCCGGTGCCGCAGGTCACGCTGGCGGCGAGCCTCGACCGCGATCTGGCATTCGACAGTCTGGGCCGCATGGAACTCGTGCTGCGGATCGAACGCGAGTTCGGCGTCGATCTGCCGGAGGACACGCTGGCGCAGGCCGAGACGGTCGGTGCGCTGCTCGACGCGGTGCGGACTGCGCGCGGTCGCGCCGCGCCCCGGCGCGAGCGCGCGCCGGTGGCGCCCGAAGCCGCACGGCCCGCTGCGCCGTCGTTGGAATCGGGCGAACCGGCCGCGGCGACCACGCTGCTCGAGGTGCTCGAGTGGCATTGCGCCGCGCATGCGGATCGAACGCAGATCACTTATCTCGCCGACGACACGGCGCAGTCGGCGAGCTTCCGTCGATTGGCCGACGGCGCGGCGGCGATCGCCTGCGGGCTGCAGCGCGCCGGGCTCGAGCCGCGGCAGTGCGTGGCGATCATGCTGCCGACGTCGCTCGAATACTTCGACGTGTACTTCGGCGTTCTGCTGGCCGGCGGCATTCCGGTGCCGATCTATCCGCCGGCGCGTGCCTCGCAGCTCGAAGAGCACGTGCTGCGCCACGCGGGAATCCTCGCCAATGCGCAGGCCGCGATCCTGGTGACGGTGCCCGAGGCGATGATGGTCGCGCGGCTGCTGCAGGCGCGCGTGCCCGGGTTGCGCCACGTGACCACACCGCAGCGGCTCGCCGAACGCGGCAGCGCGTTCACGCCGGTGGCGGCGCGCGGCGACGACGTGGCCCTGATCCAGTACACCTCGGGCAGCACAGGCAACCCGAAGGGCGTGGTGCTCACGCACGCCAATCTGCTCGCGAACATCCGCGCGATGGTGCGCACGATCGAAGCGACCCCGCGCGACGTGTTCGTCAGTTGGCTGCCGCTGTATCACGACATGGGCCTGATCGGCGCGTTCCTCGGCACGCTGTACGTCGGCTGCCCGCTGGTGGTGATGTCGCCGCTGGCGTTCCTGTCGAAGCCGTCGCGCTGGCTGCGGGCGATCCACGACCGGCGCGGCACGCTGTCGGCGGCGCCGAACTTCGCATGGGCGCTGTGCGTCAAGCGCATCGACGATGAGGAGCTCGAAGGGCTCGACCTGTCGTGCTGGCGGCTCGCGTTCAACGGCGCCGAAGCGGTGAACCCCGACACGCTCGCGCGCTTCGCGCAACGCTTCGCGCGCTACGGGCTGAAGCCCGAGGCGATCACGCCCGTCTACGGCCTGGCCGAGTGCTCGGTCGGACTGCTCTTTCCGCCGCTGGGCCGCGGGCCGCTCGTCGATCGCGTGCAGCGCGAGGCGTTCACGCGCAGCGGCCGTGCGGCTCCGGCGGCCGCGGACGATGAGACCGCGCTGCGCTTCGTCTCGTGCGGCCGGCCGCTGCCCGATCACGCGATCCGCATCGTCGACGGCGCCGACCGCGAAGTCGGCGAGCGGATCGAGGGGCACCTGCATTTCCGCGGCCCGTCGGCCACGCAGGGCTACTTCCGCAATCCGCAGGAAACCGCGCGGCTCATCCACGACGGCTGGCTCGACACCGGAGATCGCGCGTATGTCGCCGCCGGCGAGGTGTACGTCACGGGGCGCGTGAAAGACATCATCATCCGCGGCGGCCGCAACCTCTACCCGGAGCAGATCGAGGACGCGGTCGGCGCGGTCGACGGCGTGCGCAAAGGCTGCGTGGCCGCGTTCGGCGCGCCCGACCCCGAGCGCGGCACCGAACGGCTGGTCGTGCTGGCCGAGGCGCGAGCCCGCGACGCCGACGAGCGCGCGCGGCTGCAAGCGGCCATCGCGCGCGCGGTCGTGCAGGCGATCGGAGAGCCGCCCGACGACATCGTGCTCGCGCCGCC
>Ga0272446_1007069_pt1 | contig 11364 bp, 10 predicted proteins | sample YNPCB0061_FD_194587 | JGI IMG/M metagenome (GOLD analysis project Ga0272446, IMG submission 194587) | Hot spring microbial mat communities from Yellowstone National Park, WY, United States - YNP-CB-006-1 | ecosystem: Environmental > Aquatic > Thermal springs > Hot (42-90C) > Sediment | place...
GCCGGGCGCGGCTTCCATCGGGCGGGTCGAGCCAACCGTCTGGCGGATGGCGGCGACGGCATTGGGTCCCTCCCACACCATCGCCATTACCGGCGCAGAGGTGATGTAGGCAATCAGACCGTCGTAGAACGGCTTGCCTTCATGTTCGGCATAATGGGCTTTTGCCAGGTCCAGGCTGACCTGCATAAACTTGGCGCCAGCCAGGCGCAGTCCGCGGCGTTCAAAACGGGCGATAACTTCGCCAATCAAACCACGCTGAACGCCATCGGGTTTTACTAATACAAGCGATCTTTCCACAGATTTTCTCCAAAAATAAAAATAAGACCTGACAGGCGCCCAGAACGCACCTGTCAGGTCGTTTTGACTACCGTAACAACTCTTCCGCCTTGGTGTAGGCGTCGAGAGCATCCTGCAGTTGGTTGGCGCGCATGTAGGCGTCACCGAGCGCCTGCCAGATGCTGACTTCCACCGGGTAGCGGTACAACGCCTCGCGCAAATCGAAGATGACCTCTTCAAGGAAGCGCCCTTTTTTGATGAGTTTGCCGTACGCTTCAAGGGCGGCTGGGATGTTGCTGCGAGAAAGTTCAGTGCGCGCCGAGTTCAATAATGGGTCGGTGGGCATGCTCAACATACCGGTTCCGCGCACAGTGGTAACAGGCTCCACATAGGTTGCCGGCGGCGCGGGTTTGGGTTCTTTGCGGGGCGCTTTTTTCGGCTTTGGCTCAGGCTGGGGTTCAGGAGCAGGCGCCGGGGCGGGTTGAGGCGGTTGTTTCTCTTCAAGCAGAATTTCATCGGCAGGTTTCCAGTCTGCCGGATGGGTCGGTTCGATTTTTGTCGGTTCTACCACCAGTTCGCCGGTTTCGTCGCGCAGCCAGGCGGGCAGGTCTTCGGAGACGGGAATGGAGGGAGGCTGTTCCTCCTCGAGACCGCTCAACCAGGCAGGCAATTCTTCGGAAACAGGCTCTGCCTTCGCTTCTTCCGCAGGGACGGTTGATTCTGCAACCGGGGCTTGTTCCTCGCTGATGCCCTGCAGCCAGGATGGCAGGTCGGGGGCAGGTTCGGAGGGCGCTTGCGCCTCTTCCAGCGATTTGAGCCATTCGGTTGTTTCACTCGTCTCGAGGGGGGCGGGTTCGAGCGGGGTTTCTTCTTCATCCAGGCTCTTGAGCCACGAGGCGACGTCGGCTTCGACAGGCTGAGGTTCTTCCGCCACCTGCGGTTCGGAAAGGACAGGGGGTTCTGCGGGGGTTGGGGCGGGTGTTTCGAGTTCTTTCGCCTGTTTGACCCATTCGGGCGCTTCTTGGCGGCGTTCTTCAGGCTTGGTGAGCAAGCCTTCGGTGGCGCCCTGTTTTGCGGCAAGCGCTTCGAGCCAGGCGAGGGCATCGTCAATGTTTTCTTCGGCTTTGGGGGCGGTTGTCTCCGCAAAGGGTGGGCTTGCTGGAGCCGGCTCGGCGGGGGTGACGGGCTCTTCCTGAATGGGCTGGGCTTTTTCGGGAGCAGGTTTGAGTTCGCCGGTGGCTTTGGCTTGTTTCACCCATTCGGGTTCTTCTGCGCGGCGTTCTTCGGGTTTGGTGAGCAAGCCTTCGGTGGCGCCTTGTTTGGCGGCGAGCGCTTCGAGCCAGGCAAAGGCATCGTCTTGCTCTTGTTCGGTTGTGCCGAGGGCGCTGTTTTCGGCAGCGGGAACAGCAGGCTGGGCGGCGGCAGGCTCAGCAGGGGTCTCTGTAAGCCAGTGGAGCGGTTCTTCTGCGGATGGGGCAGGTTGTTCTTCCTGCTGGAGGAAGTCTTTGAGCCAGTCTGGTTGGTCTGCCGGGGGCGCGGGTTGTGATTCGGCGGGGGCTTTTTCGTCTTCGAGGGTTTTGAGCCAGTCGAGGTCGCTGGCGGTGGGGGCGGCTGGAGCCGAGGGGATGGGTAATTCGTCGGTGCCGATTTTGTTGATCCAGTCGGGAAGTTCTTCTTCCTGGGGTTGTTCTGCAGGCTGGAGGGCTTCTGCCGGCGCCATGGCTTTGATCCAGTCGGGCAGGTCGCCCTGGGCGAGGGGTTGCGCGGGGGCAGGCTCTTCATCGAGAAGGGCGGCTTTGCTTTCGTCGAAGGCGCCGGTGGAGGCACCCCACCCTGCCGCGCGCAGGAAGTCGGGGATGTCGTCCTGGGGTTCAGCGGCGGGAAAAGCCGGGGTAGATGGTTCAGGCAGAGGGGCGGAGAGAGGCGGTTCTTCTTGTAAGGGGGTTTTGAGCCAGTCGGGTTGGTCGCTGGAGGGGCGGAAGTTGTCTTCGATGGCAATGGCGGCGGTGTTCCAGTCTGCGCGCATGCCCACCGGCTGACCGCTCCATTCGAGTTGTTCGATGGAGACTGCCGCGTCGCTGACTTCGGCAGCGTGAAGCAGGCTGTCTGCCTGGGCAGCGTAGGGGTCGAGTTCGATGACGCGCTGACGGTAGGTTTGTGCGTTTTCGGGCCGGTCAGCGGCGAGGATTTCTGCAAGGATGAGGTTGGCTTCGCGGCAATATGGGTAGCGTTTGAGGACGGCAGAGGCGGCGTCTGCCGCGTCCTTTTTTTGCCCGCTTTGAAAGTATGCTTTGGCGAGCAGCACTTGGATGTCGGTACGGCCGGGGTCTTCTTCGAGGATGTTTTTGGCTTCGGAAATGGCTTGAGGGTAGAGTTCGCCGCGCATGTACATGTTCGCCAGGGCGCCGCGGGTGAGACGGATGCGCGGCGGGGGGACGCCGTCGCGGCGCCCATACAAGCGCTGTAACTCGGCTTGAATGGCAGAGTTGGCAGATTGCACGTCGAAGGCGCGCTCCATGTGCCAGATGGCGTCGTCGAGTTTGTTTTGTTCGTCGCGGATGATGCTCATGCCGACGTTGGCGACAAAGTCTTCGGGCTCTGCCGCCAGCACGCGAGAGAAGATGTCTGCCGCTTCGGTGTAGCGCCTGGCTTCAAGGTATGCCTTGCCCAGCAAGCGATAGGTTTCGAGATGCTTGGGGAAGGTTTTGAGAATATGCTGGCAGTGTGCAATCGCTTCATCGAGGTGATTACGGTCAATCATTGACTCGATTTCGCGGTTGTACGCCCGAAGTGAAACTTTAGCCATGAGTCGCTTTACTCCTCCCGGTTATTATAACGCACCTTATCCGGTATAAAACAACGGCAGGGGTGGGACTTTGGTATCACTGAAGGCATAGGCTTGCAGCACTGCCTGGCGCGCTTCGGCAAGTCTGGCGGCGTCGTTTGCGTGAACGGTGAAGAGGGGTTCGCCGCGTTCGACATGGTCTCCCACTTTTTTGTGGATGAGGAAGCCGACGGAATGGTCAATGGGGTCAGATTTTTTGGCGCGTCCGGCGCCGAGCGCTACTGCCGCTTCGCCTACGGCTCTGGCATGGACCTGGGAGATGAATCCGCTTCGAGGCGCCTGGACCACTTCGATGAATCTGGCGCGCGGGAAGCGGGAGATGTCGTCTACGAAGGAGACGTCGCCGCCCTGTGCCTGTACCAGCACGCGGAATTTTTCCAGCGCTGCGCCGCTGGCAATGACGGCTTCAGCCATTTGACGGGCTTGTTGCAGGCTGGAGGCGCGTTTGCCGAGCACCAGCATGTGAGCGGCGATGTGCAGAGAATGTTCGCGGAAATCGGCAGGTCCGCCGCCTTTCAGTGTTTCGATGGCTTCGATGACTTCGAGCGCATTGCCCACCGCACAGCCAAGCGGCTGATTCATGTCTGAAAGCAGCGCCACTACCTCCCGCCCCGCCAGTTTGCCGATGTCCACCATAAGGCTGGCAAGTTGACGGGCTTCTTCGAGAGTGGTCATGAAGGCGCCCAGGCCGGTCTTTACGTCGAGCACAATTGCCTGCGCTCCTCCAGCCAGTTTCTTGCACATGATGGAGGATGCAATCAGGGGAATGGACTGCACTGTACCGGTGACATCGCGCAGGGCGTAGAGTTTACCGTCGGCGGGCGCCAGGTCGAGGGATTGACCGGTGAGGACGATGCCTTTTTCTTTGAGCTGGCGTTTGAATTCTTCGGTGGTGAGGTCCACGCGGTAGCCGGGGATGGATTCCATTTTGTCGAGCGTTCCGCCGCTGAATCCCAACCCGCGCCCCGACATTTTGCCCACCGGCAAGCCGCACGCCACCACAACGGGAAGCACAACGAGGGAGGTCTTATCGCCTACGCCGCCGGAGGAATGTTTATCAACGGCAAAGTCCACCACGTCGCTCAGGTCGAGCATCTGCCCGGAGTGCGCCATGGCAAGGGTCAGGTCGGTGGTTTCGCGAGGGGTCATGCCGTTCAGCACTACCGCCATAGCAAAAGCGGCAGCCTGATAATCGGGAATATCCCCCGCTGCAAATCCTTTGACAAAGAACTCAATTTCTTCACGAGTGAGTTCGCCTCGATCACGCTTTTTGATGATGATGTCCACAGCGCGCATGAGAATCTCCTTGTTCTTTTTTGCGCGCTTATTTTATCCCACTTTGAAAACGGTTAGCCGTTCTTTACCAGTGTGTATCCATTTTTGCTGTCCTGAACCATCCAGCCCAGCGCCATAATCTCTTCACGCAGGCGGTCTGATTCGTCCCAGTTTTTTGCGATGCGTGCGGCGAGGCGCTGCTCGGCAAGGCTGACGACGAGTTCGGGCGGCTGGTTGTCATCGATCAGCGGCGGGGCGTTCCGCACCATTTCCCATGCGCTGGCAGAGATGCCGCTCTCCAGCGGTTCGGGGATTTTGAACGCGCCGAGTTCTTTCAAGGCAAAGGTGGAGCCGGCGGGGTAGATTGCAGGGTCACAGGCGCGGACGATAGAGACCGAGCTCACGCCGCTGACTTCGGCAGTGCCGGCTTCCAGGTCCATGATAAGACCGCTATGTTCATCCAAGCCGAGGATGGTATTTTCTGGCGGGAGCAAATTGCACCACTGGGCAAAGCGTTCCATTCCCACGAAACAGCGGCTGGTGTCCAGGTCTGCGCCGCCTTCGGCATTGTTCCAGTGGGGAATGAAAGAAAGATGCAACCCAAAATCGGCAAAGAAGTTCAGTCCATCCACCACGTGCACATCTTCACCCACTTTATAAATTTCATAGACCGGCAACGCATGAGCGCCGACAGAGATTGTGGCGGCAGAGGCAAAAATCAGCGCGGCGCCGAGGCGGTGGCGGGCGCGGATGAGGTCCCAGGCGAGCGTGTCCTTCAACTGGCGTATGGCGTAGGTGGGGCTGCCCGGTCCCATGAAAATCATGTTGGCGTAGAGAAGCGGCTTGAGAATTTCGGGGTCGTCGGGGCTGAAGGGAGTGTCTTTTTTGCGGGCAGGGATGATGTTTACCAGCGGCTTGTAATTTTGCAGGCGGGTTTTCATGAAATCAGCCACCCGCCCAACGACCTGCGCCGAGTTCAACTCGAACCCCGCAGGCGTCTCGAGCAGAGCAATGCGAAGCGGCTCATGGATGTTTTTTGCAAGTGATTCAAAAATCCGCCCGCCTGCCAGCGAGGTCTCGCCGGAGCCGAGAAAAGCAATTTGTCCGAGTGTCATGCTATGAAGACGATTTATTCAATTCGTCTATTACCCTGAAAAGATCGTCGTTCGAGGGAATATCGCTCATGGAAGCGCCATAATGAGCAAAACGAAGGTAGCCGTTTTTGTCAACGACACAATTCAAGGGCATGCGCCCCAGTTTGAAAAGGCTGACTTCCTGGCGATACATTCTTGCCACACGATGTTCCGGGTCGGGCAGACCAATGAAGGGAATGCGTTCGTTTTCCCAATATTGCTGAAAGGCTGAAGGGGAATTAGGTCCCACCGCCAGAATTTCGGCATTGCGCCCTACAAAGCGCTGATAATCCTCCCGCAGGCGCGCCAACTGCGCGCGGCAGTGCGGTCACATGAAGCCGCGCAGAAAGGCAAGCACCACGATCTTCTTCCCGCGAAAATCGGACAGACGCACAGGGCTGCCCTGCACATTCTGCAGTTCAAAGTCTGGCGCCAACATGCCGGGGGGAATCAGTTCAGGCTTCATTTTCTCTGCAAACCCTCCAATTTTTCATTCAATCAATGTCTTTGCTTTCTCCCAAATATCGTCGAACATCGCTTCAGTCAGTTTGCCGGTCAGAGTGTTTTGCTGGCTGGGGTGATACGAACATAAAATCCACACGCCGTTCTCCAGCCGATAGGAGGCGCCGTGAGCAAACTTCCTGGCAGGGCGGCGGGCAGAATATATGCCTAAAATTCTCTCAAATGCTATCCGACCCAGACAAACAACCACCTTGGGATTAAGAATTTTTAATTCCCGCTCCAGATAGGGCTGGCAATTGCTCAACTCATCAGGACTGGGCTTATTGGCGGGCGGCACACAACGAGCAGACGCCGTGATATACAGCCCTTTCAGGATGAGCCCATCGCTTCGCGACTCCGCCGATGGCTGATTCGCAAACCCAGCCCGATACAACGCTGGAAACAAAAAATTCCCCGAAGCATCCCCTGTAAATTGACGTCCCGTGCGGTTCGAGCCGTGCGCGCCGGGCGCCAGCCCCACCACCAATATCTGCGCGTGAGGGTCGCCAAATCCTGGCACGGGCTTGCCCCAATACTCCTGATCCTGATACGCCCTCCGCCTGACCTGTGCCACTTCCTCCCGCCAGGCAACCAGCCGCGGACACTTCCGGCAGGCAATAATTTCTGCATTGAGTTTTTCCAGTTGGGATGTCATGCCACAATGGTAGCATAGTTTGGAGCGGCAGGCATCCCGCCGGGCAATGAGGAGATGCCTGAAATCAAAATGCCCCGCATGGAAACGTCAGGGCATTTTGGGTGCTGGGGGCAAAGGATTCGAACCTCTACTAACTGATCCAGAGTCAGTCGTCCTGCCATTAGACGAGCCCCCAAGGATTCCAGCGGGCGGTATTTTATCATGCGATGCGGGAGCAGGCAAGGGAAATTCCCTTTTCAACACAATTCTACATCGAACGCGAAATTGCTGCGCAAATCAGCCTCGCGGCTATTCTTCGACTTTTACCGCAGAGACGCAGAGAACTCAGAGAAATTCTCATTTAGCGAACCCTGCGTCTCGGCGGTTCAGAACCAAGCAAAGCCTTGTCTCTTTCAAAGGCAGCCGCTTGAGGGAACTAACTGCCCGCCTTTCTTGGCCGGCGCGTGACCAACTTCCACAATCCCCAAAGGATTAGCACCGGCGGCAGGAGGATGGGAAAGATGACAACAACCAGCCAAATCAAGAAGTCAAAAATACCTTGATAAGCAATAACAACCGTATTCCTGGCTTTGTTGAACGTCTCGCCGGGCTTCCAGGGGCGAGGCGTGGGAGTGGAGGCTGGCGTGAGGGTCGGGGTAGGCGTTGGCGTCAGAACCGGCAACACAGGCTCGAAGTTGACAGTGATCGTCGAATAGGCGGAGCGATCAGCAAGATAGTTCATACGTCCCTTGATTTTTTCGATCTCGCCTTCAATCTCAGAGAGTTGCTGGTTAATACGCAGGGCTTCGTCCACAGTTTTGGCATCTTTGAGAAAGCCTTGAATGCGGGCGCGTGTGGCTTCCAGATTTTGCAGTTGTGATTGCAAGTCCACGTACTGGTCGGTCACGTCTTCGCCCGAGGCATTCTCATCCAGCACCTGTTCGGCAATCCCACGAAAACGCTGAAGGGCGCGTTCAAACTGCTCCACAGGGACACCAATCGTGAGAGTTGCATATTTCAAATTGTTGCCGTAGTAATCCTGATACCACGTGCGTGAACTGATGATGTATCCCCCAAGATCGGTCACAATTTGTGTGGAACGGTTAATTGCCGTATCCGTATCTGCCACCAGCAGCCGCATGTCGGCATTCTTGATGATCTTCCGGTTGGTGTTTTGTAAAATAACGCTCTCCCCCGATTGCCCGGCGATTTCGTAGATGACACCTGCGTTGCTTTCTGTTTTCTCCTGATCCTGCTGGACGACTTCAGGGGAAGCGGGCTGCGCAAGCACAGGCTGTGGAGGCAGTGCGGCAGGCTGGCGCTGTTCAACAACTGAAGGTTCAGGTGTCGAAGCAGCACTCCCACCACAGGCGGCGAGAACGATAACCGCAAGCATGGTCAAACCAGCAAACAAAATGAGACGAGTTTTCATGGTTTCCTCCAAATATCATTTAACGGCGTTAATTCGGTGACGATGAAAGATAAAAAAAGTTCCTCTCCCAGAGCAAACGCCCAGTCTTGACGTTTGACAGAACACGGCTACAATACCCCGACAGACTTTTTGCCCTCTTGATTGAGAGAAAAAGTAAACAAGCCGGATAATTTCTCTCAAACGGCTGTTCCTCATTTAGCAGCAATTCACCCCACCCCGCCCATCAGCGCCCCCTCCCCGAAGCCACCCTGCCGCATTGACTGCTTCGGTTTCCACAACCGCCTGCAATGATTCGAAAGGTCATATGTTCTACACACGCCAACAACTCGAAGAAATCGAAGACAAAAGCCTTGCCCCCTACGGAATGCGCAGCCGCGATACCAAAGGACGCGCCTATCTCGACAATGAACCAGAATATCGCACATCCTTCCAGCGAGACCGTGACCGTATTCTCCATACCACCGCCTTCCGCAGGCTGGAATACAAGACGCAAGTCTTCATCAACTACGAAGGCGATTACTTCCGCACCCGCCTCACCCATACTCTGGAAGTTGCCCAAATCGGGCGAACCCTTGCCCGCGCCCTCGGCGCCAACGAAGACCTGGTCGAGACCATCTGCCTTGCCCACGACCTCGGTCACTCCCCCTTCGGGCATTCTGGTGAAATTGCCCTCGCCCGCCTGATGAAAGACTTCGGCGGTTTCGACCATAACAAGCAATCTCTGCGCATCGTCACTGAACTCGAACAACGCTACCCCGAATTCCCCGGACTCAACCTCACCTGGGAAGTGCGCGAAGGCATGGTCAAACACGAATCGGAATACGACATTTCCGACGCACGAGATTACAACCCCGAACTGCGCGGCAACCTCGAAACCCAAATCGCCAATGTGGCAGACGAACTCGCTTACACCACCCACGACCTCGACGATGGCCTGCGCTCGAACATGATCACTCCGCACATGCTCGATGGTATCGCCCTCTGGGAAATACTGCGCGAAACTTACCATTGGCGCGGACCAGAACTGAGCGAAATGGAACGCCATCGCATGATTCGCCAACTGGTCGGCATTTTGGTCACCGATCTTGTTGAAGCGACAGACAAACGGCTCAAAGACAGCAAAGTCAAATCGCCGCTCGACATTCAAAAACTCAAGTACAACGTCATCGGCTACAGCGAAGAGATGCAAAGACACAACCGCGAATTGAAAGACTTTCTCTACAAAAACCTTTACCGTCACTACCGCGTTGTGCGGATGCAGGTCAAGGCAGAACGCATCATCACCGACCTGTTCACTGCCTACCGCTCCGAGCCATCCATGCTTCCCGACACCGTTCAGGCACATATTCCCGTACGGGGATTGGAGCGCACCATTTGCGATTACATCGCCGGCATGACTGATCGGTATGCCATCGAAGAACACCAGAAACTTTTTAATCCACTTGAAAAACCATAATACCGGAGAACGAACACATGACACAACCCACCCATTACCTGACACCCGAAGGTGAAGCAAAACTACGGGCAGAACTTGCCGAATTGACCGGCCCACGGCGCGAAGAGCTTGCCAGGCGCCTGCGCTCCGCCATTCAAATGGGAGACCTTTCCGAAAACGCCGACTATCACAAAGCCAAAGAAGACCAGGCATTTCTCGAAGGGCGCATCATGGAAATTGAAGCCATTCTGCGCACAGCAACTATCATCGAGAACACGCAAAGCGACGTTGTGGCTGTGGGGTCAAAGGTTACCATTCAGGAGGAAAATTTTGATCCCGAAACATTTTATCTTGTGGGCGCTTCGGAGGCTGACCCGCGCAACGGGAAAATCTCCAACGAGTCTCCATTTGGGAAAGCCCTGCTGAATCACAAAGTTGGGGAGGTAGTGGAGGCAGAGACGCCGGGCGGCAAGGTAAAACTCAAAATATTGAAAATCGAATAGTGAGGCTGAAAAAAAAAAAGAGACCGGCGAACAGCCGGTCTCTTCGTTTTGATTCGGTTCGAGGGAGGGTCAGGCACCGGCGCGGGGCCAGACCGCAAGTTCCAGTGTGATGCGTTCAAAGAAACTGTTTTGGGGCAGGGCGCCCATCCCATATTCCAAATCCACCACTGTGGCAAGCAGTTGAAGGGTCGCCGTTTCCAGAAGAATTTGCTCGCCTTTTTTGACGATATGCAGGTCGCCTTTAGGTTCCAGCCGTGCACGGATGTTAGGATCATTGTAGGCATGTTCAGACATAAGAACTTTTGTGGCAGTTTTGATGTCGTTTTTATCAAACAACCAGACTTCCAGCGCTGCTACTTTTTTCGGCTCGCCGACGCCGATGGTTTCTGAAATGCCCACGCCATATTCGCCGAGGAATTCGCCGCCTGCGGTATCAATGCTGAAGGATTCGTCATACAGGTCGTCGCCGAGGACGTAGGTGGTCATGGTTTGGGTGATGGGAGGCGCAAGCCCAAGTTCTTCGAAATTTGTACGCTCGGCGCTGCGGCTGGCTTGCGCGGCTTGCATGACGGCGGTAGTTACAGCAGGACCTTTACGCAGCAGGCGATAGAGATAAAAACCTCCTGCTCCCAGCAGGATCAGGATGACAGCCACAGACAGCAGGATGATGAAGGTACTGGAGGATGTGCCGGCGCTGGTTTGAGGTTGGGGGACGATCGGACCTTTTACCGTCTGGATCAATTTGCCGTAGTTTTGCAGAACCGCCGGGTCAATTTTGCCGGGATTGGCTTGCAGGCGCACGTACGTACTCGCAGCGGCTTTTCCCAGGTCGTCCCAGCGGCGAAGCGCGTCGTTTGGGTCATTGTTGCGGGCGTAGGCTTCTGCCGCCATGCGGAGGTAATCTTCCTGCAGGTCTGCCCGCAGAACTTCGGGCGTGCCGTCTGTCCACTTCACGGGCCATAAGCCCCAGCCAACAATCAAGCCCAACAACAAACCCAAGATGACCCCAACACTGAGGGCAACTCTTGGGTTTTTGAGGAGGTTCCTTACAATCGCGAGTACGGCTTCCATGGCATTTTCCTTTTGGTTGGATTGTTATCTAGATTATATACCATCCTCCTTCGAAAATATCTAGAACTTGTCTCAAAAATATCTAACCACCTGACAGTTTCATTTTCCGCCCCACCGCCCGACGATCAATCGTCGGGCTAATCCCCCCAAAGCCCGCTGATGGTTTTTAACAAAATAATCTCGTAACGTTGTGTAGGGCGCGTTCTCTAGCGCGCCTGTTGGCGTTAGACGCCTTCGGCAGCGCCAACTATAGTAATAC
>Ga0272446_1007070_pt1 | contig 11364 bp, 10 predicted proteins | sample YNPCB0061_FD_194587 | JGI IMG/M metagenome (GOLD analysis project Ga0272446, IMG submission 194587) | Hot spring microbial mat communities from Yellowstone National Park, WY, United States - YNP-CB-006-1 | ecosystem: Environmental > Aquatic > Thermal springs > Hot (42-90C) > Sediment | place...
GGTCCCCGTGCAGACGCCTACATAGAGTATAAACTTACATAGAGTATAAGCGGTCGCCGCCCCCATAAAAAGAAGTACCAGTACTCTCAAACTCAGCTAGCGGATCCGGGCGCTGACGGCGTTGGATGTTCCTACCTCGTTCGTGGCGGTGACCGAGAGGGAGTCGAGTTTTTCGAGCGGGGACGTCGTAAGCGACCCCTCCGTGCGGAGCGTGAACGGGACGGAGACCGAGAACTGCCCCCCGTAGGACTGCGAAGCGGGGCTCTTAAACCAGAGCGATGCCTCCGAGTCGAGGTTGATGGTCAGCTTCGCATTGGGGAATTGCACGTCGGAGGCGGCGGTGAAGGTAATGTCCAGTTTGCCGAGCGAGCGGGTGGTCGAATAGCCTGTCACCACCAGCACAAAGCCGGTGGCGGTTTGCGAGGTCACTTGGGCTGAGAACAACCGTGGCGCTTGCTTAGGAACCTGTAACCGTAAGGTATCCGGGGACTTAGGGGTAAGATCGAGTCCGGTGTCCAGGGTAAAAGCCGGGGTGATGGTGATGGTTCCCGCCACCGTGCCGGTTTGGAGCCGAAGATTGGTGGAACCGTTTTGGAAGATGGCTTGCGTGGAGTTGGCAGGGACCGTAAATGTAGCTTGCCGTCCGCCAAAAGCAAACTGCACCGCTGGGTCGGTGGAGGGCAAGTCGGAGTCCACCGTAAGCGTCAGCGTGCCTCGCAGGGGTAAGGGATAAGGAGAAGCGAGGGTTAAGCCGATGGCGGGCTGGTCGAACGGCTCCACCGTGCCGATAGCGCCGGTGAAGCGATAGGCGGGCAGCGCTGGCGGATCCGTTCCGAAGCCAGAGAGGGTGAACGAAAGCGCATCGACAAACAAAGACGCGGTGGCTTGCCCGATGGTGGCGGGCGTAAAGCGGATCGAAAAAGTGACGGATTGTTCCGGTTGCAGGGTGAGGGGCAGGGCTGGCGGATCCACCAATCGGAACACCGCCGCTGCGGCGCCAGAGGGCGTGGAAATGCCAATACTGCCCACGTTGGCGCTGGTGGTGCCGGTATTGCGGATGGTGAACTCAAGGATAGAAGACTGGCCTACGGTGACCGGCTGGAACGGAACCAAGCCGGGGGAACCGACGTTGCTGGTGACGCCAGCGGTGGTATAGGCGAAAGTCAACTTAGGGCCGATTCCAGTGCCCGCTAAGTCAAAGATTTCATTGCCAATTCGCAGACGAGCGGCATTGCGCCCGGGCTGTGTAGGGGCGAAATTCACGACAAAGGTGGTCAGATCGTTCGGGGCCAGAGTCAGGGGGAAGATCGGGAGATCGGAAAGCGTGAAGCCCGGGCCCGTAAGCGCAATACCGGTGATCGTCCCATCGGCATCGCCCGTGTTTTTGATCTGCACGATGACGCTGGTGGACTCGCCCAACGGCGTGGGAGGTAGAGTTACAGGCTTGCCGGGCGTAATGGGAGTGGATTGTCCTTCACTAAACAACTCATACACATAGCCGGGAGCGATCGCGGAGGCCTCGATCGAAACGGTGAGAGTCTTTTCCCCAATGGCGAGGGTGACGGAGCCCCGGTCTTCGCCCCGGGCTTTGGGTGCGTAACGGATGCCAAATCTCAAGCTGTCGCCGGCGGGGACCGACGCCGGCAAAAGAGGGAGCGCCAGGAGCTGGAAAGCAGAGCCGGAAAGGGAGACAGACTGAACGGCGCCGGGACCGCTTCCCTTGTTAACCACCAGAATGGTGGCGGTGGTGGCCGTTCCGACCAGCGTCGGAGGGAAGGAAATGACGCCACCGTCGGACAAAGGCACGATATTGGCGTCGGTTTGCAGAGCATAACTGGCGGCAAATTCGGGCACCACCCCATTGAAACTGACGGCGATGGAACCGATGGAGAGGGGCTGATCTTTGATTGCCGGCGTTTCGGTGTAGATGAAGCTGATTTGCCCGTTCGCCACCCGGGTGGAGGAGGGGGTGTAACGAATCTGAACACGGAAATTATCGCCCGGCACGAAGTTGACTGGCGGTTCGGGAAGCGGGCTGATGATGGCGAAATCGGAGGAGCCAATAAGCAGCGGGAAAGCCGTGAGGGCGGCTTGCGTGCGGCCCGTATACGTGAGCGTCACCGACACGACCACGGACTTTCCGATAGCTTCCGCGGGCAGGGTGAGGCTGGCATAGTTGGGAACGGTCAGCGAGGTTTGCCCATAATCGACACGGATCTGGAAAGGTAAATTCGTCAACTGAGCCCGCAAGGGCGCAGCGAGAAAGCCGCTGGAGATGATCAGCAAAACAAACAAGCGACGCATATGCATGGACAGTTCACTCTCCAGAGGGGATGAAGATTACACGCGGCGCCGGGACCGTTTCCAAGATGAGAACCGGGTCCCGTGCTGCCCGCAGGGGGTTGAGGACAAAAGACGTAGCGCCAAAAGATTCAAAGCGGGAAGGGAGGCTGTCTAACTCCAGGTCATCTAGGAACCGCTGAAGGTTGAGGTCGTATGCGCGAATGCGGCGGCTGGCTGCGGAGGCGATAAAAAGGATCGGACCGTTATTGGTGACCGCAATGGCGATTGCATTGTCGAGGGCAGCGGCGTTCTCGATCAGGACCTCCATTTCAGGATGAACCTGGAAGCTGCTTATACGATAAAGCGACGAAGCAGCTGCGAGATACAGAGCGCCGCCCGTGGGGGCGAAGGCGGCCGCCACCGGAGCGGCAAACAGACCTGCAAGCACAGGAGGGGCGCCTTCGCGCACCAGGTAGACGGCGCTCTTTTCCTCCGCGGACGTAACCACCGCGGCAATGCGGGCGGCGGGAAGGGCAGCCAGCAGCCGGACAGGCGCGGGCAGGGAAGAGAGGTCGCAGGGCGTTCCAAGGAATATGGCGCCGCCGTCTTGCCATACGAACTGGAGTTGCTTTTCGGAAGCCGAAAACAGGACCGCAGCCGAGGAGCCGTCGGCCCAAAGCGCCTGGCTCGCAGAGGGTATGGCGCCAGGCAGACTCTGCGCGGAAGCGGCGGGGTTGCGCAGGTCGGCGATGAGCTGGAGTCCGGCTTCGGAGAGCGTTATCGCCTTGCGTTGGTCCGGGGCCACGCTGGCGAATGCAACGCCAGTCAGAACCGGAGAGCCTAAGCGCGCGGCGCCCAGCAGCCCTACCAGCGGGCGAATGCTGCGGCTGGGAGCATCGAATACAAACCCTCCGATGGGTCCCTCAAGCGAAAATCCTTGACCGAAAATGGGCGCGGTCAACAGAAGCAGCGGGAAAAACCGAGACGTGAGACCAAACGTTGTTTCCATCCTTTGCGCCTCCATTATCGTGGTCCGCCGAAGGTTGGACTGCCGGGGCTGATAATAATGGTCGGCGGCGGCGGTGGCGTAGGCGCGGGCGCGCTTGCCGTGCCGCCGCTGTCGCGGGTTGCCAGTACAGCCACCAGAACGGCGGCGGCAGCGACAGAGGAAAACAGCAGCAGTTTCTTGGTGGTGAGCCAGCGTGATTTCTTTCTCTGTAGGGGCAGCGGCGGGGTGAGTGAATTTGTTTGCGAAATCACAGCCCGGCCGACTTTGTCCCCGATGGTGGCGGTGACTTTGATTTGGAATGCGCCGGCTTGATTGTTGACCGTGAACGGCGCGGCAGCCTGGCCGCCCGGGACGGTCTTGACGGTCACCGAGCGTGCGCCGCCGGGAAAGCGGCCCCCGGGGCCCGATTCCGGGAGCTCGAATACCACACTGGCGCCTTCCACCGGCAGGTCGTTCTCGTCCCGGACTTCGACCACCGGCGTGCGGGCATGTTGATCCGGGATAAAGTTAATCGCGCCTTCCCCTTCCAGCACAAAGACTTTCAGGCTTTCTGCCGGCTTGGCGGGCGCTGAAGCCTTAGATGGGATCTGCGCAGCCAGAGCCGGGGGGGCGATGAGAGCCAGCACGAGGGCCAAGCTCAACAGGGTGGAAGGGGATGGAAGATGGAAAGACCGCATATGAGGAAAGCTGTCATAATACCACTGCCGCATTTTCAAACAATTCAGAGCCATAGCGTTACTAGTCGCTTTATTGCGCCGTTTCGTTCATTTTGGGCGGAAATTGGCGCAGGATGTAGGGATAGGCAAGCTGCATGAATTCCGTCCCCGCCGCCGTTGCCGCGTCCAAGTTCTCCTTGAAGACCGGAACCACAATCCGCACAAGCGCGATGTCGGTGCGGTTTTCCGTCACGGTGTCCCATATGCGCTGCAAGCGGGCGGCTTGTTCGCGAGCGAAAGCGCGCTTATAAGTCTGGTACCAATACAGCACCAGGCTGAGCCCGGAGCCCTTGCCGACGACATAGTAATTGACCGGCACGGGCGCTGCGCGGGCGGGCACGGAGATCTCGACAACCTTGGAGATGAGCGGGTTCCATCCGGAGCCCGGCAAGCAGACCTTGGGGTCGTGGGCGTTGGCCGCCCGGTGCTGCGTCTTATAGTACGCCATGAAGAGGTTCACCTCCACCGCCCGGCTTGCATTGACATATGTCCTGTTTAGAGAATCGTCAGGAGACAGCATTTCCAATACCCCTGGCTCCATGAACTCGTCTTTTACCCGGCTCCATTCTCCCAGCGTCCAGGGGAACTGATCGAGCGGGGGGGGGCTGGGAAGATACTCGGTGCGGGAAAGGGTTCGTGACAGGGCGAACTGAGCCGCCAAAACGGCGACGGCGGCGAGAAGGATTCTGCGATTTCCCATTGCCTCTCCCTTCACCCCGCACGCCCCTGGGCGTACGCCGCCGCCCAACGAGCTGCCATCCAGTGCGCTAACCATACCAGCCCAAAGCCGAGGGCCAGACAAAGCCAGCCCAGGATGTCGTGATAGATTCCGTGCGTGAGCTCCGGCCTGTATTGTCCGAGAACGCCGGTGACAACGATGCGAACGACATTCAACAGAATGGCGGCGGGAAATGCCGCCGCAACAATGACGGCGCGCAACCAGCGCTTGGGTTCCAGCAAGTGAGCGTACACCAAAGAGAAGAACGCCAACGTGAGCAACGAGCGGAGTCCGCTGCATGCTTCCACCACTGAGAGCCTCTGCCGTGGGAGTTCAAGCACATTGCCTTCGCGGATGACACTGAAGCCCATGAGTTCGAGCGCCATTTCCGAAAGACGGCTGGCCAGCAGTTGCAAAGGCAAAGTGATCTCGCCATAGAGAACCGCCGGGATGGGGAACGTGAAGACCAACAGCGCCCACGGGAACAACAGCGTCCGAAAGGCGCGATAGCCGCCTATCGACACAATGACGCCGGCGAGCGAGATCATAAAGGCGAAACGCGAGAGGGTGGTGGATCCGCCCAGCGCTGCGGAAAGCGCCAGCGGGGCGCCGACAGCCAGCACAAAGACGCCCCAAGCGCTTGAGGCTGAACCAGCAGGAAACGCCACGGAACGGCGTTGCCACGTGATATAGGCGGCCACAATGGGCGCAAAGAATCCTTGCGCCATGTCGTCGCTGAAAGCAAGGAGTTCCGCGGTCTGAAGCAGGGTAGGCCAGTAGTTCGCCAGCAAAAGAGTGAACAGTACGGCCCACAATACGGCATTCAATAGCCGGGCTGTCCCTGTGGAAGGTTCCGTGATGCTTGGTGAGGTGACGTGCCGCAAGACCATAGGTATTGACGATAGCGTGTCCGGGGACTCACCGCCCCCTCCCACTACCGTAACGTGAAACGAATCCGTAAGAACTTAGTTCATTCTAGCTTTTAACCCAGGCAAAGTCACCAAGTCACGGAGACGTAACGCACTAGATGAGATGCAAAACACACCGAGAATGAGTACCAGGACTTTCAGTCCATTGACATTTGTCAAGGATGGCCTATCATAAACAGTGAGAGCAAGCTAAAGACGGTCAGTTGCTTTCGGAGGATCTGCCGGATGGGACTGAAGGGGCGGTAGCTTGTCCAAGCGGCAAGGGAATGGAGGACGATGGGGAGCGATTGCGACACCCGTTCGGAGAGGAACTCAGGTGAGCCGTTGTATCCGTGGTATGCCTTGCACGTGCGTTCCAACTTCGAGCACATCACCCACAAGCTGTTGACACAAAAGGGCTTGACCTCATTTCTGCCGTGCTACGCCACACGGCGCCGCTGGTCGGACCGGATGAAGGTGATCGAGCATCCTTTGTTTCCCGGCTATGTATTTTGCCGTTTTGACCCCCGAAACTGGTTGCCGGTGGTGCGGACGCCGGGGGTGGTGCAGATTCTGGGCAACGAAAGGTCATTTACGCCGATCGAAGAACAGGAGATGGAATCGGTGCGGCGCTTGGTGGCTTCCGGCATACCTCCCATGGCGCACGTTTTTTTGCGTATCGGGCAACGGGTGTACATCGAGCGCGGACCGCTGCGCGGCGTGGAGGGCATTCTGGTTGCGGACAAGGGGGGATTCCGGTTGGTGGTGTCGCTAACACTGTTGCAACGTTCGGTGGCGGTGGAAGTGGATGCCGAGTGGGTCCGCCCGGTGGCGAATGTCCGGTACGAGGTTCCTCTGCGAGCGACGGCATAGGCGTGCGATGTGGCACGGTCTTTTGGTTCTAGTGGCGCTGACGATGTGGCCTAGTCTGGGGGCGGAGCAGGCCAGGACTGCGGAAGATGAATCCGCGGCCAACTTGGCAAACTGTTTAAAGGGTTTGCCCGCTTGCGACCTCTCGCGGTTGTCCCCGGCGGAAGCGGCGAAAGTTTCCGCAGCGGCGAAGATGAGGAATTACGACCGCTGCCTGAGCTTTTCCTCCCACTGCGATCCCACGCTGCTGAGCCCGGAGCAAGTGAAGATGTGGAACGATCGGGTCCGACAGCGCAATCTGGAGCGCTGCCTGGAGGCGCACCCGCAGTGCGATCCGCTGGCGCTTAGCAAGACGCAATTGGAGACGGTGCGGCAAGCCGCCAAGCGGCGCAATTTGGAAGCGTGCTTGCGAGGTTCTGCAAAATGCGATCCGCTAGAACTGACGCCGGAGGAAATGCGGCGCGTGCGCGCTGCGAGCCAGCAGCGGAATCTGGAAGACTGCCGCCAGGGGGCGTCATCCTGCAATCCGTTGGAACTGACGCCCGAACAAGCGGAAAGCGTGCGGTTAGCGGCGCGGCGAAGAAATCTGGACAGTTGCCTGGAGGGGCGCGCGAGTTGCGATCCGGCTCAACTGAGCACCGAAGAACGCGCAGCGGTCCAGAACGCTCTAAAAAAACGGAACTTGCAGCGCTGCTTGGATGGACTGGCCTCCTGTGATCCTTCGATGCTGACGGCGCCGGAGTCCGCCGCGGTGGCGGCAGCGTACCGGAAACGGCAGCGCCCCAAAGGACGGTAGGTGGCGCAGTTCCAGTACGAAATTACCATTGACAAATGTCAACAAGTCATGTTACGTTCGTCGCAGACGTCTTCCTCGCCCACCGGAGGCCTGAATCTGTGGCCCAAAGGGCGGTAGCTTGTCCAATCTTCTGCCAATCACCCTGCTGAACGGCGCTGCTTGGGCGCTGGGCAATCCAAAGCAGAGAGCGTTGTGAGCAGGGCCGGAGAATACGGATGTCAGTGTTAAAGCCACGAACGCGTGTTGTTTATTTCCGGGTCTCTGAAGACGAGTTCCGGCAATTGCACGCTCTGTGCGAGTTACGGGGGGAAAGAAGCTTGTCAGACCTGGCGCGGTCGGCGATGCGGCAGATGCTTCAGGGCAATGGCGGCGCCGGCGAGCAAACGGTAGCGCAGAAATTAAGCCAGTTGGACGCCACGCTGGCGGAGTTGAGCCAGGCGTTGAAGCGGTTCGCAGCCGAGGGGAAGGCGTCTGCCCGAAAAGCGTCTGCAACGAAAGGAGACCGTGGCTGATGAGACAGATGGTGGTGCCTTCTGTGTTTCTTGCGACGGCGACCGTTTTTGCTTTGACGGTTCAAGCGGCGGAGTCTTTGCCGCAGTCGCAAACTCCGTCGGTGATGCCGGCGGGCGGTGAAAGCCCTGGCGCGCAGGCATTTGGGGCGTCCGTGGAGCGCCTGCGGCCCAACTATGTATTGGGGCCCGGCGACCAGATTTTGATCCGCGCCTTCGAGGCGGAGGAAATTAGCGAACGCCCGTTTCGTATTGACGGCGACGGATTTTTGAACTTGCCGATGCTAGGCAAGGTGAAGGCCGGCGGGCTGAGCGTAGAGCAACTCGAAAATACGCTTATTGAGCTTTTGCGCAAATACATCCGGCAGCCGCAGGTCACGGTAACGGTGGTGCAGTTCCGCAGTGAACCTGTGTTCTTCGTGGGCGCTTTCAAGGCCCCCGGCATTTACCCGCTGCAAGGGCGGCGGACTTTAGTAGAGATGCTGTCGGCCATCGGAGGGCTGCAACCTAACGCCAGCCGCCGAATCAAAGTGACGCGGCGGAAAGAATTCGGGCCGATTCCATTGCCGAATGCTGTGGAGTCCAACGACGGCAAAGTAACTACGGTGACCATCAGCATGGGCAGCCTGCGAGAAAATGTAAACCCCGCCGAAGACATCGTGCTTCAACCGTTTGACGTGATCAGCGTAGAACGGGCGGAGATGGTCTATGTCAATGGGGAAGTGGGGCGGATCGGCGCTTTTGAGCTGGGCGAGCGCGATTCGGTATCGGTGGTGCAACTGCTGACCATGGCGGGCGGCTGGAGCCGGGACGCTAACCCGGCGAAGGCGCGCGTGCTGCGTCCCGTGCTGAACACCTCCCGGCGCGCCGAGATCCCGCTGAACGTAAAGCGCATCTTTGAGGGCAAAGACAGCGACTTCCCCTTGTTGCCGAACGATCTACTCTACATTCCAAAGGCCTCTTCTTGGAAGCGGAACCTCGGGCGGGGTTTATTGATTGCGACTCCCATCATCACAACCATCATTTACGTAGCAGTTCGCTAGACAGGAATTTATGTACAATCCCGACCGTAAGCCGGACCTAAGCCCCGCGCCATGGCGGCAGCCTCAGGCTGGCGTCACGCCGGCAGGCAGCTATGAGATCCCCTACGCGGAGGCGGCGCCAGCGCCGGGGCCTTCCGCGCATCTGAACTACCTGACTCTACTGTGGCGGCGCAAGTACTGGGTGCTGGCGGCGGCACTGGTGGGGCTGGCAGCCGGGGTTGCGTATGTGGTGTTTACGCCGCCGATTTACCGCGCTAGCGCCATGCTGGAAGTGGTCGGCTTCAATGAAAGCTTCATGGGGATGAACCAGTTCGATCCCCAAGCGGGCACGGGGAGCTACTCGGCTACGGCAGCCAACATTCAGACGCAGATCCGCATTCTGCAAAGCGCCAATCTAATCAACCGGGCGGTGGAGCGAGTCAATCTGGAATTAACTCCCATGCTGCCGGCGAGCTCGAGCATTTTCGGCAAAGCCCGAGCCATGCTACAAGTTGTGCCACAAGAGCCGGTGGAGTTCATGCGGCAGGCGGTGTACATGGCGTCGCGTAATGTATCGGCGCGGGGCGTGGGGGCTTCACGCTTGATCGAGGTGAGCTGCCAGTCCACAGCGCCCGACATCGCCGCCAGCTTCATTAATGCGCTGGCCACCGAATACGTAACACAAAATTCCCAGTTCCGCAGCAGCTCCGCGACGCGCACGGCGCAATGGCTGGAGAGCCAACTCGAAGAGGCGCGCAACAAACTCGAGCAGGCGGACGCACGGCTCCAGGACTTCATTCGGAAAGAAGGCATCGCGTTCGTGCTGGATCAGAACACGCTTGCCGACAGCAAGCTGCGGCAACTCCAGGCGGACCTGTCGGCGCTCCAGGCGGATCGCATCACCAAGCAAAGCAAGTATGAGCTGGCCAAGTCGAGTCCGATTGATTCACTGCCGGAGATTCTAGACGACGGGACCCTGCGCGGGTTGCGCGACCGCCTGACGGAATTGCGCCGGGAACGGGCACAACTGACCGCCACGCTGACGCCGGAGCACTACCGGGTAAAGCGGATCGACGCCCAGATTCAGGAAGTCGAACAGACGATGCAGCGGGAGAAGGCCAATCTGGTAAAGCGCATTCAGAATGACTACGAGGCCGCTCTGACCCGGGAAAAGCTGATGGCCAACGCATACGCCACGCAATCGCGTGCTGTGGTCGGTCAGGCGGACAAGGCTGGGCAATACGGCTTGCTCAAGCGTGAAGTGGAAATGGCTCGCCAGGTTTATAATCTGTTGCTTCAGCAATACAACCAGTCGGCGGTGGTGGCGGCGGTGCCGACGAACACCGTGCGGGTGGTTGAGACCGCCATGCCGGTGAGCCAGCCTAGCAAACCGAGCCCGTTGCGGGATATTCCTTTGTCCGCAGGGCTGGGTGCGGCACTGGGGTATGGCGCGGTGCTGCTGGTGGAAATGATCCGGCTGCGGCGGCTGAGCCGGGTCTTTGTGGCGCCAGGGCACGCTGGAACCGCCCTAAATGTCCCTGAACTGGGCGTGATCCCCGCACTCACGAGGGGAACGCGGCGGCGCCTGGTGTGGACCTCAGCGCCTTCCTCGAACGGCAGCGGCGACGCCGGTGGAGGGGCTGAATTGGTGAACTGGACGGAAAAGCCTTCCTTTCTGGCCGAATCGTTCCGCTATGTGCTTACTTCTCTGCTGGCGCAACAAAGGGAAAAGTGGCGGGTGGTTCTGGTGGTGACCAGCGCCGGCGCCGGGGACGGGAAATCGACATTAGCGAGTAATTTGGCCATCGCTACGGCAGAGACCGGGCGCAAGGTCCTGATTGTGGACGGAGACCTGCGCAAGGGACGGCTGCACAAGCGATTTGGCCTGGAAGAGGACAAGGGCTTGGCGGAGCTGATCGCGGACAACACGCCCGTGGATCAAATCGGGCTGGTGGACTATATTCGCCCCACGGGGGTTCCGGGGCTGTCCCTGCTGAGCTGCGGCGTCGAATTGCCGGAGCAAGTGGGCGCGGCGCTGTTTTCGCAGCGAATTCCTGTGTTGTTTGCCAGGCTGCGGGCGGAATATGACGTGGTGCTGGTGGACACGCCGCCGGTGCTTAGCCTGCCCGATGCGCGCCTGCTGGGGCGCGTGACGGACGGAGCGATTCTGGTGGTGCGCTCTGGCGTTACGTTGCGGGAAGACGCCATGGCGGCGGCGCAGCGGATCCTTTCCGACGGCATTCCGATTCTGGGAACGATTTTGAACGACTGGGACCCGTCGAACGCATCGCAGTACGACTATTATGGCGGCCGTTATGGCGGCTATAGCGCCTACAAGGGCTACGAGAGGTAAAGCGTGAACCCGGTGATACAGGAAGCAAGGGGCGGGGCGGCCGCGGCGCCCCTCATCCGCATCACTCCGTCCAAGGGGTGGGTGGATCTGCGCCTGAGAGACTTGTGGGAATACCGCGAGCTGCTGTATTTTCTGGTGTGGCGGGACATCAAGGTTCGCTACAAGCAGACCGCGTTAGGG
>Ga0272446_1007071_pt1 | contig 11364 bp, 5 predicted proteins | sample YNPCB0061_FD_194587 | JGI IMG/M metagenome (GOLD analysis project Ga0272446, IMG submission 194587) | Hot spring microbial mat communities from Yellowstone National Park, WY, United States - YNP-CB-006-1 | ecosystem: Environmental > Aquatic > Thermal springs > Hot (42-90C) > Sediment | place...
GGTTTGGGGGACGTAGGCAAAAAAGGTGGGTCGCTCAGACGTTGCGATCGCAAAGAAGCTGGGCTCCTGGCCAGTCTGAGCATTCAACTGGGTCTCCACCGGCATCAAAGGAATCAGAGGCGCTTCCTTTACCGTACATCCCCCCCTGGCGGCTCCCCCGCTTGACCAGCGGGGTGCGCCCGAAGCTGGCAACTGATACGGAGGTTGCGATCGGCGATATTGGACCTTGGCGGCCAGAAAGGCGCCCATTTCCCAGCGGGGGGAAGGGGAGGGACGAGGCGGCCAACCTGGCGGGACAGCACCAGCAGATCCAGCCCTGAGACCCAATTCCAGCACAAGCGGCAGCAACAAACAAGGGAACACCCGATAGTTCATACAAACGACCTGACGATGGGACAGGTGGGTAGAGAAACGGTTGCAGAAAACGATGTCAAAGAAACGGTCTAAATGTCGCCCAAGACAGTGGGGGGCTAAGCGTCTCCGCCTCACCAGGGATTGCCCACCAGAGTAAAGGCAGCCCAATAGTAGGGGTGGCTCAGGTTACTGTCTTCGGTATTTACCAGGCTGGCAGGCAGGGGGATAGCCCGTTGATGCTGTTGCTCCAGCAGTTTGTCATCGACAACTGTAATCTGGCTGCTCAGCAAGGCGATTTGGGCTTGCCGCAACGCTTCCGATTTAATCGGAGCCTGTTGGAGTTGCTGATAGAACTCGGTAATCAGGGCCAGGGTGCCCAAATCACTGACATACCACAGGCTGCCCAGAACCGATTTCACGCCAGTCTGAACTGCAACACCCGCAAATCCCAGTTCTGCATCCGCATCTCCCAGGGCTGTCCGGCAAGCACTCAGGACCAGCAGGTCTACCGGCGGGTCGCTGAGACCCACCTTGCGCAACTGCTCCAGACTCAGCTTGCCATTCCAAAACTGAATGTAGGAGTTGGCTGGAGATCCCGCCTGAAACTCGCCGTGGGTGGCTAAATGGACAATGCCAAAGGGGGTTTGTTGCCGTTGGGCTTTCAGGTTCTCAAGGGTGAAGTCCTGGTTCAGGAATGACTTGCCTTTCCACAGATCCTGGGCCACTGTGGTAATTTCGGTGGAAACGGCTGGCAGGGGAGGCGCATCGGTAAATTCAGCCGACCCCATGGCCAGTACCTGCACATTGCGCAGATCGACATAGCGGGTGTCGGCCAGACTGAGACTGGGCATCAAACCCAGGCTATATTTCTGCACCAGAAACTGTTGGCCATCATGCAGCGCCGCCACCGGTGTAGATCGCAGACCTGCATCCATCAGGAAGGTCAGGTTTTGCACTTTTCTTTCTTTGAGGGTGGCTTCAATTGGCTGCACCAGAAACTGATACAGGGCTTGAGCCGGTTCTAAATAGCTTTTAGTCCGGACCTTGCGGCGATCGGACACTTCCAGTCGGAACTGGCGCGCCAGCGGCAATACCTTCGCTCTCGTCGCACCGGGAATCCGCACCCGCACCGGATCTTCCTTGGCCGTCACGACCAGCAGCTCTAACTCATCGGTATCATTTACCCCTTCCAGATCAATCCCCAAAGCAGCCGTATTGCGGCCTAAATACTGTTCCAGATTGCGGGTAAAGGAGGTTTCCCGTTCTGAGAAGCCAGCGTCTGTGACAAAACCGGGCAAAAACCGGGCATAAATCAACGCCGGTTTAATGCCAGTTGCTTTTTCAATCTCTAACAAAATGGTTTTGGCTTCATCCACACTGCGAATTTGCACCCCAAAACCACCAAACATAGGGGAATTGGGAACATTTGGGGCAGGCTGGACCCGCGGCAAAAAGGTCTGTTGGGAAACATCTGGGGCAACGGTTAGCTTGACCGTAACCGCATTGGAATTGGCAACCCGGTCATCCGCAACCAGGGTGAATGCCTCAATTTCCCCTGCTACGCCAGTTGGCGGCTCATAGCGCAGATTATCCCCCGGCCCAATCAGGGTTCCTGGCGTGACCAGTAAGCCATTGCGGAACAGTTTGCCACCGGGGGCGATCGCGCTCACCCGCAGAAAGGTATTGTCCTGATTGACATCGGTCACCTTTGGATCCAGATCGGCAAAGGTGAAATTGACCGACTGCTTGGGTGGAATCACCGGCAGGCTGGTATTAGCTGCCAGGTTGGGTGGTGTATTGATCGACCGGATGGTAATGCGGTTGGGAGTGCCATTGGCGATCCCACCATTGGGTAAGACCGGAAAGCTACCCGCCGCCAGGACGGAACCGCCGCCAGCATTCAGAGCTCCAGCCATACCATTGGCTCCGCCAACTCCCACCTCAAAGTTGAGGTTATCTGGGCCACCATCATGCTGGATGGTAATCGAACCAGGCGTGGCCGAACCGGGAACCAGAAGGGAACTCTCACCCAAAAAGATAGTCCTGGTAGCAGTGGCTTCCGTGGTAATCGTATCGCTGCCGCCAGTTCCTTGCACCAACCCATTGGCCAAAACCTGGACCATGCCGCCCTTGGCAGTTGCATTGCCAGAAGAAAAATTAGTTGCTTCAGCTGAAGCGTCGATGGTAGTAAAGCGGATGTCGCTATTGGGGGTCAGGCTGGTTAACGTGACAGATCCTGCCTGACTGGTTGCATCACTGCCATAGACCGAACTGGCGATCGCGGCGGTGTTAATCGTACCCGTCAGGATGCCGCCCTTGGTTGATTGAATATCAACGGTTCCTCCAACCGATGTCGCACCATTGCTGGCACTGGTATTAATGGCATTAGTTTGAACCTTGCCACCCGCCCGAACCGTAACCGTTCCCCCGCTGGGGTTAGTTCCAATCACATCAAACGTTTCAATGCTACCAGTCGTAATCGTTCCCGTTGCCGTCAGGATAACGGGTCCGCCCCCCTGGGCCGGATCAACAGAGGTAACCGTATTCGCCGTCCGAATGTTGCCCACACTGATATTTCCTGGCGACGAGGGACTGCCTGAGGCCGAAAAGACAGCACCGCCCGCGGGGGCAAGGTTAGGGGGATTGTCCAGAGACGAAAGACCGGCCCGCAGAATCAGAGCCCCTTGGGTATTGGGATTGGTGAGCAACGCAATGTCCGGATCGGCGCCAACAAGGGTGGCATCAGGCCCCGTAATCGTAATGTTGCCAGCGGTAATGCTGCCAAGGGTTTCAACCTTCAGGGCCACGCCCGTATAATTGCCAAACGAAATATCTCCTGTGGAGCTGATGATCGGGTCGTAGAGGCTGACCAGATTTCCAGGCTGACCGGCCAGATTCAGGGCAGAGAAAGTACCGCCACTGGAAAAATGGGCATCCGCAGAAATATTGCCATCACTGATTAAGCTCAGGTTGCCACCGCTCTGGAAGGGGGGTTCGGGGTGGTTCAAAGCCAGGATATCGATCGCCTGATTGCCCTGGACGGTGAGATTGCCGCCTGCTTGAGCCAAAAACGGCTGGTCGATGCTATCCCGCACCCGCACCGTATCCCCCGCCTGCAGGGTTAAATCCCCGCTGGACTGTAATTGGCCTTCCACCAGGGTTAAGTTGCGGCTAGCAGCCAGGGTGACAGTCTGACCGCTGGCATTTTGCACCACGGCATCGCCGAGGGAAACAGCTAGTCCCGTGCTGCCCACTTCCACCTGTCCCGTCTGAGTCACCTGTAGCTTGCCCGGATCACCCGCTTCCGCCTGACCTGTCAATAACTGAGGTAAGGTGGCGATCGGCAGGGGCCAGGTTTCCGGCTGGGTCTGTGCCGCGATCGGTTCGACTTCCAGACTCAGAACGGTTCCCGGTTGACTAATCCGTACCCGACTGGTGCCAGGAACAGCCGCCACGGTGATGGTTCCATTCGGCGCAGATAGCTTGCCGGTGCTGGCAACGGTTCCACCCACCAGCGTCAGGGACTGGCCCGGCTGCACCGCCAGGTCACCTTGGTTGGCGATCGCCCCTGGCTGGTTCATGGTGAAGGCAAAGCCGGTGGGGCTGCCGGTCAGATTGGCGTAGTCATTGCTGCCGCTGGCACTGAACCATCTGTCCCCAAAGCCAATGCCATTGGCAGTGGTGGCGGTAAACGACCCTGGCACATCCAAACGGGCATTACTACCAAAGATGATACCGGCTGGATTCATCAAAAACAGGTGGGCATTACTGCCGCTGACCTTCACCAGGCCATTGATAACGGAGGCTTGCCCGCCGGTTACCCGTCCCAGAATGTTGCGCACTTCCGGTCGGGAGATAAAGTTGGCAATCTGATCGGCCTGCAAACCAAAGCGGCTAAAGCTATGGAACAGATTGGCGCGATCGCTGGACGTCTGCCCTCCCTGGATGTCCAGTTGGTTGCCATTGGGAGTCACAATCGTGCCAGTGCCATCGGCCGCTGGGACAATCGCCTGGGCCAGGAGGAGGGGCGGTGGGGTGGGGGAGGCAGGAAGTCGGCTTCCGCCGTGAGCGTCAGCCGAACGGGAGTCGGGAGTCGGGAGTCGGGTGTCGGGAGTGGAGAGTGGAGAGGGTGCGAAGCTCTCCGGAGGAGCAATATTGCTTGCAGAGGCGGAAGAGGGCAGGCTGGGTGTTGGGTGTTGGGTACTGGGTGCTGGGTGCTGCTCACTAACAGCTAAAGGCTGATTACTGATTACTGATTGCTGACCGCTGACCGATCTTAGAACAATTTCACTCTCCTGGGTCAGATCAGAACTAAGGGCTGACTCTTGACCACTGACCACTGACCGCTGACCGCTGACCGCTGATGGCTGACCGACCGCTGACTCCGGTGGCAAACTCTCCGGTGGCGCAGGAAGCATACTGACGGGTGATTCAACCTGGGCTTCTGGGACGGGCAGATCTGCGGCTGGTGCAGTTGGGCTGAACTCGGCGATGGCAGCAGCATTAGCCTGGGCATCGGGTTGAACAGTCTCAAGACTGGCAGCCGGTTCAACTGCAGCGGACTGTGTTTGCTCGGCAACGGTTACATTTGCCTCTGAAGGCAACACCGACTCTGCCAGAGCGGGAGTAGCGGTTACAACAAGCTGGCTCAGACCCAATAATGGCAGACTGGCGATCAGGAGTTCAGAAGACCGATGGTGGGAAGGTGATCGGGCAAACTGGGCCGGTCCCCCTACCGGGAGACTGGTTGCCCACCAGGCCGGTGCAACTGGTTGAGTTCGGTGATGCTCCGGGCGATCGCGCCCTGCTCGACGGGCAGTCGCCAGGGAAATTGCCATTTGACAATAAAATTCTTGCTCCGCCTTACGTTGCCCAGAAAGATTCTGCGGATGAACCCGATAGTGATAGAGCGGTTGCGACAAATGGAAGATTTCCGTTTGCTCGGATAAGCGCAGGCACAGTTCATAATCCTCTGCCAAGTCAAAACCCGGATTAATTCCACCCACCTGGTGGTAGACCGAACGGCGAATCAACCGGAAGTGAAAGGTCATGAACTGGCTCAGCAGACTGGTTGGCGAGTAAGGCACCTGACAACGACTGCCATACCCCGTCACCTCTCCAGCCAGATTCATCACCAGATAGTCGGTGTAGACCATGCCAATTTCTGGCTGATGCTTCAGAATCGCCGCCGTTTCCTCCAATGCGGTTGGAGCCAGCCAGTCGTCATCATCCACCCAGCCCAGATAGCTGCCCCTCGTTGCGGCGATCGCGGCTTGCAAAGCAACCGTATGGCCCTGGTGTTCAGCCAGAAGAACCCGCACTCGTGGGTCCTGATTGGCAAAGGATTGGGCTATTTCCACCGATCGATCAGTGGAGCCGTCTACCCAGACCAACAATTCAAAGTTGGCATAGGTCTGGGCCAAAACACTGGCGATCGCGGTGGCCAAAAAACGTTCGCGGTTATAGGTCGTAATGACAATGGAAACTTGCGGGTTCATGGGGCTTCTGTGGGGAGAAAGGGGGGCTCGATTTTCCTCTGGGCCTTCTCTGGCATTCCGCCAACTGTCCATTGGTCGGAACCTGACCGTCTGATGCGAGGGCGTCTGATCTGGAAGACAGTGGTATTCCCTGACTTCACCTTGACAGGCAAAAATTCAGGACTTTCTTGATCATTTTTTACGGATGATCCGTCACTGGCAGCGAATCACTTAGCAACTCCAGGGGATAATCACGATTCACCAAGCGTCCGTTCGTCCGGGTAGATCGAACGGTGGAGGAAATGGCAATTCATTCTTCATTCCAACCTTCCCATGCCCTACCCCATCCCACCAGAAGCATCTCCTGCCGACGCCCCCGTTCTACCAGAGCAATCGCTGCACCAGACCGATGTGGCGATCGTGCGGGCCGATCCCCGCGCCGAAGCCGCAGTTCTGGAACAATCAACGGCGGCTCCGCCAGCGCCAACTGCGCCGGAAGTCATGCCCGTAGCCAGCCAGTCAGGGGATCGCAGTCAGCAATCAGCACCCAGTCCCCAGCCCCCAGCACCCGACACCCGGCACCCAGCACCCAGCCTGCCCTCTTCCGCCTCTGTAAGCAATATCGCTCCTCCGGAGAGCTTCGCACCCTCCCCACTCCCCACTCCCCAGTCCCGTTCGGCTGACGCTCACGGCGGAAGCCCACTCCCCACTGCCCCAGAGAACTTTTCACCAGAACGGCTCACGGTTGCAGGTCAGGAACAATGGTCGAATCTGGAACTCCGGGAAATTAACATCCCATCTGGAGCGCTATCTCTGCAAGCAGCTAAGCCGGACTTGTTTATTACCCCTTCAAAGCCCCTCCACCCCAACCCTGACCAACCCACCGCGCCTGCTATCCAGGCCCAAGGTGCAACCACTTCTCCCAATCTGTCTCCTGTTGTACCGGCCCCCCAAACAGTGCCTCCGGAGGAACGAACTCCACCGATCAAGTCGGTAGAAGTAATTGGCAGTAGTATTTTTGGCCCACCAGAGCTAGATCCCATTACCCAACCGCTCGTAGGCCAATCGGTCACCATCCCGCAGATCCAGGCAGTTGCCGATGCAATTACCCAACTGTATCTGAATGGGGGCTACATCACTTCCTTTGCCAAACCCGTCGCTGGTACGGGCGCGAATGGGATTGTGCAAATCCGGGTGATTGAGGGCCGCATCGAAGAAATTGAAATTGAAGGGAACCAACGGCTGAATCAGGGCTATATCCGCAGTCGGATTGAGTTGGGTTCGGGAACGCCGCTGAACAGTGACCGATTGGAAGATCAGCTAAAGCTTTTGCGGGCTGATCCGCTATTCGAAACGGTGGAAGCCAGTTTACGGGCTGGGGACAATCTGGGACAAAGCATTCTGAAGGTGCGGGTGAAGGAAGCCAACCCGTTCATTGGCAAGGTAGAAGTGGATAACTTTTCACCACCCAGCGTCGGGGATGTGGAGTTGGGCACCACCCTGACCTACCAAAACTTGACGGGAATAGGGGATGTGGTCAGCGGCTATGTTTATCCCTCGACAACGGGAGGAGCACTGAACTACGGCTTCAGTTATCAGGTGCCGATCAATCCCATGAACGGGACGTTAGCCTTGAACTATGAGGGGCAAACTAACCGGGTCACCCAGCAACCCTTTGAACAGTTTGGCATTCGGGGCAATTCCAACCAGGTTCAGTTCACCTATCGCCAACCCCTGATCCGCACTCCCCGCCAGGAATTTGCTCTCTCCCTGGGGTTTGCTTATCAGAATGGTCAAACCTTTCTGTTTGATGATTTGCCCTTTCCGTTTGGCATTGGGCCGGATGTGGATGGCAGAAGCATCACCAGCGTGATCCAATTTGGTCAGGACTACGTGCGGCGAGATGTCAGCGGCGCCTGGGCGGTGCGATCGCTGTTCAACTTCGGCACGGGTTTGTTTAACGCCACCTCGAACCCTGGTGATATTCCCGATGGCCAATTTTTCTCCTGGTTGGGGCAATTACAGCGGGTGCAGCAACTCAATGGCGACAATCTGCTGATCCTGCAGGCCGATGTGCAATTGACCCCCAATAGCCTGTTGCCGTCTCAGCAATTCACCTTTGGGGATGGACTGACCATTCCTGGCTACCGCCAAAATGTGCGATCGGGAGACAATGGCTTTCGCTTTCTGATTGAAGACCGCATCACCTTACGTCGCAATGAGGCAGGTGCGTCGGTCCTGCTGCTGGCTCCCTTTGCCACGGTAGGCTCTGTTTGGAACGCCAAAGGCAATCCTAATCTGTTGCCCCGCCAGAACCTACTGGCCAGCGTTGGGGTGGGGCTGATTATGCAACCCAACCCCCGGTTTAACCTGCGCCTGGATTATGGCTATCCCCTGGTGAAACTGAGCGATCGCGGCAATAACCTCCAGGATGCCAGCCTCTACTTCCGGGTCAGCTACAACTTCTAGTCAGCTACAACTTCTAACCCAGCATTCCCTTCCAGGACTGACGCCAGGAGCATTGGGGCAGTCTTGGTAAGCTGTTTACCTGAGTCTTACGGCTCCTTTAGTGGGCTGAAAACGCGAAACTGGACAGATGTCATAAAATGGAACAGGCTCTGGAGCAAGAACGGCAGCGGGCAGAGCAAGAGCGGTTGGAAAAGTTGCAATTACTGGAACGGTTACGTCAATTGGGGATGGACGTGGATGAGTCTTAGGACGTGGATGAGTCTTAGATTGAGCGATCGCGCTGCCACCTGCGCTCTCAAATTGGCACCCAGTGTAAGAGCCATAGAGCGATTAAGCGCTGTTTCTTGAATGCCCGCAGGGCTTTTGTCAGTTCGCAGGTCAGGAGCAACCCAAACGCCTCTCGTGCGAATAGCGAAAGCACCTGCGATCAGACTGGACTCCGGATCTCTCCCAAGGGCCAAGCCGACGCTTTCAACTCAGCCAGTCAACCGAACTGGCCAGAAATAAGAAGCCAGCCCAATCCTTTCAGGCTGGCTCCAGTCACTTGACAGTCCGCAATCAGGCAGAATTCCGCCGTTGGTTGGAACCCATTAATATTCCGGCACGGACGGATCAACCTCACGGCTCCAGGCCAGAATGCCACCCTTCACATTGATGCCGGAAATGCCAACCTTCTCTCTGAGGATGCCGATCGCCTTGGCGGAGCGCATACCCGACTTACAGTGGACATACACTTTGTGCCCATTGATCATGGCCTGGATCTTTTCGGCTCCTTCCCCATTCTCGATCTCCGGTAGGGGCACCAGCACCGAACCCGGGATCTGGGCAATCTGGTATTCATTGGGATTGCGTACATCCAGCAGGATAAAGTGATCCTGACCATTGTCTAGCAACGCCTTCAGCTCCTGAACCGTAATTTCTGCCAGGGCTGCTTGCTCCTGGGCTTCGGCGGCTTTGGCCTGGGGAATGCCACAAAATTCCTCATAGTCCACCAGCTTTTCAATCACCGGCCGCACTGGATTGGGCCGCAGTTTCAATTCCCGAAACTTCATCTCCAGGGCATTGTAGAGCAGCAATCGACCACTCAGGGTAGTGCCTGTTCCCAGGATAATCTTGACCGTTTCGGTGGCCTGAATCACCCCAATCACACCAGGAAGAATGCCCAGCACCCCACCTTCGGCACAAGAGGGCACCAACCCCGGTGGTGGCGGTTCGGGATACAGGTCGCGATAGTTTGGCCCATCCTGGTAGTTAAAGACGGTTGCCTGCCCCTCGAAGCGGAAAATGGAACCGTAGACGTTGGGCTTGTTCAGTAAGACACAGGCATCATTCACCAGATAACGGGTAGGGAAGTTGTCGGTGCCATCAACAACGACATCGTAGGGAGCCATGATGTCCAGCGCATTTTCAGAACTGAGCCGGGTCTCGTACAGATCCACCTGGCAGTAGGGATTGATTTCCAGAATACGGTCCTTCGCAGACTGGATCTTAGGCTTGCCCACCCAGGACGTGCCGTGGATCACCTGACGTTGCAGGTTGGAGCGATCGACAATATCAAAGTCAACAATGCCAATCCGGCCAATGCCAGCCGCAGCCAGATACAGCAACAGGGGAGAACCCAATCCGCCTGTTCCAATACAGAGTACGCTGGCGGCTTTCAGGCGTTTTTGACCATCCAGGCCAACTTCCGGCAGGATTAAGTGGCGCGAGTAGCGTTCGTATTCTTCTTTGGTTAACTCAATATCATTCAGGTTGGGGTTGAGCATGGTTGTCTCTGCAATAAGAGAAAAAGGCAAGTCACGGCCAGGAAGGAACTGTCTCAACCACTTGGAGCAATTCTGGCTGGAACTGGTGGTTATCGTCCAGGCTCCAACTGAGGCAGTCTGTGGCCATTCCTTGTTGAACTGAAACAATCAGGTAGGAGTACTGAGGCCAGGCCAGTTGGCGATCGCACTCCGAAGGCACAGCCGAATGGTCGGGATGGGAATGATAAATCCCGATCACGTCCAATTCCTGACTGCGGGCATGGCGCATTGCCTGCAACAGTTCCTCCGGGGCAATCCAATAGCGGCGAGATTTGGACAAAGATGGATCTGCATCTAGATCCTCCGCCACCTGAGCATTCCAGGTATTGGAGGTTGGCCAAACCTGCACCAGCACCTTACAGTCTGGTCCGGTTTTACCTAACAATAAGCCACAACACTCATTGGGGTATGCACATTCGGCATGAGTGTTAATTGCCTGTCGCTGTTCAGCACTGAGGGAGAGCGTCACAACTGGGCTATTTGATGGAGTCAAGTTATCTATTGTAAATCAGGATCAGGCTTGCCACTATTAAATGATGCAGATTTGACCATTTTTCCGATCGCTGAATCTGACGCCACAACGAGCGTACTTCATTCCCTAGCCCATGCCCCAGTTACCTTTCCAACCTGACCTTACGGCCTTGCCTGATCGCCTTCGGCGGATCAGGAGCCAGTGTGTCAAAGAGCTATTACAGTTTCGCCGCGATCGCCTGACGATGGGGCTGGCCTTTTTGTTGCCATTGTTGACCCTGTTAATCTTTGGCTTTGCCATTCGTCTGGAAGCCCGGAATATTCCCCTAGTTGTGCAAGATTTTGATCGTAGCCCCCTCAGTCGAACCTATATTGAGCGCTTATTCGCCACCAACCAGTTTCAGCCGGTTCGCTGGCAGGGCAATGATCCCGTAGCCGATGCGCTGGATCCGGGGATCGCCAAAGTCGCAGTGATCATCCCACCGGACTTCAGTCGTCGGCTAAAGCAAGACAAGCAAGCTGCTGTGCAGGTGCTGGTCGATGGCACCGACACCAATAATGCCCGGGTGATTCAGAACAGCATCCAGGCCACTACCCAGTTTTTCCTGATCAACGATGGGTTATGGTCGGTTCAGCCCCCCCTTAGACCCCACATCCGGGTCTGGTTCAATCCGGGCCGCAAGGAATCGCTCTACATCGTGCCGGGGGTGTATGCGGTGGTGTTGTGGATCTTTCCCTCGCTGCTGGCGGCGATCGCCATGGTGCGGGAGAAGGAAAAGGGCACGATC
>Ga0272446_1007072_pt1 | contig 11361 bp, 9 predicted proteins | sample YNPCB0061_FD_194587 | JGI IMG/M metagenome (GOLD analysis project Ga0272446, IMG submission 194587) | Hot spring microbial mat communities from Yellowstone National Park, WY, United States - YNP-CB-006-1 | ecosystem: Environmental > Aquatic > Thermal springs > Hot (42-90C) > Sediment | place...
GGCACATGAGTTCGTTTTCGGCTTCGCCAAACAGATCCGGTGCACCTGAACCAGCCACGACAGGCCGATCTTCCGGGGTGGCCCCAACCATGCCCCATCCGCCCGATACCGCCACGGCATTTTCATGGACGGGGGCGGCGAAAGGTTTTCGCTATCAACATTGGCCTCAAACCAAGTATTCCGGCGTAATCCAGGGAAAATCCATTGATCCAGGGGCGATTCTTGATTATAGTATCAATTGTCTTACTTGCTGCCGGATGGATACCTTCCTTCGGTCACCTGAACCCTTTCGGATGATCATTTAACCGCTGATTCATTCATCCACTGCCCAATGTGCTCCACAAAAGCCGTCCTCGACCCATTCGCTTGACCTCGAAGGATGGGTCGAAAGGAGGAAACATGAATGCTTCGAATGGGATCGATGCCGATTCAATCGTATTCAATGATGCCAGGCAGGAGGGCATTACCTTCAAACAACGTTTGAAGCATTCCGAAATCGGACGCCTACAGTTCGATGGGACGGGAACCATTCAGACGATGAATCCTGTCGTGGCAAAATGGTTCGGCTATTCAACAACGGAGGCGATGCTCCATGAAATCCATGCCGATGTCTGTCGTTTGTTTGTCGATGCGTTCGAAGGCCGCAACCTTTTGAAATCGGCTGCCTGAAACGTTGAAGGCATGTATCGCGAATGTCTCCAACAGGATCGGGACGGCGCTCCTTTTTGGCTGGGCTACATCATCCACAGGTGTTGCGGTGGTGGAGATCCGAATTGCGACCGATATGAGGCATGGCTTGTTCCAATCGTTCGTTACAAAGACATCGAAACTTCCTGTGAAGGAAAAAACGCCGAGTTGAAGGCTTTGCAATTCATCGGCCAGGAGACGGCCCGAAATCCATCGATTGCCGCCATATGTCGGGCAGGTGTTCAGGGAATGCTGCAGGCGGTTTGCGCCGACATGGCCTTTGTCTTTCTCAGAGACGAAGATCGATTGTTGCTGCAGGAGATCTTTCCGGCAGATTCCCGGAGTGTGATGAACCAGGTACCCATTCATCGGGTGGGAGAATGCCTGTGCGGGCTCTGTGTCCAACAAAACGAGGCGCTGTTTTCGAAGAACATATTTGAAGACTCCCGCTGCAGCTGGCAGGAATGCAAGGCGATCGGAATTCGCTCGTTTGCTGCATTGCCGCTCCAAGAAAAAGGGAACGCCTTCGGCGTGATCGGGTTGGGTTCTTTTCGGATGATGGATTTTGAGGGACATCGTTGTTTTCTCGAAACCCTGAGCCACCAGATTGCCGTATCCCTCCTGAATGCGAAGCTCTATCAAACGGTGAAAGAAGCGATGGCACGAAATCGTGAATCGGAACGTGCCATACTTCAAGAGCAGTGGCGCCTGAGAACCATCCTGGAAGCAGTGCCCTTCGGCATTTGCATGTTCAAAACCGGCACCGAATTGAGATATGCCAATCCCATTTTTCTTGATCTTTTCGGCTACGACGTTTCCGTGTTCTCCGATGAGCCTACCTGGTTCGAACGGTTGTTTCCGGATCGTGGGGAAAGGGAAAAGGCATGGGACTTCTGGATGCAATGCCGGAGGAAGAAAGTTCGGAGCGGGGGGAACTCTGCCGTGTTCGAGGTCTGTTGCGCCGATGGCTCTAAAAAACATGTGCGCTTCTGGGTCGTATCGTTGGAATCCGGAGAATCGATCCTTGTCTGCGAGGATATCACGGAACGGCTGATGTTGGAAGAGCAGCTTCAACATGCGCAGAAAATGGAAAGCATCGGTGTTTTGGCCGGAGGAATCGCCCATGACTTCAACAACCTGCTTCAAGCCATCCGCGGACAAGCCCAGTTGTTGATGATCGAAAATAGAGAGGATGATCCCCGGAACAAGAGAATCCAGGCTATTGACGCATCGGTTGAACGCGGCGCCAAATTGGTAAGGCAATTGCTGCTTTTCAGTCGAAAAAGCAAACCCGTTCGGGAACGGATCGATCTCAACGATCTCATTGCCCGTGAAATCGACATCATCGAGCGGACCATTCCCAAAATGGTTCGCCTCTCCTTTATGCCGGATCCGGAATTGTGGCCGATCATGGCCGATTCCGTTCAAATCGAGCAGCTGTTGCTCAATCTGGCGATTAATGCGGCCGATGCCATGCCGGAAGGCGGACATCTGATGCTGAGTACCCAAAATGTCGTCTTCCCGTGTCCGGCGGGAGAATCTTCTCGTAAAGCCGAAACGGATCGCTATGTACGCCTGCGGGTCACGGATACCGGTTGCGGCATTCCGGAAGACATCCGAAAACACATTTTCGAGCCGTTTTTTTCAACCAAAAGCCCTGGAAAGGGAACAGGCCTGGGGTTGGCTTCGGTATATGGCATCGTGAAGGCGCATGACGGGGAAATCCTCTGCGAAAGCGAGATTGGCAAGGGAACCACATTCCAGATCGATTTTCCTGCATCCGAGCCTTTTCAGCCATCGTCTTGTACTCATCCCATAGATACCCGGCCCATCCGACCAGGCAAGGGCACCATTCTGGTCGTCGATGACGTAGCGGATATCCGATCGCTCTTGAAGGAAATGCTCGAAAATTGCGGTTTTGAGGTGTTGACTGCCGCAAGCGGTGAAGAGGCGCTTCGCATTCACAACCACCCACCCGCGCCCATCGATCTGACCATCCTCGATCTGGGGATGCCGGGAATGGGGGGATATCAATGTCTGAAGCGCTTGCAGGAGACAAATCCGGGGATCAAGGTGCTGATCGCAAGCGGATATGGGGAGCAGGCGGTCCTGCAAAGCGCTTTGGTGCAGAAATGTGTGGCTTTCGTGCAAAAGCCCTTTCGGCTCCAGGATCTGTTGAACCGTATCCAGTCCCTGATGCAACCGGAAAGCCCTTAAAAATATGGCGCCACAGCCGTTTCGCGATCGGTGTGGCGCCGAGGGAGAAGGGGGTATGGGGGGTGCGGATGTTGGTCACTTCGATTCGCCTATATTGTTGAACGGTATTTTTTCGGTCAAGCGGTGATGGATGTACAAGAGACCGGGCGCTCCTTCACCTCAAACACCCGAAACCCCTGGTTCCCGAAGCAATAAATGACATACAGAAATATCCGACACTCCGGATATTGCCGGCGAAGGCCTTGGGCGTACCCCTGAATTTGAATAGTGTCTTCTTCCTTTAGCGTAAACGCTTCGATAGCGATTTTCATCCGAGCAAGTTCAGCATTGGAAATATATTTGAACTCCATCACCCAGCGCATTCCGGCGAAGGTTTCATGAAACTTGCCGATAAATTCCAGATCGCTTCGACCCTGCGGGTAGGAATTTTCCACCGTAAAGGCCATCCAGGAAGACAAATACCGGCTGCAAAGCTCGTAAAACGTGGTGCGGTAGAAATTTTCGTTCACCTTTTGAAAGATGGCCTCGGGTAATTGCGATACATATTCCCGCCAGTAGCCGGCAAAAAGGCTTTCGATATCAGGCTTTGTGACAAAGGCCTGCATGATTTCCGTGTAGCGGGTGGATACATCGATATGATGCAGCTCGTTAAAATATTCCACGAAGATTTGGCGCATGTTGAGGTTGGGAAGCTGCATCGTAAAACGATCCATCAGGGTAAGCATCCCCAAATAATAAAACGAAATGGGGAAAAACCGCTTGTCGAAGAACTGCCGCATGTCGAATTTGGAGATCAAGAAGATGCGGTCGTAGGGGGTTGTGTTGGTGGTGACAAGATTGTCCACAAACGCTTCCGTGCTTCCAGGATAGGCGGATGTCAGACGACGCACCCAGGACAAGTCCGTTCGTAAATTGAGATCCGTCAGACATTCCGGAATCCGCCCTCCGTTTTCGCAAAACGAAACCAGAAAATACATGACAAGTGTTGGGTTGTAGATCGCTTCCCCTTGAGGATCGATAAAATGATATCCGTTGTAATGAATCTTTAGAATTTCGGTTATTTCCGATCGCGTCGATGGGTCAAATCCGTAATCGATGTAAATATTGTCGATCAGTTGATCTACCTCGTACTGGGTAAATCCCAGCATGGCTTCGAAACGATCCGTAAGGGTGATGAACCGGGCGATATTGAACCCGGATGCCAGTTCATCCATGGTGATCGGAAGCACACCGGTAATGAAAATGTTGGCAATGGCGCCGGTTTTGCGACCTTCTTTGAGGGTTTTAAAAAATGTCTTCAGAAAGGCCTCATCCGCTGTCAGTTGATGATAAAGATCATCTCTTCTGCCCGTGATCAACTGATTTGCAAAATTGTCGTATTCGTCAATGATGACATAGAGCGGAGGCAAGCCGATATAGCGAATGGCGCTTAAAATTGCTTTGAGATTTTCGGTGGCGCTTCTTTCCATTTGAATCTTGACATCATCCCGAAACCAATCGGAAGATGATTTGACCAATATCTCCATACCATAGTTGCAGGTTGCATCGAAACTGAGCTCGATGTCCCCCAGATTCCCCGTTGGATCTACCGTCGAAAAATCGAGATGCAACACGAGAAAAGCGTTTTTCAGCGGCGTTGGATGCTTTCCGATCCAGGTATGGCCGAAGAGCTCCTCAAACCGCTCTTTCATGTGAACGCTGTAGTAACATTCCAGTATGCGGCACCATAGAGACTTGCCGAATCGCCGGGGACGCAGGAATACCGGATTGTCGATTTCTTCCAATGGCTCGATATAGTGGGTCTTGTCCACAAAATAGCCATGTTTGGCGACCAATTCTTCATAATTTGCGGCCCCGTAGAGGATGCGTTTTTTCATCGAAGGCCTCTTGGAGAACATTTTTCGAACGTTCGAGGGCATCCCGTTGTGTCCAAGAACTCGCTACCGGCTGATAGGCGATGTCTTCCGGGATGGGCTTCTTGACCACTCAGACGCGCGACCTTGCCCGGTCGAAAGAGGACAACGGTAGTGACGGATGGCTCCGTATTTTTCGAATAGAACCGGTTTTTCCTTACAATCGGCAATAGCCCATTCGTTGGATCTGCATGGACAGTCGTTTGACCCGGGCAAGTTCATCCTTCAACAGCAAATCAAGAACTTCCCGATCTTTTCCTTCGCAGATAGCCTCCTGCATGCTTAGGAAAAAAATGACCGTGTCTTTTTCGAACTGAAGGGCAAGCTTCAAGACATCACCGACATCCTGGATTTCGCTCAGTTTCACGGTCAACGCCCCGCAGGTTTTGTAGACATGCTGGTCGGCCGTTGCCTTCACATAGGCTTCCAGCTCGTTTTCCGGATCGAAAGTGGATGGCGTATCTCCCCAAATCGATTCAGCCTTCAGGCGTTTGATTTTTTCGATATGGGCTTGTTCTTCCTGGGCAAGGGCTGCAAGCTGCTGTTTGACTTCGGGATCTGAAATCTTGGCTTGGGCCTCTTGATAAAAGGCTTTTCCATTTTCCTTGATGTCGATGGCAAGCTGAAACATCTCGGCAGCGTTGAAACAATACATCATGGGAATATCCTCCTTGGTGTGAACATGGGGTTCGTGGATAGTGGTTAGTGAATAGTGAATACAGTGAATAGTGGGGAGTGCCTGCTGGATTGCCGGCCTATTTCCTTCCCCGAGGCGACAGCCGTTCCACTGAAATTCCCCAGGAGCCGCTTGGCAAAAGGGGGATGCGCTCAGATTCCTCCTATGCCGAACGATCATCCCCGGAGATGACGAACGTTCTTTGCCGGGAACATGGGGGAGAGGAATCAGGGCATCGGTTTTCGTTTTTCTTCAAACGGCGCTCGCTCCGCCGTCGACCATCAATACTTGTCCCGTCATGTAGCGGGCAGCATCCGAGCACAGGAAGAGAACGGGCCAGACCACATCGATGGGATCTGCGAGTCGTCCCAACGGTATGGTCTCGACAAGTTTTCGATGGATGTTTTCATCCGACCAGAAGGGCCTGCTGAAATCCGTCTTGACCATGCCGGGAGCCACTGCATTGACCTGAATGCCATAGGGGGCAAGTTCCTGGGCGAGGACCCGGGTCATCATCTCGATCCCTGCCTTTGCAATGCCGTACACCCCCATGGCGGGAGCGGCCCGGTGAGCGGCCGTGGAGGAAATACTCACGATCTTTCCGCATCGCTTCTCTCGCATGATGCGGGCTGCCGTTCGAGAAACGAGATAGGTGGCGTTCAAATTGGAATCGATGATCTTGTTCCACAGGGATGGCTCGCTGTCGACGACACTGGTGATCAAATTCATGCCGACATTGTTGACGAGGATATCGAGTGTTCCAAAGGCGGCGAGGGTTCTGTCGAACAGTACCTGAACGTCATCGGGTTTGGCGACATGGGCGGCAACGGTGAGCAGGCGATTTCCGGCATTCAGCTCGGCTGCTGCCCGCTCGAGTCCATCGGCCTTTCTGCCGCAAATGGCCACCTTCGCTCCCTGATCGAGAAACGCCCTTGCCGCAGCAAACCCGATACCCCGGCTCCCGCCGGTAACCAGAACGACCTTGTTTTCGAGGTCAAAATGCAAACGCGTCATGAGTCCTCCTGAAATTGCAGGGTGATACGCTTGTCATTCATAGCGTCGCAGGAAAAAATGCAGCACAAAGAAGCAAGGGACGCACGTGGATGAAATCATGAAATGCGGATGATTGTCTGCTCCCCCGGTCGATGAAAATGCGTCCCGCCATTTCCACAAAAATTACCGCCTTCTCACCCAAACATGGTGGGGAAGAGGAGATTTCCGGCCGTCGCTCCGACGACTTTTTGCGATTCCAAAATCGTTGAAATCGGAATAGCTCAGGCAAGTGTTGCGATTGGTGGAAGAGCATGCTTGTCTGACTACGCTTTACGTATCAATCCGACAACAGATCGCTGATCGAGGTTGCATCGAGCAGGCGTTCCGTCCAATTGTCCAGACGATCTTTCGAAGCATGATCAATGCGGTCATCCACCCAGGGAGGCAAGGGGCCGAATTTCCGCTGCAGGAGCCGTTTCAAGGTCGATATCTTTTCCTGCCTGGCTCCTTCACGCAGCCCTTGTTCCAACCCCTGTTGGACTCCCTGCTGAATTCCTTCCTCATACCCCTTGTTTCGAATGTATTGTGCCAACATGGCCGTTTCCTCCCTATCGCTGAGTTCGTGATAGATGACCGACTGTTCCTCTTTTGTGACCTCAGCATAAACATCGATAAAATCGACGTATTTATCGAAAAGCCGCCGATCCACCAAATCGAACAACCCCTTGTAGGCCCGGCAGATCACTTCGACCCTTTCCTGCTTCGCATAATCCATTTTGGGCAGTAAAATCCGCAGCAAGGGATTATCCGTATCATAATGGTCCCTTGCCCGATAATCAATGATTCTGACGAGCTGATATTCGAAATGCAGATAGAGCCGATTCCCAAACCGGCTTTCGAGATGTCGGGCCACATCCTTGTGCCAGCGCCTGCGGGATGTAAACAGGACGGTCGGTATGACAACGGCATTCGGAAACTGTTCCATCATGTCGGTGGAATAACGCAGCAGTCGGTAAATGGAGAAGCTCTTGCGTTCTTCCTGAAACTCAACGATCCACAGGAGCAAGGAGCCCTTTTGGAAGCTGAACAAAATGGGCATATCCAGAACGAGTCCCCGATCGGAGAAGTGATGTTTTCCGGGCTCCTGGCGAATGAAGGTAATCTTTTCCAGCTTTCCATACTGGATCATGGCTTCCGGCTGAAGCCATTGCAACGCATGTTCCGGGAAATCCAGAAAGAGATTTTTGAAATGATGGTCATGGGATATCATTCGATTCGGGGTCTCCTGAATGGTTCAGCGTTGTGGAGCAAAAGGATGGGGCTCACCGGGTGGTTTTTTCTGAAAGAATTTTGCGGGAAGATCAAGTGAAAAGATGGACGTTTCCGTCAAGTGACAACGGCGAAACATTCCTTGTCGGATGATTTAGGAAGCAGGAACGGAAGTCACTTCTTCAATGGCACAATGCAGCGCGGTGCCTTTCAGAATGGCGTCGAAGCAGCGGTTGCAGGAAATGCAGGTTGACGGGCGCAGGTCGCCCGATTGCCAACGGGCGATGAGGTCGGGCTCTCGAATGAGGGGACGGCTGATCGCAACCAGGTCGGTTTCCCGGCGTTCGAGGACTTCTTCAACAAATTCGGGGCTTCGAATGCCGCCAACCATGATGACCGGAACCGAGACCACCGCATGAATCTCCCGGGCCCACTGCCGGAAATATCCTTCCTCCTCCCGCTTCCGGATGCCGCATCGAAATTCGGTTTCCGCATAGCGTTTCCCCCGCAGTCCTTGGCTGACCTCGATGGCATCGAAACCCCATCGGGCGCACCGGATGGCCGCATCCTTGCCTTCGGCGAAATCCAGCCCCCCGAAAAAGCCATCCGCCACCCCGAGCTTGACCAGGAGGGGATAGTCCGACCCGACGGTGCTCCGGACGGCCCGGTAGACTTCTTCGAGAAAGCGCAGACGGTCATCGAGTTTGCCGCCCCAGCGATCGGTCCGCAGATTGGCGGCAGGTGACAGAAACTGGCTGAAGAGATAGGCATGGGCCGCATGCAACTGTACGCCATCACATCCGGCCTCACGGGCTCGTGCGGCGGCCTCGGCGAAGGCCCCGATCAATTCGAGGATTTCTTCTTCCCGTATCGCCCGGTATTCGGCATCGCAATAGGGATCGTTTGGAACGACCGAAGGCGCTACGGCCATCGATCGCTTGGCCTTCTGATAGATCCACGATTCCCGACCACCGTGAAAGAGTTGAACGGCGATTTTCCCGCCGCACTCATGAACGGTTTTGGCCAGGCGCCGCCATCCCGGCAAGGTGTCATCCGCATCGATGCGGTTCTGGAATGCCGAAATCCTGCCCGAAGGATGAACGCTGGCGATTCCCGTGACGATGAGGCCGACTTCGCCTTCGGCCAGTTTCCGGTAGAGATCGATCTGTGCCTCCGACACCACGCCGCTTCGCTCGGCCATGCCGTCATAGGTAGCCGAACGGACGAAACGGTTTTTCAAGTCAAGCGGCCCGATCGTGACGGGCGAGAACGCCTGTTTCATGATGCCTCCTGCCGGTGTTCCCGGATCTTCCAGAGCAGGCAGGTCACCAGCGCATAGCAGACGCCGGAAACGATGCAGTTCAACGCGTAGGAGCCGGTTCGGTCTGCAATCCATCCCCAGAGATAGGGACCTACGCCGCCGATGACCCCATGCCCCAACGTGACGGCCCCCATCAGGGTGCCGACGGAAGCCCGCCCAAAGAGATCTCCCAGGTACGGGGTGTAGAGGGAAAAAGGTGCGCTGTAGACGAAGCCCAAGAGGATCACGAAGACAAAAAAGGAAACATTCCCCTGAATGATGATGTAGCCGATGAACCACATGAGGGCGGTCAAGCCGTTGGTGAGCAGCAGCACCCGTCGCTTGCCGAAACGATCTCCCAGGCGGCCCGCCAAAACCCGGATCGGAAGAGAAGGCAAGGTGAGTGCAGCCATCACCCAACCGGAGTGCGAAACGGAGACACCTGCCTCGACCGCCCAAACAATGATGTGGCTGAGTATCCCTTGAAGCGGAATTCCCGTGATGGCATAGACCAGAAAAAAATACCAGAAGCGGCTGGTGCGATAGGCCTGTGTCGGAGATAGCTCCCCAGAAGAAACTTCCGAAGGCTCAGGGTTCGGCAAGCGTTGCGTGAAGGATTCAGCCGGTTTCCCGGATGGTTCATGCGAAGATTCTTCCCCATCCGGCAGGAGTCCCATCGACTCGGGTGTGCTGCGTATGAGCCCAAAGGCAATGGCGAGAATCGCACCACCGATCGCCACCCCGCAGACAAGACATGCCGTCCGCCAGCCGTAAACGGCGCTCATGCGGCTGACAACAGGCGGCAGAACGGCAAGCCCGATGACCGTTCCAGCCGTGACGATTCCGGTGGCAAGGCCTGCCTTGCGGATGAACCATTTGCGAACGATTGCCGTATTCGGAACGAAATGGGTCATCGACACGGCAGCCGCCAGAACGACGCCGAAGAGCAGATTGAATTCCCAGATCCGGTTTACCCGGGACAGGCCGACAAGCCCAACCAGCATCAGGCCTCCGCCAGCCGCAATGATCCATCTGCCGCCGATCCGATCGAGAAGTTTTCCGGTGGCGAAGGCGAATCCGGCATAGACCCAGAAATGGAGGGTAAAGGCCAGGCCGACGGTGTCCCTGGACCATCCGGGATCTTTCAGGATGAAGGGGAAAAGGGAGGTCAGGATATAGCGGCCCATCGGCCCCAGCAAGGCGACACCGAAGAGGCCTGCCACCACGACCCATCCATAGAAAAGGGGCCGTCTCATCGGCCTTGAAACACCGGTTTGCGTTTTTCGAGGAAGGCCCGAAATCCTTCTTCGCGATCCTGTGTCTGCCGAACTGCGGCTGCTCCCTCAGCCTCGACATCGAGGCCCCTTTCGAGCCCTTCGTACATTCCTGCCGCCATGGCATCGAGCACCCAGCGAACCGCAATCGGCGGCCGATCGGCAAGTTCCTTGGCAAAGGAAATCACATCCTCCATGAGCCGGTCCCGATCGCTCAACTGATTCACCAAACCGATGGCCAGAGCGCCTTCTGGAGACACCCGCTTGCTGAAAAGGATCATCTCCAGCGCCAGTGCCCGGCCAACGGCTCTTGGAAGCCGCTGGGTCCCGCCCCATCCAGGGATGATGCCCAGGTTGAGCTCTGTGAGTCCCAATTGCACGTTCGGATCTCGGACGGCGATTCGAAAATGGCAACACAGAGCCAGTTCCAGCCCGCCTCCCAGGGCATGGCCGTTGATGGCGGCAATGGTCGGAATGGACAGCCGGTCGATCCGGCGCCACAGATTTCTGGCCTTCGGGCTGATGATTGGCGAGTTGGCCGCATCCGTCACGTCAAACCCGGCAGAAAAGCATTTTACACCTGAACCCGTCAGCACCAGCACGCGGATGAGCGCATCCTGTTCGACAGCGTCGATCGCTTCCTCAAAGGCATTCAAAGCCGCCAGGTTCCAGGTATTCGCCGGTGGATGGTTGAAGGTCAGTATGGCGATCTTGCCGTCATATGCGCTGCTGTGTTCAATCAAGGAAGTCATTTGAATCTCTCCATTTTCTTCATCATTTCTGACGTCTTCATCTCTTCCAAGGCCTGCACGCAAAACCCGGCCCTACACGTTCTCACCTTCCCATCTTCTTCGCTTCTCAAGCCCGCTCGCTTCCTACCGTGTCACCATCAGCTCCGGCAGCCAGGTGGCCAGCTGTGGAAAGATCATGACCAAAACGAGACAGATGGCCTGCAACACAACAAAAGGATACACCGAGCGATAGATATCCATCATCTGAATTTTTGGCGGAACGATGGCCTTCATGATGAAC
>Ga0272446_1007073_pt1 | contig 11355 bp, 8 predicted proteins | sample YNPCB0061_FD_194587 | JGI IMG/M metagenome (GOLD analysis project Ga0272446, IMG submission 194587) | Hot spring microbial mat communities from Yellowstone National Park, WY, United States - YNP-CB-006-1 | ecosystem: Environmental > Aquatic > Thermal springs > Hot (42-90C) > Sediment | place...
GGCATCGAGCAGGTCGAGCACGATGGAGGTGGCCTCCTCGACGCGCGAGGGGAAGGAATCCCAACGGGCGGGATCCACCGTGCGCTGGACTTCGGTGGGGTGGAAGTAGTCCTCGACGTCGACGGTGAGGATGTTGGTCATGGCGTCAGAGGCGCAGGATATTGGGTTCGGAGCGGCCGCGGAGGGCGTTGCGGGTGTCGAGGATGAGAGGCGCGAGGCGGACGATGGCGTCGTAGTCGAACGCGCGGTGGTCGGTGACGATGACGGCGCAATCGCAGGAGGAAAGGGTTTCGAGGGGCTGCGAGCGCAAGGCGGCCGAGTCGAGGCGCAACTCGGGCACATACGGGTCGGAGTAGGAGACGATGGCGCCGCGCTGAAGGAGCAGGTGCATGATGTCGAGGGCCGGCGATTCGCGGACGTCGTCGATGTCGCGCTTGTAGGCGGCGCCGAGGACGTGGACGCGCGAGTTGCGCAGCGGCTTGGCCAGATCGTTGAGGGCGTCCTGGATGCGGGAGACGACCCACCGCGGCATGTCGCCGTTGATGTGGCCTGCGAGTTCAATGAAGCGGGCTTCGATGCCGGCCTGTTTGGACTTCCAGGAGAGGTAGAAGGGATCGATGGGGATGCAGTGGCCGCCCAAGCCGGGGCCGGGATAGAAGGGCATGAAGCCGAAGGGCTTGGTGGCGGCGGCGTCGATGACCTCCCAGACGTTGATGTTCATGCGGTGGCACATGACAGCGAGCTCGTTGACGAGGCCGATGTTGATCATGCGGAAGGTGTTTTCGAGGAGCTTGACCATTTCGGCGACGACCGTGTTGCTGACCGGGACGACGGTGTCGAGCGCCATGCCGTAGAAAGATGCGCCCAGCGCCGTGCAGGCGGGGGTGATGCCGCCGACGACCTTGGGGATGTTCTTCGTCTGGAACTTGGGGTTGCCGGGATCGACGCGTTCCGGCGAAAAGCACAGGAAAAAGTCAGCGCCGGCCTTGAGGCCTGACGCTTCAAACATGGGCAGCAGGAGCTCTTCGGTGGTTCCGGGATAGGTGGTGGACTCGAGGATGACGAGCACGCCGGGGTGGATATGGCGGGCGATGGACTGGGCGGCGTTGACCACGAAGCTCATGTCGGGGTCTTTGGTTTTGCGCAGCGGAGTCGGCACGGCGATGTTGATGGTGTCCAGCTCCGAGACGGCGGAGAAGTCGGTGGTGGCGCGGAGCAGGCCGCGGGAGACGAGTTCGGCGACGTCGGCAGAGGAGATGTCCTGCACGTAGCTTTCACCTGCATTGAGCCGTTCGACCTTGGAGGAAGAGACGTCGATGCCTGTGACGTGGAAGCCGGCTTTGGCGAATTCGACGGCGAGAGGGAGGCCGACATAGCCGAGGCCGACGACGCCCACGCGGGCGGAGCGGCTGCGGATTTTCCCGAGCAGGACGGCACCCTGTTGGGGGAGAGGCTGTTGTGGCGCGGTGGACATAGGGATAACGGCGGAAACTCTCAGTTTATTGCATCGGCGGGAACGCTTCCGGGGAACAGGCGTTCGCGGATCAGGCGAGCGTATTCGGCAACGAGGCGGGGCCGTTCGTAGCGGGAGACGACGTCCCGGCGAGTCTGGAAAGGGATAGCGCCTTCTGTCGCGTGTTGGACCGCCTGCGTGAGGACCTGGCGGACAGCTTCCGGATCATCGTGCGGGACGCACCAGCCGGCGCCGGTTTCGGCGATGAGGCGCGCGACCTCGCCGTGGGCGGGGGAAAGAGCAATGATCGGCTTGCCGGAAGCGAGGTACTCGAACAGCTTGCCCGGGAGGCTGAACTCGTTGGTCATGGTCAGCAGGAGGTAGTCCGTGTCTGCGATGTGACGCAGAGCTTCGTCCTGCGGGAGGAAGCCGAGAAGGCGGACCGATGTGCCGCGGGAGGCGAGGAGGCGCTCCTCGGTCTCCGAGATGCGACCGATGAAGCGGGTTTCGATGCGGTCGCGAATCTCCGGCGGCAGCCCATCGAGCGCCCGGAAGTAGTATGCGGGCGAGGCGGTGCGATAGGCGGTGCCGACGTGGGTGACGATGACCTTCTCGCGCGGCCGCGCGGCAGAGGGGGGCTGAGGGCGGGAAAACAGCGGGCGCAATGCGTCGGGGTCGTAGCCGTTGTGGACCAGGGCGAACTTCGAGGCTGGCTGGGACGGATAGCGGGAGCGGATTTCCCGGAGCGAGGATCCGGTGACGGCGACGACGAGATCCGACCGGGTGATGGTTTCCCTTTCGATCTGTTCGGCGCGGCGGCGGATGGCCTCGCTGCGCAGGAAGTCGAAGTCGGTGAGGTAGAAGCGCAGCCACTCGTCGCGGAAGTCGCTGACCAGCTTGATGAGCGGAAAGGACTGCTTGAGGGCGTTGCCGATGAGGAAGACGGAAAACGGGGGGGCGGTGACGAGGACCGCATCGATGGCATGGCGGCGGATGATGCGGCGGGCGGCGCGGATGGCAAAGGGAGTCCAGACGACCTGCGGATCCGGGCTAAAGACGCGGCGGGCGGTTTCGGCGAGGCGAGATTTCCAGCCCGGCGTGGAAGGGGCCTCCGCGTGGCCGGAAGAGGGCTTGCGGCCGGCGACAAGATCCCACAGGCGCTTGCGGAAGCGGAACGACAGCTCGGGAGTAAAAGCACGGTGGAGCCTGACAGCGGGCGGCAAGTGTTTCAGCAGACCGGGATCCAGGACGGGAACCGCGGGGTTGAGCGCGGAAAGCACATGCACGTCGAAATCGAAGGCGGGGAGATACTTGGCCAGGCTGAGAGCGCGCATCACGGCGATGCCGCCGGCGGGAGGGAAGGCGTAGGCGATCAGCAGCAAGCGAATGGGGCGGCCAGGGCAAGCCGAAGGGAGGCAAGGCTGGTCTGCCATGGCGGCAGAGGAATCCATAGGGCTGATCGAGTTCCTCCTGAGGGGTGCGGGCCACAGGGCCGGCGACCGCCAAACGCTTTTCTCCTGATGGTAGCACGAGGTTCCGGCGGAAGCGTTCACAGGATATGCAGGAAATGTTTCTGCTGCAAAATGTGTGAGTTCTGTTCTGACGGCCGGACCGGGGCGCGGCGGCACGCCTAGCCTTGACGTCGAGTCGCGGAATCGGGCAACCGGCGGCGATGCAGGAGGCGAGAGCGTGCGAACGAAAATGTGGAAGAGCGGGATTCTGTGGCTTGCGTGGGCGGGTGTTGGATGGGGGCAGAGCGCCATACACCTGCCCACGCAAGCGCGCTCGGCGGACTTCAGCGGGTTCCCGCAGACGAAGCCGGCGCGCGTGGTGACCACGCTGCCGGCCGGCTGCGCGGCAGGCGAGGCGGTGGTGGCGACGGGGGGAACGGGGGCGGGCCTGTATGTTTGCAACAGCGCCGGCCAGTGGGTGGCGGCGGCACCCCACGGGCACTTGCTCAGCGAGTTGTCCGGGGTGACCGGGAAGAACGGGGCGGGCACTCTGCTTCAGGCTTTCGGAGGCGGCGCGGTGCAGGCCGGAGAGTGCGCGGAATTCGACGGGAACGGCAACCTGGTGTCGGCCCGGACGCCTTGCGGGGGGAGGGTGAATTTCAGCCTTGCGTTTGCGAACCAATCTGTGGTCTTGCTGAGCCACGGACTGGGCACGCGGAATGTGCTGGTGGGTTGCGTAGACGAGAGCGAGCAGCAGGTGATCGCCAACCGGATCCTGGTTCTGGACGAGAACAACGTGCAGGCCGAATTCATGGTTCCGCAAAGTGGGCGCTGCGTGGTGAATGCGAGCGGAGGCGCCGGGGGAGGCGGTTCCGGCGGAGTGAGTTCGGTGTTCGGGCGCACGGGGGCGGTGACGGCGCAGGCGGGCGACTACAATTTCAGCCAGATCGGCGGCTATCTTGCCCTGAGCCAGATCGCCCCGGCGGCGCTGCAGGGGAACGGATCGAAGATCCAGTTATTCAGCGGGACAGCAGCGTCCAACGACTGCGCGAAGTTTGACGCCAACGGGAATCTGGTCTCGGCCGGGGCGCCGTGCGGCACGGGGAGCGGCGCCGTCAGTTCGGTCTTTGGAAGGACGGGGGCAGTCACCGCGCAGGCCGGGGATTACAGTTTCAGCCAGATCAGCGGCTATCTTGCCGTGAATCAGATCGCCCCGGCGGCGCTGCAGGGGAACGGATCGAAGATCCAGATGTTCAGCGGGAGCGCGGCGGCCAACGACTGCGCGAAATTCGATGCCAGCGGGAACCTGGTGTCTGCGGGGGCTGCATGCGGAACCGGCAACGGCGATGTGAGCGGGCCATCCGCTTCTGTGGACGGCGAACTGGCGCTGTTCCAGGGAACCAGCGGCAAGACATTGAAGCGCGCTTCCGGCAGCGGACTGGTGAAGCTGGCTGACGGCGTTCTCGGGCTGGTCAGCGGCAGCACAACCGATTGTGTGCGGGCTGACGGCAGCGCTGGTCCGTGTGGAGGGACCATTTACTTCGGCGCAGGGCTGGAGGGCAGCGGCACGGCTGCAGACCCGGTGCGGCTGGCGACAGGCGGAAGCGTGGCCAGCCAGACGTATTATTCCGCGAACCTGACGTTCGGAACGCTGAACAGCCTTGCTTGTGCGGAGCAGAACATTCCCGCCCCAGGGGTTACGCCCGGCGAGGCGCTGGCTGCGGGACTGCCCGAAGGGACGCCGCCGGGCGTGCTGGCGACATACTTCAGCGGAACAGACGTGGCGGTTGTCAGGCTGTGCAACCTGAACGGAACAAGCGTGGACATTCCGGCAGGACTGACCTACAGCGTCCGGGTCGTCCGCGGGTTCTGAGGAGGAAGTACCGTGAGAGAATGGATGAAGCCGATTGCAGTCCTGCTGGGGGCCGCTACCGTGCTGCTGGCTGTGACTGTGAATGGAGACCTGGAAATCCTGGGCGCGCTGAGGGCGAGGATTGTGGACTTTACCAATGCCGCATCTACGGCTCCGATGAAAGTCGGGACCTCGCTGCCCGCCTCCTGCAGCGTGGGGCAAGCCTTCTTCAAGAGCGATGCCGCCGCGGGGCAGAACATTTACCTCTGCACCTCGGCCGACGCGTGGTCGCAGGTGCAGGGCGGGGCGTCCGGCGGGGGCGGCTTCGACTGGAAGCCGTCATCGCGTTACGTTGCCGCGCGGACGGATTTCGCCCACACGACGTATAACCAGGGCGCGCCAATCACCGTAGGGGATTTCCTTTTCGCGCGCCAGACGGGTTCGCAGACGCTGAACGCAGTGTGGACTCCCACGCCGCCTTCCACCCGTGGCGGATATGCCCAAATTACTACAAACACAACGGCGGACAACAGGAGCTATTGGTATTTGGCGATACACAACAACTCTGCTTCGTCTGCGTCTGATTCCCTCTTCGCGAATACCACACTGAATTGGGAGATTGTTGCTGTATTCAGGCTGCCAGATACCAGCGACACTTCCAACGTGGAGGCGCTGGTTGGGCTTGGCTCGGCTACCAGCGGCGACCCGCCGGGCGGAGTGTGGCTTGCTTATCGTCCTCTTGTGACCGGGACAAACTTCTATTGGCAAACCGCAGACGACGGGACTTGGGGCTCGAATGCCGACACTGGCGTAGCCGCCGACACCGCATGGCACCGCGTGACAATCCGCAGCGACGGCGCGGCGGCGAACAAGGTCTGGTTGAGGCTTGACAATGGCACGGAGATTTCGGCGTGTCCGTCTGGCTGCACGATGACGCGCAGCACCTACCTCTCTGAGTCCTGGCGGGTGATTGGCTTCAACCTGAAAACGAAGGAAGCGGCGCAGAAGAAAATGCAGCTCGACTACGCGCATTTCTGGATGGACCTGGGAGCACAGCGATGAAACAATGGTTCTGCCTTGCGGCTTTGAGCCTTCCATTACTGGGCCTGGACAATTCGATCCGGATCCATGAGGCTGGCGGCGCCAGCCAGAGCAACCGGCCGTTCACGGCGCTCATGCTCTTCCTGGAAGGCGAGTTTCCCAGCGGAACCTTCCCGAAGCCGAGGATCAACGGGACTGTGCCTCCGGCCTGGCAGACGGACGTGAAGAGCCGGTGGCCTGACGGCAGCGTGCTATCTGCGTTCGTGTCTTTTCCTGTAAGCCTTTCGGCCGGCGGAAACGTGAAGGTCGATTTTGTGCCCGACGCCAATGCTTGCCATTTGGGAGGACAGGCGGCGTGTGAAGCGGCCGCGCTGGATCAGAGCGGCATGCTGAACTTCCTGGGCGGCAACTGGAACGCCCAGATCCGGGGGACGGCGAATTCGATCAGTTCTACCGCGGACGCGAAGACGATGATCGCAGCCGGAGCGTGGCGCTACTGGCTTCGGGGGCCGGTCGTCACCCGGGTCATTGTGGAGCAGTTCGGCTTTGACTACGATTTCGGGTGGCAGTGGGACGGCGCGAACTGGCAGGCGCCTTCCAGCGACACTTACAAGAGCGTGCACCCGATGTTCGAGCTGTCGTTTTATCCCGGCTGGAGCGGCGTGGAAACCGGCTTTCGGGTCGAGAATCCGTGGTGGACGAAACTGCAAACGTTGAAATTAAAACTGGAGTTTCTGGCCGGAGCGCCCGCGGCGCCGGTTTATTCAAAGACGAATTATGATCTGGAGGCCCGGGCAGCTTCCTCTTATTATGCCTGGAGCGGCGCCGAGCCAGGGGCTGTGTTTGTGGACAGGAACCTTCCATACCTGGTGGCCACGCGCATCCTGCCGCCCTATGACTTTGGGGTCAAGGTCTCGGCCTCGACAATTACAACCTACCTGGGCCAGTGGCCGGCCAATGTGGGCACGGACGATTTCAGCCGCCCCGATCCGAGGTCTTGCACCTCGGGGATGTCGTTGTGCGCCTACATCAAGACCGCGATGCCGGACACCGGGGACCATCCCAACTTCGGCATTGTTCCGAGGTGGCAGATTGCGTATCTCTATGCCATGGGAGACACCCAATTCACCGTCGCGCAACGCCGGCAGGCATTCGAGCAGCTCATCCTCGGCTCGGGCGATGCCGCGGTGACGATCCCGATCCATTACCGGGAGAGCCAGACGGGGCTTTCGCCGGACTACCGGAATTATCTGAACTGGCCCGAGGATCAGGCCACTCCGGCTTTCGGGCGGATCAAGTCCATCAGCGCACACCCCGAGGCCCGCTGTGGAATGTACGACGCGCACGTGACTGGCGGGCCGTACCCGGCTGTCTACGTCTGCTCCAATTGCCCGGCGAAGACCCATCCCTGGGCCGTGGACCGGGGCCATTGGCCATCCCTGTACTCGGTTCCGTACATTCTGACGGGCCGCTTCACCTACCTGATGTCCTTGCTGCAATCGGCCGCCTACTGGTTGGCTTGGGACAATCCGCAGTACGACCGCCATTATGATTGGGGAATCATCTACAACGAGCTGAACCCTCGGGAAGCGGCCAGGCCGTTGAAGGACGTGTTTTGGGCCTTCCTGCTTGCGCCGGAATCCCCCGAGCGAGCCTACATCGCCAGCAAGTTGAAGAACACCGACGCGGCTTATGAAGGGGTGTTCCACATCCGCAACGGCAACTGGGCTGACCAGGTGAGATCGGATTGCCGCGGGACAGCGACGATGGGGTCCTTTTCCCAAACATGGAACAGCACCACGCCCAACGGGCCAAATGGCGTGAGGAAAAAGTTCAGCCTGCCCATCGGCGTGGTTCCCCGGATGGGGATGTACTCCATCACCTACATCCGTGTGAATGGCGTAGACAAGACGTTCGGGATCTGGGGCCAAGATACAGGAAAAGACTGGTATTGGATACCGGGAGGCAGGGTATTGATCCAGGACGCTGCGGCGCAGCCTCTTTCTTCGTCAGATTCCTTGGTTGTCTATGGCCAGATCGGGCGAATGGCTACCCCTTGGTGCCAAGGCAACGCCTTGATTAGTTGGGATGAGAATCCTCTGGGGCTGCCTGGCATTGGAGACACCGCCTGGATTGGATATGACACCGGCGTTTTGGGCTTCTCCCCGTGGCAGACGAGCTATCTCGCGATGCACCTTGGCTGGATGCGGCAGACGGGCGCCATGCGCGTGAACGGGAAAAGGCTGTTTGAATACTCCGCTGCCGGCCTAGGCAAGCTATACATCGACGGCCTGCTGCACCCTCGCAGGCCGGTCCTTTACTTCGGTGATTACAGGCTCGGCATCCAGGACCAGATGGGTCTGATTACCACGTGGGACCGGTTTGCGGCGATGCGCAACCCGCCGATCTCGCTGGCCCAGGAAATTTCCGCAGGCGCCACTTCGTTCACAATCAACTGCGTGATGCCTTCCGCCGGCTGCGGCAATGTGTATGGCAACGCAGTGTTCAAGCTCGACGACGAATTCATCCGGACATGCAGCCGCAGCGTAGGCGCTTCGACGACGACGTTCACGGTTTGCCCGGGGGGGCGGGGTTACTGGGGCACCACTCCGGCGCCACACACAACGTCCTCCGTCGTTAACGCCGAATGGCGGATCCTGCACGATAAACTGGCCGGCCACACCTACCCGAATCTTTGGGTCAACGCGTTGGCGATGTACTACGACGTGCGGGCTGCCTTGGGATCCGGACTGGAGGCGTACCGGAAAGCAGAGAGCATGGGTTCCGGGTTTGAGCTTCGCGCCAGCGACCAGCGCTATGCCTTCATCCCCCGCGTTGAACCTTACAATCTGAAGGTGATTGTGGCTCCCGGCAAAGCGGAAATCCACTATGACGCGCCTACGCTGGCGGCGTGCCGCTATGCGGTCAGCGCCACCGCGTTCGCAACCCCGGATGACGCGAACGACACGTTGGATCAAGGGGGCCCGAGAACGCGGCGAATCGTGCTGGCCCCGCTGGCGCCGGGCCTATACTATTACCGCGTTACGTGCGGAACCGGGCGCTTCATGGGATCTTTCACCGTGTCGGATTGAGGCCGGCCGCGGCTATTTCGCACCCTTTGCGGGGATGATCCAGAGATAGAACTTGTGGCTGAGGTAGGAGTCCTCGCCATTGTCGAGGGTGAACTCCTTGTCCGGTTTCCAGTCGCCCATGTCGAAGGTGTTGGAGACGACGCGAGTGCCCGGCTTGAGCTCGGCGAGCAGTTTCGGACGGAGCTTCAGGTTGACGCTGGAAAGCAGGAAGAGGGTGACCACGGAAGCTTCGCGGATGTCGGCCTCGAAGAGATCCTGCTCGATGAACTTGACGAGGTGCTCGACGCCCGCCTTCTTGGCATTGGCGCGGGCTTCGGCGATGCGCTCGGGGTTGATGTCGATGCCGACCCCGCGGGCGCCGTATTTCTTCGCTGCGGTGATGACGATGCGGCCGTCGCCGCAGCCGAGGTCGTAGACGACGTCGTTCTTCGTCACCTTGGCGAGCTCGAGCATGGCTTCGACGGCTTGCTCGGTGGTGGGGACGTATGGGACATCCGGGGCGCGTTTGGCCTTGGGCGCCTGGGCCAGGGCGGAAGTCAGCGCAAACAGCGCCAGAATGGCGCCGCGCCGCAAGGATCGGGTGTGGGACAGCATGGCAGTGGCTTCCGTTCCTGAAGAATAGCGCATGCGGCAGGGCGTTGGTTACGCGCGGCTCACAGAAGGGACCGCTCGCGGGCGACGCGGAGCGCCTCGATGGCGGCGCCGCGGGCGCCGGCGGTATCGCCATTGGGCATGATGTGAATGGGAATGTCGGCCTGTTCCTCGCGCTGCTCGGGCATGCCGGCATGAATTTCGCGAAGGAACCACTGCTGGAACTCGGGTCCGGTTTCAATGGCGCCGCCGCCGACAATGAGGGCGTCGGGGTCGAACGTGTTCACCATCTCGTCGAAGAACAGGCCGAGGGCGTGCGCCTGGCCGCGGAAGATCTCGCGGCAGAGCGGGTCGCCTTTTTCCGCCATGCCGCGGACGAGCTTGGCGGCCTTGTGCAGGTCGCCCATGCGGTAGAGCTCGTGATCGGGGTACCTGGACTGGAAACAGGGCAGGTAGTTGACCTCGATCGCGGTCAGCGAGCAGAGAGACTCGAGATCCCCGATGCGGCCGCAGTTGCAACGGGGCACGATGCCCTCGAGGAAGGAAATGCTCTGGTAAGGGATGAGGACGTGGCCGAGTTCGCCACCGAAGCCTTTGCGCCCCTTGACCACCATCTGCCCGAGGATCACGCCGCCGCCCAGTCCGGTGCCGATGATGGCGGAGATGGACGTGGCGCTTGAGTGCGCGCCGAAAAGATTGAAATGGCCCCACAGGGCACCGGCATTGCCATCGTTGAGGTAGATGACGGGAAGCCCCACCTTGGCTTCCAGACCGGCGCGGATATCGAACCCCGCCCAATCGGGATGAACGAAATTGGTGGAACCGCGCGCGCTGAGGACGCCCTCTGCGCTGGCCGGCCCCGGCGTGTCCAACCCCACGACGGCGACGTCCTGCATGGAAATGCCCGCCTGCCTGAGAGCCATCTGCAGGCCGTCCAGGATTTGCTGGAGACAGACGGCCGGCCCTTCTTTCGAGCGCGAGGGGTACTCGCACAGCGACTCGATGAGGAATTTCTCGTCTGCTGTGAGGAAGGTGTAGTTGACGGCGTTGCCGCCGAGATCAACGCCCGCGACGACTCGCATCAGAGTGACCGCTCCTTGTTCGTGAAATGGAAACTCTCACAATAACAGGGCGAGGGGGGTAGAGGAAAGGCAGGGACAGAGGACTTCCCGCAGCCGGCTCCCTGGCGGGACCGGCCGCGCAGGAACCGGGTCAGAGCGCCTTGGCGAGTTCTTCGGCGAAGGCGCTGGGCGGACCGCCGGGCTTGCGGTGCTTCTTGCCGCCGCGCGAGCGGCGCGGCTCCTGGCTGGTCTGGCCTGCCGGCGCACCTTCGGATTGACGCTCAGATTGACGCTGGGCGCGCGGCGGCGCGGGGCGGGCGCTCCTCGCTTTAGGCGGTTGAGCCTGATTGGCACGCAGAAGCCGGTCTTCGAGGGGGGCGCGGTCGAAGCGTTTGATGATGGCGCGCATTTCCTCTTCATTGGGCGCTTCGATGAAGGCGAACCCCTTGGACTCCTGCGTGTCCGGGTTTCGGATGACTTTGACTGAATCGGCCACCAGGTTTTCCGCTTCGAGCCAGGACTTGATGTCGTCAGCGGTGACCCAGGGCGGAAGATTGCCAAGGAATACGGTTGAACTCATTGAGATGGGAAGCTAGCTCCGTCGGGGATTCGGACTGATTCTTTGGGTGAAGCGCAGTCCACGAGGCAATCTCAGGATACCATGCAAAGGAAAAGGGCAGCAACGGGAGTCTTGTCTCATGCAAGATGAGCCTGAAGGCGGGTATGGATTCTCACACAAGATGAGCCTGAAGGGGTTGGGAGGCGAGATGCTGGGGATTGATCATCAGCATGGACGATACGAAGTGGTTGAGCC
>Ga0272446_1007074_pt1 | contig 11355 bp, 4 predicted proteins | sample YNPCB0061_FD_194587 | JGI IMG/M metagenome (GOLD analysis project Ga0272446, IMG submission 194587) | Hot spring microbial mat communities from Yellowstone National Park, WY, United States - YNP-CB-006-1 | ecosystem: Environmental > Aquatic > Thermal springs > Hot (42-90C) > Sediment | place...
TTTTCTTCTTGACAGGGGTGGGGGAAATGGTTTAAAATTTTCTACCTGAACATTCCCGAGTAGCTCAATCGGCAGAGCGGGTGGCTGTTAACCACTAGGTCGTAGGTTCGAGTCCTACCTCGGGAGCTTAATTAAATTCCTGACTTAAATCAGGTAACTATATTGCAAGAAGCCCTGCCTTAAAGGTGGGGCTTTTTTTTTATTTCGTGCTCTAAAAATGTCAAAAAACTTCCGTGAAATGGCGGAAGCATGCAAACTTATCTGTCTGCAATATTTTGTTTTTGCTTAAAAAAAGTTTGACAAAACTGAAAAAAATCAAATAAAATGCTAATTGTCGTAATTTTGGCGTGTATTTTGCATAACAATGTTTGATTTGATACGAACATTTGCAAAAAAAGCCAAAAATGATTTGCAAGGAAGGCAGAAGGTTAACAACATAAAAAGTTGCTTTCTAAAAGAGTTAGCATGATTTTTTTTAGAAAGTTTTTTTTCTTAACTTTAATTTTATTACTTTTTCTACAACTAATTGTTGCATCCTATGTCTTTGCGATCACAATCACCCCAAGTACATGGAACGTTATTGGGCTTGATAGCAATAATCCTGCAAGTGGTCCAAACATATTTCCTGTTGGTGTGAAGATTTGTGGAGGAACGCCTGGTGCCAACGAGACAGTCACATTTAATTGGGATACAGGTGGAACAGATAATGGTACTTATATCTATCTACGCCCAGGTTCATTAAGCACAATTAATGTTACTTACGGTGCTGATGGATGTGCTGATGCCTATTTTGAAATAGAAGTTGCAAAGGATGCTTCTGCCTTTGATAAAACAAGGCGTTATTACATTACAGCAGGTAGCGTTTCTACACCAAGACCAAGGGAGTTATATGTAGAATATTTAATTTCCCAGAGCAGAAATTATATTACAGATGTAAAACTAAATGGTGTATCGATACCTGCTGGTGGTTCGATGAATCTCTTTGTTGGTAACACTTACACAATCCAGCTATATGGCGGTACAGCACCGCAAGGATATAACCAATTTGAGCAGTTTATCAACTTTCCCAACACGATATTTCAGATTCTCTCAGTGAGTACAAACTATTCTGCAAACGATTCACCTTATGTATCTACAACAGGTCATAAGTATCTTTATGCAGATGCCTGTCAGTGGGAAAATGACCCTAACAGTCCAAATTACCTGTCTTGTTTATATGACTACAAGTCTGGCGGTAATAATGTTGTCACTACCTATGTCGTAAAGATAATAAGTGGTGGTGGGACTTCAGAGGTTCTTAATACGCTTCTTTATGACTTTTCTGGCAGCAGTTTTCACTACAACGCAGATTTTTCCACAGGTGCAAGAGTTGCAAATATTTATGGACCTTCTTCTATTACCATAACAAAGGCTTTCGAACCCAAAACGATTATGCCTAATGATACCTCTACACTGACTTTTACTATTACTAATCCCACTTCAGAAGCAATTTCTGGGGTTAACTTTACAGACAGCTTCCCCTTTGGATTAACTGTAGCAAGTACTCCAAATGTTACTTATAATGGTTGTGGTGGAGGTGCTTTCTCTCCAGCATTATCGGGTGGAGAGACTTCTCTGTCTTTTTCAGGAGGAACTATAAATGCTAATAGTAGTTGTACAATTTCATTGAGTGTCACTGCAACTACAGAAGACACCTATAACAACACTACGGGCTATCTGTATATCAACAACACTACCAATACCAATAATAATGCAAGTGATTCTTTGATTGTCAGTACTCAACCTCCACCTCCTTCTTCATGCGGAACACCACAAACCTTAGCAACATGGACAATGCCAACATCAGGTCAAGGCAGTGGTGGGCCACCTCCCCCCTATACAACAAAGGCATCAGATGTCTCTACTGCAACAGCAAGCAGTGCAGGTGGAACTTTCATTATAAGTACCACTCAGGGAAATCCGTTAAATTCATGGGCAGGAAATGGTTGGGCCGCTACAGGTACGAGCACCCCGCCAGGTGCTTCTACACTTCCATATTATGAGTTTGTTATTGATACCAGTAAGTATGGTGGAGTTCAAATATCATTTCAATATTATTTAGGTCCTGGCGATTGGGCTAATGTTGGTAATAATTTTATCTATGTCTATTCCAAAGCAGATAGTGGAAACTTTAACTCAGGCACGGGCTACTCGGCTACTAAAGGTAGCTGGCAGACTATTACATACACAGCACCTGTAACTGGTTCAAGCACTACAACATTCAGGATTTCTGCTGCTGGCGCAAAAACCACAAGTTCATATATGTATCTCGACAATATAACCTTTTCTGGCTGTAAAAGACCAAATCCACCGAATATATCAAAGGTTTTTTCTCCATCTTCCATTGCTGTTAATGCAAACTCAACCTTAAGCTTTACCATATCTAATCCAAACCCGACAGCCTCTTTAAGTGGCATCTCTTTTACAGATGTTCTACCTCAGGGACTTTCTATTGCTAACTCTTCATCAAGCCAGTGTGGTGGAACATTAACTACCAATGCTGGAACAAGGACAATTACCTTTAGTGGTGGAAGCCTTTCAGGTGGAGCTAATTGTAGCTTTAGCGTTACTGTTACAGGCACAGCAGCAGGTCAGTACCAAAATGTTAGCGGTAACATATCTGCAACCGAAAGTGGTCCAAACATGGGTGGTCCAAACACAGGTTATGCAGTGGCATCACTCACAGTCATTGCACCCCCAGTATTTTCAAAGTCATTTTCACCAACATCAATATTCACAGGAAACACCTCTACGCTTACATTTACAATAACCAATCCAAATACCGCAAATGCTTTAGCTAATATATCCTTTACGGATACATTGCCAGCAGGCTTGACAGTTGCGAGTTCCACCTCGTCTCAATGTGGTGGCACCTTAACTACTACTGCACCAAACACAATATCTTTTGCTGGGGGTACCTTATCGGCTGGAGCTTCTTGTAGTTTCGCCGTTACAGTTACTGGTGCCACAGCAGGTACAAAAAATAACTCGACAGGAAACATCACAGCTACTTCTGGAACAGTTAATTTAACAGGAACTTCAGCTTCTGCATCAATCATTGTTAATGACCAAAAGTCATCCATAGACCTTGTAAAGCAGATTTCGACAAGTCCTTCAGGGCCATGGTATAAGTATGTTGCTGTCGCATCTGGTGGCAATGTTTACTACAGGTTTAAGGTTGACAACACAGGAGATACCCCGTTATACAATGTTGGTATAACAGAGACTGCGGGCTCTATAAATCCCGTGTGCAGTTTTCCTAATCCTTTACCAGTTGGGGGTACGGCTTACTGCACTGCAGGTCCCTTTACTGCAACAACAGGAAGCCATACAAACACTGCCTATGCCCACGCCCAGTATCCTAATGGTGGCACAGTTTATAATTCAGCAAATTCTTCTGCAACTTATGCTACAACAGGTTTGTCAATTTCGAAAAATGCCACAGAAAGTTCCTTTAAAGTAGTGGGCGATGTGTTACATTACAGCTATACTGTGACAAATTCGGGCTATGCTATACTTAACGGTCCTGTGACAGTCTTTGATGATAAAAGCTCCAACGAAACCTGCCCTGCTTTAAACACAATTGGCGACCTTGACAACTATTTTGATCCAGGAGAGTCTATTACCTGCACTTCCAGCTACACAGTAACCGCTTCGGACATCATGGCGAAACAAGTTACCAATACCGCTTATGCAACTGCAGGTGGTGCAACATCCCCAACAACAAGCAAAACAGTCTCTCTGGCACCTGCAGACTTAACAGCATTAAAAACCAACAATACAAATAATCAGGTGATAGCGGGCAACTCCTTTGAATGGGTTATAACTGCAAGCAATACAGCAAATCAGGGTTCTGCTCCATTTACTGATGGTCAAAAAATCTTAACAGATGTCCTGCCTGATGTAAATGTCACCTATGTTTTGGGAACAGTAAAAAAATCGGGTATAACAGGTAACATCAACTGTTCACTAGCAACTAATACGATCAACTGCGTAGCCTCTGGTAATGTGATAATACCGCCGACATTACAAGGCACAGTTTCTGTTACAAATGGTAGTAATGTGATTACTGGAACTGGCACTGCCTTTACTACCCAGCTTTCGGTTGGTTCTATTATTTTAATCAACAATGTGCCATATACTGTTTCAGCTATTACAAATGACACCTCGCTTACACTTACTACAAACTATGCAGGTGCAACAGCAAGCGGTGTTTCGATTCCTGCGTCTTTTTCCATTCCTGTAACTGCCACAGTTGCTCCTTCTGCTAATGGTTCGCTGACAAACCCAAAAAGTGGTGGTGTTTGTAAGGTTGACCCCGACGCTGTAATAATAGAGACCAACGAAGCCAACAATGACTGCACAAACAGCGTAACGGTTATCGCCATCCCCAGCCTTACAGTTGTAAAATCGGTGATAACATACTCAGATCCAGTAAATGGCACTACAAATCCAAAGATTATTCCTGGTAGTGAAATGATTTACACAATTATTGTTACAAACAGTGGTGGTGGGGCTGTAGATAATGATAGCATAGTCTTAACGGACCCAATTCCTGCTAACATGGTGCTTTGTGTTTCAAACACGTGCAGTAATCCACCTGTAACATTTTCTTGCAGTTCTACACCGCCCTGTGGTTTAACCTTCAATTACGCATCAGATGTTACCTACTATGATGCCTCTAATAATCCCTATACGCCTGTTCCAGATTCCGCTGGTTATGATGCGAATGCACGAAAGTTTAGTGTAAATCCAAAGGGTGTGTTAAACGGCTCGACAGGACCTCCTCATCCCAACTTTACCATCACATTTAAAGGCAAAGTTCAATGATTAGGCAGATAAAGATACTAATATTTTTATTGATTTTTACATGTTTCAGTTTTCAAAAGTTGAGCCATGCTGCAGGTGTGACTTCTGGCACAGTAATTAAAAATGCTGCAAAGGTTATATACAGCATAGGAAATAAAAAAGACCAAGCCATTGCAGAAACATCCTTTGTAGTAGACAATAAGGTTATTGTTGTAGTTACAAGTTTAGGCAATACAACAGTTTTGCCAAATGACAAAAATCAGGTTTTACTCTTTTCTCTCACAAATGCGGGCAATACACCTCAACGCTATAAATTAGAAGCAGGACCTGTTTTTTCTCCTGAAAATGTTGAAATGACTAATATCAGAATATATTTAGATAAAGACAATAGTGGCACCTTAACTGCTGGCGATATACTCTATTCCGACCCTTCCAGTTTTGGCGATATAAAGCCTGATGAAACAATAAAACTGCTTATTGTTGCTGATGTCCCACAAGATTTAGAAGATGGAAAAACTTCAACATATTATCTCCTTGCAACCACTGTTGATGCTGGCACAACAAACATTACCCAGCAAAGTGCAACAAACACAGCAGGAGTAGATGTTGTGTTTGCTGATCCTGCTGGAGTTAACGACACAGAAAGGGATGGAAAACACTCCGCATCAGGCGTATTTACCGTTGGTTCTGCAACAGTTTATATAAAAAAGGATGCAGAAATTACATATGACCCTTTAAGCACTGGACAGATAAAAAAGCCAAATTCTGGAGCTATTTTACGATATACCCTTACTGTAACGGTTACAGGTAGTGCAGTGGCAAAGGATGTAACGATAAAGGATACAATCCCAGATGGTAGCGAGTATGTTAGGAACACATTGACGCTAAATGCAAATCCTCTTACCGATGATGTTGATACTGATGGCGGTAGTTTTAAAGATGGGGCAATCGAGGTTAAGCTGGGAGATTTAAGCAAAAGTTCTCCCAAACAAGTTATAACCTTTGACGTAAAACTAAATTAGGAGGTGATTAACAATGCTTATCAAGCGAATTTTGTCAGTGCTTTTGGTTATCGTCTTTGCCTTAGTCGGCAGTGTTTATGCTGCTGGTGTGGAAGTAAAGTCTGTGGCTGAAGTGGAGGTTAAGGTAAAAAACGAAAAGGGCGAATTTGAGGCAAAAAGGATTGAGGCGGCAAAGGCAAATGTTGGTCCGGGTGATGAGGTGATTTTTTCAAACTACTATGTAAACAATGGAGACCAGCCGGTTACAGACGTAGTCATCTTAAATCCAGTGCCAATGCACACTGTTTATGTAGAAAAAACTGCAGGAGGTGATTTTACCAAGATTGAGTTTTCTGTTGATGGTGGAAAGACATTTGATGTCCCAGAAAACCTAAAGGTGAAAGACAAAAAAGGACGGGAAAGGATAGCAAAAGCTGAAGACTATACCCACATAAGGTGGATAGTAACAAAGCCTGTACCCCCAAAAGAAGGTGGCGTAGTGTATTTTAGAGCAAAAATCAAATAAAAAGGAGGAAAAAAATGGAAACAAGAAGTACAAAAAAAGTTCTACTGGCACTAATTGCTTTAGTGCTCATCGGTCTGCCAGGTATGCTTCTGGCAGCAACACCGCCCTGTACAAGTATCACAAACTACGCAACGGTAAATTTTAAGGTAGGTGGTGTGTCACAACCTGCTGTTAACAGTAATACTGCGAGTTTCACTGTTGGTGTAAAGGTGAGAATTGTAGTAACAAACAACGATACTACAAATGTAACTGTTTCACCAGGAACAACAAAAGCCGCATTAAAGTTTACTGTTTCAAATGAAGGAAACGCTACAAATGACGTTGCATTAAGTTATGTAGCTGCTGCAACTGGAACACCAAGTCCTTATGGTAGCGGTAATGATAGCTTTGACGGAACAACCATAGCAATCTATGAGGACACAAATGGTAATGGTATCTTTGAGGACGGTACGGATCAGCCCAGTACAACCATTAACGATTTAGCTCCTGGTAGCAGCAAGGGCTATTTTATTGTTTACACGCCAAATGATCTCACGCAGCCTCCAGGAAGTATTGCTGTTTATTACCTTGTAGCTCAGGCAAAATGGGCAGATGGAACTAATATCACTGAAGGTTATATAAATGTTACAGATGGTATGGCTGGTGGGACAGCCTGTGGTGCTGGTGGAACAACTGTTGATGTTGTTTTTGCAGATGATAATGGCCCTGCACCTGACACTTATGATGGTACAAGAGATGGTAAACACTCTGATGACGGTGCTTATATTGTGCAGAATGCAACAATCACAGTAAGTAAATCTTCTGCTGTATATTCTGATCCAGTGAATGGGACAACTTCGCCAAAGGCGATACCCGGTGCTATCGTCACTTACACAATCACAATCACAAATAGTGGAAACGCAAATGCAACGGTTACGGTAACAGATAGTCTGGCTACACAAATATCAAACGGTTATCTGGCATTTAAAACCCAGTTTAATGATGGTGTTAATTCCTGTGCAGCAGATGAGGGTATAGTAGTCGATGGAACATGCAAAACTAACCCTAACGATGGGGATAATGCAGATTGGAATCTTACAACTGCGAACACTGTAACTGTAACGAATTTGACAGTGCCTGCTGGTCAGAACAAAGTTGTTAAGTTTCAGGTAGTGATACAGTAGGGTTTTTTATGAAAAACTATCGAAGAGAAGCGGTGGAGAGTGTGTTATACACCCTTCACCGTTTCCCTAAGATATAAGGATGAAAAGTTTGGGCTTTAGCTCAATGCGTTATTTTAAGAACGTCATAGCCTTTGTGTTTGGTATGCTGTTGGTTTGTCTCATTTCGGAGAGTTATGGGGTAAGCTTTATCCAAAATACCGCAACTGCTGAATACAAGGTGGGTAATTTATCTAAGGTTACTGCCTCAAACAAAGTAAAAAATCTTGTTTGCACAAAGGCAAAAATTGAGTTGCTCAAGTATGCCCCAAATTCCAGTAATGGTGAGGCGATTAAAGTATCAAAGACATATTTTCTCGATTCAACGGGCAGTGAAGTAGTTGTAGAAAATCCTTTACCTGTTAAAGCTACACAACCTCTTGATATATCAAATCCAATAACTTTAATCACGACAGAAATTTTTCATGCAGGAGAGCCTATTTTTATAAAACTTTCTGATGGTGACCATAATCTTGACCCGACGAAAAGCGAAGATATCAAGGTGGTTTTAAAGGTTTTTGATAAAAATAACGGGCAGGTGCTGGATGAGGAAACTGTTAAATTCTTTGAAACCGATGTTGATACAGGGTTATTTGTTGGCTATATCAACTCTAAAAAAGGCAATGGGGTAAAAAATGATGGTGTATTGAGTTTGGTGTCAGATTCAAAGATTATTGCCTACTATAAGGATAAGTGCGGTGTTGATGACATTGATGAAACGGCAACAGAGGTTCAGGCGGCAAGTTTAATTGATCCTTTTGGAAAAGTGCTCGATGCTAAAACAGGTCAGTTGATTGATGGGGTTAAAATAACCATTGTTGATGCAACAACTAATTTGCCAGCAACGGTCTTTGGAGATGATGGTGTTAGTACCTTCCCTTCAACTATTACAACAGGTGGAACTGTTACTGACTCAAGTGGTGTTGTTTACACATTTCCCTCTGGCGAATACAGATTTCCACTTTTGCCAGCAGGAAGTTACAAACTAATTGTTACGCCACCCGCTAACTACAAATGGCCATCACAGACGCCAACAGCTCAGATAAACACCTTGCCTAATGGACCTTTCCAAATTGTAACTGGCTCAAGAGGGGAGAGCTTTAGCATTACTGCTGGAATGTCTCCCATACAGATTGATGTGCCTTTAGACCCCCTTGTAACTTATTCATTGTACCTGAGTAAGGAGGCATCAAAGGATGTTGTGGCAGTGGGAGACTTTTTGCAGTACAGATTAACAGTTGAAAATACTTCTGATGTAAAAGCCCCAAATGTAAAAATAAAGGACACCCTGCCATTTGGTTTTCGCTACAAAAAGGGTTCACTTAAGGTGAACGGTGTCAGTGTGCCAGATCCTGTAATATCAAACGATGGAAGAACATTAGAGATTAATGTCGGGGATATCAACGGCAAAGATTCTGCTAAAGTATCTTACGTTGTAGAAGTAGGCGTGGGTGCGAAAATTGGCAATGCAAAAAATACCGCCTTTGCCTATGGTGATGGTAATATTACTTCAAATATTGCTTCCGCAACAGTGCTTGTGAAGGAAGATCTATTCAACAGTAAAACCTTTATCATTGGTAAGGTGGGAATTGGATGCGAGGCGGAAGAAAAAAAGATAGAACAGGCAAGTAGCGAAAAGAAGATTGCAACGAAAAAAATTGTTAGCAGGGAGTTAAAAAGTAAGGTATCAGCGGAGCTTTCAAGCAAAATCGAAAACAAGGGCGATACTTCGGAGATTCATTACGAGCTACCCATTGAGGTTGTTGGAGAAGCAAATATAAAGAATTTAAGGTTGTTAGTAGAGCTTCCTGCTGGTGTCAGTTACTTAAAAGGCTCAACAGAAGGTGTTTTAGAGCCTGATATTGCAGGAAACAAGCTTTACTTTAAAATAGGTGATGCAGGTTTAAATTGGCAGAAGATTATAAGGTTTAAAGCAAATCTCTCTGTTGAAGGTGCCATTGGGGAGTTTCCTACTCAGGCTACAATCATCTTTGATACCGATACAGAAAAAGATATAAAAATTGAAGGGCTTGAGAATGTTTTTACCAGAAAGAAGGTAAAAGATGGTGTCATTGTTATCCCTAAGGTGATAAGGCTACATTTTGATTCTGGAAGTGCCTTGCTGAGCGATGAAGATAGGATGAAGCTGAATGATATTGCATCTGAATTAAGTGAGTATAAGATAAAAAAGTTAGAAGTAACAGGGCATACAGACAATCAAAGAATTAGCAAACGTTTACAGCCTATCTATCCTGACAACAATGCCTTATCAAAGGCACGGGCAGAAAGTGTTGTTTTATACCTGATGGGGCTGTTAAATCTTTCTTTTTCTCAAATAGAGAGCTACGGTAAGGGAGAAAGTGAGCCTTTTGTTCCAAATGACAGTCCCTACAACATGTATTTGAATCGTAGGGTTGAAATTAATGCCTTTGCTGAGAAGCCTGTCTCGAGAAGTGAACTGAATACTATTAAAGAAAAGAGCGGACAAAAGTCAAAAACTGTTACCATAAAAGCAGAACAGGAGGTGGAAGAAGAGGATAAGGAGAAAAATGAACCTGCTTTAACTACACAGGAAAAGCAAAAGGAGACAAAAAAGGCAGAGGAAACCAAAAGGTTATCTGTTGGCGACGGTGTTCCCAATGTTCGGCTTTACCTTGAAGATGGAACATTCGTCATAACTGACAAAAATGGTATGTATCATTTTGAAGGGATAAATCCCGGAACACACGTAGTTCAGCTTGACTTAACAACAATACCAGAAGGTTACGAAGTTACCTTCTGTGAGGAAAACACAAGGTTTTCAAACACCCCCTATTCTCAGTTTGTAGATATTCAGGGAGGCACACTCTGGCGTGCAGATTTTTATCTTAAAGAAAAGGAGCAAAAACCGCTAAAGCCTGTTAAGGCTGAAATACCAAAGAAAGCACCAAAGGAGTTAAAGGGTAGTGTTAGAATTGAACTGTTGAGTGCCGTTAAGGAGTCTACATCAGGTTACGAGATACACTATGACTTACCGATTGAAGTTGAATCAGAAGCACCTTTAAAGAACGTCAAAGTGACTGCCTTACTGCCCGAAGGTGTTAGTTACAGGTTGAAAACAGGAGCTTTAGATGGCAAAGGTGCGGTAGAGCCTCAAATAGCGAACAACGTCCTTACCTTCTCTTTGGGTGAACTAAATACTCTCTGGAAAGGGGTATTAAGATTTACAGGGGATGTTTCGAAAGATGTTAAATCAAGAGATTTTGTAACAAAAGCGTTTTTAAGTTTTGATTCAGATGCAGAGAAAGGGTTGCGTACAGAAGATGCTGAAAACATTGTTAAAAAGATAGTACGCTCAGAAACAATTACCATTCCACCCATAGTAATCAGACCACATTTTGAATCAGGTAGTGCCAATCTTACCGATGAAGATAGATTAAAACTTGAACAGTTGGCTGCAGAGCTAAAGGGTTACAATGTAAAGAAAATACATGTAGTTGGACATACGGATAATCAACGTATTGGCAAGCGGTTAAAGCCAATATACCCTGATAACTACGCCTTATCAAAGGCTCGGGCAGAAAGTGTGGCAAATTATTTGTTTGGGGCGTTGGGGAACCCTTTTATAGAACTTGTCATGGAAGGAAAGGGAGAAGACGAACCTTTAGTGCCAAACGACAGCCCTTACAATATGTATCTCAACAGAAGGGTAGAGCTTAACATCGTTGCGGAAAGGGTAAACAGTCAGATTGAGGTAAAAGCTGTAAAGGAAAAAAGTGGCATAAAGGCTAAAGATTTTACA
>Ga0272446_1007075_pt1 | contig 11354 bp, 13 predicted proteins | sample YNPCB0061_FD_194587 | JGI IMG/M metagenome (GOLD analysis project Ga0272446, IMG submission 194587) | Hot spring microbial mat communities from Yellowstone National Park, WY, United States - YNP-CB-006-1 | ecosystem: Environmental > Aquatic > Thermal springs > Hot (42-90C) > Sediment | place...
CCGACGCCATCCCCGTCCAGGCCGACGGCGGGCCTGCCAGGGAGGCCACCCAGGCCGGGGCCTCCTTCGCCTCCGCCGCCAACCGCTTCCGTACCCAAGATCCCCGCCGGGGCTGGGCGGCCTTCGGTATGGAGAGCGAGGTGCGGGCCGGCGCGATCCTCCGCTTCTGCCCCGAACCGCGCCGCGAGATCGCGCTCGCCGAGACCACCCTCCATCTCGCCTTGGCCCGCCGCGGCCAGGGGATGCCCATCGACCGCGCCCGACGCGTCGCAGCCGCCGCGATCGTCTAGGCCGCCCACGCCCTCCGCCCCGAGCCGATGACAGCCGTCCTGGCCGATCGCCTCCGCCGTGCTGCCGAGGAGTCGGGGGAATGCCGAACGGCTCTTGCCGCGCGGGCTGCCGGCGCCGAAGCCCCGCCGGCGCGCCGGGCGGGGCGCGACGGATCCCCCGGCCGCGACTGAGGCGGAAGGACGGACCTACATCCGGGCGCACGCCGCCCGCCCGGAGCCCGTCCATGTCCCGTCCCGCCGCCCGCGCCGATCTCCAGATCCTCCGCCGCACAGGACGGATCCTCGCCTGGCTCGATTCCGACCCCTCGTTCGGCCGCAGCCTGCTCCTGGCGCTCGGGGCCGTCCTCGCGGCCTGGGCCCTCGTCGCCCTCGGAGGCGCGGTCTTCGTCAACAACTACGTCCTCGACTTCGGCTTCGCCGTCGGCGAGGCCTGGCGCCTCGCCCAAGGCCAGGTCCCCTACCTCGACTGGCGCACCCCCCTCGGACCGTTCTACTACGCCCTCCTTGGGGGGGCTGCCGCCCTCGCCCCCTCCCTTCCCGAGGCCGTCGTCTGGGCAGGCTTCCTCGGAGCGGCTCTGCTGATGGCCCCGGCCTTGCGCCTGATGCGCGTGGGACTGCCCGGCGGCGCCGCGCTGGCGCTCGCGCTGGCGCTGTGGCTGCTGGCCGCCGGCCCCCGCAACCCCGACGGGCTGATGGGCGACGCCGCCTGGCTCGCCCTCTACAACGGCCTCTGCCTGCCGCTGCTGGCCGCCGTCCTCGTCGCCGCCCTCTTCCCCGCCGCCCGCCCGGCCCCGGGCCTGCCCGGCGCCCTGCTCGACAGTGCCGCTTTGGGGATCTGCGCCTCCGCCCTCCTCCTCACCAAGGCCCCGCACGGCGCGCTGGCGATCGCCGCCCTCGTCGCGGGCGTCCTCGTGCGCGCAGACCGGCGCGGCCGCCTCCTGCTCGGGCTCCTCGCGGCCCTGGGCGGCGTCGGCCTCCTCGCCGTGCTCTTCCCCGCTGCCGCCATCGCCCATCTCGCGCAGCTCGCCGAGACCGCCCGGGCGTCGGATCCGCTCGTGCGGCTGCTGATGAAGAAGGAGCTCGTCTTCGGCCTCGGCGCCGTGCTGCTCGGGGCCGGCTTCGTGGCGATCTGGCTCCTCGAGCAGTATCGCAAGGAGGACCCCCGGCTCTGGCCCGACGTCGCCGCCCTGCTCGCCGCCACCGCCTTGGCCTGGGCTGCCGCCTTCCAGGACCATCCCGCCACCCCGGTGATGGCCGTCCTGCCCCTCCTCCTGGCCTGGCGCGCCGCCTCGGCCCACCGCTTGCCCATCGGCGGGTCCGCCGGACGCCTCTACCGGGGCGCCAAGGCGCTCCTCCTCCTTCTCGTGCCCGGCATCGCGCTGGCCTGGTGGACCGCGAACGGCGCGGCGTCCGTCCCCATGGCCGCCGCCCAGGCCCGCCTGACCGCCCCCGCCTGGGGAGCGGACGCGCCGCACGCCGCCGGCTGGCGCCTGCCGGCGGATCCGGAGGGGATGCGCCCGCAGGCCGAGATGACCCCGGCCGAATGGCAGGCGACCCTGGTGGCCGCCGCCGAGCTGCTGCGCGCAGAAGGGCTGGCCGATCGGCGGATCCTCGTCCTTGACTTCGCCAACCCCCTGCCCTGGCTGCTCCAGGCCCCGCCGCCACGCGGCGTCCTCGCCTGGATGGATCCCGACCGCACCCTCCCCGTCCGCGGAGCGATGCCGCTCGAGGCCATCGTCGGCGACGCCGAGGTGCTCCTCTCCCCCAAGCGCCCCTCCCATCCGAGGGTCCTGCCCGTGATCGCGCGCCTGCAGGGCGAGGCCCTGACGGAGGCCTTCCCCGTCGTCGCCGAGACCGACCTCTGGCGCGTGCGCATGCGCGCCCGCGCCCCGACGCCGGAGACGCCCGTCGGCTCTCCCTGAGATCCTTCGAACACCCTCCAAAAAGGGACAAGCCGGCACTGGACAGCGCTCAATTCGCCGCTCATCTTGCTGTTCTCTCCCCCCGGGAACCCCGTAGGTCATCCGATGGATCTCCTGCCCGCCTCCTCTCCGAGCCTCCTTCAGCGCATCCGAGCCGGGCGGAAGGCCGCATCGGGAGTCGACGACGCCGTCCTCGCCGCCCGCCTCGAGGTCCACAGCCCCCGATGGCCCCATCCCGGCACGGCCTCCTCCTCCTCCGGCCTGCGCCTCAAGGACCGACCCGCTCCTGGCGCCGAGCCCTGCCTCGTGCTGCCGCTGCGCCCCTTGGGCGGCGGCGTCCCCCACCGCCTCTGCGCGCCGGGCCCGGAGGCCTGCGACGCCGCCCGCGCGACGACGCTCACGATCGTGGAGAACATCCGATGACCCGCGAGATCCTCCGTGACCGCGCCGGACGGCCCGTCGGGAGCATCACCACCGAGCGCATCGCCTCTGGCATCCGGAAGACCCTGCGGGACGCGGGCGGCCACCTCCTCGGCCGATGGGAGAGCGGCACCGACGAGACCCGCGACGCCGCGGGCCACCTGGTCGCCCGCGGCAACCAGCTCCTCCGCCTGCTGCGCTGAGGCCCGGCCAGGGCGGCTTCCGGACGGACGGGACGCTCCCATCTCCTCCCCATGCCGCGCCCCCTCCGCTACCTCGGTCTCGACTGGATCAAGGGAAAGCAGGCCCTGCTCGGGGCCCGCTCGGACGCGACCCCGCACCTCTACACCTTGCACGCCGCCGGCGAGGAGATCGTCGCCTTCGTCGGCTTCTTCGACCCAAAGACCGGCGACGCCCACCCCGCGCGGATCCGCCTCGGGCGGTTCCGCGATCTCGGGCTGGCCCAGCTCGCCTGCGAGCGCCACGACTACCTCTATGTCCGCGCCGACGCCGAGAGCCGCGACCAGGACGTCGTCTTCATCGGCTCCGACGCCACCCGCGCCACCGCGGCCGAGATCGAGCGCGCGGCGCCCGGCGAGAACCTCGCCGATCTGCTCATCGACATGCCCCGCTCCGCCTCCGGCGCCCCTTTCCACCGCGTCGCTTCCTTCTTCGAGGGGAAGAAGGAGACGCTGAAGCAGGGCTCGGACGGTTCCTGGACCGTCCCGCTCGTCGTCAAGGCCGCCGAGATCCCGGGATGGCTCCGCGACGCCCCCAAGGGTACCCGCCTGACGGTGGCCGCGATGCGCATCGCCGACGGCGCCTCCGACGAGGAGGCCCTCTGGGCCGAACGCCACCGCGAGGCCTTCACCCGCGCCCACCTCCTGCCCCAAGACCCCCTCTTCCAGGAGTGGCTCGGCCAGCGCTACGACCGATGGGGCCTCATCGCCGCCGCCGAGACCAAGGACAGCGACGCCGTCCTCCTCGCCGTGCAGGAGACCGTCAAGCGCCTCATCGGCGTCCCCACCCGCCGCGACCTCCAGACCAACCGCGACGCCGTCGACCGCCTCGAGGCCCTCGACCGCGAGTTCTACGCCGACCTGTCGCTGCGCGCCCGCCAGGCCACGGACTGACGACGGCCCCCGGACGCGAAGAAGGGCGGCCAGAGGCCGCCCTTCCCCACGCGAACGCAAGGAAGGGCGAAGCCCGTCCCGCTCGCGGATTGATCAAGGCCCGACGCCGCCCGTCTCAGCAGCGATTCCGCAGCCACCCACTGCGCTCGGCGCCGGGATGGGTCGATCCTGTCTTGTTCGACAAAACGCGCCGGCCACGCCTAGTAAAGATCCCGCCGCACCCGACGGCCATCGACGAACACGTGCCACCGCTGGCTCAGCGGCGTCTTCGCGTACGCGCCCGCGTCGTGGCTGAACCGCGATAGCCGCGTCGTCCGGGTCGAGAACTCGATCGCCTCCACGCCGGCGCGTGCAGCCTTACGCTTGAGGACCGAGACGAACAGAGACGGCGCTCGCCGCTTCACGCTTCGTCCAAACATTCTCGGGATTATAACCAAAACAAAGGTTGGGCAGGGCGAGATCGGCCTCGCAGGCCGATCTCCCGGCAACGCGCTCGACATCGCCGCGATTCTGGCAGCACCCCCGGGATCCCCAGGTCAGAGGCCGATCTCAGGCCATGGTTCCCTTTGTTGGGGTTATAGACCCGAACATTCTCTGGCGGACTTATAACCCAAACAAAGGTTGAGCGTTTGGGTTATAGACCCGCCTGAGAAACGCCCCAGACTGGCCAGATCTCTAGAAAGTCTCCAAGGACGCCTCCAGTCCCCGGGCAGCAAGCGCCTGCGCCAGGCGCGCCGACGGCTCCCCCCGACAGCCGCCGCGTTGCCGCCACCGCGCGTCCCAGCTCGGGATTGCGCGCCAGCACCCGGGCCTGCGCGCCGTCGACGCCGTGCACTGCCGCATCCAAGAGCCCACGCAGCTCAAGCCGAACCACGTCTTCTCGCGCCCCCGCCACCCCTGCCGCGCGGACCTCCCGGCGGAAGCCCTCCCCGACACCCGCCTCCCGGGCCACCACCTGGATCCCAGACTGCGCCACCAGGCGGACCTACCGATCCTGCTCCGGCGACACGCCGGCCGCCCACCAGAGCGCCGCCAAATCCCGCGCCAGCGCCGGCCGCCGATCGAGCGCGTCACCGAGCGTTTCCTCGAGATCCTCCCCCGACGGCGGCCCGGCCAGCCCCGCCAGGCCCAGCGCCTCGCCCGCGATCCGGCGCACCTCGGGCTCCATCTCGCGGCGCCGGCGCCCGTCGGCCGCCAGACGCTGGAAGCCAGACAGGCCGAGCGAGGACAGCGCCGGCGTCTCCCCGAAGGGCTCGGTCGGGAGATCGAGGCCGCCGTCGCGCGACAACCGCGGTTCCCCGCCCTCGGGCACCACCGGACGGGCCCCCGCGGCCTCGCCCGGCAAGCGCACGGACGCCGCCGACGCCAAGAACTCCCACTGCTCCCGAGGCGCCTCCTCGCGGTCCGTCTAGCCGCGCTTGCGCCATGTCCCCTCGATCGACACGCGGATCCCGGCCGGCGACTCGCGAGCCGCCATCTTGGCCCTGATCTCGGCCGCCAGCGGCCCCCGCGCCAGCGCCCGGAACTCGCCCCCGCGTCCGCCCACCTCGCGGCCGCGCAGCAGTACAGTGCCCATACCATCCAGAGAATGGCGTACCGACGGCCATTCGGCCAGGTCCATGGTCAGGGACTTCAGCATCGCCTTCTCCCGCCGGCCGACGCCTCAGACGCGCTCGGAGGCCTTCTCCGACTGGCCGGCCAGGGCGCGCAGCCGCACGACCTCGCGCCCGATCGGCCCGCCCATCCCCTCGAGCAGCGTCCGACTCCGGGCCGCCGCCTGCTCCTGGGCCCCCATGAGCGCATCCCCGGCCACGCGCGCCAGGTCGGCGTTGCGCCGCGCCAGGCGCTCCAACGCCGGCGCCGTCGCCCCGCTCGCGCCCGCCTGCGCCACGAGATCCTCCAGATCGCGCCGCACCTCCGGATCGAAGGTCGCGGCCTGGAGGCGATCGGCACGGCCCTTCGCGACCGAGCGCTCGACCGACGCCAGGCGCGCCGCCGCCACCCGCTCCAGCCGTCCCCAGAAGCCCTCGTCCGATCCTGCTGCCGACGCCTCGATCACGGCGCCGAGCAGCGCCGGCTGGCGATCCATCAGCCGATCGCGCGCCGCCGAATCGCCACGCGCCGCCGCCTCGACCGTCGCGCGATCCTTCGGCGACCGCGCCTCGTCGAGCGCCGCCCGGGCGCCCGAGAGGCGCACGGCCTCCGAGAACTCCTCCGCCAAGCCGTTGCGGCGCGCAACCTCCATCAGGCCGACCTGCGCCGCCAGGCGATCCTGCCGGTTCGCCCCCTCCGTCCGCTGGATCCCCCAGTGGATCCCCGCCAGGCGCGACGCCGAGAAGCCCCGGTCGTCGGGCACGATCTCCTCCTGGGATGCCATGATCACCCGTCCGATGCGCTCCGCCCGGATCTCCCCCGCCGGCCCCCGCGCGATCCCCGCGCGCGCCACGACATGGTCGGCGACGTCCCCCACCACCGCCTCGCCCCAGCCGCCAGGCGAGGGCGCCGCCGCACCGAAGGGATCGGAGGGGACCAGCACGCCCCCAAACATCTCCTTCCGGGTCGCAGGGTTCTGCAGGTAGAACGGCATGGGAATCTCCAGGAACGACGGCACGGACGGGATGCCCGCAATGTCCCAGATATTCTCCCAATCCCGACCGCGCGCAAGCCCGCGCCGCCGGAGATCACGACCATGACGACCGTCCCGCGCATCAAGGAAATCATCCTGCCCGCCGGCAAGCCGACCGCCTGAGAGGCGCCGTCCAGACAGCCGGCATCTCCAGCCATGCCGGACAGAGGACCGATTTTTCGGCCCGACGCTTGAACCGCTCCTGCGTCCGCCCATCTTCCCTCCACCATCCACCCTGCCGCGGAGCGCAGACCATGACGCACATCATGCGCGAGAAGAGCGTCCTCCCCGCCGGCAAGCCGATCGTCTGAGACCCTTCGTCCAGACGTCCGGCGGGCCGGCCTGACCGCACCACGCCCGTGGTGCGCCTACAGCGCAAGGTCCGTCCATGCTTCCCCTCCTCCATCCGCCCCGGCGCGAGGCGCCGGAGCCCGAGGCGCGCGCGCAGCTCGCCGCCCTCCTCCACCTGCCCGGCGCCCGCGCCGCGGCCGGGTTCCCCGATCTGCACCCCGGCGCCCACGGGCCCGTCGGCTGCGCGCTCCTGACCGAGGCCTGGGTCCACCCGGCCGTCGTCGGCGGCGACGTCGGCTGCGGGATCGGCCTCTGGCGCCTCCCCCTCCCCGCCCGCCGGCGGCGGGATCTCGACGCGCTCGTCGAACAACTCCAAGGCATCGACGCGCCCTGGGAGGGCGACGGCCGCGCCTGGCTCGCCGCCCACGGCGCCGGCGGCGCCCCCGACGGCGTCGGCACCATCGGCGGGGGCAACCACTTCCTCGAGATCCAGGAGGTCGAGGAGATCCTCCTGCCCGACGCCGCCCTCGGCCTGGCCGCCGGGGACGCGGTCCTCGCCGTCCACACCGGATCCCGCGGCCACGGACGCCGCCTCCTCGCCGAGCACGCGCTGCGCCACGGCGCCGCCGGCCTGCCCGAGGACCACCCCGACGCGCAGGCCTGGATCACGGGCCACGATGCCGCCGTCGCCTGGGCCCGCGCCAACCGCGCGCTCTGCGCCGCGCGCGCCGCCGACGCCCTCGGCCTCACCCTCGAGACGCTCCTCGACGTCCCCCACAACCTCGTCGAGCGCCGCCCCGACGGCTGGCTGCACCGCAAGGGCGCGGCCGCCGCCGATCGCGGCCCGGTCCTGCTGCCCGGGTCACGCGGCGACGCCAGCTGGATCGTCCAGCCCCTCCCCTGCGCCGAGGGTGGTCTCCTGTCCCTGGCGCACGGCGCCGGACGCCGCCTCTCCCGCGCCCAGGCCCGCGCCCGTCTCGCCGACGTCCCCGCCGCCCACCTCGCTCGCGCCCGCGGCGGCGCGCGGGTGGTGTGCGGCGATCCCGCCCTTCTGCGCGAGGAGGCACCCGAGGCCTACCGCCCCATCGCCGACGTGGTCGGCGGCCTCGAGGACGCCGGGCTCGCCCGCCCCGCCGTCCGCCTGCGGCCGCTGCTGACCTTCAAGTCCTCGACCGCCGATCCGCGCCGCGGCCAGCGCGAGGACGCGCACCGCCGCCGCGATCTCGAGCGCCGCGACGCCCGACGCGCCAAGGAGCGGGGGCGATGGGCATGAGGACGCTGCTGCAGATCTCCGCCGGCCGCGGCCCCGGGGAATGCGAGATCGCCGTCGCCGGGGTCGCCGCGCGCCTGCTCGACGACGCGGCCAGGGCCGGGATCCCCGCCCGGCGGATCGCCGAAACCCCGGGCGCGCACGGCCCACGCTCGTGCATCCTCGCCCTCGACGGGGAGGCCGGACGCCGCGCCGCCGAGGCCGCCCAGGGCACGCTGCTGTGGATCCACCCCTCGCCGCTGCGCCCGGGACACGGCCGCAAGCGCTGGTTCCTCGACGCCGCCCTGCTCCTCGAGCCCTCCGCAGGCGACGTCAAGATCCGCCCGGATGACCTCGAGATCTCGCGATTCCGCGCCTCCGGGCCCGGGGGACAGCATGTCAACACCACCGACAGCGCCGTGCGCGTCCTCCACCGTCCGACCGGAATCACGGCCGTCGCCCGCGAGGAGCGCTCCCAGCACCGCAACCAGGCCCTCGCCGTCGCGCGCATCGCCGAGGCCCTCGCCGCCCGCGCCGCGGCCGAGGCCGCTGCCGCCCGCGCCGGCGCGCGCACGCGCCACGACGCGATCACCCGAGGCGCCCCCCGGCGAACCTTCCTCGGAGCGGACTTCCGCCCCGCATAGATCGGAAGGCCCGCGCGCGCGGGACGGACGGAGGGCCTGCCCCCCGTCCGTCCGACAGGCCGCCCCCAGGGGCGGCGCGCGGTCCCGTCAGGCGCCCGGACGCGGCGCCGGCTCGACCGTCGAGATCCCCAGCAGGCGCCACAGGACGCAGCGGCGGACGAGCGCAGTCGCCAGCGGCACGAGCGCCAGGAAGCCGAGATAGGCCATCGGCGGCTCCAGCGCGAAGAGGAACATCAGCCCGACCCCGATCAGAAGCCGGAGCAGACGGTCGGCCTCCCCCACGTTCGGCAGTCCCCAAGACATCTCTCGCACTCCCCCCACTGGCGTCCGGCGGCCAACCCGATCAAGGCCGGATCCGGACCCCACCGATCTCGGGCACCCCCCGCGCCCGGCCAGTTCCCCCAAGGCACGACTCCTACGCCGCTCCCGGCCCTTGACGCGATCCCCCGCCGCCCCTTCCTCCCTCCCATCGGGGAACCGCGCCCTCGGCAAGCACGCTGGCCGCCGTGGCACGCCCCCAGCCCGGAGGGAGACCACGCCCCATGACCGCCCCGCCCCTGCACCACTTTCCCGAACTCGCGCCCGGCGCGGACAGGGAGGATCTCGGTCGCGCCCTCAACGCGATCGAGGGCGGGATCCTGCTGGCAGACGCGACCAAGCCGGGCTTCCCGATCCTCTACGCCAACCCAGGCTTCGAGCATCTCACCGGCTACCGCGCCCAGGAGATGGCCGGACGCAGCTGCCGGATCCTCCAGGGCGCCCACACCAACCCCGCCGCCATCGCCGCCATCTCCCAGGCCCTCGCCGCCTTCGAGCCGATCTCCATCACCCTGCTCAACTACCGCCGCGACGGCAGCGCCTTCTGGAACGAATTGCGCCTCGCCCCCGTCCGCGATCCCCAGGGTCGCCCCTGGCGTGTGCTCGGGATCCAGCACGACGTGACCGATCTCATGACCTCGGCCCTCCAGGCCGCCGAGGCCCAGCGCGCCGCCACCGCCAACGCCGAGGCCGCCGCCGCCCGCGCCCACCACGCCGTGCGCGCCCTGCTGCGCATGCGCGACGAGGCCGACGACGCCCTCGAGCGCATCGGCGACGATCCCCCGCCCGCCGGAGCCGCATCCTGATGTCCCCCACCCGCCTCCTCCTGCCCGCCCTCGCCGCAGCACTCCTCGTGCCGCCCGCCGCCGCCCAGGCCGCGCCGCAGGTCGTCGAGGCCTCCGTCACCACCTCCGGCATGGTCCTCCTCGTCCTCGACGCCCGCCTCGACGACGAGGGCCGCCTCGCCTTCGACGTCCCCGCCCGCCATCTCGACGACTGGCTCAAGAGCGTCCGCCTGCCCCCCGGCTGGCGACTCCTCGTGCCGCCCGCGCCCGAACGCATCCCCCTCCCTCCCCAAGACGCCGGCCCCGACGCCCTTCTCGCCGCCCTCGGCGGCCAGGAGATCCGCCACCTCCGCCAGGACCGCCTCCTGCAGGCCGGCCGCGTCGCCGGCCTCCGGCCTCCCGTCCCCCGGGAAGGCGCGGACCCCCATCCCGTGCTCGCCCTCCAGGGGCCCCAAGGCATCACCCTCGAACCTTGGCGGCCCGGCGACCGTCTCGAAGCCGCCGATCCCCGCCTCGCCCAGGCCCTCGAGGCCGCCCTCGTCGCGCGCGCCGGCGAGACCCTCGCCCCCCGCCGCGGTCTCCTGCTCCAAGGGCCCCCAGGGGCGGACGGACGCCTCGAGGTCCTCCTCGGCGGCCCCGTCTGGAACGCCTCCCACCGCGCCGCCATCGGCGAAGACGGGGCGATCCGCCTCGAGACCGTGGCGCATGTCAAGAACGAGACCGGCCTGCCCTGGACCGGCGTCCGGCTCGTCCTCGTCTCCGGCGAGGCCCGCGCCATCGCCGTCCCCCTCTCCACCCCCCGGCAGGCGCAGCGCGCCCCCCAGGCCCAGGAGCCTCCCCGGAACCCCCGCGCCGTCCCCGCCCCCATGGCGGCAGGCGCCTCCGCGCTGGCCCGCCAGTCGCTTGCCGACGGCGCCGCCCTCGAGGCCGCGCCCGCCCCGCCCCCGGCCGAGATCGCGCAGGGACAGCCCGCCGCCGCCGTCTTCCGCCTCGCCACCCCCCTCACCCTCGCCGACGGCGCCCTGGCCACCCTGCCGCTCGCCGCCGAGACGCCCGCGGGCGGGGTCGTGCGGAGCCTGCGCGCGGGCGGACGGACGACCGAGATCGCCCTGCGCCTCGCCCGCCCTCCCGGCGCCGACCTGCAGGCCCGCCTCCAGGATGCCGACCGCCGCGTCGCCCGCCTCGCCCAGGGGATCACCCCGGAGCGCGAACGTGCCGCGCGCCTCCTCCAAGGCGCCGAGCAGGCCGAGGCGCTCGCCGCCCTCGCCCAGGCTGCCCGCGCCCACGCCCAGGCCGTCGCCCAGCGCGACCGGCTCGGCGCCGACCTCGAGGCCCTCGAGGCGAGCCTGCGCCGCGACGGCGCCCGCCTCGCCTTCGGCACGCCGCCATGACGCAACCCTGTCCCGCGGATCCAGGCGACCGCGGGGCATATCCTCCTCCGGACTTATCGCTTTTACTAAATGCTCTAGAAATGCTAGATACAAAGCATGACCGAAACGGCCCTCACGCTGCGCGCTTTCCATGACCTGTTCCCGGACGAGGACGTCGCGCGGGCGTGGTTCGAGCGTGCCCGCTGGCCGGACGGTCCGACCTGCTATCACTGCGGTACTATCGGCGACGCCGCGTACATGCCCAAGACCAAGTTCTGGCACTGCAAGGCGTGCAAGGGCCAGTTC
>Ga0272446_1007076_pt1 | contig 11351 bp, 10 predicted proteins | sample YNPCB0061_FD_194587 | JGI IMG/M metagenome (GOLD analysis project Ga0272446, IMG submission 194587) | Hot spring microbial mat communities from Yellowstone National Park, WY, United States - YNP-CB-006-1 | ecosystem: Environmental > Aquatic > Thermal springs > Hot (42-90C) > Sediment | place...
AGGGAGCAGGGTTCCCGCTTGCGGGAGGCGACCGTCGGCGAGGGTCGCCGGATGCCGAAGGCGCTGAAGCTGGCCGGCGAGGGGATGTCATGAAACACGCGGTGAAATGGATTCACTTCGTCGGCATGGTCGACCCGAGCAGGGAGCAGGGTTCCCGCTTGCGGGAGGCGACCGTCGGCGAGGGTCGCCGGATGCCGAAGGCGCTGAAGCTGGCCGGCGAGGGGATGTCATGAAACACGCGGTGAAATGGATTCACTTCGTCGGCATCGGCGGCGTGGGCATGAGCGGGATCGCCGAGGTGCTGCACAACCTCGGGTACACGATCTCCGGATCGGATCTCGCCGCCAACGCGACGACGCAGCGGCTGGCCGGACTCGGGATCCCGATCCATCTCGGCCATGACGCCAACCATGTCGCCGGTGCCGACGCGGTGGTGGTTTCCAGCGCCGTCGCCGACGACAATCCCGAGGTGGTGGCCGCGCGCGCGCAGAACATTCCGGTCGTGCCGCGCGCGCTGATGCTCGCCGAGCTGATGCGCATGCGCCATGGCATCGCGGTTGCCGGCACGCACGGCAAGACCACGACGACCAGCCTCATCGCCAGCATTCTCGGTGAAGCGGGTTTCGATCCCACCTTCGTCATCGGCGGCAAACTGATGGCGGCGGGCGCCAATGCGCGGCTCGGTCAGGGCGATTTCCTGGTTGCCGAGGCGGACGAGTCGGACGCTTCGTTCCTGTACCTCAATCCGGTGCTGGCGGTGGTGACCAACATCGACGCCGACCACATGGACACCTACGGGCACGATTTCGAACGGCTCAAGCAGGCTTTCGTCGATTTCTGCCAGCGCCTGCCGTTCTATGGGCGCGCGTTCCTGTGCGTGGACGACGCCGCGGTGCGGGACATCGCGCCGCGCATTTCCAAGCCGGTCACCCGCTACGGACTCGACGCCGATGCCCAGGTGCGCGCGCAGGACGTGCGTTTCGAGGCTGGGCGGATGCACTTCACCGTGATCCGCGAGGCGCTGCCCAATCTCGACGTGGTGCTCAACCTGCCGGGCCTGCACAATGTGCGCAACGCACTCGCGGCGATTGCCGTCGCCAGCGAAGTCGGCGCCGGCGATGCCGCGATCGTCAAGGCGCTGGCGGAATTCCACGGCGTGGGACGCCGTTTCCAGCGCTGGGGCGAGGTGCCCGCCAAGAACGGCGGCAGCTTCACTCTGATCGACGACTACGGCCACCACCCGGTGGAGATGGCCGCCACGCTCGCCGCTGCGCGCGGTGCGTTTCCGGACCGGCGTTTGGTGTTGGTCTTCCAGCCGCATCGCTATACGCGGACGCGCGACTGTTTCGAGGATTTCGTGCGGGTCGCGTCGAGCGCCGACGTGCTCGTCCTCACCGAAGTCTATGCCGCGGGTGAAGCGCCGATCGTCGCCGCGGACGGCCGGGCACTGGCCCGCGCGGTGCGCGTCGCCGGGCGCGTCGAGCCGGTCTTCGTCGAAGACGTCGCGGCGCTGCCGGCGACGGTGCTCGACATCGCCCGCGCGGGCGACGTGGTGCTGGTCATGGGTGCCGGCAGCATCGGCCAGGTTCCCGCGCGCATCGTCGAGGAGGCCCGCCATGCAGCCTGACGTGCTGCGCGATCCCGGCGCCGCGGGCCATGTGCTGCGCGGGCGCTTTCTGCACAACGAGCCGATGAAGAAGCACGTCTCCTGGCGCGCAGGCGGCGTGGCCCAGCGCGCCTACATTCCGGCTGATCTGGACGATCTCGCCTGGCTGCTGCGCGCGCTGCCGGACGACGAAGCGGTGTACATGGTCGGCCTGGGGAGCAATCTCCTCGTGCGTGACGGCGGCGTGCGCGGCGTGGTGGTTCTGCTGCACGGCGCGTTCGACACCATCGCCATCGAAAGCCGGCGCAACGGTTTTCCGGCGGCAACCGGCGAGAGCGGCGTGGTGTACGCCGAGGCGGGCGTGCCGACGCCGAAGCTCGCGCGCTTTGCCGCCAATCACAACCTCGTCGGCGGCGAATTCTGGGCCGGCATTCCCGGCACCGTGGGCGGGGCGCTGGCCATGAATGCCGGCTGCCATGGCAGCGAGACCTGGGACAAGGTCGTGCAGGTGCGCACCATCGACCGCTACGGCGAGCTGCGCGACCGGCCGCCGACCGACTACGACATCGGCTACCGGCATGTCGCGCTGCGCGCGTCGCGGGCGGCCGAGGAATGGTTCGTCGGGGCGTGGTTCCGCCTGCCGGTGGGCGACGGCGCCGCCGCGCGCGAGACGATCCGGGAATTCCTCAAACGCCGCATCGCGCTGCAACCGCTCAACCTGCCGAACGCCGGCTCGGTGTTCCGCAACCCGCCCGGCGACTTCGCCGCACGCCTCATCGAATCGTGCGGACTCAAGGGCTACCGCATCGGCGGTGCGCAGGTGTCGCAAAAGCATGCCAATTTCATCGTCAATCTCGGCAATGCCACGGCGGCCGACATCGAGCGCCTGATCGAGACGGTGGAGAACGAGGTCGAAAAGTGCAGCGGCGTGCGCCTGGTGCGCGAAGTGCGAATCATTGGAGAACGCAGTTGAAACGCTTCGGCAAAGTCGCGGTGATGCTCGGCGGCACGTCCGCCGAACGTCCCGTCTCGCTCGCCAGCGGCGCCGCGGTGCTGGCGGCGCTCACCCGCCAGGGCGTCGACGCGCATGCGTTCGATCCTGCCAAGCGCAGCCTGGGCGATCTGGCCGGCGGGGAATTCGACCGCGTGTTCATCGCCCTGCACGGGCGCTACGGCGAGGACGGCTGCATGCAGGGCGCGCTGGAGCTGATGGGTATTCCGTACACCGGCAGCGGGGTACTCGCCTCGGCGCTGGGGATGGACAAGTGGCGCACCAAGCTGGTGTGGCGTGCCGCGGGCCTGCCGACCGCCGACTGGGAAGTGCTCACCCCGGCCAGCGACTTCGCCGCTGTCGAGGCGCGGCTCGGATTGCCGCTCTTCGTCAAGCCCGCGCGCGAAGGGTCCAGCATCGGCATGAGCAAGGTCAAGGCGCGCGGCGCGCTGGAAGCCGCCTACCGGCTTGCGGCCGAGCACGACCCGCTGGTTTTGGCCGAGCGTTTTCTCGACGGTGCGGAATACACCGCCGCGATCCTCGCCGACCGCGCGCTGCCGCTGATCCGCCTGGAGCCGTCCACGGCGGTCGAGTTCTACGATTTCGAGGCCAAGTACGTGCGCAACGACACGCGCTACCACTGCCCGGCCGGGCTCCCCCCCGAGCGCGAGGCGGCGTTCCGGGCGCTCGCCCTCGACGCGTTCCGTCTCATCGGCTGCCGCGGCTGGGGCCGCGTCGATTTCATGCTCGACCACGACGGCAACCCTTTCCTGCTGGAGATCAACACCGCGCCCGGCATGACCGATCACAGCCTGGTGCCGATGGCGGCGCGCGCGGCCGGCCTTTCGTTCGACGAACTGTGCCTGGCGATTCTGGAGCAAACGCTGTGAGCCACGAGCCCGTCGCTCCCATCCAGCAGCTCACCCGCGCGCTGTACTGGCTCGCCGCGGCGCTCTTCGCCTACGGGGTCGGCGCCTGGCTGCTGTCGCTGCCGGTCTTCGGCCTGCATCACGTGCGCCTGCAAACCCCGGTGGCGCATGTCACCCAGGCGCAGGTCGAGCTCGTCGCCCGGCGTTACGTGCGCGGCAACTTCTTCACCGTGGATCTGGAACGCGTCAAGGATGCCTTCGAGAAACTGCCCTGGGTGCGCGAAGCGCGGGTCAGCCGGCGCTGGCCGGATACCCTGGACGTGGTGCTGATCGAACACGTGCCGCTGGCGCGCTGGAACGAGGCCGCGCTGGTCAATCAGGGCGGCGAAGTCTTCACCGCCGCCTACGACGCCGACCTGCCGCGTTTCGTCGGGCCGGATGGCACCAGTTACCAGGTGACCGCCGCGTATCAACGCTACCGCCAGCAGGTCGCGCGCATCGGCCGCGATATCCGCGTCCTGCAACTGTCGCCGCGCCGCGCGTGGCGCATGACGCTCGACGACGGCACCGAGATCACCCTCGGCCGCGAGGCGGTGGACGAGCGTCTCGCGCGCTTCGTGGCGGTGTACCCGAAACGCTTCGCCGCGCCGAACGATCCGCCGGCCCATGTCGACCTGCGTTATGCCGACGGCTTCGCGGTGCGGCTCAAACCCTCAGCAGCAAGGAAAAGCGATTCATGAGCAAACCCCGTGACGCCAAGAACCTGATCGTCGGCCTCGACATCGGCACGTCGAAAATCGTCTGCATCGTCGGCGAGGTCACGCCCGAAGGCACGCTCGACATCGTCGGCATGGGCAGCCATCCCTCGCGCGGGCTGCGGCGCGGCGTGGTGGTCAACATCGAGGCCACGGTCAACGCCATCCAGCGCGCGGTCGAGGAAGCCGAGCTGATGGCCGACTGCAAGATCCGCGACGTTTACACCGGAATCGCCGGCAGCCACATCAAGAGCTTCAACTCGCACGGCATGTTCGCGATCCGCGACAAGGAGATCGGGCCGCTCGACGTCGAACGCGTGATCGAAACCGCGCGTGCCGTCAACATCCCGACCGACCAGCAGATCCTGCACACCATTCCGCAGGAGTTCATCGTCGATGGCCAGGAGGACGTGCGCGATCCGCTGGGCATGAGCGCGGTGCGCCTGGAAGTGAAGGTGCACATCGTCACCGGTGCGGTGTCGGCGGCGCAGAACATCATCAAGTGCGTGCGGCGCTGCGGCCTGGAGGTCGCCGACCTGGTCCTGCAGCCGCTGGCGTCGGCCATGGCGGTGCTCACCGAGGACGAAAAGGAGCTCGGCGTGTGCCTGGTCGATATCGGCGGCGGCACCACCGACATCGCCGTGTTCACCAACGGCGCGATCCGCCATACCGCCGTGATCCCGGTGGCCGGCGAGCAGGTGACCAACGACATCGCGATCGCCCTGCGCACCCCGCCGAAGGAAGCGGAGGACATCAAGATCCGCCACGGCTGCGCGTTGCGGCAGCTCGCCGACGCGCGCGACATGATCGAAGTGCCGGGCATCGGCGACCGCCCGCCGCGCACGCTGTCGCGCCAGACGCTCGCCGAATTCATCGAGCCGCGCATGGAGGAGCTGTACTCGCTGGTGCAGGCCGAACTGCGCCGCAGCGGCTTCGAGGAGCTGCTGTCGTCCGGCATCGTCATCACCGGCGGCTCCGCGGCCATGCAGGGCATGGTCGAGCTCGGCGAGGAAGTCTTCCACATGCCGGTGCGCCTGGGCTGGCCGCGCTATGCGGGCGGGCTTTCCGAGGTCATGCACAACCCGCGCTACGCGACCTGCATGGGGCTGCTGCTCAAAGGCATGGAAAACCGCGAGCGCGACGCGCCCAGGCTAGGCGGCGGCAATCTCAAGGACGTGGTGGAACGCATGAAGACCTGGTTCAAGGGGAATTTCTAGCCGCCGGCAGGCCCGGGGCTGAAGGGTTTTGATGGCCGTGTCCGGTGGCTGCCGGGCAAACGCATCAAAGTTTTCGTGGGGTGTTTTTTTGTAACGTGAGGAGATGACTATGTTCGAACTGATGGATGTCGAGACCCAGGATGCGGTGATCAAGGTGATCGGTGTGGGCGGCTGTGGCGGCAATGCCGTCGATCACATGATCGACTCGGGCTTGAGCGGCGTGGAGTTCATCGCCATCAACACCGATGCCCAGGCCCTGAAGCGCAACAAGGCGCCGCTGCAGCTGCAACTCGGCAGCAACGTCACCAAGGGGCTGGGCGCGGGCGCCAATCCCGAGGTCGGCCGCGAGGCCGCGCTGGAAGACCGCGAGCGCATCGCCGAGCTGATCGACGGCGCCGACATGCTGTTCATCACCGCCGGCATGGGCGGCGGCACCGGCACCGGCGCCGCGCCCGTGGTCGCCGAGGTCGCCAAGGAGCTCGGCATCCTCACCGTGGCGGTGGTCACCAAGCCGTTCCTGTTCGAAGGCAAGCGCGTGCGCGCCGCCAATGCCGGCATCGAGGCGCTCGCGCGTCACGTCGATTCGCTGATCATCATCCCCAACGAAAAGCTCATGCAGGTGCTCGGCGACGACGTCTCCATGCTCGACGCCTTCAAGGCCGCCAACAACGTGCTGCACGGCGCGGTCGGCGGCATCGCCGAGGTCATCAACTGCCCGGGTCTGGTCAACGTCGACTTCGCCGACGTGCGCACGGTGATGAGCGAGATGGGCATGGCCATGATGGGATCGGCCGTCGCCAGCGGCGAGAACCGCGCCCGCATCGCCGCCGAACAGGCGATCGCCAGCCCGTTGCTCGAAGACATCAACCTCGCCGGCGCACGTGGCGTGCTGGTCAACATCACCGCCTCGTCCAGCGTCAAGATGCGCGAAATCCACGAAGTCATGAACACCATCAAGGCCTATACCGCGGACGAAGCCACCGTCATCGTCGGCCAGGTGCTCGATGACACGATGGAGGACGCCCTGCGGGTCACCATGGTCGCCACCGGCCTGGGCAACCCGGTCGCGCGGCAGCAGCACAACCCGATGCGCGTCATCCGCACCGGCACCGACGATGCACCGCTGGGCATGGGTTCGGACGAGTTGCCCAGCGTCATCACCAACCGCCGCGCGCACACCATCCGCGCCATGGAGCAGTCCGGGATCGACAAGCTCGACATCCCCGCCTTCCTGCGCAAACAGGCCGACTGACGCGGGTCTTGCGCGCAAAGGCTGCTAAAATGCACGGATGATCAAGCAGCGCACGCTCAAAAGTCCCGTTCGCGCCACCGGCGTCGGGCTGCACTCGGGGGTCAAGGTCGAAATGACCTTGCGCCCGGCTGCGCCCGATACCGGCATCGTGTTCCGGCGCCTCGACCTCGTGCCGCCGGTCGACCTCAAGGCCGACCCCTACCTCGTCACCGACACCCGTCTGTGTTCGGCGCTCGAATCGGGGCGCGCCAAGGTCGCCACCGTCGAGCACCTGATGTCGGCGCTCGCGGGGCTGGGCATCGACAACATCCTCATCGATCTCACCGGCCCGGAAGTGCCGATCATGGACGGCTCGTCCGCGCCGTTCGTGTTTCTGCTGCAATCGGCCGGCATCGTCGAGCAGCCCGCGCCCAAACGCTACGTCCGCATCCTCGAGCCGATCGAGGCGCGCGACGGCGACAAGTGGGTGCGCTTCACGCCGCACAACGGTTTTCGCATCGAATTCACCATCGATTTCGCCCATCCGGTTTTCGACAAGACGGCGCAGCGGGTCGTCGTCGATTTCGCCGAGACCGCCTATACCAAGGAAGTCGCCCGTGCCCGCACCTTCGGCTTCATGCACGAGGTCGAGCACCTGCGCAACAACGGTTTGGCGCTCGGCGGCTCGCTCGACAACGCCATCGTCATGGACGAATACCGCGTGCTCAACCAGGACGGCCTGCGCTACGACGACGAATTCGTCAAGCACAAGGTGCTCGACGCCATCGGCGACCTGTATCTGCTCGGCCATCCCATCATCGGCGCGTTCGAGGCCCACAAGTCCGGACACGCCCTCAACAACCAGCTTCTGAGAACCTTGCTCGCCCATCAGGAAGCCTGGGAACTCGTCAGCTTCGAGCGCAGCGAGGACGTCCCCGAGGCCTTCCTGCGCCTGCACCCGCTCACCGTCTAGCCGCGCCCGGGATGATCGTCGCGCGTTTCATCCTGGTCGCCGTCCTCATCGCCGTGGGCGCACTGGCCCTGGCCTGGCTGGTCACCGGGCGCCGCCGCTACCTCGGTTACATCGGTCGCGTTCTGCGCTTCGCTCTCGTCGTCGGCGTCGTCGCCGCGCTCGTCTACGTCGTCGAGCGCATCGTCCTGCGCTGAGTCCGCAGCGTGCCGCTGTCCTGGAACGAGATCAAATCCCGCGCGTTGGCCTTCGCGCGCGAATGGGCCGACGCCGCCGACGAGGCCAGCCAGGCCAAGCCGTTCTGGATCGCCTTCTTCGACATCTTCGGCCTCACCAACAAGCGCGTCGCCACCTTCGAGCACGCGGTCAAGAAATACGGCGGCGGACAGGGCTTCGTCGACCTGTTCTGGCCGGGCGTCTTGCTGGTGGAGCAGAAATCGCGCGGCAAAAGTCTCGACCGCGCTTTTGCGCAGGCCATGGATTACTTCCCCGGCATCAAGGAACGCGACCTGCCGCGTTACGTCGTCGTATGCGATTTTGCCCGCTTCCGCCTCTATGACCTTACGCCCCCCTCGCCCTCCGGGAGAGGGGCTGGGGGTGAGGGCGAACCCGGCACGGCCAACAGCTACATTGAATTCGCACTTGCCGACCTGCACAAGCACGTCCGCCATTTCGCCTTCATCGCCGGGTACGAGACGCAGGACATCAAGCCGCAGAACCCGGTCAACATCCAGGCCGCCGAGCGCATGGGCCGGCTGCACGACGCGCTCAAGGCGTCCGGCTACAGCGGCCACGCGCTCGAAGTGCTGCTGGTGCGGCTCCTGTTCTGCCTCTTTGCCGACGACACCGGCATCTTCCAGCCCGCGCAGGCGCTGCGCGCCTACATCGAAGAACGCACCCGCGAGGACGGCTCCGACCTCGGCCCGCTGCTCGCACAACTGTTCCAGGTGTTGAACACGCCCGAAGCCGCACGTCACAAAAACCTCGACGAGCAGCTCGCCGCGTTTCCGTATGTGAATGGCCGTCTGTTCGAAGAGCCGATTCCCATCGCCGACTTCGACGCGCCCATGCGCGAGGCCCTGCTCGACGCCTGTGCGCTGGACTGGAGCGCGATCTCGCCCGCCATCTTCGGCGCGCTGTTCCAGTCCATCATGGACGACAAGGCGCGCCGCAACCTGGGCGCGCACTACACCAGCGAGGAAAACATCGCGAAGCTCATCAAGCCGCTGTTCCTCGATGCGCTGTGGGCCGAGTTCCAGAAAATCCGCAACAACCGCAACCGGCTGTTCGAATTCCACAAAAAGCTGCGCGCGCTCACGTTCTTCGACCCCGCCTGCGGCTGCGGCAACTTCCTCGTCGTCGCCTATCGGGAGCTGCGGCTGCTGGAACTGGAAGTGCTGCGCGCCGCCCACACCAGCGGCCAGCGGGTGCTGGACGTGCACCAGATGATCGCGCTCGACGTGGACCAGTTCTACGGCATCGAGATCGAGGAATTCCCCGCGCAGATCGCCCAGGTGGCGCTGTGGCTCGTGGACCATCAGATGAACCTGAAAGTGAGCGAGGAATTCGGCCTCTACTTCGCCCGCATCCCCTTGAAGACCAGCCCGCACATCGTCCACGGCAACGCGCTCACGCTCGACTGGAACGCCGTGTTGCCGGCCGAGCGGTGCAGTTATGTGATGGGCAACCCGCCGTTTGTCGGCGCGAAGTTCATGAACGACGCCCAGCGCGCCGACACCCGCGCCGTGTTCGACGGCATCGCCAACGCCGGCCTGCTCGACTTCGTCGCCGCGTGGTATGTGAAGGCGGCAAGGTACATGCAGGACGCCGCCGCGCCCCAGTCCTCTGAGGGTGCCGGGTATCCGCACTTCCCCTCTCCCCATGCCATGGGGAGAGCCATGGCCATCCAGGATTACCCCTCTCCCCATGGAATGGGGGGAGGGGCAGGGGTGAGGGGCAAATCGCCCCGCGACCCCGCCCTCGAAGCAAGGCTCAAGGCCTACGCCCGCGACCTGCGCGCCAACGCCACCGATGCCGAACAAAAGCTGTGGTATCTGCTGCGCGACCGGCGATTTTTCGGCTTCAAATTCCGCCGCCAGCACCCGGTTTCCGGCTACATCCTCGATTTCTACTGCGCCGAGGCCAAACTCGCCGTGGAACTCGATGGCGGCCAGCACGCGACCCGCGCCGGGGATGATCGCCAGCGCACGGAGCGCCTCGAATCACAAGGCATTCGTGTCCTGCGCTTGTGGAACCATGAGTTCCTGCAAAACCCCGAAGGCGCGCTGGAAACCCTGGCCGAGGCATTGGGGGTGCTCCCCTCACCCCCGGCCCCTCTCCCCGCCGTGCGGGGCGAGGGGAGTAGGGACGCCTCGTTCGGCATCGACAGCGCGCCACTGCCTGCCGTGCGGGACGAGGGGAGCCCCCGCGCCGCCTTCGTCTCCACCAACTCCATCACCCAGGGCGAACAGGTCGGCGTGCTCTGGGGCTGGCTCCTGGCGCAGGGCGTGAAAATCCACTTCGCCCACCGCACCTTCCAGTGGAGCAACGAAGCGCGCGGCAAGGCCGCGGTGCACTGCGTCATCATCGGCTTTCATCTCCCCTCTCCCCGCGCGGCGGGGAGAGGGGCCGGGGGTGAGGGGGAGCCGGAGAAAACCATCTTCGAATACGCCGACCTCAAAGGCGAGCCGCATGCGGTGCGGGCGGCCAACATCAACCCGTATCTCGTGGATGCGCCGGATGTGGTGCTGGAAAACCGCAACACGCCGGTCTGCCCGGTTCCCGAAATCGGCATCGGCAACAAACCCATCGACGGCGGGCACTATCTGTTCACCGACGAGGAAAAAGCCGAGTTCCTGCGCCGCGAGCCGCAGGCCGAGAAGTGGTTCCGCCGCTGGCTGGGCGCAGATGAATTCATCAACGGTTACCAACGCTGGTGTCTGTGGCTGGGGGACTGCCCGCCAGACGTGTTGCGCCGGATGCCCGAGGCGATGAAGCGCGTCGAAGCCGTGCGTCAGTTCCGGCTGGCGAGCAAGAGCGCGCCAACACGAAAGCTCGCACACACGCCGACGCGCTTTCATGTGGAGAACATGCCGAGGTCGACCTACCTGCTGATCCCCCGTGTTTCATCTGAACGGCGCAACTACATTCCGATTGGGTTCATACCGCCCGATACCCTCACCAGCGACAGCGCGCTCATCAGCCAAGCGGCCACCCTCTACCACTTCGGCATCCTCACCTCGGCGATGCACATGGCCTGGGTGCGTGCGGTGTGCGGTCGTTTGAAAAGCGACTACCGCTACTCCGCCGGTATCGTCTACAACAACTTCCCCTGGCCTGAATGTTCGCCCTCACCCCAGACCTCTCCCTGCAAGGGCGAGGGGGCAAAGCGTGAGGCCATCGAAGCCGCCGCGCAAGCCGTGCTCGACGCCCGCGCGCAATTCCCCGACGCGACGCTCGCCGACCTCTACGACCCGCTGACCATGCCGCCCGCGCTGTTGCATGCGCACCAGAAGCTCGACGCGGCGGTGGACCGCGCCTACGGCAAGACCGGCTTCAAGTCCGACGCCGAGCGCGTGGCCTTCCTGTTCGCGCGCTACCAGGCGCTGACCTCGCTGCTGCCCGCCGCCGCCGTGAAGCGCCGCCGAAAGACGACGGACGCCAGCGGCCTTGGCATTTGAGCGTGCAGCAGGCATGACAAAACGGTTAAAAT
>Ga0272446_1007077_pt1 | contig 11351 bp, 13 predicted proteins | sample YNPCB0061_FD_194587 | JGI IMG/M metagenome (GOLD analysis project Ga0272446, IMG submission 194587) | Hot spring microbial mat communities from Yellowstone National Park, WY, United States - YNP-CB-006-1 | ecosystem: Environmental > Aquatic > Thermal springs > Hot (42-90C) > Sediment | place...
GCGCACATGCCACCTGCGGCCCGCGAGAACCAGGCTGTGCGGATAGATCGTGCGGCGATGCGGAGCCGGTTCGCTCATCGACATGTATTCGATTTCGACGGCTTTTGCCTGTCTGATCGAATTTCCGAGGCTGGCGAATGTCTTGGGTGCCGGGGCGGTGATGCTTGGCGTCGCCGACCAGGCCACCGAACTGCCATCTTCCATGGCCGACGCATAGGGAAGCCCGACCATGGACAGGTAACGGGAAAGCGATTCGGAAATGTCTGCCTGAGAGGCCTTGGTGTACCGCTTGTAGAAATCTGACGTAGCGAAGTAGCTCCTGGACTTGCTGTCCCATTGCATCCAGGTTGGGTTCAGGTCGCGGATTTCCTTGATCCATTGGCTGGCCCGTGGCAAACCAATGCCAAACAGCTCGCATACCCGCGAACGGTAAATGCGCCCTTCCCAAACCAGCAAAAGCTCCAGAAGGGTAAGGCGTTGTTGCGGGCTGTCGTTCCGTTGGTCCATGTGCTTTTCCGTATGTTATAGAAAAATATAACATATAATTTCTTATAACATGGACCTTGCAGCAAAAAACCCCTGCCTGCCAACACTGTAACCAGGGGGTTGCCCCACCCTGCGTTCCGTGGGTTCACTTCGTGCGACCGCTTTGGCCATAGAAGCGACGGAGGGAGGCTCTCTCAGACTGGCGGGTCGTCGGCCAGAGCAGCCGCTAGAGACTCGACTCGACTGCTACCGCTATGGGCTCGTTACCGGACGTAGGCTAGAAAATCCGCCGAAGGGCAGTTTCTTTATTTCCTCTTCGGCAGAACCTGTCCCTTAGCAGTCAGTCAGGGGGCGAACCTAACGTCCGGCTCTCCACCGAAGCCCCCCTCGTCACTAGCGTGGTGCTGCCGCCTGTCGGGCCAGTACGCGCATCAGCCATTTCAGAACTGGCAGGCGGGCATAAAGCTCTTCAGCGGCATCCCAGTAATCGCGATGATGCGTCACCTTGCCGTCAGGATCGAAGGTGAGGTGGGTGGCACCACGGATAGTGGTGGGCTGATGGGTGAAAGGCATGGTGAAATCCATTTCCCACAGGATGACTGCGTGCCGGTCTTCACCGGGAAATCGCCGGGTGACGCGAAAGCGCGCACCTGGCAGCTTGTCGAAGGTGTGGCGCAGGATGGCGCGGATGGCATCGACCCCCGTCACCTCATGGAACGGGTCCTTGAACCAGGCATTCATCGCGTAATAGCTGCCGAGTTCGCCCAGGTTGTTGGCGGACAGTCTTTCGAAAAACACGCACAGGTCGTCAAGCGTATTCATAGGCCAGTGATCCGGTGGACAAGGGGAAAATAGGCGCGATACGGCAGCAGGTTCAGCAGCTTCAGCACGCGGGTGAATCGTTTTGGAAAGTGAATCTCGAATGCGCCGCGCTCGATTCCGGAAAGAATTTCGCGCGCGGCCTCATCGGCCTCGATCAGTGCAGGCATCTTGAAATCATTGAGATCAGTGAGCGGCGTTTTGACGAAACCGGGATTGATGAGATGCACCGCCACGCCCCTGGGCGCGAGGTCGAGATAGAGCGTTTCGGCGAAGTTGATCAGCGCCGCCTTGGTCGCGCCGTACACCAGTCCGCTTGGCAGGCCTCCGTAGCCCGCAACGCTGGCAGTGATCGCCAGCCGCCCACTGCCGCGTTGCGCAAAATAGGGTGCAAGCAGGGCGCTCACATTCATCGCGCCGCCCAGATTGACCTGCACCAGGTTTTCAGCAGCGACGGCATCAAGTTCCCAGGCGCGCACCGGCTGATGGGTGCCGGCATTGATGATGGCCACATCAATGTCGCCGAAACGGGTGCGGATCGTGTCGAACGCAGCCTGCAGGCTGGCGCGGTCAGTGACGTCGGCAGGTGCAACCAATGCGCTGCCGTCGGCCAGTGCTGTCAGCGTCTCGCGGTTGCGGCTGGTCAGCGCCACCTGCGCGCCGCGCGCCATCAGCAGTCTTGCCGTCGCCTCGCCGATGCCCGAACTGGCACCGATCAGCCAGACACGCTGGCCGTGCCAGTCGGCAAGTTGGGGATTGAGACTCATGCGCCCTTGCGAAAGCTGATCACGATTTCGCCGAGTTTGAAACCGAACTTGCGCATTTCCGACTTGTTCAGCATCGTCGCGTCATCCATCTGGTACATCCAGTCGTCGAACTGCACTTCGTAGGTTTTGCCGTCCACCGGCAGCAGCAAAGTGTACTTCCACTGCAGCGCGTTGCCGTAGGCAGTGCCGATGGCTTCGCCTTTGACGTCGTTGGCACGGCCGATGTAGCGATGCGCGTCGAGCTTGCTGATGCGCCAGATGCGCTGCGATTTTTCGCCATCCGACCAGACAAAGTTTTCGGTCAGCACGCCTTCGTTGCCGTTCCATTCGCCAGTCATATTCACCGTAAAACGGCGTTTCACCTCGCCGGAGCGGTCGGCGAAATACCCCCAGGCGGTGAGCGGGCCGTTGAAGTAGGTGGCGATGTCTAGTGTCGGCTTCTGGTCGCGATAAACCTCGGGCGAGACGCCGGCGCAGCCGGTCAGACCCAGCACGGTACACAGAACGGCAAGCGAATTTTTCAGCATGGGATAACTCCAGGGTGGGCGATTGGGCGGGCGCGCCAGAACCAGACCAGCGCGCTGAATTTCATGATGATGGGCAGCAGGGCATAGGTGGCTGACAGCGCGAACAGGTTGCCGCTGCCGGGCGCGTAGCCCCAGAAATCGAGCAGGGGAAGTGCCATCCCTGCGGCGAGCGCAAGGGTGAGCTTGGCAAAAAAGCTCAGCAGCCCGTAATACGATCCGGGTTGTGGCGCAGGGTCGGCGTCGATCATGTCGGCGACCAGCGCGGGCGGCAGCGCAAGGTCGGCCCCGAGCGCGAGACCGGAAGCCGCGCACACCAGTGCATAGCCGACCAGATCGCCGGCGCCGAGCCAGAATGCGCCGGCAAAAGCAGCGATGGATAGAGCCATCGACACCAGCCAGGCATCGAGCGTGCCGATGCGCTTGGCCAGCCGCACCCACAGTGGCAGGCCAAGCGCGCCGCTCAGGAAATAGATCACCAGGAACAGCCCGCTGTGCGTAGCCAGCTTCAGCACGTCGTCGATGAAGAAAATCACCAGCGTGGCAGGCAGTGCGGCGGCGATGCCGTTGAGCAGATAGCCCGGCACAAAGCGCGCAAATGCCGGGTTGGCCAGCGGCCGCAACATCTGCCTGAATCCCGGTGAATGCGCGCTGCGTTGCATCGCGGGGGTGGCGATCAGGGTGAATGCGGCAAAGCCCAGCAGCAGGCCGAGAAAAATCCAGCCCATGCGTGCCAGCCCTTCGGCAAGGCTGGCGGCCAGCAGGGTGGGCAGTGCGGCGGCGAGCACCACGCCTACCAGGCCGAAGCCCTCGCGCGCGGCGAAGAGCCGGGTGCGTTCGTGTGGCACGTTCGACAGGCGCGCCCCCCAAGTGTTGTGCACCACGGTGGCGAGGCTATAACCGACCGTGGTTAGCGTCAGCATCACTATCAGCCAGGGCACCACCGGCAGCGTCACGGGCAAGGTGAAAACCCCCATCCAGCCCAGTCCGAGCAAGGGAATGGAAAGGGCCACCAAGCTGCGCGGATGGGGAAAGCGGTCGAACAGCGCGCCGATCATGGGATCGATTGCGGCGTCGAGAAAGCGCAGTGCGAGCAGGATTACGCCCAGCATGGAAAGCGAAATCATGCCGCTGTAAAACGGCGCGAGATGGATGTACAGCGGCAGCGCCGCGAACGACAGCGGCAAACCGAGTCCACCGTAGGTGAGCAGGCGCGCACGCGGCAATGGCGTCATGGCGACTTCAGCAAACGGGTGCGCAGTTCGGGTGCGCGGGTGGTCGGGTCGAGCCAGATGCCGAAGAAGGCATCGGCAAAGGCCTCATCGTCGATTTGCCCGAGCTTGCGGGGGCCGCTGTAAAACGCCGCACCAGCGCCGGGCATGCGCACGCCGGTAATGCGGTCGCCGCTTTTGACATCGGGGAACAACGCGCGCATCTGCTGTTCCCAGCGTGCCAGGGTGGCGGCGGGATAAGCACGCTGGGCGCGCATTTCCTCAATCGATCGGCGCGCGATGGCGGCACCATCGAAGCTGCGCGAATAGGTCAGCTCCAGCGCATAAGGCTGGTTGGCAGACCATACGCCGCCGGGTGACCACAAGGTGGCGTCGTAAATGCGCAGGCCAAAGAAACGCATGGTGCCGCTGCCGACCGCCTCGAGGTTGGGCAGGTGCGGCAGCGGGCTGGCGGGCAGCGCCGTTGCTGCAAGCAGGCAGGCTGCAGCGAGCGCTGTTTTAAGCCGCGTGTTCAAGCCGGAATTGCGCGACATCGACCGAACCGGCGTGGAAGCCGGCCTCGCAGTAAGCCAGATAGAAATGCCAGAGGCGCAGGAAGCGCTCGTCGAATCCCTGTTTGCGCACGGCGTCGATCTGTTCGTGGAAGCTAAGTCGCCAGCGCTTCAGGGTTTCAGCGTAATCGAGACCGAAATGTTCCTGCCGGCTGACGGTGAGCCCGGCGCGCGCGGCTTCCTCGGTAAAGCGCGATGGGGAGGGCAGCATGCCGCCAGGAAAAACATACTGCTGGATGAAGTCGGCGCCACCGCGGTATCGTTCGAACAAGGCATCGTCGATGAGGATGGTTTGCACGACTGCGCGGCCACCGTGCTTGAGGCTGCGCTTCACGGTGTCGAAGTAGGTCGGCCAATAGGCCTCGCCCACAGCCTCGAACATTTCAATCGACACGATGCCGTCATATTGCTGCTTTTCCTCGCGGTAATCCTGAAATTCGAACTGACAGATGTCGCTCAGCTGGGCATCGGCAATGCGCTTGCGGGCAAACTCGAGCTGTTCCTGCGACAGGGTGATGCCACGGACCTGGTGGGCCGCCGTGCGTGCGGCATGTTCGGCAAAGCCGCCCCAGCCGCAGCCGATCTCCAGCAGCGACTGGCCGTCCGGAAGCTCGAGCAGGTCGAGCATGCGCTGGTATTTGCGGATCTGCGCCTGCTCCAGTGACAGCGACAGGTCGCCGTCGAAGCGCGCGCTGGAATAGGTCATCGAGGGGTCGAGCCACAGCGCATAAAAATCGTTGCCGAGGTCGTAATGGCTGGCGATGTTTCGGCGCGATCCGCGCAGCGTATTGGCGTTCAGCAGATGGCGCAGGCGGCTGTACAGACGCCCCCACCAGCGGCCATAGATGGCGCGGTTGAGTGCGCTGCGATTGTTGGCCAGCAGGGTCAATATACCGGTGAGGTCGGCGGTGTGCCAGGTCCCGGCGATATAGCCTTCGGCAAAACCGATGTCGCCCTTGCTCAATACATCGTGAAACGCGCTCCATTGGTCGAACTTGAGATAGGCATCCGGTGATCCGTGGCCAACCGTGAGTTCCATGCCGTTAGGCAGTTCCAGATGCAGGCATCCGTGTTCGATTTCCTGCAGTAAATGAATCACCTGGCGGGCGTACCAGGGCGTATTGCTGCGTTGCAGGGCGGTGCTCAGACTGGCGGTATTCATTCGGTAACCTCGTTCAATGGCAGCGGGGGTTTGCGGAAAAATGGCACGCGTTTGATCAACAGTCGCAGCGCCTGCAGGTGGATGCGCGCGATCACGCCCCACGTCATCAGCGGGTAGCGGAAAAACGCACGCAGACAGGCACGTGGCGTCAGCGGCTGCAGTCTGCCCAGCCAGGCCGTCCGTAGCGTCTCGCCTAAACCGGTGGCGTAATCGATGCGCGCGCGAAAAATGTCGTCGTGCTGTTGAAAGTGAAAGGTGTAGTCGCCGCGCACCGGAAAAAAGGGCGAGACGTGAAACACCTTTTCTGCGTGCAACGTGGCGTTGGGGTCGTTCGTTCGCAACAGATAGACGTGGCGCTCGCCGAAGGTGTTGTTGACTTCGGCCAGCACCGCCACCAGTTCGCCGTCGGCACGGTGGCAATGCCAGAAGTTCACTGGCTTGAAGGCATAGCCAAGCACGCGCGGAAAAGTGGTCAGCCAGATCTCGCCGTCAGCTGTCAGACCGTGTTGCTTTAGCAGGCCACGCGCCCATGCCAGGCTGTCGCCACCGTCACCGTGGTCACGCTCATGAAAGCTCAGCAGGTTGAAGCGGTTGCGCGAGAACCAGCGCGACTCAACATGCGCCAGATCGTGCACCGGCAGGCGCACGAAATAGACCGGGTAATCGAAGCGATGCGTGACCGGCTGGTGCCGCACATGCATGACGCGGCCCAAGCCGATTAGCGCGGATGATCTGGAATCATGCGGCATGGGCGAGCCCCTGCCAGGGTGCGGCGGCATCGAGCTGGCGCGCCACCCGCAGCGCGGAGGCGAGGCCGTCCTCGTGAAAGCCGTAGCCGAGCCAGGCGCCGGCGAGCCAGATGCCGTCGCGGCCGTTGGCGGCCGCGATCTGGCGCTGGATGCCGACGGACTGGCGGTTGAACACCGGATGGCTGTAGTGGAAGCTGTCATGCACCAGCGCCGGATCAGGATCCTGCAGCGGATTGAGCGAAACGATCACCGGGGTTTCGGTCGGCAGCGGCTGCAGGCGGTTGATCAGGTAATGCACCGCCACCGGCCGGTCGCTCAGCGTGCCGTGGCCCGACTGGTAGTTCCACGCCGCCCACAGGTTCTTGCGGCGCGGCAGCATGCTGGCATCGCTGTGCAACACCGCACGATTCGACTGGTAGGGGATGTGCCGCAACAGCCGGGACTGGGTCGGGTAATGTCCGGACAGAATGGCGCGCGACTGGTCGCTGTGGCAGGCCAGCACCACCTGGTCGTACACCCCCGACACGCTGCCGCTCACCAGTTCGACCTGGCCGCCGCGCGGGCGCAGCGACTCCACCGGCTGGCCCAGATGAATCTCGCCTATACCGGCGGCCAGCTTGTTCACATACTCGCGCCCACCGCCTTTGACGGTGCGCCACTGCGGCCGGTTGGTCACCTGCAGCAGGCCGTGGTTGTGACAAAAGGTGATGAAAGACGACAGCGGGAACTCCAGCATCTGTGCCGCCGGGCACGACCAGATCGCAGCCGCCATCGGCAGCAGATACCACTCGATGAACGGCTTGCCGTAGCCGCGCGCCTTGAGGTAGTCGCCCAGCGCCATGCTGCTGGCGAGTTCCGGCTCGCGCACCGCCTCGCGGTTGAAGCGCAGCAGGTCGCGCAGCATCGACCAGAACGCAGGACGCACCAGGTTGGCGCGCTGGCCGAACACGGTGCCGAGCGAGGTGCCGGCCCATTCCAGGTCGGGCCGGTCGAGCCGCACGCTGAACGACATCTCGCTGGCGACAGTTTCCACCCCCAGCGTGTCGAACAGCCGGGTGAGCTCCGGGTAGGTGCGATGGTTGAATACCAGAAACCCGGTATCGACCGGGAAGGTCTGGCCGTCCAGCGTGACGTCCACCGTATGGGTATGACCACCGAGACGGTTCTCAGCCTCGAACAGGGTGACCTGGTGGCGCTGGCTCAGCAGCCAGGCGGCCGACAGGCCGGAAATGCCGGATCCGACGACTGCGATGCGCATGCTATTTCTCCCTCTGCGAAAGTTGGGCCGGCGCAGGTCTGGCCTTGAGTAGGGACTCGATAGCCCGCACCATTTCCTTTGATTCAGGATCGACCTGACTGGCGAACGACAGCGCGCGCGTGCCGCTGCGATCGATCAGGTATTTGTGGAAATTCCAGCGCGGCCGCTCGCCGGTGGCCTTGGCCAGCGCTTCGTGCAACGGGTTGGCGTTGGCCGCCGTCACGCCGGTCTTGGCGAACAGCGGGAAATCGACCTGATAGCCGACCTCGCAGAAATTCTTGATCCTGGCGTTGCTGCCGGGCTCCTGCCCGCCGAAATCGTTGGCTGGCAGGCCCAGCACCACCAGTCCCTGTGGCCCGTACTTGTCGGACAGTGCCTGCAAGCCCTTGTACTGACCGGTGTAGCCGCACTGGCTGGCGGTATTCACCACCAGCACCACCTTGCCGGCATACGCGCACAGGTTACGGGTCTCGCCGTCGATATCCGTGAGGCTGAAGTTGAGCAGCGGCGGGCAGGCGGGTGCAGCGTTTACGCTGGTTGTCAGCAACAGCGTTGCGATAAAAAGCATGGGGCTCATGTGCGGGTTACCTTGCGGGCAGGACAGGGAGCCGATCCGGCACCTGGATCGAACAGAGACGGATGCGATGCGGCCAGCGCGTGATAGAACCGGTAGTCGGCAGGAACGGTTGCCGTAACGGCGGCGCAATCCGTTCGCGGCGATGACGGCGTACGGGCGACAGCCGCTGGTTCGCCGATCAGCAACACCGCAGCCAATCCGGCCAATGAAACAAGTAGTTGAGATTGCGGATGCATTTTGTCTTGGTCAAAAGCTGGACACGTGCTTAAATTAGGCCAATAATTTTCACTTGTCAACATTTTGTCCTGGACAATAAATGAATACTGAAACCACATCATTCGTTTCGGGTCTGCCGATCGCATCAGTCGAGCGCGAAACCGGTTTGTCCAAGGACACCTTGCGCGTATGGGAGCGGCGCTATGGTTTTCCGACCCCCGGGCGGGATGCCAATGGCGAGCGCCTGTATGCGCCGACGCAGGTGCAACGACTGTCGCAAATCAAGCGTTTGATGGATCGCGGGTATCGCCCGGGCAAGCTCCTGGCGCTGGATGATGCGGCCCTGATCGCGCTCGACGAAGCCCGTCCCAGCGTATTGGCCGCTCCCGACGTGCTACAGCTCGATACCTGGATGCATCTGGTCAAAACCCACGACAGCGAAGCCCTGCAGCGGCAGTTCTATCGCGAGCTGGCCAAGCGGGGTTTGGCGGGTTTTGTCCAGGACATCGTCGCACCTCTGATTGCGCGCGTGGGTGAAGCCTGGTCACGCAATGAACTCGGCATCTTCGAGGAGCATCTGTTCTCGCAGCATCTGGAAAAAATGTTCCGTACCGTGCTGGCCAATATGTCGCCGCAGCATGGCAACCCGCGTGTGCTGCTCACCACCCTGTCCGGCGAGGAACACACACTGGGGCTGCTGATGGTGGAAGCCCTGATGGTGGTGGAAGACGTCTACCCAGTGCTGTTGGGCCCGCAGACACCCATCGACGAAATCCTGCGCGCTGCGCAACTCAAACAGGTCGATGCCGTGTGCCTGTCGTTTAGCAGCGCCTATTCGCCCACACTTGCGGCACAGGGGTTGCGTGACCTGCGGCAGATGCTGCCCGCCGGCATTGAACTGTGGGCAGGCGGCTGCGGTGTCAAGGCGATCCGCAAACCCATCGATGAGGTCTATCTGATGCCCGAGTTCCAGCATTTGTATGACCGCCTCGCAAAATGGCAAAGCGAACACGGCCGCGAACCGGTTAAACCAGCTAGATCAGCGTAAAAATTTCAGTGAAATGTTCAGGACCGCGCCGATTGAGTCATTGGGTCGAGCCCGAACGCCATAAAGTCAGTTGGATAGCGTGATCAGGATCAGCATTGGCCTATCCCGATACTCAAAACGGACAAGGAAAGAAAACCATGTGGTGGACGATTGCGGGTATTGCCGTCCTTGGTGCGGCATTGTGGGGACCGATTGTGAGCAATGTAGAACAGGCGAAATATGTTGTGGTGGAGCAGAACAACAACATCGAGATACGCGACTATGCGCCAATGATCGTGGCAGAAACCGAAGTGTCGGGGACGCGTGAAAAGGCAATCGGCGAAGGATTCCGCATGATTGCTGATTACATCTTTGGCAATAATTCCACAACGCAGAAAGTGTCGATGACTGCCCCCGTCACTCAGCAGGGGAGAGAAAAGATCGCGATGACCGCCCCAGTGACGCAGCAAGGTGACGGGAATACCTGGCGTGTTCACTTTGTCATGCCTGCCAGTCACTCGATGCACACGCTACCCAAGCCCAATAATCCCGCTGTAAAACTGAAAGAAATCGGAGCCAAGCGCTACGCAGTAATCCGCTTTTCTGGGATGGCGGGGGAGGACAGCCTGAAGCACCACACAGAAGAACTGAGTGAGTTCATCACAGCAAGAAAACTCAAATCCCTGTCAGCGCCCACCTATGCTTTTTTCAACCCGCCTTGGACGCTGCCTTTTTCTCGCCGCAACGAAGTGATGGTGGAGATTGCGGGTGAACATTGACCTTATTGGAGCGGGCGGCGCTAATCACACCCGCAAAGTCCGAATGACCGCGCTTCCTGTGTTGAGCGCGCTGTTTGCTATGGCGTTAGTGGCAGGCTGCACAACGCCTGCACCGCCGCTCCCGACCGTTCAGTCGGTTGACCTGGGCCGCTATTACGGCACCTGGTATGAAATTGCCCGCTTGCCCAACCGTTTTCAATCAATGTGCTTATCGGACACACGGGCTACCTATCGTCCGGATGGGGGCGTCGTATCTGTGGTGAACCAGTGCCGAACAGCTGAAGGCACGTTCGAGCAGGCCAATGGGCTGGCCAAGGTCGTTGAAGGAAGTCACGGTGCAAAGTTGCGGGTGAGTTTTTTTCGCCCATTTTATGGCGACTACTGGATCCTGGAACTTGACCCGGATTACCGCTGGGTGCTGATTGGTGAACCGGGTCGTCAATATGCCTGGGTACTGGCGCGGCAGCCGCAGCTCGAAGACGCGACATTGCAGCGTCTGTTGGCTCGGGCGAGTGCACTAGGGTTTGATCGGCAAGCATTTGTGAGAACACCGCATACTCGCGCCCCCGAATAACCAACCAGACCGGGGAAACATTCCGGTCGACTGCATGAAGAAAGCACTTCATATCAACCTTAAGAAAGCAACCATGAAAACTCTGTTACTGATTGCCCACGGCAGCCGTCGCGCAGCATCCAACGACGAAGTTCGTCAACTGACTCAGCGTCTGAATGCTATCAATCCACCCGGATTTTCCGGAGTAGAAACCGCATTTCTGGAATTGGCGCAACCATCCATCCCCGAAGGTTTGGCGGCCTGTGTGGCCAAGGGCGCTACCGAGATTGTGGTGTTCCCTTATTTTCTAGCCGCCGGAACCCATGTGGTGAACGACATCCCGGAAGCGATTGAGGCGTTTGAGGCTGATCATCCCCAGATTAAGGTCAGCCTGACCCGGCATCTCGGAGATTCCGATTTTCTGCCACAAGCCATTTTGCAAGTGGCCAGCGCGCCCTGAATCGCGCTTCGCCTTCTGTTAGCGGGTTCGTTGCTGGCGTTAAACAACGCGTGTACCGGCGCGGATTATCTGAACACGGTTTTGCAACTCAGGCCGCCTTTTTCATGGCATAAGCCTGACGGGCTTCGAGGGGTGACATGAAGCCCAGTTTCTCGAGACGCCAATGGCGATTGTAACGATCCTTGAACGCG
>Ga0272446_1007078_pt1 | contig 11351 bp, 9 predicted proteins | sample YNPCB0061_FD_194587 | JGI IMG/M metagenome (GOLD analysis project Ga0272446, IMG submission 194587) | Hot spring microbial mat communities from Yellowstone National Park, WY, United States - YNP-CB-006-1 | ecosystem: Environmental > Aquatic > Thermal springs > Hot (42-90C) > Sediment | place...
CCGGGGCGATGCGCCAGCAGCGCCCCGTCCCGTCACGCCCGGGGCGATGCGCCAGCAGCGCCCCGTCCCGTCACGCCCGGGGCGATGCGCCAGCAGCGCCCCGTCCCGTCAGGCCGGGGGCGATTTCACCCGCGCCGGGGCTGGCTGTCGGCGACGGTGGCGGGGGCGATGGTGGTGCAGGGCTGCTTGTGCCGCGCCATCGCCGCGCAGGCCTCGCGCGCCTCCGCCGCGGTCAGGCTGGTGACCTGGGCGCGGAACAGCGTGCCTCCGGTGCGGCTGCGCACCGGGCTGACGGCCGCCTCGGCGCGGGCGATGCCGAGCCGCGTCTCGGCCTGACGCGCGGCGGCCAGCGCCTGGCTGCGCGTGGCGAACGCACCGACCTGCACCGCCCAGTCGCGGGCGGGCCAGTCGCGGGCGGGCCCGCGGCCTGGTCCGCGCGTCGCCTGGCGCTCGGCCCGCTCGATCGCAGCGCGCTCGGCCGGCTGGGCCGGCGCTGCTGCGTTGGCGCGCGAGACCAGGGTGAAGCCAGGGCGCTGCGCAAGCTGGGCCGAGGCGCCGCCGAAGGCATCGTCGAGCAGGGCGGTCATGTGCCGGTCGCGCTCCGGCCCAGAGGAGCCGCCGAACACGACCGCGACGATCCGCCGCCCGTCGCGCTGCGCCGAGGCGAGCAGGTTGAAGCCGCTGTCGCGGATGAAGCCGGTCTTGATTCCGTCGGCGCCGTCGTAGCCGCTCAGCATACGCATGTTGTGGTTGTGGTGAACCTTGCCGCGGAAGCGGAACTGCTCGGTGGCGAAGTACCGATAGTGCGCGGGGTGGTCGAGGATGATCCGCCGCCCGAGGGTGGCCATGTCGCGCGCGGTCGTCACCTGCTCGCGGTCGGGCAGGCCTGAGGCGTTGCGGAACACGGTGTCGCGCATGCCGATCGAGCGTGCCTTCAGCGTCATCATCCGCGCGAAGGCGGGTTCCGACCCGGCGAAGTGCTCGGCGATCGCCACCGCGACGTCGTTGGCCGACTTGGTGATGATGGCGAGCAGCGCCTGTTCGAGCGTCATCGTCGACCCGGCCGGGGCGCCGATCTTGGAGGGGGGCTGCCGTGCGGCGTTGGCCGAGATGACGACGGGGTCGGACCAGCGGGCGCGGCCCTGCGCCACCGCGTCGAACACGAGGAAGGCGGTCATCACCTTGGCGAGCGAAGCAGGGCGGCGCGGCTCGTCGGCATCGACGGCCGAGAGCACCCGCCCGGTTGCCGCCTCGACGACGATTGAGGCGTAGCGCTCGCTGCCGATTTGGGCCTGAGCGGCGGCGGGGAGGAGCGCTCCTTGGGCGAGCAGGACAGCCAGCGCAACGCGCCGCAGACGCGCGACGATGACCTGCCAGTCAGAACGCGCCCAATGAGCACCGGCCATGGCGTCCTGCCCTCATGCAACGCCGGCCCCTGCCGGCCCCAGGCAGTGGACCGTAGGAAGGCGAAGCGTGACCTGTCCAGACAGAAAATCCGCAATTGCAGGCATTTACCTGCCATTGTTGCGGCAGGGCCACGCTCTTCCATGCCCGCTTGGATTTTTGTGCAGTGCAACATAAGACTTGACGCAGCCATTCCGGCAGGTCATTTTTGCTGTGCTGCAGCGCAGCAAAGCGTTGCTACAGCAGTCACGAAAGGCGCGCGGGCATCCGGCGCCAGGCAAGGAGAACCGACGATGAGCACCAAGGCAAAGGCAGCGCCGGCGATCGATGCGTCCATCGAGGCGATGGACAGCCTCGTCAAGCAGGGCGCCGACGCGGCAGAGAAGGGCTTCGCGCAGGCCCAGGCGGCGATCAAGCAGCAGATGGAAGAGGCGCAGAAGCACACCGCCGCCGCGCAGAAGTCGATGGAGGAGGTTGTCTCCTTCGCGAAGGGTAATCTCGAGGCCTTCATGAAGTCCTCGACGATCCTGACCGAGGGTATGCAGGACATCGCCCGGGCGACCCTCGCCTTCGGTCAGACGGCTTTCGCCGACGGCATGGAGAACGTCAAGGCGCTCGCCTCCGTGAAGTCGATGCGCGAGGCGATGGACCTCCAGGCGAATTTCGCCAAGGCCTCGACGGAGAAGTTTATCGCCGAGACGACGAAGCTCTCCGAATCGACCGCGAAGCTCGCCGAGAAGGCGCTCGCGCCTGTGATCGAGCGCGTGAACGTCGCGGTGCAGACCTTCAGCAAGCCGCTCGCCGCCTGAGCGCCGCCGCGCCGGGGGCCTGCCCTGGTGGCCTGCACTTGGGGGCCTGCACAAAGGGTCCTGCACCGGCGTCATGCATCCCTGCCGGTTTTCGCGGCAGGGTGGGACGAGGGGGCCTGGACGCGATGTCCGGGCCCCCGTCGTTGTCCGGGCCCCTGTCGTTCCGGGCCCCTGTCGTGTGGATTCGCGGCCGTCGCACCCGCGCCGTCGCTGACCATGGCGGGCATTTGCGCATGCAGGCCGCGGCACACTCTTTCCGCAGCCTCGGCGGTTCCGATATCATTGGTCGCGGCGGTGCGGCGACACGCCGGCCGCGCAGGGTTAGGCACAGTGCGACACCGCGATCATGAGCGATCAGGAGCCATGAGCGAGACGGACAAGCGGGGCACACAGGGCGGCGACACGCCGGGCACGGGCGTCGTCATCAAGACGCGGCCAAAGACCCGCAAGCCGTCGATGTACAAGGTGCTGATGCTCAACGACGACTACACGCCGATGGAGTTCGTCGTGCACGTGCTCGAACGGTTCTTCAACAAGAACCGAGAGGAGGCGACGCGGATCATGCTGCACGTGCACCGCCGCGGCGTCGGCGTCTGCGGCGTGTTCACCTACGAGGTGGCGGAGACGAAGGTCACGCAGGTGATGGACCTCGCCCGCCAGCACCAGCACCCGCTGCAGTGCACGATCGAGAAGGAGTGACCCTTCCGGGTGAGCGCGCGGGCACGATATCTGCATGGCCGGGATGGGGGGCAGGCGGCCATGCCGCCGCCCGACCCTCGACCGGCGCGGCCGTGAGGTGAGACGGCCAGGGCAAGGAGAGCGCGCATGTTGTCCCGAAACCTCGAACAGACGCTCCACCGCGCGCTCGGCCTCGCCTCCGAACGCAAACACGAATACGCCACGCTCGAACACCTCCTCCTCTCGCTCGTCGATGACAGCGACGCAGCGAGCGTGTTCCGCGCCTGCGCCGTCGACTGCGAGCGTCTGCGCCGCGAGGTGACCGAGTTCCTCGACAAGGACCTCGCCGGCCTGGTGACCGACCGAACCGGCGACCCGAAGCCGACGGCCGGCTTCCAGCGCGTCGTCCAGCGCGCCGCCATCCACGTCCAGTCCTCCGGGCGTGACGAGGTGACGGGGGCGAACGTGCTGGTCGCCCTGTTCAGCGAGCGCGAGAGCCACGCCGTCTATTTCCTGCAGCAGCAGGACATGACGCGGCTCGATGCCGTGAACTTCATCAGCCACGGCATCGCCAAGGTGCCGGGGCGGAACGAGAAGCGCCCGGTGCAGGGCGCGAACGAGAACGAGGGCAACGAGGGCCGCGAGGACAAGCCCTCGCGCCGCAGCCAGGAAGCGCTCTCGACCTACTGCATCAACCTCAACAAGAAGGCGGCGGCCGGCAAGATCGACCCGCTGATCGGCCGCGACCAGGAAGTCGAGCGCACCATCCAGATCCTCTGCCGGCGCACCAAGAACAACCCGCTCTTCGTGGGCGACCCTGGCGTTGGCAAGACCGCGATTGCCGAGGGGCTAGCCAAGCGGATCATCGAGGGCGACGTCCCCGAGGTGCTCGCCAAGTGCACGATCTATGCGCTCGACATGGGGGCGCTGCTCGCCGGAACGCGCTACCGCGGCGACTTCGAGGAGCGGCTGAAGGCCGTTGTCTCAGAGCTCGAGGCGCAGGGCGGGTCGGCGATCCTCTTCATCGACGAGATCCACACCGTGATCGGCGCCGGCGCCACCTCGGGTGGGGCGATGGACGCCTCGAACCTGCTCAAGCCCGCGCTTGCCTCAGGCACGCTGCGCTGCATCGGCTCCACCACCTACAAGGAATACCGCAACTACTTCGAGAAGGATCGGGCACTCGTCCGCCGCTTCCAGAAGATCGATGTCGCCGAGCCGTCGCTCGACGACGCGATCAAGATCCTGAAAGGTCTCAAGACCAACTACGAGAAGCACCACAAGGTCCGCTACACCGACGATGCCATCAAGGCCGCGGTCGAGCTCTCCGCCCGCTACATCCATGACCGCAAGCTCCCCGACAAGGCGATCGACGTGATCGACGAGGTCGGCGCCTCGCGCATGCTCCTGCCCGAGAACAAGCGGCGGAAGACCGTGACGGTGAAGGACGTCGAGGACATCGTCGCCAAGATCGCGCGCATCCCGCCCAAGGCCGTCTCGACCGACGATAGGGAGACGCTGCGCAACCTCGAACGCGACCTCAAGGCGATGGTGTTCGGCCAGGATCGTGCGATCGAGGCGCTCGCCGCCGCGATCAAGCTCGCCCGCGCCGGCCTGCGCGACGGCGAGAAGCCGATCGGCAACTACCTCTTCAGCGGGCCGACGGGGGTGGGCAAGACCGAGGTGGCGAAGCAGCTCTCGAAGATCCTCGGGATCGAGCTCATCCGCTTCGACATGTCCGAGTACATGGAGCGCCACTCCGTCAGCCGCCTGATCGGCGCCCCGCCGGGCTATGTCGGCTTCGACCAGGGGGGTCTGCTCACGGACGCGATCGACCAGCACCCGCACTGCGTGCTCCTGCTCGACGAGATCGAGAAGGCGCATCCGGACCTGTTCAACATCCTGTTGCAGGTGATGGACCACGGCAAGCTCACCGACCACAACGGCAAGCAGGTCGATTTCCGCAACGTGATCCTCATCATGACCACCAACGCCGGCGCCTCAGACCTCGCCAAGAACGCCATCGGCTTCGCCCGCGAGGGCCGCGAGGGCGAGGACGAGGACGCGATCAAGCGCCTCTTCACGCCCGAGTTCCGCAACCGCCTCGACGCGATCATCCCCTTCGCGAACCTGACACCCGACATCGTCGGCCGCGTGGTGGACAAGTTCGTGATGCAGCTCGAGGCGCAGCTCGCCGACCGCAACGTGACGATCGAGCTGACCGACGGCGCCCGCCTCTGGCTCGCCGAGAAGGGCTATGACCGGCTCTACGGCGCGCGGCCGCTTGCGCGCGTGATCCAGGAGCATGTGAAGAAGCCGCTCGCCGAGGAGCTTCTGTTCGGCCGCCTGGCGAAGGGCGGGGCGGTGCGTGTCGGCGTCGACGAGGCGGGCAAGACTCTCACCTTCGCCTTCGTCGAGGCCCCCGTCGCCGCCCTGCCCAAGCCCGAGGGCGACGGCGGCGAAGGCGACGAGGAGAAGGCGCCGGAGGTGGTGGAGTAGGGGGGCGCGAACAGATCGCGCTTGATCGCTGCCTGCCGGCGGCCTCCACTCATCGCATGATGGTCGCCGAGTCGCAGGTGCGCCGATGAACGTGCTGGGAGATGGACGTGAGCTGACGTTCGCGGCGCAGGGCTCAATCTCGCTCGATGACGATCTCGTCCGCCGGCTGCCGGCGACGGACAATGCTCCGGGCGCGCCGGAAACACTGCTTGCGCTGAACAGCAGGTTCCGCCGCGCCGTCTGGCCGGCGCCCTATGATCGCACTCAGCACACCATCGTACGCGGTGACGCGCGCGATCTCTCGTGGATCGACGACGGAACAATCCATCTCATCGTGACATCGCCTCCCTATTTCAATCTCAAGCCCTACGAGACGGATGCCGATGGACGGCAACTCGGGCGGATCGGCGACTACGAGGCCTTCCTCGATCAACTCGATGTTGTCTGGCGCGAATGCGCCCGTGTGCTCGCACCCGGGGGGCGCGTGTGCTGCGTCATCGGTGACGTGCTTGTTCCTCGTCGTTTGGGCGGCCGCCATTGGGTTCTGCCTCTGCCGGCAGACATCCAGGTGAGGAGCAGGCGCGTCGGCCTGGACAACCTGACGCCGATCCTCTGGTACAAGATCGCCAACCGGACGAACGAGGCGGGCGGCGGGTCATCCGGCTATTACGGCAAGCCGTATCAGCCCGGTGCGGTGATCAAGAACGACCACGAGCATATCCTCCTGCTGCGGAAACCGGGCGGATACCGTCAGACGTCGATGCTGCAGAAGGCGCTGTCGATGCTCCAGAGGCCGGAGATGGATCGCTGGATGCGGCCGGTCTGGTCCGACATCCGGGGTGCGAGCCTCAGGCAGGGTCATCCCGCGCCGTATCCTGTGGAACTCGCCGAACGCCTCATCCGGATGTTCTCGTTTGCGGGAGACACGGTGCTTGATCCCTTCGGCGGCAGCGGGTCGACCTCCGTGGCGGCGATACGTTCGGGCCGATCTTCGATCTCCGTCGAAGTCGAAGGGTCCTACATGGCGCTCGCGGCGGAGCGCCTGCGGAAGGAATCCGAACGGGTCGCTGCCCGCGGTGTTCAGGCGCCGAACATCCGGCTTCGCGTTCTGGGCTGACCCCCGCGCCGACGATGCGCCTGCTCGATGCGTTCGCGGCGCTCTTCGATGGCAAGCCCTACCGGCACCGCGTTTCCAACCAGAGCGATTCGGTCTCGCTCGAACTCTACGAAGACCTGGTCGCTCTCGGCTATGCGCCGAAACTCTCCGCGAGCATCGCGGCGACTCGTCGGGGTGTCGGGCCAGGGAACAAGGCGGTGACGCTGGCGAGGACGCGTCGCGGCGATGGGACGCTCGGGCTTCTCGTCAATCCATCGGAGGCGGTCGCGGTCACGGGCTATTCGGTCGTCAGGGGTGCAATCGCGACAATCGAGTGCGCGGTCGAGATGAAGATCCTGAACAAGGCGATGCTCAAGCAGATCGATCGCGTCATGAACGACCTTGAGAAGCAGGTTGGGAGCTGGCGGAGCTTCGCACCCCAGGCCATCACCGTCGCGATCGTCGGCATCAACCACGCGCCCTTTGCGTCGAGCTTCGAAGGCGAGCGCGAAACACGCACCGACGGCAGAAAGCACAAGCATCCGATCGACGAGGCCCCGGAAGCGGAGAGCAGGATCAGGAGCCGGATCGTCGAGCGCCGCATCTATGACGAGGTGCTGATCCTTCGCTACAAGGCCACGAACATCCCGCCCTATCCGTTCTCCTGGGTGGATCATCAGGCAACCCTGCGCGACTACAGAGCCTTGCTGATCAGGCTCTCGGGTCGGCTTGAGACGATGCTTTAGCGCCGGCCCCAGCGCCCTCCGCCCGAGGGTGTCCCTTGCTCCACCGTCGCGCGGACCTGACACGTGGCAAATCCGCTGTGGCAATCGGCCGCTGCTGCGCTAGTCTTTTTGGAACAACGAAGAGACCTTCATCCCCGGGAAGGATTCGCATGGCCGCTGCCGAACCATTCCGCGTCGTCGCCCAACGCCTTGGCTCCCTGCCGGCCCCCTGCGCCCAGTGCGACGCGCGCGAGCGCAATTTCTGCGCCGCCCTCGACCCGACGGAGCTCGCCGAGTTCGCCAAGGTGATGACGGAAGCGACACTTCCCCCAGGCGGCATGCTGTTCCACGAAGGCACCCCGGCCGACTACGTGATGAACGTCACCGCCGGGGCGGTGAAGCTCTTCAAGCTGCTCGGTGACGGGCGGCGGCAGATCCTCGGCTTCCGCTTCGCCGGCGACTTCCTCGGCCTCTCCACCGGCGCCGACTACGTCTACTCGGCCGAGGCGCTGAACGAGTCGAGGCTCTGCCGCTTCCCGCGCAAGAAGCTCGACGGGTTGCGCGAACGCTTCCCCCGTCTCGACCGCCGCCTGCTCTCGCTCTCGATCGAGGAGCTCACCGCCGCTCAGGAGCAGCTCCTCCTGCTCGGGCGCAAGACGGCGGAGGAGCGCCTCGTCTCGTTCCTCATCCTGCTCTCGCAGGGCCAGGTGCGGCGCGGCCTGAAGCCAGACCCGATCACCCTGCCGATGACGCGCTCCGACATCGCCGACTATCTCGGGCTGACCATCGAGACAGTCAGCCGGACCTTCTCGGCGCTCAAGAAGAAGGGCCTGATCGAGCTCCAGGACACGACCCACGTCCACCTCGTGGACCGCGACAAGCTCGAGGAAATCGCCGCGGGCTTTGCCTGACGGCCTCGATCGGCCGTGCCCCTCAGCGGATGAAGACCTGAACCTCCGTCGCCGGCACATCGCGCCGGGTGGCGGCAGAGAGGCTCAAGCGCTCCGACGGCAGGCCCATCTCGACGAGGGCGCGCGCCACCCCCTCCGCCTGGCGCCGCGCCTCCGATGCGGCGCGCGCCTGGTCTGCCGGCTCGCCGCGCGCCGGGGCGATGCCGACGAGCTCGAAGGCGATTCCTGGGTTTCGGTCGAGCGCCGAGGACACCGCCTCGTAGAGCGGCTGGCGGTAGGCCACGTCGGGCCGGTCGAAGCGGATCGTCACGAGCGGCCGGCGCGTCGCCGCCGCCGGAGCAGGCGGCGGGCGCAGAGCGGGCGAGGTCTCGATCCGCTGCGAGAGCGGCGCGCCGAACATCCGCCCCGAGTTGATGGCAAGCGCGAGCGCGCCGAGCGACCGGCGCTCCGATGCCAGCGCCGAGGACTGGCGGCCGATGTCGTCGGTGATGTCGCCGAGCAGGCGCTCGACCACGACGATCGTCCGGTTCGTGTCGTCCTCGAGCAGGGCGAGGTTGCGGTGGTCCTGGTCGACCCCGCCAGCGAGTCGGAAGGCGTTGCGGATCGAGCCCTGGAGAAAGTTCGCGCTCGCCGCGTTCGCCGCGACGCGCGGCGAGAGCGCCGAGAGTCGCGCGAGGTTCTGGTCGAGCTGGCCGAGCAGCGCCTGCGCCTCGCTCCACTGCGCGATCAGCTCCGGGTTGCCCGGCGTCGTGCCGACCTGAAGCCGCGCCGTGACGGTGCCGACCAGCGCCTGGTAGCGCGCCGTCTGGTCAGCCATCGCCGAGCGGATGACGCGGAACTCCTGGGCGTTGTCGATCGCCGCTCCCTTCAGCGCGGCGAGTTCTCCTCCCAGTGCCTGGACGCGGGCGTCGACCACGGTTCCGGTCGCAACGAGACGCGGCGTTCCGGGGGTGAGGGAGGAGGCATCGGCCGGCAGCGGCGCGGGGGGGAGCTGGGGCGTGGTGTAGGGCTGGCACCCGCTGGCCGCGAGCCCGAGCGAGGCGGCGAGAACGGCAAGGCGGGGCGAGCGGCGGGGGAGGCGCGCGGGCATCGTCAGGGTCTGCTCTCCCTCGGCAACGGAACGACTGGCATGGCGGTCAGGCGGCGGGCGTGGAACCGGAAAGGTTCTCTAGCACTGGCCGCGCCGAGGGGTCGAGAGGGGAGGGGGCCGTTTCCGCCGCAGCCCAACACACCTCCAAGGCTCGATCACAGCAGGGAGGAGGGCCTTGGGCAGGCGGCGCGCTGGGGCGACTCAGGCGTCCATCTTCAGAGCGGCGAGGAAGGCCGTCTGCGGAATCTCAACCTTGCCGAACTGCCGCATGCGCTTCTTGCCCTCCTTCTGCTTCTCGAGCAGCTTTCGCTTGCGCGTGATGTCGCCGCCGTAGCATTTGGCGGTGACGTCCTTCGCCAGAGCCCCGATCGTCTCGCGCGCGATGATCCGCGACCCGATCGAGGCCTGGATGGCGATCCTGAAGAGCTGGCGGGGGATCAGCTCCTTCAGCTTCTCGCAGATCGCCCGGCCGCGTTTCTCCGCCTGGCTGCGATGGGCGATGAAGGCGAGCGCGTCCACCGGGTCACCGTTGACGAGGATCGAGATCTTCACGAGGTCGGCCTCTGCGTATCCGTCCATCGCGTAATCGAAGGAGGCATAGCCGCGGCTGATCGACTTGAGCCGGTCGTAGAAGTCGAACACCACCTCGTTCAGCGGCAGGCGGTAGACCGCCATCGCCCGGTTGCCGACATAGGTGAGATCGACCTGCTGGCCGCGGCGTTCGTTGCAGAGGGCGAGGATGTTGCCGAGATACTCGTCGGGGACGAAGATCGTCGCCTTGATCCACGGCTCCTCGATATGGTCGATCGTCGAGGGGTCGGGCATGTCGGCGGGGTTGTGCAGCTCCGTCATCTCGCCGCGCGTTGTGTGCACGCGGTAGACGACCGAGGGCGCTGTGGCGATCAGGTCGAGGTCGAACTCGCGGGCGAGACGCTCCTGGATGATCTCGAGATGCAGGAGGCCCAGGAACCCGCAGCGGAAGCCGAAGCCAAGCGCGGCCGAGGTCTCGGGCTCATAGTGGAACGAGGCGTCGTTGAGCCGGAGCTTGGCGAGGCTCTCGCGCAGCTTCTCGAAATCGTCGGCATCCGTCGGGTAGAGGCCGCACCACACCACCGGGACGGAGGGTTTGAAGCCCGGCAGCGGCTCGGCGGCGGGGGTTCGGTCATCGGTGATCGTGTCGCCGACGTTGCAATCGGCTACCGTCTTGATGCCGGCGGTGATGTAGCCCATCTCGCCGGGGCCGAGATCCTCGACCGTGACCATCTTCGGCGTGAACACGCCGACCGCCTCGACCGTGTGCACAGCGCCCGAGGACATGAACCGGATCCTCTGCCCGCGCCTCAGCCGCCCGTCCCTCACGCGGACGAGGATGACCACGCCGAGATAGGCGTCGTACCAACTGTCGACGAGCAGCGCCTTGGTCGGCGCCTCGGCCTCGCCCTTGGGCGGCGGCAGGCGGGTGACGAGCGCCTCGAGCACCGCGCCGATGTTGAGGCCCGTCTTGGCGCTGATCATCACCGCATCATCGGCGGGCAGGCCGATCACGTCCTCGATCTGCGCCTTCACGCGCTCAGGCTCCGCCGCGGGGAGGTCGATCTTGTTCAGCACCGGCACGATCTCGTGGCCGGCATCGATCGCCTGGTAGACATTGGCGAGAGTCTGCGCCTCCACCCCTTGCGAGGCATCGACGACGAGCAGCGACCCCTCGCAGGCGGCGAGCGAGCGGCTCACCTCGTAGGCGAAATCGACATGCCCGGGCGTGTCCATCAGGTTCAGCACATAGGTGTTGCCGTCCTTCGCCGGGTAGGTGAGGCGGACGGTCTGCGCCTTGATGGTGATCCCCCGCTCGCGCTCGATCTCCATGTTGTCGAGCACCTGGTCCTTCATCTCGCGGTCGGAGAGAGCGCCGCAGGCCTGGATCAGCCGATCGGCCAGGGTGGATTTCCCATGGTCGATATGGGCGATGATCGCGAAGTTGCGGATTCGGGAAAGCGGCGTGTCGGTCATCTCTGCCCTGGCGCGCGGGGGGGCATGCTCGCCCGGCCGCGTGCCTGTCATTAGGGGAGTGCGCCCGGGAATGGAAGGCTCGCGGGCCGGTTGACACGCCCTCTGTCCGGATCGAGCCTCGGCGCAGGTGAG
>Ga0272446_1007079_pt1 | contig 11349 bp, 12 predicted proteins | sample YNPCB0061_FD_194587 | JGI IMG/M metagenome (GOLD analysis project Ga0272446, IMG submission 194587) | Hot spring microbial mat communities from Yellowstone National Park, WY, United States - YNP-CB-006-1 | ecosystem: Environmental > Aquatic > Thermal springs > Hot (42-90C) > Sediment | place...
GAAGACTGAAGGCGCATCGCGCGGGCGCCGGCTACCGGCGGCGCGCGAGCGCGCGCCAGGCGAGCGCAAGCAGCGCCACCGCAACGATCGCCAGAAAGATCGCCCAGCGCTGTGCGGTGGTGGCGGCGACGGCGGACAGGCCGCCGATCGCGGCCGCCCACACGACGATCGCGACATAGGTCGCCGACAGCACGGTGGCGACGATCGCCCGCGAGCGAAGCCCGAGCAGAAAGCCGATGATCGCGCCGACCACCGGGCCGGTCATCCAGAACGGCACGAACACGAACGCGAACAGTCCGGCGATGCCGAAGCGTTGCGCCCAGCCCTGCCGCGATTGCGCGTCGACACGCAGCCGCTCCAGCCATGGCCGCAAACGGGGCAGACTCGGCAGGTTGCGCCAGCCGATGACGACCAGCGGATAGACGATCAGCACCTGCACCGTCTCGACCAGCATGTTGGCGAGCACGACATGCAGCGGATCAAGGCCGGCGGCGAATCCGTACGACAGCCCGGCCGCGCGGCCGATCAACAGGTTCAGCCCCGACATCGCAGCCAGCTGCAGCGCGAGCTCCGGTCGAACGAGCCAGCCGACGCCGAGTGCGGCGAGCGATGCGGCGGCCGCCGCGAGTCCGATCGCGATCCAGCGCGCCTCGGCGCTGAGCGGTCGTCGCAGCCCCGTGCGTGCCGGCGCCGGGTCGGCGTTGCTCACGGCGCGCGCAGGTGCCACGCCTTCGGCCGCGTGAAGGTCTCGATGCCGTAAGTGGACAGCGTCAGCCCCACGCCGGAGTGCTTGACACCGCTCCACGGCAGCCGCGGGCTGACGCGGTCGCAGCAGTTCCAGTAGACGCTGCCGGCGTCGACTTGCGCGAGGATCGCCTTCGCGCGCGCCTCGTCGTTCGTGTACACGCCCGCGGTCAGCCCGTAGTCGGTGTCGTTCATCAGGCGCACCGCTTCATCGTCGCCCGCGACCTTCTGGATGCCGATGATCGGTCCGAAACTTTCCTCGCGCATCACCAGCATGTCGTGATTGACGTTCACGAGCACGGTCGGCTCGAACCAGTGGCCGCCGGGCCGATCGATCGGCTTGCCGCCGGCCGCCAGCTTCGCGCCCTTGGCCAAGGCGTCGGCGACCTGCATCTGCAGCACCTTGACCTGCTGGGCGCGCGCGAGCGGCCCGATGTAGCTGTCCTCGGCGGTCGGTTCGCCGACCTTGAAGCGTTTCACTTCCTCGACGAACGCAGCGACGAAAGCATCGTGGATCTTCTCGTGCACGTAGATCCGTTCCACGGAACAGCAGCTCTGGCCGGTGTTGTACATCGCGCCATCGGCGAGCGATGCGGCCGCGGCGGCGACGTCGACGTCGTCGCACACGTACGTCGGGTCCTTGCCGCCCAGTTCGAGCTGCAGCTTGATCATGCGGCCCGCGACCGCCTCGGCGATGCGCCTGCCGGTCGCGTACGAACCGGTAAAGAACACGCCGTCGACCGGCTCCTTCAGCAGCTCGATGCCGACGCGGCCGCCGCCGACCAGCACCTGGAACACGTCGTGCGGAACGCCGCTCGCGTGCAGCAGGTTGCCGATCTCGATGCCCGTGAGCGTGGCGTACTCGCTCGGCTTGTACAGCACCGCGTTGCCTGCGGCGAGCGCCGGCACGAACACGTTGGCTCCCACGAAGTACGGGTAGTTCCACGCCGAGATGTTGGCGACCACGCCGAGCGGCACGTGCTCGATGACTTCACGCAGGCCGCCGTCGTCGTGCACCATTCGCGGCGCGAGCGTGGCTGCCGTTTCGTTCAGGAAGAAATCCAGCCGGCCGAGCAGTCCGGCGAGTTCGTTGCGCGACTGGCGAATCGGCTTGCCGACCTCGCTGGTGAGGATCGCGGCGAGCCGCTCCCGTTCGCGCACGATGCCTTCGCGGAAGCGTCGGATGCAGGCGAGCCGCTCGTCGAGCGCGATCGCGGCCCAGCCGGGCTGCGCCGCGCGCGCGGCGCGGTACTTCGCGACGACCGATTCGTGCGTGTCTTCGGGCAGTTCGGCGATGGTGCCGCCATCGGCGGGGTTGGTGATTCGCAGCATGTCCGTCGGTTCGTCAGGTGGTGTCGCCCCGGCGCGGGGCCGGGTCCGGTTTCAGGCGCGGCAATGCGGGTTGCGCGTGCGCCGGGCGATGCTCACTCGCCTTGTTCCTTGCGCATTTCCTGCGCCAGCCGTCGCGCCTCGTCGCCCTCCGGTATCGGCCGGCCGGAATCGCGCCACTGGACCGCCGAGTGGAAGCCGTGCGCTGCCGCGTGTGCCCGGAACCACATGCCCTCCGGGTTGTGCCGCGTGATGCCGTCGAAGACGGTCGCGATCATCTGCGTCGTCGCCAGCCCCATGTTCTCGTAGGCCTGGTTGATCATCAACTTCTGCATCATCAACTGCCCGCGCGGCACCCCGCTGATGCGATCGGCGAGCGCGTCGACCGCCGCGTCGAGCTGCTCGGGCGGCACCGCGTCGATCGCGAGCCCCCACTCTTTGGCCGTCGCGCCGTCGATCGTGTCGCCGGTGAGGAGCAGCCTTTTGGCGCGCTGCATGCCGACGCGGTACAGCCACATCGCGGTCGTCGGGCATCCCCACACGCGCGCGGGCATGTAGCCGATTCGGGCGGTCGTCTCCATCACCAGCAGGTCGCAACTCAATGCGATGTCGGATCCTCCGGCGACCGCATACGGCTGCACGCGGCAGATCGTCGGCTTGTGGCTGCGCCACAGGCTCATGATGTCGTCGGTCGCACCCTTCATCCACTTGTAGTCGACCATCGGGTCCCACGGCATCTCGTTCTGCAGCCACTCGTGCGCATGCGGGCTTTCGGCCGATTCCTTCATGTCGTAGCCGGCGCAGAACGCGCGCCCGGCGCCCTGCACGACGATCACGTGAACTTCGTCGTCGTCGTTGGCCAGCTGCACCGCGCGGCGGATCTCGCCGGGCATCGCCGGGCTGATCGCGTTCAACCGGTCGGGCCGGTTCAGCGTGATGCGTGCGATCCGCGGGTTGCGGGCGTCTTTGCCGTACAGCAGGGTTTCGAAGCGCGTTTGCTGCATGCGGATCTGACGGAAACGGGGATCAGGCCGCGGCCTGCGCGCGGGCCGCCGCGACGAAATCGTGAAGCAGCGCATCGCCGTCAAGCAGCGCGCGGTCGTTCCAGTCGTGGAATTCGGGATGCCACTGCACGCCCGCGACATACGACGGGCCGTTCCAGCGGAATGCCTCGACGATGCCGTCATCGGGGCAGCGCGCCTCGACGACGAAGTTCGGCGCGAGATCCTTGATCGCCTGGTGATGAACGCTGTTGACGGTGGCGCGCTGCGTGCCGCGATACAACTGCGCGAGCCGCGTTCCGGGAACGAACTCGATCGCGTGGAAGTTGCGGTCGTACAGCGCGGCGTCGCGGTGTTTGAGCGCGCCGGGCTTCTGCGTCGCGATGTCCTGGTACAGCGTGCCGCCGAATGCGACGTTGAGCACCTGCAGCCCGCGGCAGACGCCGAGCACCGGCTTGCCGCGCGTCACGAACGCGCGTACCAGCGCGATCTCGTACGCGTCGCGCACGCGGTCGCCGGCCCACTCGGGTCGCAGCGGCTGCTCGCCGTAGCTGCCGGGCCACATGTCCGATCCGCCTTCGAGCACGAGCGCGTCGAGCACGTCGGCGTACTCGTCGAGCGACACGTCGCCGCGCTTGGTCGGGCCTTCGGGCGAAGGGATCAGGAAGGCGATCGCGCCGGCGGACTGCACCCAGTGCACGATCGACTGCTCGACGTACTGCAGCGTCTTGCCGGTGAAGATCGGCCGCTGCGCATCCGGATGGAAGAAGCAAGCCGAGATCCCGATGTGCGGCCGCCGCGCCATCACATCGCCTGCTCGAAGAAGCGCTCGAAGTCCTCGCGCCCGCAGGGACGCGGGTTCGTCCGGTGGCAGGTGTCGCGCACGGCGACCTCGGCGAGGCGCGGGATCGCCTCGCGCTGGACGCCGTAGGCGGAGAGTCCCTTGCCGATGCCGATCTCGGCCTTCAGCCGCGCCAACCACGGAACGAACGCCTCGGCCGAACCGGCGCCGACCACGCGCGCCAGTTCGGCGAACTTCGCTGGGGCGGCTTCGAGGTTGAACCGCATCACCGGCTCGATCATCAGCGCGTTGGCGAGCCCGTGGTGCAGGTCGCAGACGGCGCCGAGCGCGTGCGCGCACGAGTGCACGGCGCCGAGGTCTTTCTGGAAGGCGATCGCGCCCATCATCGACGCCATCATCATGTCGCTTCTGGCCTGCAGATTGTTCGGCTCGCGCACCGCCCGCGCCAGCGCACGCGCGGCGATGCGCGCGCCTTCGAGCGCGATGCCGTCGCACAGCGGGTGATACGCGGGCGAAAGATACGATTCGACGTTGTGCGTCAGCGCGTCCATGCCGGTGGCGGCCGTCACGTTCGGCGGCAGCGTCAGCGTCAGCTCCGGATCGGCGCAGACGACCTTGGCCAGCAGCTTCGGCGAGAAAATCACCCGCTTGACGTGCGTGTCGTCCTCGCTGACCACGCTCGAACGGCCGACCTCCGAGCCGGTGCCGCTCGTCGTCGGCACCGCGACGAAATAGGGCAGCTCGCCTGCGATCGGCCGCGCCTGCGGGTGATCCCACGCGTACTCCAGCACGTGGCCTTCGCGGGTCGCCAGCAGACCGACGATCTTGGCGACGTCGAGCGCGGCCCCGCCGCCGAAGCCGATCACGCAGTCGGCGCGGTGCAGGCGGAATGCGTCCGCGCCGGCCATCGCCTGCGCGGCGGTCGGGTTGCCGGCCACCCCCGAATACACGCCGGCGTCCAATCCCGTGTCCAGGTGCGACATGAACTCCTTGAGCAGCGGCAGCTCGGCGAGCGACCGGTCGGTGACGATCAGCGGCCGCCGCAGGCCCTTGTCGCGAAGGTGAACGCCGACCAGCTTGCGCGCGCCGGGGCCGAAGTGGATCGTCGTTGGAAAAGAAAAGTGAGCGATGGTCATGGGTTCCCGTCGGCGACGCGCGGCCGCAATCAGTCGATGCGCACCCAGCGCAGTTCGAGCACGTCGTTCGGCCACTGCACGACATGCACGTTGGGCCGCATCACCCAGGTCAGCGTGCGGCGGTAAAGGGGAATCAGCGGCAGATCTTCGTGCATCAGCCGCAGCGCGTCGCCGACGAGCGCGCGGCGGCGCGCCAGATCGGGTTCGATGCGGATCGCATCGATCAGCGCGTCGAGCTTCGGGTTCGAGTAGCGCCCGCCGTTGAACGCGCCGCTGCCCGCGCCGTCGTAGGTGCGCACGGTGTTCTGCAGCATCGCCCACGCGTCGGTGCCGGGCGACCAGCCGAACTCGAAGAAACTCGACGTCGCCTGCGTGAGCTTCGGAAAGAAGATCGCGCTGGGCGACGGCTGGAAGCTCACGCGGATGCCGACTTGCGCGAGCATCGCGGCGATCGCCTGGCACACCGCCGCGCGGTACGTGACGTTGACGCAGTCGAGCGTGACGCCGAAGCCCTCGCCGTAACCGGCCTCCTTCAGCAGCGCGCGCGCCCGCGCCGGGTCGTACGGCAGGCGCGCTTCGACGTCCGGCGTGTACCCGTCGACGAGCTTCGACAGGTGCGAGCCGGTCGGCGTGCCCTGTCCGCGCAGCACCTTGCCAATGATCAGGTCGATGTCGATCGCGTGGTAGATCGCGCGCCGCACGCGCAGATCCTTGAACGGGTTGGTGCCGCGTTGACCCGGCGGCAGCTCGACGAACTGCGGCTCGGCGCGGTGCTGGTCGAAGCCGAGGTACTGCGTTCCGATGTCGGCGATCTCTGCGAACTTGAGTTGGCGGTCGCGCGAGGCCTTCAGCCGCGCGATGTCCTGGAACGGCGGGTCGATGACGAAATCGACCTGCCCGGAAGCGAGCGCGGCGAGCCGGGTCGCGTCGGACTGGATCACCGAATAGACCGCCTCGGTCACGTTGCCGATGTCTTTCGCGCCGCGGCCCCACCAGCCCGGATTGGCCACCAGCACGAGCTGCTGGTCGGGCTCGTAGCGCTTCAGCATGAACGGCCCCGTGCCGTTGGCGTTGCGCACGGCGTACGTTTCCTGCTTGGCGTTGTAGTCCTGTGGAACGAGCACACCGTGCTTTTCGGCCCACGGCCGGCTCATCATCGCCACCAGCCACATCTTCTCCGGCAGCACGGCGTCGGGCGCGGCGAGCAGCACGTCGATCGTCAGCGCATCCACTTTGCGCACGGCCGTGACACCGCGCAACTGGTTGGCGCGCTGGGAGGTTTTCGCCAGTGCGCGCTCGATCGAAAACACCGCATCGTCCGCGGTGAACGGCGCGCCGTCGTGGAACTTCACGTTCGGCCGCAGCCTGAAGCGCCAGCGCCGCGCGCCGTCGAGCGGCTCCCACGCGAGCGCGAGCGAAGGCTCGAGCCTGAACTCCCGGTCGCGGTTGACCAGTCCTTCGTAGATCTGCGTGACGACGCGCGACTGATACAGCAGCGCGAGCGAATGCGGATCGAGCGAATTCGGATCGAACGCGCTGGCGAAGCGCAGCGTCTTCGCCTGGGCCGCGCCGGCGCAGACGAGCAGCGCGGTCGAGACGAAGATCAGGAAGCGCTTCATCGGCGGAATTCTCGCGTGCCAGCGGCAAAGCATAAAGGCCCACCGGCTGCCGGCCGGCGGTTGCGGACCGCGCGAACGATCGGCCCTTTCGGCCAACCGCGACCCGGGGCGCTGCGGCGGCGCGCGGCGGGCCGGCACGGCCAAGGCGATCGCCTCCGCGATCGGGCGGTGCCCGATGCGCGATGCGCCGCCCGCAAGCGGCGGGTCAGGCCGCCTGCAGTGGTCCTGGCCACGATCGCCGGCCGCGCCGCGGACACGCACCGTCCGATCGACGCGACGCCGCCGCCATCGCGGGCGCCGGCTGCGGTGCGGCCTCGCGCCGGGTAGCGTTCATCGCTTCGACTCGTCGGCGGGCGCGTCGTCGCGTTCCGAGTTCAGCACGCCGAAGCGCGCCGGGATGTCGGCGTAGAAGAGCTGAATCTTTTCGGCGGCGACCAGGTCGAGCAGTTTGCGCCGCTCTTCGGGCGTGACGATGAACTCGACCTCGACGATGCGGCTTCCGCCCAGCTCGAAGAAGCGGTCCTCGTGCAGCACGTGGTGCCGCCCGAATCCGGCCATCGCGTGAAACGCGCTGCCGCCGCGGATTCCGATCGCGTTCGCGGTGCGCAGCAGCCATTCCCACAGCAGCACCCCGTGCAGGCGCTGCGTCTCGGACACGTACAGGCGCAGATACGAACCTTCCATTGCAACCTCCTCATTCGCGCCGCCGCGATACGGCTTCGCGGCAAGGCCCGCGCGCGCCAACCGCGGCGCCGAGCGCGACGGCTCGCTTCACTTCAGCGCGAGCACGACGACGCCGATGCCGACTGCCGCGATGCCGAGCCACTCGCGCGGCGTGGGTCGCTCGCCGAGCAGCGCGAAGGCAAGGAGGGCGACCAGCACGACGCTGAGCTTGTCGACGGGCGCGACCTTGGACGCGTCGCCGACCTTCAGCGCGCGGAAATAGCAAACCCAGGAGGCGCCGGTGGCAAGCCCCGACAGCACGAGAAAAAGCCAGCTCTTCGACGGCAGCGCCAACGGATTGTCCCACTTGCCGGTGGCCACGACGAAAGCCGCCAGCACCACCAGGATCACCGCCGTGCGCACCAGCGTGGCGAGATCGGAGTCGATGCCTTCCAGGCCGATCTTGGCGAAGATCGCCGTGAGCGCAGCGAAGGCGGCCGACAGCGCGGCCCAGACAAACCAGTTCGTCGCGGTGTTCGTCATCGCGTTTCCTCGGCGGCGGCGACGCAAGCCGCGGCCATGCGGCCGCAAGGGGCCGGGCCGCGAGGCGTCAGATGATCTCGAAGTATCGCTTCAACTCCCAGTCGGTCACCGCGTCCTGCCACTGCCGCCACTCCCATTCGCGCGTGGCCGCGAAGTGATCGACGAAATCGTCGCCGAGCCAGTCGCGCGCGACTTCCGAACGCCTGAAGATTTCCGTCGTCGCGGCAAGCGAACGCGGCGCGCGCGGGATGTTCTCGGCGCCGACGTTGGTGCCGGTGATCGGCGGGGCGGTGAGCTTCAGCCCCCGCTCCACGCCGTGCATCCCAGCCGCCACCAGCGCGGCCACCGCCAGATACGAATTGATGTCCGCACCGGGGCAGCGCGTCTCCAGCCGCGTGCTCTTGGGTGAGCCGGAGATCACGCGGAAGCTCGCGGTTCGGTTGTCGATGCCCCAGGTGGGCTTCACCGGCGCCCAAAAGCCGTCGACCAGCCGCTTGTAGCTGTTGATCGTCGGCCAGAACATCGGCGCGAATTCCAGCGCGACGGCGAGCTGCCCGGCGAGATAGCTTTCGAAGAGCTTGCTCATGCCGTGCCGGCCCTTCGGGTCGTGGAACAGATTCTTCTTGCCGTCCGATAGCGACTGGTGCAGGTGCCCGCTGCAGCCGGGGTAGTGCTGGCTCCACTTGGCCATGAAGCTGGGCATGATGCCGAAGCGCGCGCCGATCTCCTTCGCGCCGGCCTTGAACAGCGCGCCGCGGTCGGCGGCTTCGAGCGCCTCCGAAAACTGGATCGCCGCTTCGTACACGCCGGGGCCGGTCTCGGTGTGCAGCCCCTCGATCGGCACGCGGAAGGCGAGCAGCTCGTCGAGCAGCGCGTTGAAGTACTCGCGGTTTTCGTTGGCGCGCAGCAGCGAGTAACCGAACATGCCCGGCGTCAGCGGTGTCGGGTCCACGCCCTTCTTCGCCGCCCAGCTGTGCGGCGTCTCGCGGAAGTTGAACCATTCGAACTCCAGCCCGCACATCGGCGCGAAGCCGAGCTTTTCGGCGCGCTTGAGCACCCGCTTCAGGGTCTGACGCGGGCACAGCGGATGCGGACTGCCGTCGGCCTTGACGAACTCGCCGAGAAAGAAAGGCACGTTGGCGTCCCACGGGACCTGGCGAAACGTGGCGAGATCCAGTCGAACCTGCGCATCGGGAAAGCCGTGGTGCCAGCCGGTGAGCTTGGTGTTGTCGTAGCACGCGTCCATCATGTCCCAGCCGAACACGACGTCGCAGAATCCGAAGCCGCCTTCGACGGCGGACTCGAATTTGTCCTTGTGCAGGTACTTGCCGCGCAGTACGCCGTCGATGTCGCTGACCGCCACCTTGACCTTGGCCAGCGGCGAGCGCGCGACCGCTTCCAGCGCACGCCGATCGGCCGAGGTTGCGGCTTTTCTCGTGGCCATGCCTGTGTCTCCTCTGTCGTTTTTCATGTGTCGTCCGGGGCGGGCCGCCGGGTCGCCGGACGGCATCCCGCCGATGGCGGCTGCGCCGCCGCTCGGCCCGGCGCGGACCCGCCGGCGAGTCTGCAACAGGTCGCTTCCGATGTCCAAGCGACGGGCGCGGAGGCGACGGACGGCTTGAATCTTCCGCCGATCTCCCCCATTTCCGCGTTCGGATCCGACGGGGACGGCCCATATAATTCAACCAATGACACATCGGAGTAGGAGCCATGCCGATCTACGCCTACAAGTGTTCGTCCTGCGGGCACTCGCAGGACGTGCTGCAGAAGATCTCCGACGCGCCGCTGACGGTGTGCACCGCCTGCGGCGCCGCGACTTTCGTCAAGCAGTTGACCGCCGCCGGCTTCCAGCTCAAGGGCAACGGCTGGTACGTCACGGACTTCAAGAATGGCCCGTCCGGCAAGAAGGACTCCGCCAACGGCGAAAAGAAGCCGGATGCCGCGACGACCGACAGCGGGCAGGCTGCGCAGCCGGCGTGCGGTAGCGGTGCCTGTCCAGCCTGCTCGTAGGCCGCGCCGCGACCCGCAAAGCGAAAAGCCGCGGTGAGCGCCGCGGCTTTTTTGTTCCGATGCTCAAACGCTACTTCATTACCGGACTGCTGATCTGGCTGCCGCTCGCGGTCACGCTGTGGATCCTGGACATCATCCTGACCACGCTCGACCGGACGCTGCTGCTGCTGCCGGAGGCGTGGCGTCCGGAGCAGCTGCTCGGCGTGCACGTGCCGGGCTTCGGGCTGATCCTGTCGGTGCTCGTGATCTTCGTCACGGGCGTGCTGGCCGCGAACATCATCGGCGAGCGGCTGCTGCGCTGGTGGGAAGGGCTGCTCGCGCGCATCCCGATCGTGCGTTCGATCTACTCGAGCGTCAAGCAGGTCTCGGACACGATGCTCGCCTCGCAGGGCAATGCCTTCCGCAAGGCGGTACTGGTCGAGTTTCCGCAGCGAAACCAGTGGGCGATCGGACTCGTGGTCGGCGCGCCCGGTGCGGCGATCGACCGCCATCTGCAAGGCGAGGTGCTGACCGTGTTCGTTCCGACCGCGCCGAACCCGACCTCCGGTTACACGATCGTCGTGCCGCAGTCCGAGGTCAAGGAGCTCGACATCAGCGTCGACGAAGCGCTGAAGTTCATCATCTCGCTGGGGGTGGTGACGCCAGGCGGCGCGCGGCCGCATCGACCGGCGGCGCTGACCAGCGAGGATCGGCGCGTGCTGCCCGAACGATGAGCGCGCGCGATGATCGATCTCGGCGCGCTCCACCCGGACGAACTCGTGATGCTGCTCGCGGCCTTGGCCTGGCTGCTCGCCGTCGGCGGCGCGTTCGCGTTCTTCGTCACGCACGACGACGCGGCGCTGAAGCGCCGCGTGTGGCCGTGGGCCAATCTGCTGGCGGCCGCGACGTTCGTCGCGCTTGCGCTGTGGGTGAGCGGACCGTCGCTCGAACTCGCGCCGCTGCTGCTCCTCGGTGTGGCGGGACTCGCCGCCTACGGCTACCGCACCGCGCAGTTCTGCGGCCGCTGCGGGGCGACCGTGCTCAACGCCAATCCGATCGCGCGCGAGCGCTTCTGCACGCGGTGCGCGGCGCGACTGCCTTCGGACGCGGGTTGAGACGGTCGGTGAACCCCTTCAACCCAGATTTGTCGTTCGGGCGCGCGATGATGGCGAGCCGGATTTCGAGCAGATTTGCGCACGGGCGACGAGCCCATCGCCGGGCCTATGGGCGAGACCAGCCCGCAGGGCGCAGGACGCCACGCAGTGGCGGTCCCGAGCGCAGCGAGGGATGGGCCTCGGGCCCACAAGCACGGGCGCGAAGATGCCGAAAACGGAGCGAAGCGGAGTTTCGAGGAACGGCCAAGGCGGCTGCCAGGGCGCGCGCAGGCCGGGATGACGCTGCGACGGGATGCTGTCTGTACACCGAGACACCCGCCGAAGGCACTGGCCGGCCGAATGGCAAATCTGGGTTTAAGCTCCACCCCGTGACGACGCAGCCGAATCCCGCTTCGACCCGCGCGCCGC
>Ga0272446_1007080_pt1 | contig 11348 bp, 7 predicted proteins | sample YNPCB0061_FD_194587 | JGI IMG/M metagenome (GOLD analysis project Ga0272446, IMG submission 194587) | Hot spring microbial mat communities from Yellowstone National Park, WY, United States - YNP-CB-006-1 | ecosystem: Environmental > Aquatic > Thermal springs > Hot (42-90C) > Sediment | place...
GTTCGGACCGCAGGACTCCGGCCGGGAGGGAGCGCCGGTCGTCTACGCCGCCTATCCGGGAGAGCGGCCGGTCCTCAGTGGCGGCCGGCGCATCAGCGGCTGGCGCCGGGACGCTAAAGGCGCGTGGCGCACGCATCTTCCGGAGGTTCAGCGCGGTGAGTGGTCGTTCACGCAGCTCTGGGCGAACGGCGAGCGCCGGTACCGGCCGAGAGTTCCCAAGGATGGCTACCTAAGAACCGATGACGAGGTCCCGCCGTCCGACCCGAACAAGGGCTACGATCGCCTTCAGTACGCCGAAGGCGACATGAACCCGGACTGGTCGAACCTATCCGACATCGACCTGCTGGTCTTCCAGTCATGGACGATGGCCCGGCTGAAGATCGCGGGCTTCGACCGAGAGCGCCGCCAGGTTCGCTTCGTGGAGCCCACGCTCTCCAGCATCTGGTTCTTTGCCATCAGGCAAGGGCAGCGCTACATCGTCGAGAACGTCCGGGAAGCGCTCTCTTCGCCTGGCGAGTGGTACCTCGACCGCAGGAGCGGTGAGCTGATCTACCTGCCGCGCCCTGGCGAGACGCCATCGCGGACCGAGATCGTCGCCCCGGCCCTCGACGAGATCCTCGTGGTGGAAGGCGATGTCGAAGGACGACGCTGGGTCAGCGACATCGTCTTTCGGGGCATCGCGTTCGAGCACCAGAACTGGAGCACGCCGCCTGGCGGCAACCAGCACGGCCAGGCGGAGGTTGGCATCCGCGGCGCCGTCCGCGCTATCGGCGCGCGGCGCCTCACCTTCGATCGGTGCGCCGTGCGAAGGGTCGGCGGCTACGGGATCGACCTGGGTGCGGCCTGCCAGCGATGCGTCATTGACGATTGCGAGATCACGGACCTCGGCGCAGGAGGGGTGCGTCTGGGAGAGCAGAGCGGCGCGGACGACCCGGAAGCGCTAGCAAGCCACAACACGGTGACGCGCTGCCTCATCGCCCACGGAGGGCGGATGCACCCGGCGGGCATTGGCGTCTGGATCGGCGCGTCGCCCCACAACACCGTCAGCCAGTGCGACATTCACGACTTCTACTACACCGGCATCTCGGTCGGATGGACATGGGGGTATGGCCCGAGCGCAGCGCACCACAACACGCTGGAGCGCAACCACATTTGGAAGATCGGTCAGGGGGTCCTGAGCGACATGGGCGGCACCTATACGCTCGGGATCTCGCCAGGATCGGTGCAGCGCTACCTGCACATTCACGACGTCGAGTCCTTCGCGTACGGCGGGTGGGGAATCTACTTCGACGAGGGCACGACCGGCATGCTGGCGGAGAACAACGTCGTGTACCGCACGAAGAGCGCGGGGTTCCACCAGCACTACGGCCGCGACAACGTGGTGCGCAACAACGTGTTCGCGTTTGGCCGCGAGGCCCAGCTGATGCGAACGCGCGCCGAGGACCACAACTCTTTCACCTTCGAGGGCAACATCGTCTACTGGAACGAAGGACCGCTCCTCGGCAGCAACTGGAGCGGCGACCGGTTCCGCATGGACCGCAACCTCTATTGGGACACGCGCCAGGAACCCATCACCTTCGCCGGCGCGTCCTGGGAGGAGTGGAAAGCGCGCGGCCACGACGTGAACTCCATCGTTGCGGATCCATCGTTCGTCGCGCCGGAGAAGGGCGACTTCCGGCTGAAGCCGGGCTCGCCGGCAGAACGGATCGGCTTCACTCCCATCGACATCACGATTAGCGGTCGCCCGAAGGGACCAGGCCGCAGCGCCGTGCGGGACGTCCCCCGGGCTTTCCCACCCCCACCTCCCCCGCTGCCCCCCAGACCCATCTCCGAGGGTTTCGAGACGCACGCGCCGGGCGACAAGCCTCGCAACGTCACGCTCTCGGAAGAGGGCGGCGAAGCGGTGATCCGCGTGACCGACGAGCAGGCAGCGACCGGCCGACACAGCCTGAAGTTCGTCGACACCCCGGGCCAGAAGGCGAACTACAACCCGCACCTCTGGTACACGCCGTCCTTCCGGCAGGTCGCGCTGGAGGCCGGCTTCTCGCTCAGGATGGGCGCTGGCGCTCGCTTCTACCACGAGTGGCGCGACACCGGCATTCCGTACCGCGTAGGGCCGTCCATCAGCGTCGAGCCGGACGGGACGATGAAGGCCTCCGGGCGCGAGCTGACGCGCATCCCGCTGGACACCTGGGTGCGCGTCGAGATCGCGTGCTCGCTGAAGGGCACGGGGCGCGGGAGGTACACGGTGCGGCTCCTCCTCCCCGGGCGCACCGCGGCGCTCACGTTCGCCGACATACCGTGCGACCGCAACCTTACGGAGCTGCAGTGGTTCGGTTTTGTGGCGGACGGGAACGGTCCCGGCGTCTTCTACCTGGACGATATCGTGCTGAAGCCGGTCGGCAAGTAGCCTGTCTGCGTCGGTCCTGCGCGCCGAGTCGCGGGGTATGATGGAGCCGCGATGGAAGTCCTCGTTCTCGGCTCCGGCACCTCGCACGGCGTGCCCATGATCGGCTGCCAGTGCGCGGTCTGCACCTCCAGCGACCCGCGCAACCGCCGCTTCCGCCCCTCCATCGCGGTGCGGGCGAGCGAGCGAACCATCCTGGTCGACGCGACACCGGAGCTCCGCCTGCAGGCGCTCACGTTCGGCCTGGACCGCGTCGACGCCGTCCTCGTCACGCACACGCACGCCGACCACATCATGGGCCTGGACGACATCCGCCGGTTCAACGACCTGCGCGATGCCGAGGTACCCGTCTACGGCGACCCCTCCTCGCTCGACGACATCCGGAGGATCTTCCGCTACGTGTTCGTCTCGACCCAGGTGGGCGGCGGCAAACCGCGCATCACGCTGCACGACGCCCCCGATCGCTTCGAGCTCTGCGGCATCCCCGTCCGCAGTCTGCGTGTGTACCATGGGCGCCTGCCGATCCTGGCCTACCGGTTCGGGCCGTTTGCCTACGTGACGGACGTGAACCGCATTCCCCCGGAGACGATGGACGCCCTGCGCGGCCTCGACACCCTCATGCTCGACACCGTGCGTCCCACACCGCACGAGACGCACTTCGGCCTGCAGGAGGCGCTCGATGTCATCGCGGAGCTGAGCCCGCGCAGCGCCTACCTCACTCACCTGTCGCACCACTACGACCATGCGGCGACGAACGCCACGCTGCCCCCCGGCGTGGAGCTCGCCTACGATGGTCTGACGCTGCGCTTCGACGAGAGCGAGTGACGCCCGAGCCCGTAGGAGTGCGGGCCTGTCGGCCTTGACTCCCCGCGTCTGACCCTCGTATACTGTCGGCGCAATCGAATATGCCGCCGCAGGGGCCGCGCCGTCGTGGCGCGGCGCCTCCGGGGGAAGCCGGTGAGACTCCGGCGCAGTCCCGCTACGGTATGGCGGGCGTCCCGCGCGCAGAGCGAGAGACGCACCGCACGAGCCCGAATGCCCGCCTGCGGCGCATCACGCGTGCCCTTCGCGAGAAAGGGTGTGATGGTGGCGCTTGCGTCCCCGCACAATGGCCCTCCGGCCGCGCTCGTTCGGCACACGGAACCGCGGAACCGACCGGCCTCCCTCCTCGTGAAGCAACTTCCCGCCGTCTGGCCAAGGAGATGCTTCATGCACCCGTCGCACCGCCGCAAGGCGTTCACGCTCATCGAGCTGCTTGTCGTCATCGCGATCATCGCCATTCTGGCGGCGATCCTCTTCCCTGTCTTCGCGCAAGCCCGCGAGAAGGCGCGGCAGACGTCCTGCCTGAGCAACCTCAAACAGACCGGTACCGCCTGGCAGATGTACGCTCAGGACTATGACGAGATGGTCTGCCCGTCCTACTACTACTCCGCGGACTGGCGGTGGGAGTATGCCTGGGACTTCACCCTGGATTGGGGCGCGGGCGCGACGCCCGTCGCCACGCTCGGGTTCATCGGGCCGTACACAAAGAACGGCCAGCTGAACAAGTGCCCTTCCTTCACCGGCAACTCGTGGGGCCGGCCATACAGCGGCTACGGCTACAACGCCACGTACGTGGGTGGCGACGTGTTCGCAGGCGTTCCCGCGTGCAGCCTCGCACAGATCGCCGACCCCGTGGGCACCGTCGTCTTCGCCGATGCGGGCTTCGGTAACCCCGTGAACGCGGCGAACTACCTGCGCGCCCCGAGCGATTTCCTGTTCAACTGGGGCAAGGCGCACTTCCGCCACTCCGGCGGGGCGAATGTCGCCTATGCGGACGGCCACGCCAAGGCTTCCACCCGCAAGTACCGCGCGACGGCCGCCGAGCCGGACACCGGCGCCTTCTCCGAAGACGATACCGCGTATGACCTTCGTTAGCCGTCGCTCGGGGGAGCGCAGGGCGGGCGCTCCCCCGCTCCGCTCGGTCGCCGCGCTTGCCGGGCTGGCCCTCCTGATGGCGAGCAGCGCACACGCCGGGCCTGTGGAGGCCGTCGACGCGCGAGGCCGCACGGTTCGCCTGCCGTCAGCGCCCAGGAGGATTGTCTCCCTCGCGCCAGCCACCACCGAGATGCTGTTCGCCATCGGCGCCGGCCCGCGCGTCGTTGGCGTATCGCGCTACTGCGACTACCCCCCCGAGGCGCGCTCGCGACCCAAGATCGGGGACCTCAATACCTCCGTCGAGCGCGTCATCGCCCTGCGACCCGACCTGGTCGTCGCCAGCGCGTCCGCGAACCGCCGCGCGGTCGAGCAGATCGAGCGGCTCCGGGGCGAGCGAACGCCGGTCTTCTGCGTGGACCCGAACACATTCGAGGAGCTCTACGCCGCGCTTCGCGCTCTCGGGTCGGTCACCGGCTCGGCTGAGGGCGCCGCCAGGGTCGAGCGAACGATGCGCCAGAAGGTCCGCCGCATCGAGTGCGCAGTAGCGCGCGTTCGCCGGCGCCCTCGCGTGGCGTTCCTCCTGCAGACCCGACCGGTGTGGGTTGCAGGAACCGGTACCTTCATTGACGACCTGATCCGCATGGCAGGTGGGGTGAACGTGGCCACCGATGCCGGCCCCGGCTACCATCCCTACGCGCTGGAGAAGCTCGTGGCCCACCGTCCCGAGGCTCTCCTCATGCGTGCCCCCGACGACGAGCAGCTGGCATCCCGCTCGGGGTGGTCGAGCATGCCCGCCGTCCGATCGGGAGCCCTCTACTCCGTGGGCGACGAGGCCGTGCGCCCTGGCCCGCGCCTCACGCTGGCGCTGGCCCGGCTGGCTCGCCTTCTCCACCCCGAGGCCTTTCCTCGGCAGGAGCCCGCGGCCCGCTCACCGAAGAGGCAGGACACGCGGCGTCGCTGATCCACCGGGCGGCGTCGCGCCTCACGGGAGGTGGGTCGTGCGCAAGGTGGGTCTTGCGGTGGTGGGATGCGGGTGGGGGTCGAGCGACCTCTACGGCCCCTTCTTCCGCTACCTGGAGAACGGCGCGGTGGTCGCGGCGATGGACATCGACCGCGAGCGCGCCGAGCGATGGGCGGAGCGCGCGGGCGCGCCGAAGGTGTGCACCGAGCTCGACGCCGTGATCTCGGACCCTGCTGTCGAGGGCGTCCTCATCCTCACACCCCCTCACCTGCACGCCGAGCAGGCAGAACGCATCGCACGGTCCGGCAAGCACGTCTACTGCGAGAAGCCGATGGCGCGCACCATCGGCGAAGCGGCCCGGATCGTGAACGCCTGCCGCGACCACGCCGTGCTCCTGCAGGTGGCTTTCATGAAGCGGTTCAACCGCTCCTTCCAGCGGGCCAAGCAGCTCATCGAGGACGGCGCGATCGGCGAGCCGTTCGAGATGCGCGCCACCTAGGACAACGCGCGCCCCGGAGCGTCCAGGACCAACTACCGCCACGCTGCGCGGAGCGGCGGCGGGTTCCTGCAGGAGGACGGCTCCCACCCCCTCGACGTGATCCGCTGGTGGATGGGCGATGTCCGCGAGGTGCATGCCTACGTGCTCGTCGTCGATGCCGCGCGCATCGACAACGATGACGTGGCGGTCGTCACGATGCGCCACACGAGTGGCGCGCTGAGCACGCTCCACATCACGATGCGAACTCACACCACAGGCGAGGAGCGCTACGAGGTCCACGGAACCCGGGGCACGCTTGTCATGCGCTGGCCCTACCACAGCACGCACACGCTGGAGCCGGCCATCATCGAGGTCCACGAGCGGTCGCGTCGCGTCACCGACCACACGCTCTCCACCTCCTGGTGCCCGGAAAGGGAGATCGGGACGCACTGGCAGTACCTCAACGAGCTGCGCCATTTCTGCGCATGCATCGCGGAGCAGCGAGAACCCGCGGTTGGCGGCCGGGAAGGGTACGCGGTCGTCGAAATACTCAACGCCGCCTATCTTTCTGCGCAGACAGGCGAGACCGTCCGCCTGCCGCTGGACCGGGTCCCGGACTTCGATGCGCTGTTCGCCCGGCTGCGCGCCGACTCGCGATGGACCATCGAGGACGCGGACATCACCGGCTGGGACTGGAGATACTGATGCACCCGGTGAAGCGCACTCGACGGTGCCACGGGGTCCTCTGCGCTGGCGCGCTGGCCCTGACCTCCCTGATGTGCGCTGCGGCGGTCCAGGCGCCCGGCGCGCGATTGGTCGCCTCCCCCGTCGCAGGGTGGCCCCAGTGGCGAGGGCCGCGGCGCGACGGCGTGTCCACCGAGAAGGGGCTGCTCCCCTCCTGGCCGCCAGAGGGACCTATACGCCTGTGGACGGCCGGCGGGCTAGGACGCGGTTACAGCTCGCCGATCGTGGCCTATGGCCGGATCGTCGTGACAGGCGACGATGGCGACATCTGCCAGATCATCGCCTTGAGCATGGACGGCAAGGAGGTCTGGCGCGCCTCGAACGGGCGGGCGTGGACCGGCTCTTATCCAGGGGCGCGAGCGTGCCTGGCCGCTGCCGGCGGACGCTCCTTCCACATGAACGCGCACGGGCGCGTGGCCTGCCTCGAGCCGGCAACGGGCCGCGAGGTCTGGTCAGTCAACACCCACGAGCGCTTCGGCGCCCGCAACATTGAGTGGGGCCGGAGCGAGTGCCTGCTGGTGGACAGCGATCGGGTCCTTGTGACCGTGGGCGGCGATCGAGCGTTGATGGCCGCTCTCGATGCGCACACCGGCGCGACCGTGTGGACTACGCCGCCGCTGCGCCTCGGCACGTCGGAGCCGCCGCGCTACCTCCGGGTGGCGCAACCCGCCGGAGAAGCGGACGGGCCCTCGTACGCCTCGCCTCTTCTGGTCGACTTTTCGGGCCGGCGCTTGGCGATCGGCTGCTCCCTGAGGCACGTCTTCTGCGTGGACGCGAAGAACGGAACCCTGCTCTGGACCCGCCCGCTGCCGACACGCTATGGCGTCATCGGTGTCACGCCGGTCCTGGTGGACGGCGCCATCTTCGTGACGGCTCCGGACTCGCCCGGCGGGAAACTCCACCGCCTGGAGGCTTCCGGAAACGGCATCGACGCCAGGGAGGTCTGGACCACTGCCGTACTGAATACCTGTCATGGCGGGGTCGTCGCCGTCGGCGGATCGCTCTATGGCTCGCTCTACCGGCGGCGCGGCTGGGCGAGCCTCGACGCTCGCACGGGCGCCGTGCGGTACCAGTTCGACGCGCTGGCGTCGGGCTCGGTGGTCTGGGCCGACGGCCGCCTCTACTGCCTGGCGCAGGACGGCGAGATGGCGCTGCTCAAACCTGGAAATGCCGCTTTCGAGGTGGTGGGCCGGTTCCGAGCCACTCCCAGCCGCCGCGGCGACGCTTGGGCGCACCCGGTCATCGTCGGCGGGCGGCTGTACCTGCGCACGGACGACACGCTGGCCTGCTACGACGTCCGGAGTCAACGATAGCGCGCGCTGGCGCGCGCGCAAGCGACGGGGGACGAACGCGAAATGCGCATCACGCGGAGGCAAATGGTGCAGGGGTCGATGGGCAGCGCTCTGCTTCCCAGGGCGACGTCGCGGGAGCCGGTAAACATCCTCTGGATCGTGGGCGACGACCTCGGAGCGGAGTTGGCCTGCTATGGCGCCCCGTCGGTGCGGACACCGAACTGCGACCGCCTCGCCCGCGAGGGTGTCCGGTTCACCGCCGCTTTCACGACGGCGCCCGTCTGTTCCGCCAGCCGATCGGCGCTGATGACAGGCTGCTACCAGACGTCGATCGGAGCGCACCACCACCGGAGCTCTCGCCGACGGGAGTTGCCGCCCGGAGTGCGCTTCCTGCCTCACCTCTTTCGGGAGGCCGGATGGTACGCGAGCAACTGCTCCGGCCGCTCCTGGGATGAGCCCGGCAAGCTCGACGTGAACTTCCGCGCCGACGAGCCGTACGACGGGCCGGACTGGCGTGGCCGGCGTCCCGGGCAGCCGTTCTTCGCGCAGGTGAACATATTCGAGCCGCACCGGCCGTTCGTGCCAGCGCCCGACGCTCCGCCCGACGCGCGAACGCTGGGCCTGCCGCCCGTCTACCCGGACCATCCGGTCGCACGGGCGGACTGGGCCGCCTATCTGGCGAGCGTGGAGGAGTTCGACCGCAAGGTGGGCCGCGTGCTGGCGCGCATCGAGGAGGAGGGGCTCGCGGACCGGACCGTCGTGTTTCTCTTCGGCGACAACGGGCGCTGTCACGTGCGGGACAAGCAGTTCCTCTACGACGGCGGCATCCGTATACCGCTCATCGTTCGCTGGCCAGGCCGGCTGCGCCCCGGGACCGTACGCCAGCATCTGGTCAGCGCCATCGACATCTCCGCGGCGACCATCGCGGCGGCAGGGCTCCCCGCCCCGCGGGTCCTGCACGGGACCGACTTCCTGCGGCCCGGAGCCCGCGGGCGGACGGTGGTCTTCGCGGCTCGTGATCGCTGCGACGAGACGGTAGACCGCATCCGATGCGCTCGCACGCGCGACTGGAAGCTCATTCGCAACTTCTACCCGGAGCGGCCGTGGACACAGCCGAACCACTACAAAGAGACCTCCTATCCGATGCTTCCCCTGATGCGCCGTCTGGAGAAGGAGGGCTCCCTGACACCCGAGCAAGCTGCCTTCCTCGCACCGAGCCGGCCCGCCGAGGAGCTGTATGACCTGCGCCGCGACCCCAACGAGACTCGGAACCTGGCGTCCGAACCGGGGGCAGCGCGACAGCTGGCCCGGATGCGGGCCCTGCTCGATGAATGGATGCGCTCGACCGCCGACCGTGGTGGCGAGCCCGAAGACCCCGCCGATGTCGTGCAGTAGTGGGCCAACGCAACGATGGCATGCTCCGGCATTCCTGCTCCGCGGGAGGACCCCGATGCTCACGCTGACCGTGCTCTGCGCCGCACTGTTGCTGGCCCTCTGCGCTACAGCCTCCGCACAGCCCCCGCCACCCCCGACGACGGTGGACTCCTGGGCGCTCAGGGCGTTCTTCGGCGAGGCCGCTCCGAGAGAGCCTCTCCCGCCCGGCCTCGAAGTCCGCCGCCAGGACCATGGGACGTTTCGTGTGAACCGATCCGTTCTCGACACCCCTCTGCGTGTCGGTTCGCGAAGCTATCGGAGAGGGCTGGGCACGCACTCCGTCAGCGAGATCGTGGTGCGTCTGCCCGGACGCGCGCGCCGGTTTCGCGCGCACGTGGGGATCGACAACAACCACGATACCGCGGGGACGCGCGGTAGCGCGGAGTTCGTCGTGGAGGCGGAAGGGCGCGAGATCTGGCGGTCCGGCGTGTTGCGCGGCGGCATGGAGCCTGTGGAGGTCGATGCGGCTCTCCCTGGCGTCGACTCGCTGATACTTCGGGTCACGGATGGAGGCGACGGCCCCGGCTGGGACCAGAGCGACTGGTGTGACCCCACGGTGGAGTTGGTTGGCGGCAGCCGCGTGCGGCTGGACGCGTTGCCCGTGCGGCTGCCCGCCGCTGCGTATCTCGATGGTCCGCCGATATCGTTCACGCTCGGCGGACGCGCGCTGGACGCCATCCTGCCCGGTTGGCGCCGCGATGTGAGCGACTGGCGGCCCGAGCGCGGCCGCCGCCGGAGGACAGTCACCTGGACCGACCCCTCCACCGGCCTATCCGTCGCGGCCGAGATGACCCTCTTCGACGGGACGACCGCGGCGGAGTGGGTCGTCCGGCTCACAAACACCGGCACCGCCGACACGCCGCTCATCGAGCATCTACGCCCGCTCGACCTGCGACTGGCCCCGCCGACCCAAGGCGAAGTCACGCTCCACCACAGCCACGGGAGCACGTGCGAGCCCACCGACTTCCTGCCGATCGAAACGAAGCTGTCCAGCGGAGCGCGGCTGGCTCTGTCGCCACGCGGCGGGCGCTCCTCGGACGGCGCGCTCCCGTTCTTCAACATCGAATGGCCGGGCGGCGGCCTTGTCGGCGCCATCGGCTGGTCGGGCCAGTGGGAGATGACCGCGGAGCGCGAACGCGATGGCGAGCTGCGCGTTGCCGCTGGACAGCAGACCACGCGGTTCGTTCTGAAGCCCGGCGAGACGGTGCGAACGCCGCGCATCTTGCTCGTCTCGTGGTCGGGCAGCGATCGCTACGCCGGACACGACGCGCTCCGCCGGCTTCTGCTTGCGCACTACGTGCCTCGCGGCCGTGACGGACAGCCCGCCCTGCCGCCCATCTCCTGCAACACGTGGTTCACCTACAACGCGGGCAACGACGTGGACCTCGCGAATCAGATGGCCGCCATCGCCGCCATGGCTCCGCTCGGAGTGGATGATTACTGGCTCGATGCCGGCTGGTTCGTGGGAGGTTGGCCCGCTGGCGCTGGCTCCTGGGACCCGCGCCCCGAGCGTTTCCCGGATGGCCTGAAGCCCCTGGGCGACGCCGCCCGGAAGGCAGGGATGGGCTTCGTGCTCTGGTTCGAGCCGGAGCGCGTCAACCCCGAGAGCCGCATCGGGCGAGAGCACCCCGAGTGGGTCCTGCGCGCCGGACCGGGCGACGGTCTGTTCAACCTGGGCGATCCGGTGGCGCGCCAGTGGCTCACGGACTACCTGGCGGAGCGCATCGCGGCATGGGGCGTCACCATCTACCGCAACGACTTCAACATCGACCCCCTCCGCTTCTGGCAGGCATTCGACACGCCTGACCGACAGGGCATCGCCGAGATGCGCTACGTCGAGGGCCTGTATGCCCTCTGGGACGACCTGCGCGCGCGCACACCAGGACTGCTGATCGACAACTGCGCGAGCGGTGGACGCCGCATCGACCTCGAGACGATCTCCCGCAGCTTCCCCCTCTGGCGCAGCGACACCCAGTGCTGCGGGCGCGCCGTGCCGGTCCAGGACCAGGTGCAAACCGCCGGTCTGAGCCTCTACGTGCCGCTCCATGCCGCGGGTGTCTGGGGCTTCGACCCGTACGTGTGGCGCAGTGTGGTCACGACGGGCGGCTCGCTCTG
>Ga0272446_1007081_pt1 | contig 11344 bp, 9 predicted proteins | sample YNPCB0061_FD_194587 | JGI IMG/M metagenome (GOLD analysis project Ga0272446, IMG submission 194587) | Hot spring microbial mat communities from Yellowstone National Park, WY, United States - YNP-CB-006-1 | ecosystem: Environmental > Aquatic > Thermal springs > Hot (42-90C) > Sediment | place...
TGTTATGGTGACGCACCAGAAAGGCTCAGGAACGACGAAGCGCGATCATCGCAGTCGAGAATACGGATGGAAGCAGGTGCGAGGGTCGGATTTGAGGAATTTTCGGCTCGCTGAAGAGCACTGAAACCGGCGATTGCCGCTGCTGCGCGGAGGGCGTCGGAACCTTTGAGGAATTTTCGGCTCGCTGAAGAGCACTGAAACGCTCCACGAGATGATGTACCGCGCGTTTGCTGAGGGTTTGAGGAATTTTCGGCTCGCTGAAGAGCACTGAAACTACCACAACCCGCGCGCGTTGTCAAGCGGCAAATTCTTTGAGGAATTTTCGGCTCGCTGAAGAGCACTGAAACTCCGGCTTCTGGTGCTTTTCCCAGTCGTACGTCCAGGCTTTGAGGAATTTTCGGCTCGCTGAAGAGCACTGAAACGGGTCTTCGCGTTCCTCGCGTTGTTCGCGGCAACCAATTTGAGGAATTTTCGGCTCGCTGAAGAGCACTGAAACAGCGCCCGACGGATGCGGAGCGGTCGCGGTTCGAACAGTTTGAGGAATTTTCGGCTCGCTGAAGAGCACTGAAACCGTTGAGCGCTGGGTGCGCGGCAAGAGGGGGTGGAATTTGAGGAATTTTCGGCTCGCTGAAGAGCACTGAAACTCTGTGCCGGCGTTGCGCTGGATTGTTGACTGGCTCGGTTTGAGGAATTTTCGGCTCGCTGAAGAGCACTGAAACGCGCGCTGCTGGCGGCGGAGCGCTACCAGACCGCCTTTTGAGGAATTTTCGGCTCGCTGAAGAGCACTGAAACGAACATGAACATTAAAACAGGCGAACAATGCGGCCGATTTGAGGAATTTTCGGCTCGCTGAAGAGCACTGAAACCATCAACGCAGCCGCCGGGTGACTCTCCGCCACCTCGTTTGAGGAATTTTCGGCTCGCTGAAGAGCACTGAAACATTCGACGTAGCGCTTTCTCGCGGTTCCCATTAGTTTTGAGGAATTTTCGGCTCGCTGAAGAGCACTGAAACCGACGCGCCAGCCGCTGCCGCGCTGCTCGATCTCGATTTGAGGAATTTTCGGCTCGCTGAAGAGCACTGAAACAATACCAAAACGAACAGCGGAATGCGCTCAAAGCGCTTTGAGGAATTTTCGGCTCGCTGAAGAGCACTGAAACGAAGAAGGGAACGTAGTATGCGGAAGATAAAAGCGTTTGAGGAATTTTCGGCTCGCTGAAGAGCACTGAAACCGCGCTCGGTCATCGCAGACCGCAGCAGTGCAATATTTTGAGGAATTTTCGGCTCGCTGAAGAGCACTGAAACCATCAAGAGCTGGAGGCTTGGGCGAGCGCGGTCTATTTGAGGAATTTTCGGCTCGCTGAAGAGCACTGAAACCCGTTGCGCGTAACTGTGCAGCTCGCGCGCAAGTGTTTGAGGAATTTTCGGCTCGCTGAAGAGCACTGAAACTTGCTGCATTATCGCCGCCGCCTGCGCCGCGCCCCCGTTTGAGGAATTTTCGGCTCGCTGAAGAGCACTGAAACGCATCAGCATCAGCAGCAGCAGCAGCATCTACTCATTTGAGGAATTTTCGGCTCGCTGAAGAGCACTGAAACTCCCGCAGCCGCTCGTTCCGTACAGCCCGATATGCAGTTTGAGGAATTTTCGGCTCGCTGAAGAGCACTGAAACTCGCGCTGCTCGATTTCGACGCATACGACGCGCGCGTTTGAGGAATTTTCGGCTCGCTGAAGAGCACTGAAACTCGATGCGGCTGCTGCGCCGGCTGTGCGGGGAGATCATTTGAGGAATTTTCGGCTCGCTGAAGAGCACTGAAACTCGACGCTCATCTCCGGTGCGCTGGTGGACGGGATTTGAGGAATTTTCGGCTCGCTGAAGAGCACTGAAACCGTCAGAGCAGTTCGCCGAGTATCTCGGCGTCGAGCCGGTTTGAGGAATTTTCGGCTCGCTGAAGAGCACTGAAACCTACGACATTCTTCCAACCTATCGCTTCATTCTCCCCTTTGAGGAATTTTCGGCTCGCTGAAGAGCACTGAAACACCGACGAGATACGCCCCGTCCGGCGCTTTGTCGCCTTTGAGGAATTTTCGGCTCGCTGAAGAGCACTGAAACTCAGAGCGCCCGCGCGGATGCGGTATTCTGGCGGGAATTTGAGGAATTTTCGGCTCGCTGAAGAGCACTGAAACTTCGGCGTTCCGGCGAGGATCGCGCGCCCGCGCCGGTTTTGAGGAATTTTCGGCTCGCTGAAGAGCACTGAAACCAGAACGGATCGATCCGCACCTGCACATCGCCAAATTTGAGGAATTTTCGGCTCGCTGAAGAGCACTGAAACGGTTTTGGCGGCGCTCTACGGGGTGTCGCTGATGATTTGAGGAATTTTCGGCTCGCTGAAGAGCACTGAAACTTCTGCGATAACGTATTCGCGGTGCTTCCGCAGCGCTTTGAGGAATTTTCGGCTCGCTGAAGAGCACTGAAACGCGCAAGAGTTGGAGGCGTGGGCGAGCGCGGTCTATTTTGAGGAATTTTCGGCTCGCTGAAGAGCACTGAAACGTTTGCGCTGTTCGCGGTCTGGTTCACCGCGCTGCTTTTGAGGAATTTTCGGCTCGCTGAAGAGCACTGAAACGCACGCTCTTGTCGAGCGTCTCGCCAACCCAGCGCTTTGAGGAATTTTCGGCTCGCTGAAGAGCACTGAAACTCGACGAGCGCGACGGCCTCGGCGTGGTCGGTCACTATTTGAGGAATTTTCGGCTCGCTGAAGAGCACTGAAACCCAACGACTGGAGCGCCGAAACCTGCGCCCACGTGATTTGAGGAATTTTCGGCTCGCTGAAGAGCACTGAAACACACCCACTGCGCCGCCGCAACCAGCGCCTCGATTTTGAGGAATTTTCGGCTCGCTGAAGAGCACTGAAACCCACGAGTTCGAGGAGCGTCGGGAGCAGCGTAAGTTTGAGGAATTTTCGGCTCGCTGAAGAGCACTGAAACCCGTCTCGTGCACGTAGCCCCACCGCAGACACACCGTTTGAGGAATTTTCGGCTCGCTGAAGAGCACTGAAACTTTGCCGCACTCTGAAGATCGGCGACGGCGAGAACTTTGAGGAATTTTCGGCTCGCTGAAGAGCACTGAAACCCTCGACTGCCCATGCCGGCGCGCAGGAACCGACATGTTTGAGGAATTTTCGGCTCGCTGAAGAGCACTGAAACGGGACGGTGTGGCCGCGGTCGCGCGCTATCTCACGACGTTTGAGGAATTTTCGGCTCGCTGAAGAGCACTGAAACCGCGCTACGGCTGGACGCTCGACAATACGAGCGACGCTTTGAGGAATTTTCGGCTCGCTGAAGAGCACTGAAACGTCGCCGGACGGGGCTTTCTACACCACACAGGAGGTTTGAGGAATTTTCGGCTCGCTGAAGAGCACTGAAACCGAATGCCACTCCACACTTCGATCTCTTCCATCTGTTTTGAGGAATTTTCGGCTCGCTGAAGAGCACTGAAACGTCCAATATCGCCCAGCGCACTGCCGGTTCGTTGATTTGAGGAATTTTCGGCTCGCTGAAGAGCACTGAAACCTCATCGCCGTAGCCCCCGGCGGGCGGGATCAGCATTTTGAGGAATTTTCGGCTCGCTGAAGAGCACTGAAACGCCTCACTGTCGAAGAGGATGAAGATGGTTACTGGCTTTGAGGAATTTTCGGCTCGCTGAAGAGCACTGAAACTTCGGCGTTCCGGCGAGGATCGCCCGCCCGCGCCGGTTTGAGGAATTTTCGGCTCGCTGAAGAGCACTGAAACCGAGGCAGCGACTGATGCGGTGCAATCGCTGCTTGATTTGAGGAATTTTCGGCTCGCTGAAGAGCACTGAAACTCCCGCAGCACCACAACGCCAAAACCCGCGCCTAGTTTGAGGAATTTTCGGCTCGCTGAAGAGCACTGAAACTCGAACCAACGGATTTCGACTTGCAGCACCGTCCGCTTTGAGGAATTTTCGGCTCGCTGAAGAGCACTGAAACCATAACCGCAGCCGCCGGGTGACTCTCTGTCACCTCGATTTGAGGAATTTTCGGCTCGCTGAAGAGCACTGAAACCGAACGTCGAATCGAGCGCGCTGGTCGGCGGGGTGTTTGAGGAATTTTCGGCTCGCTGAAGAGCACTGAAACCGTGGCAGAAGATGCCCGGCGCTGATCGCGCGGAACTTTTGAGGAATTTTCGGCTCGCTGAAGAGCACTGAAACCCGCAAGTGAGTGCGGAACGTCGAGACCGAGCGTAATTTGAGGAATTTTCGGCTCGCTGAAGAGCACTGAAACGCCGCATTTGCGTGAGGTGTCAGTAATGCTCGTTGTTTGAGGAATTTTCGGCTCGCTGAAGAGCACTGAAACCGCGATGGTCGTCTGAAACCCGAGCCAGCGCGCGCATCATTTGAGGAATTTTCGGCTCGCTGAAGAGCACTGAAACCTTATTGTACTCCAGACCGTCGCCGGGAATGTATTTTTTGAGGAATTTTCGGCTCGCTGAAGAGCACTGAAACAACGGGGTTGTTTACGGCGCGCCGGGCTTTCTTTCTTTGAGGAATTTTCGGCTCGCTGAAGAGCACTGAAACGGTGAACACCGCAATGTAGCGACTCGAAAGAAAGCCTTTGAGGAATTTTCGGCTCGCTGAAGAGCACTGAAACCGCACGTTTTGGGCGACGCGCTCCAGCACGCCGCTGGTTTGAGGAATTTTCGGCTCGCTGAAGAGCACTGAAACCGATACGGAGTGGACACGCGCGGCGCGGTTGACTGATTTGAGGAATTTTCGGCTCGCTGAAGAGCACTGAAACCGTTGGGATTCGTTCGGAACGGTCTCAGAAGGGTATATTTGAGGAATTTTCGGCTCGCTGAAGAGCACTGAAACGCACTCGGCGAACCAGCGGCTCAGCGTCGGGTACGTTTGAGGAATTTTCGGCTCGCTGAAGAGCACTGAAACCTTGCGGCTTCGTTCAGGTCTGCGTATCTGTAGACGTTTGAGGAATTTTCGGCTCGCTGAAGAGCACTGAAACCGTCGCAGATGAAACATCAGCGCCGCAGTGACGCTGTTTTGAGGAATTTTCGGCTCGCTGAAGAGCACTGAAACTTTGCACGCCACCTCGTGCAATCGAATGTCCTCGTGTTTGAGGAATTTTCGGCTCGCTGAAGAGCACTGAAACGGCGTCGCTGCCGTCGAACTGGACGCGCGTGTTGTTTTGAGGAATTTTCGGCTCGCTGAAGAGCACTGAAACGGCGGAACTCGCTGCCGAGATCGCGGCGCGGCTGCTTTGAGGAATTTTCGGCTCGCTGAAGAGCACTGAAACTCGGCGTAGGAGGTTAGGATATGGCGCACTCTGGAATTTGAGGAATTTTCGGCTCGCTGAAGAGCACTGAAACCGGTCTCGACCCGCGCACCTCTCGCATCTTCCTCGTCCATTTGAGGAATTTTCGGCTCGCTGAAGAGCACTGAAACTCGCCAGCAAGCCGCTGCTGATTGACACCCTCGCGCTTTGAGGAATTTTCGGCTCGCTGAAGAGCACTGAAACGCACTGTTTACGTACAACGTGGCGGATTCGTTCACGTTTGAGGAATTTTCGGCTCGCTGAAGAGCACTGAAACTGGGCGTTCCAAATCTGCATCACCAGCGCGGTCGCATTTGAGGAATTTTCGGCTCGCTGAAGAGCACTGAAACCTCGCAGCGCGCCGAGATCGCTGCACACATCCAGATTTGAGGAATTTTCGGCTCGCTGAAGAGCACTGAAACCAACATCGAGACGATTGCGCGGCTGTTCGCAGACGATTTGAGGAATTTTCGGCTCGCTGAAGAGCACTGAAACGGAATTTGTACAGCGCGCTCTCGAAGTTCGCCGCAATTTGAGGAATTTTCGGCTCGCTGAAGAGCACTGAAACCTCTTCCAGTTGATTAGGTGAACGATAATCTCACCTTCATTTGAGGAATTTTCGGCTCGCTGAAGAGCACTGAAACGTTTGTCCTCGCATTCATCCACCCCGACGCGGCGCAAGTTTGAGGAATTTTCGGCTCGCTGAAGAGCACTGAAACCGCCGAGGCGTGCGAGAGCCTCAACGTTCCTCATCTTTGAGGAATTTTCGGCTCGCTGAAGAGCACTGAAACCTGCGAAGCGCAGACGCTCACGCTGGACGAGTGGGTTTGAGGAATTTTCGGCTCGCTGAAGAGCACTGAAACGCGACGCGGTGACCGCACAGCCGGCGGCGTCAAACTTTGAGGAATTTTCGGCTCGCTGAAGAGCACTGAAACAGCGCCCGGCGTGCACGCGCGCCTGCGGCATTCCATTTGAGGAATTTTCGGCTCGCTGAAGAGCACTGAAACCCGCCAGCAGCGCGCGGGCTTGCGTCAGCGCGGTCGTTTGAGGAATTTTCGGCTCGCTGAAGAGCACTGAAACGTCCAGTATCGCCCAGCGCACCCCCGGCTCGTTGATTTGAGGAATTTTCGGCTCGCTGAAGAGCACTGAAACACGTTGCGGCATCGACGGAACTGATCTCCGACGCGCCTTTGAGGAATTTTCGGCTCGCTGAAGAGCACTGAAACGATTGCGTACAGCGAACATCTGCCGGCGGTGACGATTTGAGGAATTTTCGGCTCGCTGAAGAGCACTGAAACTCCGATGACGGCGCGTAGCGCGGAAGTATCTGTCGTTTGAGGAATTTTCGGCTCGCTGAAGAGCACTGAAACCCATTCCCGCACGACGTCTACCGTCTCTTTATCGAGTTTGAGGAATTTTCGGCTCGCTGAAGAGCACTGAAACAAACTGCGCATCGCGGTCTGCGGCTACAGCGACGCCTTTGAGGAATTTTCGGCTCGCTGAAGAGCACTGAAACGCCGCATTCAAGCGATTAAGCCAACGAGCGCGACCAGTTTGAGGAATTTTCGGCTCGCTGAAGAGCACTGAAACTTCTTCAACAAAAGGCGCGGCGTGCGAGGGGTTCGTTTGAGGAATTTTCGGCTCGCTGAAGAGCACTGAAACGGCTATTTCCGCAACGCAAAAATTACGTCACGCACATTTGAGGAATTTTCGGCTCGCTGAAGAGCACTGAAACTCAACACTTGCTCGATCTCGTCAACGATAACGAGATTTGAGGAATTTTCGGCTCGCTGAAGAGCACTGAAACCCGTACCGCAGCGCAGCCGCGTACTGCTGCTGTTTCTTTGAGGAATTTTCGGCTCGCTGAAGAGCACTGAAACTCGAGTTAGGAGGCGGATATGGCGCACTCTGGAATTTTTGAGGAATTTTCGGCTCGCTGAAGAGCACTGAAACGGGGCTACGGCGACGATGGGCAGCGGCGGATACTGGTTTGAGGAATTTTCGGCTCGCTGAAGAGCACTGAAACCTCGACGCTGATTGCGGGCGCGTTGGTGGATGGGAGTTTGAGGAATTTTCGGCTCGCTGAAGAGCACTGAAACCTCGCCCTCAGTGTCGGCGAGGTACGCCGTCGCCGCTTTGAGGAATTTTCGGCTCGCTGAAGAGCACTGAAACGCCGTCCAGATAGTAACACAGATAGTCATACGCGGGTTTTGAGGAATTTTCGGCTCGCTGAAGAGCACTGAAACGATGACGCGCAACTTCTTCCGGCGCGTATTTGATCGTTTGAGGAATTTTCGGCTCGCTGAAGAGCACTGAAACCGTTGCGGCGCGCTTCGGCAATCGCTTTGCTGCCGTATTTGAGGAATTTTCGGCTCGCTGAAGAGCACTGAAACCGCTAAAAAGCGGCGCTCGCCGCGTCTTATCTTATAGTTTGAGGAATTTTCGGCTCGCTGAAGAGCACTGAAACCGCGTCGAAGCGCAGACGCTCACGCTGGACGAGTGGGTTTGAGGAATTTTCGGCTCGCTGAAGAGCACTGAAACCGATGAGGTTGGCGATTTCTTCCCTATAATTAGGTTTTGAGGAATTTTCGGCTCGCTGAAGAGCACTGAAACGAAACAGTTCGTAGCCGTCGCTGGGGTCTTCAGCCATTTGAGGAATTTTCGGCTCGCTGAAGAGCACTGAAACCCTCGATCTCGCGCTGGTGCGGCTGGACGCCTACGTTTGAGGAATTTTCGGCTCGCTGAAGAGCACTGAAACCCAGATGCGCGTGAATTGCGTCGCCCAACAGCGCCTTTGAGGAATTTTCGGCTCGCTGAAGAGCACTGAAACGCGCTTTTCCTGGTCGTCTTCGTATTCGCGCTCAGTTTTGAGGAATTTTCGGCTCGCTGAAGAGCACTGAAACCAGCAATCGAATACTGCGGGCTGCGGGTTGACGCCTTTGAGGAATTTTCGGCTCGCTGAAGAGCACTGAAACGGCATCCGGGTTATCGTCTCGATGCAAACCCCGACGTTTGAGGAATTTTCGGCTCGCTGAAGAGCACTGAAACCCCGCGAGATTAGCGCGATGCTGCAACCGCACTTTGTTTGAGGAATTTTCGGCTCGCTGAAGAGCACTGAAACTTCTCCTTCATTCGCCCGTAGTCGTTCCACTGGTACTTTGAGGAATTTTCGGCTCGCTGAAGAGCACTGAAACCGCGTCGCACTCGCATTTTTGCGATGCGGGTCGATGTTTGAGGAATTTTCGGCTCGCTGAAGAGCACTGAAACTCATCGTGGCAGCCTTCGGGCGCGCTGTAGCGAGCGCGTTTGAGGAATTTTCGGCTCGCTGAAGAGCACTGAAACGTCTCGCTGGAGCGCTGGGCGCACGAGCGGGATCGGGTTTTGAGGAATTTTCGGCTCGCTGAAGAGCACTGAAACGGCAAGCGCTCGAATTGGAGTTTCATTCGTCTTCCTTTGAGGAATTTTCGGCTCGCTGAAGAGCACTGAAACCTGTTGTCGCCCCAACCGACAGAGGAACACGCCTGTTTGAGGAATTTTCGGCTCGCTGAAGAGCACTGAAACGGGTAGGGAACCGCCTGAACGTCAAGCGCGACGTTCTTTGAGGAATTTTCGGCTCGCTGAAGAGCACTGAAACACGCAAGCGACGCCTTCGGTGCGCTCGCGCTCGACGTTTTGAGGAATTTTCGGCTCGCTGAAGAGCACTGAAACCGCGGTTCGTGCACCTGCGCGCCGGGCGTCGCTGGTTTGAGGAATTTTCGGCTCGCTGAAGAGCACTGAAACTTCTTCAACAAAAGACGCGGCTGCGATTGGTTCGCATTTGAGGAATTTTCGGCTCGCTGAAGAGCACTGAAACGGATTACAGAGACGAAATCGCCAGCCTCGTCGAAGCGATGTTTGAGGAATTTTCGGCTCGCTGAAGAGCACTGAAACAACCCCGCGCGTCCACTCGTCCAGCGTGAGCGTCTGTTTGAGGAATTTTCGGCTCGCTGAAGAGCACTGAAACGTTGCCGGATGGGTGGGGGCGGGTTGAGTTGTTGTTTTGAGGAATTTTCGGCTCGCTGAAGAGCACTGAAACACGGGCGGGTTGTGGTGCACGAGGTGCGGTCTGGGCGTTTGAGGAATTTTCGGCTCGCTGAAGAGCACTGAAACCGCGGTCGCGGTCACGCAGTTTCCTTTGACGGTAATTTTGAGGAATTTTCGGCTCGCTGAAGAGCACTGAAACGGCGTACAACGACGAGAATCGCCACGAGGTCATTCGTTTGAGGAATTTTCGGCTCGCTGAAGAGCACTGAAACACGCGCTGCATTGTCGTATCGATGCCCACGCTGCGATTTGAGGAATTTTCGGCTCGCTGAAGAGCACTGAAACCTTCATCGACGATCACCAGTACGTTCTGATCGGCGTTTGAGGAATTTTCGGCTCGCTGAAGAGCACTGAAACTGCGCTTGATTAGTTTCCCGTCTTCAACTACCCAATTTGAGGAATTTTCGGCTCGCTGAAGAGCACTGAAACTCTGCCCGACGCTCGTAGTATACCGCCAGCGCGCCGGTTTGAGGAATTTTCGGCTCGCTGAAGAGCACTGAAACTTACGCCCCCGGCAACGTGAATGCCGGGATAGGGAACTTTGAGGAATTTTCGGCTCGCTGAAGAGCACTGAAACGGGCGAGGTCGTCAAACACATACGCCAGCGCCTGATTTGAGGAATTTTCGGCTCGCTGAAGAGCACTGAAACTAGCGGTGTTCGGCGACAACGATCCGACCGTCGTTCATTTGAGGAATTTTCGGCTCGCTGAAGAGCACTGAAACCGAAATTGGGGCTTGACAAACAGCGGGAACTGTGGTTTGAGGAATTTTCGGCTCGCTGAAGAGCACTGAAACATGTGGTAGCCGTCGAACTCGACATAGGCGACGTAATTTTGAGGAATTTTCGGCTCGCTGAAGAGCACTGAAACTTCCCTACCCCGGCATTCACGTTGCCGGGGGCGTAATTTGAGGAATTTTCGGCTCGCTGAAGAGCACTGAAACTTTCGTCGTAGCGGGTGCTTTGGACGGTCGCGGTCACGTTTGAGGAATTTTCGGCTCGCTGAAGAGCACTGAAACGCGTGTGCGAATACAACGTGCGCAGCGAACCGTACTTTGAGGAATTTTCGGCTCGCTGAAGAGCACTGAAACTCGGGCGGAAGAGTTCGCGTTCGTCGCCGGGCTCTTCCTTTGAGGAATTTTCGGCTCGCTGAAGAGCACTGAAACCGCGTCGAAGCGCGCACGCTCACGCTAGACGAGTGGGCGCTTTGAGGAATTTTCGGCTCGCTGAAGAGCACTGAAACGCTGTTCGCGCGGTAGAAGGTGTACGCAACGTCGCAATTTGAGGAATTTTCGGCTCGCTGAAGAGCACTGAAACCGAGCAGCGCGCCGTCCCCGTCCCCGTCCCCGTCCCCGTTTGAGGAATTTTCGGCTCGCTGAAGAGCACTGAAACGTTGCCGCTGCGAAACTCCGACAAACCGCCCGACATATTTGAGGAATTTTCGGCTCGCTGAAGAGCACTGAAACCGTTGAGAACCCCAAACTGAAGGCGGTCAAAGACGCTTTGAGGAATTTTCGGCTCGCTGAAGAGCACTGAAACCGAAACACGCGATTACGCGGTCGAATACCGAGGTCAGCATTTGAGGAATTTTCGGCTCGCTGAAGAGCACTGAAACCGCAGACGCGGGAACTCGATGAGTGGCTGAGTCAGTACGTTTGAGGAATTTTCGGCTCGCTGAAGAGCACTGAAACTCTCATTCAACTCGGATGATTTTGTAACTGCGCTAATTTGAGGAATTTTCGGCTCGCTGAAGAGCACTGAAACTCGCGCCAGCCGCATCGCGCAGCGTCGTCGAGATCGTTTGAGGAATTTTCGGCTCGCTGAAGAGCACTGAAACGCTGGACGCCCAACGCGCTCGGCGCGCTCAGCAGCTTTGAGGAATTTTCGGCTCGCTGAAGAGCACTGAAACAGACGAAGCGCTTGACG
>Ga0272446_1007082_pt1 | contig 11344 bp, 10 predicted proteins | sample YNPCB0061_FD_194587 | JGI IMG/M metagenome (GOLD analysis project Ga0272446, IMG submission 194587) | Hot spring microbial mat communities from Yellowstone National Park, WY, United States - YNP-CB-006-1 | ecosystem: Environmental > Aquatic > Thermal springs > Hot (42-90C) > Sediment | place...
CATTGCGCTCGATCATGGCCGGATCATCGAAGAGGGCAGCCACGACGCCCTGCTCGCACAGGGCGGGTACTACGCCACGCTCTACCAGACCTACTTCCGCCACCAGTCGCCCGACTATCAGGTGGAAGGCGTGGACTACTCCGCCGGCAAGGCGCGGTTGGTATCTGCCGGCGCGCCCGGCTCGTAGCTCGCAGCGCCCATCCCGGCAGGCTCACAGGTGTCGGACTCCTCTGAAGAGTCCGACACCTTGAAGTCTGGAGCGCCGGCGCTCTGCCGGCTTTGTCTCAGGCGCGCGCTTACCCAAGCGTGAAACTTTCGCCCGGTTTGAGCACGTGCGGGATGGCGCTCGTCTCCGCTTTGACCCGCGCCGCCCAGGCGTCAGCGTCCTGCGCAATCAGTCCGAACGTGTTGTAGTGCACCGGGATGACATGTTTGGGCTGGATCAGCCTGACCGCGCGCAAGGCGTCATCCGGCCCCATGGTGAAATTGTCGCCGATGGGCAGCACAGCCAGGTCGATGCCTTCCTCGCCAATCAGGCGCATGTCGCCGAACAGGCCGGTGTCGCACGCCAGATACAGTTTGCGGTTGTCCTTTGTGCTGAGCAGGAAGCCGCACGGGTTGCCGCCATACGAACCGTCCGGCAGCGCCGAGCCATGCAGCGCCAGCGTCAGCTTCAGATGCCCGAATGGGTGATGATGCCCGCCACCGATGTGTTGGGCGTGTGTTTTGACGCCCTGCTTATCGAACCACAGGCTGATTTCGTAGTTGCTGATGATGGTCGCGCCGCAGCGTTTGGCGAGAGCCACAGCGTCGCCCACGTGGTCGCCATGGCCATGACTGACCAGGATGAAATCTGCGGCAAGCGAGCCGGCGTCTGCGGCAGCCGCAGGATTGCCGGATATGAACGGATCGACCAGCAAGCGCCGCCCGCCGGTTTCAATGCCGATGGCTGCATGGCCATACCAGGTGAGTTTGGTGCTCATGTGTGTCTCCGAATTGAGTGGTGGCGGATACTGTAATGGACACAAGGATACCGCATCGCCATGGGGCGCCGTTTGGTGTCGTGCATAATGGGCTGTAAACGCACAGGCGTCATCTGATGAGACCTGATGAGATTGGGCAAGGAGGTGCGCATGTCTGGCAATTCTGGTAGAGAGCGACCTGGCAGCCGGCTAGTCAATCTGCCCATTCGTTCCGAAGCCGAGCGAACCGCGCCGGCGCTGGCTGTGGCCAAAGTGATCGATCTGCCCGGCGCTTCGCAACTGTTGCCCGGCGCGCAGCAGCGCCGCAACGACTGCGGGCCGGCCTGTGTGCGTATGGCGCTCGACTTTCTCGGCCTCGCGCCGGGCGTGACCATCGACCAGCTTGCAGCGGAGGCCGATCCGCCCGATGACGGCACAACAGCCGACGATCTGGTGAAGCTGGCAGCGGCCTATGGCGCCACGGCTTCGGCGCTGTACCTGCCGGCTGCCCAGTTGCCAGAGCCGCCGGCCATTGTGCTGGTGCGCTATTCCGGCTTCCGGCGCGAGAGTGTCGAGAACACCGCCTACTGGGACCTGGCCGCCGCCAACCCGGGCGTGTGGCACTGGATGTGGTGGCTGGGTAACGAACAGATCGACGGCCAGTGGATGAGCGTGTGGAATGATCCCCTGTATGCCGCCGGCAGCGGCAAAAACGTGCTGCACACGCTCGAAGAGTTCGCCAACGCCTTTCAGCCCTATGGCAATGCGCGCGTCGCTGTCAAATTCGCCGGCATCGACAATCCGCCCGGCGCAGACGATGAAACGCTGATCGTGGCGCCCTTCGACAGTGGCGGGGTCAACTTCAGACGGACGCCCGGCACGCAGGACAGCACAACGATCATCCGCCTGTTGCCGCAGGGCCACCGTCTGACGGTGCTGGAAAAGGCGTCGGCGGCGCGCATCAAGATGGCCGGCGGCCAGCACTGGTTGCGCGTGCGCACCACGATCGACGGCGTGGAACGAGACGGCTACGTGGCGGCCTGGTTGGTGCGGCCTGTGCAGGACCTCCCGTCCCCGTCGCCCACGCCGGCTGTTGCCGCGTCATACACCTGGCAGGATGTCATCAACGCCACGGTGATCGTGGCGACGCCAATTCGCGCAGACTGGAAGGCCTGGATGAACGACGCCGGCTTCTGGGCGGCATTCAACAACGACCTGCGCCCCTTGCCCTACACAGGGCCGGCGATTGACCGGTGGCCGATCTCGCCCGATCTGCGCCGGCAGATCACAGATCTGCTCAAGCTCAGCTCTGCCGAGTTGACGCAAAAAGTCATTGAGGTAGTGCAACGAGCCGAGCAGGAGAATCAACTGCCCCGGCCTCATCAGCCTCTCCCTGGCGCGATCATCGGCATTCATGGGCCGCCCGGCGTCGGCTGCCCGCCGCGCGCCGACTGGGACCGCTGGATCACCACGCTGCACGACATGGGCGTGATGTGGTTCAAGCAGTGCGACGACGGCGACCTGAACCGGCGCGACATCCTGGAATGGTGCAAGCGGCTGAAAGCTGAAGGCATCGAGCCGATCATCCGCTACTTCAAGGATCGCCAGTTCCCCGATCCGTTGCCGGACGCGCACTTCGAGAAGATGCGCCGCTATGCCGACGCCGGCATTGTGTGGGCCGAGATCGGCAACGAGCCGAATCTGGACCACGAGTGGCAGCAAAGCTGGTGGGGCCGCGTGGATTTCAACAACCCGGAGGTCATACGGCTGCTGGCAGAGGGATGGGTGCGCGACGCGCAACGCGCGTTGCAGGCCGGCGTGCGCCCGGCCTTCTATGCCATGGGGCCAACAGACTGGCGGGGCGGCGTGCATCCCACGCTCTCGTCAGTTTATTTCACCAGCCGGATCGCGCTGTATCTCGCCGAGCGCCGGCGCGATCAAACGATCGACATTTTCCGCCGGGGCGGCTGGTTCGCCGTGCACGCCGCCACCTATGAGCAGCCCGACGACTTCGACCCCTTCCGGCCCGATGGCACGATCTGGGATATCACGCTGCGCGGGTATGAGATCGTCATCAAGTGCTTCCGCGATGCGTTTGGGCCTGCGCTGGACGTGGATCACATCCCGATCATGTCCACCGAGGGCGGCGTGTTCACGCCCGAATCCACGTCGATGGCCGGCCACATTCGGCTGAACACCGAAGCCGAGCACGCCGAGCGGGTGGTGAGCATGTTCCGCTGGCTGGAGCGTCACTCGCCCCTGCAGGCGATGTGCCCGTGGTGTCTCTCGGCGGATGGATTCGGCGGGCCATTCGACCCGCGCTTTGATGCTGACGGCTGGTTTGTGCGCTCGAATGGCTCGCTGCGGGCGCGGCCGGTGGTGGATGCGATGCGCCAGTTGCGGGCCAGCCGCGCGCTGCCCAAAGCGTTAGCGCTGGATGTTGGCGCGCCGGCTGAACTCCTGCCGACCACCCGGCGCGCGTTGCTGGATATCGGGCTGCCGGTTCAGCCGCCGGCGGCTGAGCCTGTCGAAGCGCCGGCCCGCGCGACAGCGCGCAAGACGCGCCGCGCAAAATCAAAACCGAAGCCGGCGACCGGGCGGGCGCGCAACAATGCCCGCAAGACGAAGTCGCGGGGCAAAGGGTGACGGATGTCAGGTGGCGCGCGCCATGCAATGGAGGATGTTGCGATACAGGATCAACAGGCGCATTTCCCGGCAGGGACAGGATGTCGATTCGCGCGCGTTGGTAGGGGCGAGTCACTGACTCGCCCCTACCGGCCAGGCAGATGCCCCGACAAAGATGTGCACCTCTCACGCCCCCGCACCTTGCTTCCCTACTTCCGCAAGGTGCGCAGGTAGGCGATGATATCGACCAGGTCCTGGTTGTTCAGCGCCGGATTGCCGCCCTTGGGAGAATCATGGAGCTTGTTGAAGGGTGGTCGCTGCGCAGACACACCAGGCCGACAGACGGAGGTGTCACACGATTGCTTGTCACTGCACTACGCCCCACAGATGCACGACACCACTTGCGTCTCCCACGGCAAGCGCGCGTCCATCCGGGCTGAACGCCACAGCATACACCGGCGTGTCTGTCTCCTGCATCAGCTTGCGCCTGCCGGCCACATCCCATATCTGCCACCCAGTCACGGCGCCCACCGCCATCAATTCGCCGTCTGGACTGAAGCTGATGACTGCCACCTTGCCGGCTTTGTCCCCTACGGATGCTTGCAAGTGGCGCGGATACCCTTCTGCCTGAAGATCCCATACGATCACTTCTGCGCCGCGCACTCTGGCCAGCCAGCGCCGGCGCGGGTCGAAGGCCAGCGCCAGCGGGGTTGCGCCGATGTCGCCGGCCGGCTCCAGGATGTGATTCCCGATGGATTTCGGCTCCGGATATGCAGGTGGGTGAAAGGAAAAGATGATCACCTTGCCCGACTGATCGGCAGCGGCGAGCAGTTCGCCTGCAGCGTCCAGTGCGATCACGTCATAGTCGTCCTCTTCTGCCTGCCGGTCGAGATTGACGTAGCCATCACAGACCTGCTGCAAGGCGTGGCTGTAGCAGAAGAGATTCTTCATCCCCAATGGCGCATCGCCGACCACGGCTGTTACTGAGCTTTGATTAAACAATGTTGCATCGCCTTATCGCTCGCATGGCAAGTCAGACATATGGACGCATGCCCACAAGCGAGCGTCTGACCGTCCGGTGCGCCGCAGGCTGCCACGGACGTTGCAGCGCAGTTCGTCCACATGTCGGGGCGCTGAGCCGGCGATGTATTCGCTGCTCTGCGTCCAGATGCCCTCGGCCGGATTGAGTTCTGGCGCATAACGCGGAAATGTATAGACATGCAGACGGGGATGTTTCGCAATGAATGCGGCGACCTGCTTGTGCCGATGAATCGGGGGGTTGTCCCACACCAGCACAATCGGGCCGCGCACACTGCCCAACAGGACACGCAGAAACGCGATGACGTGCGTGCTGGCGATGTTCTGGCGTTGCAAACGGGTAAGCAGTCGAATGCGCCTGCGGTGCGGACTGATGAGCAAGCCCCCGATGACATTGATGCGGCTGTGATGGGAGATGCTGGTGCGCAGCGCCGGCGTCTGCCCGCCGCCCAGGGTCAGATAGGCGGCTGTGCCGGAGGCCGGCGACACCCACGCCCCGCCGCTCTGGCTGCCGGTCTGATGCGACATGCTCGCGCCCTCGGCCTCGTGCGCGCTCAGCGTCGTGGGGTACAGAGGCGCTGTGACATCGGCGGGAACGTGTTCGCGCACACATCCATCCGCTTCGGGCAGCGCGGATAGAACCGGCAGCCCACCCGGTTCTGCATGCGCATCTCCTCTTCCGACGGCAGCTTGATGCTGGTGTCCCACTTGATCTTCGGGTTCGGCGCCGGAATGGAGCTGATCAACTCCTGCACGTAGGGGCGCCTGGGGGTTTCGATGATAAGGATTGTCAAGCCGGCCCCGGCCCAATCACCACCTCCACCGGCATCCCCGCCTTCAATCGCCCATCCCCATTCGGCACGCGGATTGTCACAGCAAACACCAACCCCGCCCGGCCTTCCGCCGTTTGCACGTTGCTCGGCGTGAATTCCGCTTCGCTGGCGATCTGCGTGACCTCTCCCGTGAACGTTTCTCCCGCATAGGCGGGTGTGCTCAGCGCGACGGCCTGCCCGACCGCCACCCGCCCCATGTCGGCCACGTTCACATACACCTTCACCTTCATCGTGCGCAGGTCAGAGATCACCAGCAACGTCGCCCCGGCCTGCGCCACTTCCCCCGGCAGGGCGATCCTCTGCGTCACCACGCCATCCATTGGCGCCACCAGCGTATAGCGCGCCAGTTGCGCGTCGAGCAGCGCCAGGGTGGCCTCGGCTATTGCAACGTCAGCCTGCGCGATGGCGACATCTTCATCTGCCGGCCCGGCCTGCGTCAGCGCCAGCGTCGCCTCGGCCAGCCTCAGTTGCGCCCCGGCAACCACCGCCTGGGCTGCGGCTGCATTGGCGTTCACAATCAACTCAGCCGGCGCGCGCCGCATGCGTTGCAGTTCGGCGCGATACGCCTGCGCCCCGGCCAGCTCAGCCTGCGCCGCCGCCAGCGATGCTTCAGCGGCAGCCGCTTTCTGCTCGTTGATCCCGCGCTCCACCGTGTTGAAGGGCGTCCTGTCGCGGATGGCCCGTTGTTCTTCCAGTTCGGCGGTGGCGCGAATGACCGACTGCTCGGCCAGTTTGATCTGGGCATCGGCCTGCGCCAGTTGCGCGTCGAGGCCGGGCGGATTTGCGACGAGCCGCCGCGTGTCGCTCACCGCCTGCTGCGCGCCGGCCAGTTCAGCCCGCGCGCGCGCCACCTCGGCCTGCGCGGCCCGCACCGCATTAGCGCGCGGCCCCGCTTGCGCCAGCGCCAGCGCCGCCTGCGCCGTGGTCACGGCTGCCTCGGCCTGCGCCCGTTGCGCGCGCAGCAACGTGTCGTCCAGGCGGATGAGAACCTGGCCGGCGCGCACGGCCTCTCCCTCTTGAACCGCGATCTCCACGATGGGCGCGCTGACTTCGGCGGTCAGTTGCGCGTCATCGGCCTCCAGCGTTCCAGAGACGCGCACAGCAGACGCGCTGACCGTGAGCGGTTGTGGGCTGGTTTCGGTCGTCGGCGCGACCAGCGATTCGATCTCTGCACAGCCGGCGCTGCTCAGCATCAGCGCCGCGACAAGACAGCGTAGAGCGTTTTTTTTCATGGCGCACTCAGTCGATTCTGCGGCCCAGATTGACGATGGCCATGGCGCCGATGACGATGGTCAGGCCGGCCAGCGCCAGAACCTCCGGCGCCAGCATCTCCAGCGTGGCGCCCTTCAACATGATGCCGCGAATGATCGTCAGATAGTGGCGCAGCGGAATGAAGTTCGACACTGCGCCAAGCGCCGGCGGCAGATTTTCCGCCGGCACGAGAAACCCCGAAAACGTCATATCGAAGATGGCCTGCACAAACACAAACAACACGGCCTGCTGTTGCGTGCGCGCGACAGTCGAGATCAGCAGACCCCAGCCAATCTCCGCCAGCATGAACAGCGCCGTCAGCCCGAACAGCAGCGCGAACGAGCCGCGCATCGGGACGCCAAACACCTGCATTGCGATGACCAGCATCAGCGCAAAGTCGGCCAGCGTGATGACCAGCGGCGCCACGGCTTTGCCGGCTGCGATCTCGATGCGCTGGAACGGCATGACCAGCAATTGTTCCAGCGTGCCCGTCTCGCGTTCGCGCGTCAGGCCCAGTGAGGCCAGCACCAGCGACAACTCGAACACGATCAGCCCGATCATGGCCGGGATGGTGTAGTGCCGCGAGTTCAGCGCCGGGTTATAGCGCACGTCCAGGCGCAGATCGATGACGGGTGTCGCATTGGCCGCCGGCGCCAGTTGCTGCGCGATGGACGCGGCGATGGCGCGCTCGGCAGCCGCCAGTCCGACTCGCCCGGCGATGTTGTTCGCGCCGGATGCCACGATGTGCGCCTGCGGCATGCGCGTGTAGGCCAGCAAGTCGCGCTCGAAGCCGGGCGGGATGATGACGCCGACCTCGGCTTCGTTTGCATCCACCCGCTGCGTCAGTTCTTCAATGCTCGCCGCATAGCCGCTCAGATACAACTCTTTGGTGTTGTCCAGCGCCATGACGAGGCTGCGGCTTGTGGCGCTGTTATCCTGATCGACAACCAGCAACGGCAGATTGGTGATGCCCCGGCCCGTGTTCCACGCCAGCAGTGAGAGTTGCAGCGCCGGCCCCAGAATCAGCACGGCAATCAACAGTCGGTCGCGGCTGATCTGCGCGATCTCCTTCTGGATGAGGGTGGCGAGTCGATACAGCATGACTGGCTCGGCGACAGACGGTTAGCGCAGCTTCTTTTTGAACAGCGCCACACTCAGCGCAATCATGACCGCCGCCATGCCGATCAGCAGCGCAGCCTGCGGCCACAGGCTCTCCAGCCCGGACCCTTTCAGAAACACACTGCGCGTGATGGTGATGAAATGGGTGGTCGGCAGGCTGTAGGCTGTCAGTCGTCCGCTGAGTGTGGTCGCATCAATGGGTGTGATCAGCCCGGAGATGAAGAAGCTCGGCACAAAGAACGCCAGCAGGATGATGGTCATGGCGGTCTGTTGGCTGCTGACGAAATGCGCCACCAGCAGGCCGATGCCCATGGTGGCCAGAAAGTACAGCGCAGTGAGGCCGAGCAGCGCGAACACGCTGCCGCGCAGTGGCACACCGAACCACACCACGGCCACCAGCACGGCGGCGATGGCCCCGACCAGGCCGGTGAGCAGATACGCCAACACCTTGCCGGCCAGATACTCGACGCCGCGCACCGGCGTGGCGATCAGGCCCTCGAACGAACCGGTCTCTTTCTCGCGCGCCAGCGCCAGCGTGACGGCCATGGCCGGCATGAACAACACCACAGCCAACAGGCCGGGCGCCATGCTGTGCAGCGATTTCAGCGCCGTGTTGTGCCAGGCGCGCCGGGTCACATCGGCTGGCTTTGCGGCGCCTGCGCGCAGGCTCACGCCATAGGCGGCGCTGCGGGCGGTGAGTTGCGCGATGCCCTGGCCGGCCGAGATTGCATTCACACCATCCACCACGGCCTGCGCGGTTGCGCCGCGCCCGCCCAGCGCGGCGTCGCCAAACCCGCGCGGGATCACCAGCGCCATGTTGACTGTCCCCTGCGCCAGCAGCGCGTCGATCTCGGCGTAGCTGCTCACAAAGCGCGTGATCTCGAACTCCCCGTCCGAAGTGATCGCGCTCAAGTAATCGCGCGAGATGGCGCTGTGATCGAGGTCCAGCGCCGCCAGCGTGAAGCGATCCACATCGAACGAGAACACATAGGACAGCAACAGCAACAACAACGCCGGGGCAAGCGTGACCAGAAACATCACACGGCTGTCGCGCGTGATGTGGCGCATCTCTTTGCGCAGGATGGCCAGCGTGCGGCGCAGCGCGTTCATGGCGCCGGCGCCTCCAGCAGCGCGTCCGCCGGCAGGCCCGGCTTCAATTCGCCATCGGCATTCGGCAGTCGAACCGTCACCGCATACACCTGCGTGGCGCGATCTTCCGGCGATTGCGCCGTGTTCGGGATGAACTCGGCCTTGTCTGCGATGCGCGTAACGACGCCTTCGAACGCGCGCCCGGCATACCCCTCGACGCGCACGGCCACAGTCTGGCCCAGCGTCACCTGCGCCAGGCGATTGGCCGGCACGTACACCACCAGTCGCGCTTCATCGAGCGCGGCCAGCGTGAGGATCGGCGCCGAGGGTGGGGCGATCTCGCCGGCGCGCAGATGATGCTCGAGCACAACGCCGTTCGTGGGCGCGCGCACCGTCAGCTTGTTGATGCGCGCTTGAACGGCTTTCACAGCCGCTTCGGCGGCGCCGACCTGGGCCTGCGCAACGGCGATCTGTTCGGGTGTCGGGCCGGCCAGCAGATCGTCGAGCCGGGCCTGCGCCTGGGCCGCGGCCTCTTCGGCTGCGGCGTAAGCGGCTTCGGCGGCATTGGCGCGAGCGCGCTGGGCCAATGGCATCGCGCGCTCGGCTTGCAGTTTGGCCAGACTGGCCACCGCGCCATCGTAGGCCGCGCCGGCGGTGTTGACGGCGATCCACGCTTGCCAGTATCGGTAATCCTCGAACGGCAGATCAAAACGATCGGTGGCGATCTTCACCGCTTCGAGCGCGGCCACGGCAGCGTCGAGTTGGTGGCGCGTCACCTCCACGCGCCAGCGCGCTTGTGTGATTTGCAGGTCGAGCGTCTGCTGTCGGGTGATGAGGGATTGCGCGTCGATCCAGTTCTGGCGGGCAGCGTCGCGCACGGCCTGCGCGACCTGCAAGGCTGCCTCGGCCTGTTGCACGGCCTCGCGGCGCGGGCCGGCCTGCGCTTTGCGCAGGGCGGCCTGGCTGGCTGCCAGCCGCGCCTGGGCCACGCCCAGTTCGGCCTGCGCGATGCGGTCATCCAGTTGAACCAGCGCATCGCCGGCGGCGACGCGGCTGCCCTCAGCTTTCGGCAATGCGACGATGCGGCCGCCCAGTTCCGAACCAACGCGAATCTGGTCGGTCTCGATGAAGCCGGACACGATGAGCGTGTCCTGTTGCGACGCTGATGGCGCAGCAGGCGGCGCAACGGCGATCGCAGCCACGAGCAATGACAGGGCTGCGCGCCGCGCGGCCTGCACGATGGGGACGGCTGGAAAAGCAATTGACATGGTGGGTTTTACCTGACGTTGGCAATGAACACATCTTCGAGCGAGGGCGGGATGAGGCGCATCGGCCCCGGCTCGATGCCCGCCTCGCGCAGCGCGCCGGCAATCTCGCCTTGCATGCCAGCGACGTTCTCGGCGACCAGATGGACAACCGCGCCGTACAGCGCGACCTCTTCGGCGGGCAGGCGTCCGGCCTCCCGCGCGGCGCGCAACACGGCCACGGCGCGCCCGGCGTCGGCTGGCGCAATCTCCAGCACCTGCCCGCGCATCATGCCCGCCTTGATCTCGCCGGGCGCGCCCTGCGCGATCAGGCGCCCGTTGTGAATGAACGCCAGCCGGTGGCAGTGTTCCGCTTCGTCCATGTAATGCGTGGTGACGAACACGGTCATGCCGGATTCGGCCAGCCGGTACAGCAGCTCCCAGAACGTGCGGCGCGACACAGGATCGACGCCGGCGGTCGGTTCATCCAAAAACACCAGCGCCGGCTCGTGCAGAATGGCCGCGCCCAGCGCCAGGCGCTGCCGCCAGCCGCCGGCCAGCGAATGGGCGCGCTGGTGTTCGCGGCCGGCCAGGTCCGCCATGCGCAGGGCAAAGTCGATGCGCTCGCCCAGCCGCTTCCCGCGCAAGCCATACGCGCGCCCAAAGAAGCGCAGATTTTCGATGACGGTCAGGTCGTTGTACAGCGTGAAGCGTTGCGACATGTACCCCAGATGTGGGCGGGCGCGGTCGGGGTGACGGGTGATGTCAACGCCCAGCACCTCGGCGCTGCCGCGTGTGGGCTGCATCAAGCCGAGCAACATGCGGATGGTGGTAGTCTTGCCGGAGCCATTTGGCCCCAGGAAACCAAAGATCGCCCCGCGCTCGACCGTGAAGGTCACCTCATTCACGGCGACAAAGCCGCCAAAGGTTTTCGTCAACCCGCGCACGTTCAGAATAATGGGATTCATTGTTGACCGTCTGCCCTCGCTTCGCTCGTTTGGCGGCTGATGAGCGAGATGAACGCCTGCTCCATGCGCGGTCGCTCGCGCTGCAGGTTGGTGAAGGGAATGCCGGCCTCTTCCAGGCGGCGGGCGATGTCCGGCAGGCGCGCGCCGGCGTCGTCTACAAACACATGCACCAGGTCGCCATACACCTGTGTTTCGCGCACGCCCGGCGCTTCGGC
>Ga0272446_1007083_pt1 | contig 11344 bp, 9 predicted proteins | sample YNPCB0061_FD_194587 | JGI IMG/M metagenome (GOLD analysis project Ga0272446, IMG submission 194587) | Hot spring microbial mat communities from Yellowstone National Park, WY, United States - YNP-CB-006-1 | ecosystem: Environmental > Aquatic > Thermal springs > Hot (42-90C) > Sediment | place...
CGGCATCATTGCATTTGTTCAAATCTAGGCACGGTCGAAAACCGTCGCACCACGCCAACGCCCGATCGTCTGTGAGGTAGATCTTGACGAAGCAAAGGAAAAACGCGCAATCGGCCGACACCACCGGTGCCACCGTCGGCTACGAAGCCCAGCTCTGGCGGATGGCCGACGCCCTGCGCGGCAGCATGGATGCCGCCGAGTACAAGCACGTCGTCCTCGGTCTCATCTTCCTCAAGTACATCTCCGACGCCTTCGAGGAGCAGCACGCGAAGCTCGTCGCGGAGAAAGCGACAGGGGCCGACCCCGAAGACCCGGACGAATACCGCGCGGACAACATCTTCTGGGTCCCGCCCGAGGCGCGTTGGGCGCACCTGAAGGCGCAGGCCCGGCAGCCCGCCATCGGCCGGCTCGTGGACGACGCCATGGCCGGCATCGAGCGCGAAAACGAAGTTTCGGCGTAGGCTCACGTGAGCGCAGCGAACGTGAAGCCGCGAAGCGGTGGCCGGAGCCACAACCCGGCGCTCAAGGGCGTGCTGCCGAAGGACTACGCCCGCCCCGCGCTCGACAAGACGCGCCTCGGCCAGCTCATCGATCTCATCAGCAACATCAGGGTCGGCGACGAGGCCAGCCGCGCCAAGGACGTGCTCGGGCGCGTCTACGAGTACTTCCTCTCGCAGTTCGCGAGCGCCGAGGGCAAGAAGGGCGGCGAGTTCTACACGCCGCGCTGTGTCGTCAAGCTGCTGGTCGAGATGCTCGAGCCCTACCGTGGCCGGGTGTACGACCCCTGCTGCGGCTCATCCGGGATGTTCGTGCAGTCAGTGGAGTTCATCCGCGCGCACGCCAAGGGCAACGGCAATCCTTCGACTTCGCTCAGGACAGGCTCCGGCAAGGCCCGCGCCGACATCTCGATCTACGGCCAGGAGTCGAACTACACCACCTGGCGGCTCGCGAAGATGAACCTCGCCATCCGCGGTATCGACGGCCAGATCGCGCATGGCGACACCTTCCACAACGACTGGCACCCCGACCTCAAGGCCGACTTCATCCTCGCCAATCCGCCGTTCAACGTCTCCGACTGGGGCGGCGAGCGCCTGCGCGTTGATGCGCGCTGGAAGTACGGTGTGCCACCGGTCGGCAACGCGAACTTCGCCTGGGTGCAGCACATTGTTCATCACCTCGCGCCCGCGGGCGTGGCTGGATTCGTGCTCGCCAACGGCTCGATGTCGTCCAACCAGTCCGGCGAGGGCGAGATCCGCAAGAACCTGATCGAGGCCGACCTCGTGGACTGCATGGTGGCCCTGCCGGGCCAGCTCTTCTATTCGACGCAGATTCCGGCGTGCCTGTGGTTCCTCGCGCGCAACAAGAAGAACGGGCGATTCCGCGACCGGCGCGGCGAAACGCTCTTCATCGACGCGCGCAAGCTCGGCACAATGGCCGACCGCGTGCAGCGCAAGTTGACCGACGTCGCCATCGCAGCGATCAATATGCTGGCGCTTACCGGTGATCCGCAGGACCTTCAACGAGTCGAGGTAGCCTGAGTGATGCCTGACCACAACTACTTCGCCAACCTGATCTGGCAGATCGCCGACCTGCTCCGCGGCCCTTACCGGCCGCCGCAGTACGAGCGCGTCATGCTGCCCATGACGGTGCTGCGCCGCTTCGACTGCGTGCTCGCGCCGACCAAGGCGAAGGTGCTCGCCGAGTACGAGCGCTCCAAGGACAAGTTCAAGGGCGAGGCGCTCGACGCGCGGCTCAACAAGGCCTCGGGCCAGCGCTTCCACAACCACTCCCCGCTCGACTTCGAGAAGCTCAAGGGCGACCCGGACCACATCGCCCAGCACCTCGTCAGCTACATCAAGGGCTTCTCGGCCAATGTGCGCCGCATCTTCGAGTATTTCGAGTTCGAGAACGAGATCGAGAAGATGCGGGAGGCGAACATCCTCTACCTCGTGGTCTCGAAGTTCGCCGACGTGGACCTGCACCCCGACCGGGTGCCGAATGAGCAGATGGGGCTCATCTTCGAAAACCTCATCCGCCGCTTCAACGAGCTGGCCAACGAGACCGCGGGCGACCACTTCACGCCGCGCGAAGTAATCCGGCTGATGGTGAGCCTGCTCTTCATCCAGGACGACAAGCTGCTCGCCACGCCCGGCACCGTGCGCAAGCTCCTCGACCCCGCCTGCGGCACGGGCGGCATGCTGGCCGAGGCCCAGAACTACCTGCGCGAGCACCACCGCGAAGCGCGGCTCTACGTCTACGGCCAGGACTACAACAAGCGCGCCTTCGCCACCGCGGCCTCCGACATGCTGATGAAGCAGGTGGACCACAACGGCACGGGCGACAACATCCGCTTCGGCGACAGCTTCACGGAGGACCAGTTCGCGGGCGAGACCTTCGATTACTTTCTCACCAACCCGCCCTTCGGCGTGGACTGGAAGAAGCAGCAGAAGGAGATCGAGCGCGAGCACGAGAAACTGGGCTTCGCCGGCCGCTTCGGCGCGGGGCTCCCGCGCGTCAACGACGGCGCGCTGCTCTTCCTGCAGCACATGATCGCCAAGTTCGAGCCCGTCCGGCCCGCCGAGCACAAGCACGGCTCGCGCCTGGCCATCGTCTTTTCCGGCTCGCCGCTCTTCACCGGGGGCGCGGGCTCCGGGGAGAGCGACATCCGCAAGTGGATCATCGAGAACGACTGGCTCGAAGCCATCGTCGCCCTGCCCGAGCAGATGTTCTACAACACCGGCATCGGCACCTACGTTTGGATCGTGACCAACCGCAAGGAAAAGCGGCGCAAGGGCAAGATCCAGCTCCTCGACGCGCGCGAGTTCTGGACGGCCGGGGGGAGCGAGGAGAGCAAGCGCAGCCTCGGCGACAAGCGCCGCCACATCACGGCGCGGCAGATCGAGGAGATCGTCCGGCTCTACGGACGCATGGAGGACGGCGAGCGCTCCAAGATCTTCGACAACGCCGACTTCGGCTACACCCGCGTTACCGTCGAGCGCCCGCTGCGCCTCACCTACCGGATGACCACCGAGGATAAGGCGCGCTTCCTCGACGCGTACCCGCACCTGCTCGACGACGTGCAGGCCATTGATGAGGCACTGGGCCGACAGCCCCAACGGGACTGGAACGCCGTCTGGGAGCGCATCCAGGATCTGCTGCACGAACGGCGCTCGCGCTGGAAGGCGCCCGAGCAGAAGCTCTTCCGCAGCGTCTTCACCGTGAAGGATCCGAAGGCCGAGCCTGTGCGCAAGGGCGGGCGTGACGAAAGCTACGAGCCCGACCCGGACCTGCGCGACTTCGAAAACGTGCCGCTCAAGGAGGACATCGACGCCTACTTCGAGCGCGAGGTGCGCCCCCACGTGCCCGACGCCTGGATGGACAGAGCCAAGGACAAGGTGGGCTACGAGATCAACTTCAACCGCCACTTCTACAAGTACACCCCGCCGCGCCCGCTGGAGGAGATCGACGCGGAGCTGAAGCAGGCGGAGGAGGAGATCCTGCGGCTGCTACGCGAGGTCACGCAGTGAGGGACAAACCGGCAAAGGCATCCGCTGTTCCGACGACCGCAGACAGGCTGCTTGGCGACATCCGGCGGCTGATCGAAGAAGCCCGTGCCGCCGTCGCCGTTACGGTGAATGCCGGCCTGACCATGCTGTATTGGCGGATCGGCGAGCGGATCCGCCGGGAAATCCTGAAGGGGACCAGGGCGGCATACGGACAAGAGATTGTCGCGACAGTATCGAGACAATTGGAAACGGAGTATGGACGGGGATTTTCCGAGAAAAGCCTGCGACACATGATCCGCTTTGCCGAGGTGTTCCCCGACGAAAAGACTGTCTCAGCGCTGATGAGACAATTGAGCTGGACGCACTTCCTTGCCATCATGTATCTGCCGGACCCGGTGCAGCGCGATTTCTACGCCGAGATGTGCAGGGTAGAGCGATGGAGTACCCGAACGCTGCAGCAGAAGATCGCGTCCATGCTCTATGAGCGCACGGCACTTTCCAAAAAGCCGGCGGATTTGGCAAGAAGCGAACTGCAAGCCCTGCGCGACGAAGACCGCATGTCGCCCGACCTCGTCTTCCGGGATCCGTATCTGCTGGATTTCCTCGGCCTACACGACACGTTTCAGGAAAAGGACCTCGAAGCGGCCATCCTCCGGGAGATGGAGGCTGTTTTGCTGGAGCTGGGCGGCGGGTTCACGTTCGTGGCACGCCAAAAGCGCATCACGGTGGATCACGACGAGTTCTATCTCGACCTGCTCTTTTTCCACCGCGACCTGCGGCGGCTGGTGGCCGTGGAACTCAAGCTCGACCGCTTTCGGCCCGAGCACAAAGGCCAGATGGAGCTGTACCTGCGCTGGCTCGACCAGCACGAGCGCCGGCCGGGCGAAGAACCGCCGCTCGGCATCATCCTCTGCGCCGGCAAGAGCGCCGAACAGATCGAGTTGCTGGAACTGGGACAGGCCGGCATCCATGTCGCCGAATACCTGACCGCACTGCCGCCCAAGGAGGTCCTCCAGCGCAGACTGCACGCGGCCATCGAACGCTCCCGCCAGGCGTTGGAACAACGGGCCGCCCGCGAAGCGCCACCCGCCTCTGCCCTGCCCGGCAAGGCGCGACTCCGCAAGAAGCAAAGGGGGCGGAAATGAAGACTTTCCGTACGGGCGGAGATCCCTCGGCTGCTGCGGGAGGTGACCGAGTGAACGACCTCGCGTGGATCAACACACTTCCCAAGGCATGGAAGGCCAAGCCCCTTCGCGCGGTGGCTGACTACGTCGTGAGCAATGTCGATAAGGTCCCCGCGGACGATGAGATGCCTGTCCGCCTGTGCAACTACACGGACGTCTATAACAACGAGTTCATCACGCTTGGGCTCGACTTCATGCAGGCGACGGCAACGGAGAATGAGATTGCCACATTCGGCCTTGCGGTCGGCGACGTGATCATCACGAAGGACTCGGAATCGTGGGACGACATCGGCGTGCCTGCGCTCGTCCGCGAATCCGCCAGCGATCTTGTCTGCGGATATCACCTCGCGCTGCTACGGCCACGCAAGCAGGAGGTCAACGGAGACTTTCTCTTTCGGTGCCTGCAAGCGAAGCCAGTGCGGGTTCAGCTGGAGCTTGCGGCAAACGGCGTGACGCGTTTCGGGATACCAAAGAACGACATTGGCGCGGCGACGCTTCCGGTCCCCCCGCTCCCCACGCAACGCGCCATCGCCGACTACCTCGACCGCGAGACGACGCGGATCGATGCGTTGATTGCGGCGAAGGAGCGCGTGCTCGCGCTGCTGGCCGAGAAGCGCCGGGCGCTCATCACCCGCGCTGTCACCAAGGGCCTCGACCCGACCGTGCCGATGAAGGATTCCGGCATCCCCTGGCTCGGCAAGATTCCGGCGCATTGGGAGATCGTGGCGCTCCGGTTTGTGGTTGACATTACCAGTGGGGCGACGCCGGATACGGGACGTGCGGAGTACTGGGACGGCGAGATTCCGTGGGTATCTCCAAAGGACATGAAGCGCGATGAGATTGCCGACGCGGAGGATCACGTTAGCGATTTAGCCCTGTCGCAGCGCTCGTTGCGCCTGATCGAGCCCGGTGCCGTTCTGATTGTCGTGAGGGGCATGATCTTGGCGCACAGTTTTCCGACGGCGGTGACGACTGCGCCAGTGACGATCAATCAAGACATGAAGGCTCTGCGCTGTCGAGAATCGCTCGATCCCTACTACCTGCGCGACTTCTTCCGTGGACATGAGGAGCACGTCGTGTCGCTCGCGGATTCATCCGCGCATGGAACGCGAAAGCTAGAAACAGAGATCCTCGGGCGCTTCGAAATCGCCCTCCCTCCGGCAGCCGAGCAACGCGCAATTACGGGCTACATCGGCCACTCAACCTCACGGCTCGACGCCCTGCGCGCCGCGACCGAGCGCACCATCGCGCTCCTCAAGGAACGCCGCTCCGCCCTCATCGCCGCGGCCGTGACCGGGCAGATCGACGTGGGGGGCTCGGCATGATCGTCACGCGCCTCAAGCTGGCCAACCTCCGCGCCATCGAGGCGGCCGAGTTCCGCTTCCAGGCGGGCGTCAATCTCATCGTTGGCGTCAACGGCGTTGGCAAGACGAGCGTGCTGGATGCGCTCGGCGTTTGTCTCTCGGCGATGGTGAAGCGCGTGAACAAACTGCGCGGCAGGGTCGAGGCGTTCGACCTCGACGACATCCGGATCGGGACTGAGGCCCTCACGGTCGAGTGCGATGTCCGGATTGGTACCCAAGACTTCACTTACCTCGTCCACAAGCCGCGCGCGGCGAGCGCTCCGCAGCAGAGGAAGGCGGGTATGCCGCGCGAGCAGGTCCACGACACGCCGGAGAAGGCGGAGTTCATTGGCGAAGCACCGCCTCCGGTCACTGGAGCAGAGCACGGCGGACGGCCGCTCGCGGTGCTCTTCTCCACCAACCGCGCCGTGCCCTCGGACCGGGCGCCGGGCAAGGGCGTTGCTGCAGGGGGAGTAGAAGCCGCGTTCGCGGACGCCTTCGCGAACCGCGAGCTGCGGCTCGGCGAGTTCGGCGCCTGGATGAAGGTGCAGGAATCCCTGCGCGGCGAGCGCCCGGCGGCAGGCCGCGTGTTGAGTGCCGTCCAGGAATCGGTTGTGCGCTTTCTTCCCGGCTACACGAACCTGCGGCTCGATGGCGCGGACCGCCCGCGGCTCTCGATCGACCGGGGCGCGACGACCATCCCAGTTCGCCAGCTCTCCGATGGAGAGCGTGGGACGCTGGCGCTGGTGCTCGATCTGACCCGTCGACTGGCGCAAGCCAACCCCGGGCTCGTGGACCCGGCGGCCGAAGCCGAGGCGGTCGTCCTGATCGACGAGATCGACCTGCACCTGCACCCGAAGTGGCAGCGCCAGATCGTCCACAACCTGCGCGCCGCGTTTCCGCGCTGCCAGTTCATCGCGACGACCCACTCGCCCCAGGTCATCGGCGAAGTGGAGCACGAACGAATCCAGATCATCGCGGACGGCCAGGTCTACTCCCCGACGCATTCCTACGGCGTGGATTCGAGCCGGGTGCTGGAAGAAGTCATGGGCTCGGACCCGCGCGCGAAGGAGGTGCAGAGCCTTCTCACGGAGGTCTCCCAGGTGATCGGAAGGCAGCAGTTCGCTCAAGCCCGAGCGCTCCTCGGCCAGATCGTCGAGCGGCTCGGCGAGAGCGACCCCGAGGTGACTCGCATCCGGACCCTTCTCGACTTCGTGGAGGGGAAGGAATGAGAGCGATTGCCAAAGGCCCCGAGCCGGCGAGCCTGACGGCGCATCGCCAAACACAGCACTGCGACTACGACAACTACGCGGACAAGGACGCACTCCGCCAAGCACTGGTGACCGAGCAAAGAGGGCTCTGCTGCTACTGCATGGGGCGGATCCGGAACGGGCCGGATACGATGAAGATCGAACACTGGAAATGCCAGAGCCGCTTTCCTGCCGAGCAGCTCAGCTACCGCAATCTGCTCGGCGCTTGCCTGGGCGGGAGCGGCCAGCCGCCGCATCTCCAGCACTGCGACACCCGAAAGGGCGACCGTGATCTGAGATGGAATCCGGCCGATCCGGCTCACCGCATTGAGACGCGGCTTCGCTACGAGGCAGATGGCAGCATTCGATCAGACGATGCTGACTTCAACGCGGAGCTGGATGACGTATTGAACCTGAACCTCCCCCGATTGAAGAACAATCGCAAAGGCGTGCTCGACGCCCTTCTTGACTGGTGGAGGCATGAAAAGAGTCGCGGGCCGGTGCCGCGGGCGCGGTTCGAGCGCGAGCGGGATAGGCGCATTGGAGGCGCCGGGGAGCTCGAGCCCTTTTGCCAGACCGCGGTCTGGTGGCTGGAGCAACGCCTCGCGAGGATGCCCGCATGAGCGACGCCCGTCATTCCGAATCCGCCTTCGAGACCGTCATCGAGCAGCACCTGCTTGCCAACGGCTACGTGTCCGTGCCCCGCGAGGGCTTCGACCGCGAGCGGGCGATCTTTCCCGACGAGGTGCTTGCGTTCATCCGCGAGACCCAGCCAGCGGAATGGGCGAAGCTCGAAGTGCTGCACGGCGTAAAGACCGGCGAGCAGGTGCTGGCGGACCTATGCAAGTGGTTGGACATGAACGGCTCGCTCGCCACGGTGCGCCACGGCTTCAAGTGCTACGGCCGCACGCTGCGCGTGGCGTTCTTCAAGGCCGCCCACGAGCTGAACCCGGAGCTTGAAGCCCGCTACGCCGCCAACCGGCTCGGGATCACGCGCCAGCTTCGCTTTTCCCCGCGCTCGGAGCAGTCGCTCGACGTAACGCTGAGCCTCAACGGCATTCCCTTGGTCACCGTGGAACTCAAGAACCCGCTCACCGGGCAGACCGTGGAGGATGCGCTCCGCCAGTACCGGCGCGACCGCGACCCGCGCGAGCCGATCTTCGAGTTCAAGCGCCGCACGCTCGTCCACTTCGCCGCGGATACCGAGTCGGTGCGGATGACCACCCGGCTCGCTGGCAGCGCGACGCACTTCCTGCCCTTCGACAAGGGGTGCGACGGCGGCGCCGGGAACCCGCCCGATCCGGCCGGCCGTACCTATCGCACGGCCTACCTGTGGGAGGAGGTCCTGCAGCGCGACAGCCTGCTCGACGTGCTCGCGCGATTCATGCATCTGCAGATCGAGGAGAAGCGCGACGATCAGGGGCGCAAGGTGAAGGTCGAGACGATGATCTTCCCCCGCTACCACCAGCTCGACGCCGTGCGCCGCCTGGTGGACCTGGCTCGCGCCGAGGGCGTGGGCCACAACTATCTCGTGGAGCACTCCGCGGGTAGCGGCAAGAGCAACACCATCGGCTGGCTCGCGCACCGGCTGGCGTCCCTGCACGATGCGGCCAACCGGCGCGTCTTCGACAGCGTGATCGTGGTCACCGACCGGGTGGTGCTCGACCAGCAGCTCCAGGACACGATCTACCAGTTCGAGCACAAGCGCGGCGTGGTGCAGAAGATCGACGAGAGCTCGCGCCAGCTCGCGGAAGCGTTGGAGAACGCGGTCCCGATCATCATCACCACCTTGCAGAAGTTCCCGTTCGTGTCGCGCCAGTTGCTCAAGCTGGCCGAGGAACGCGGCGAGCAGGGGACCGGGACGCTGCCGACGCGGCGCTGCGCGGTGATCATCGACGAGGCGCACAGCTCCCAGGGCGGAGAGACGGCGACCGACCTGAAAGAGGTGCTCGGGGGTACGGAGCTACGGGAACGGGCGGCGCGTTACGCGGCCGAGGAAGGCGTTCCCGATCTCGAAGAGCTCTTCCGCAGCATGGCGAAGCGCGGCCGGCAAGCGAATCTGAGCTTCTTCGCGTTCACAGCCACCCCGAAGCACAAGACGCTCGCGGTCTTCGGGCGGAACGGCGGGCCGATCCACCGCTACACGATGCGGCAGGCGATCGAGGAAGGTTTCATCCTCGACGTGCTGAAGCACTACACAACCTACGCCACCTACTACAAGCTCCTCAAGGCCTGCGAGGAAGACCCCAACGTCGAGCGGAAGAAAGCCGCCCGGGCGCTCGCGCGCTTCATGAAGCTGCACCCGCACAACATCGCGCAGAAGACCGAGGTGATGGTCGAGCATTTCCAGGCCGTCACGCGGCACAAGATCGGCGGCCGCGCCAAGGCGATGGTCGTGACCGGCTCGCGGCTTGAGGCGGTGCGTTACAAGCAGAGCTTCGACGACTACATCAAGCGCAAGGGCTACGCCATCAAGACCCTGGTCGCCTTCTCCGGCACGGTGACGGATGACAAGCTTCCGGGCGTGAGCTACACCGAGGAGCAGATGAATCTCGGCATCCGCGAAAAGGAGCTTCCCGAGAAATTCGCGACGCAGGAGTACCAGGTGTTGCTCGTCGCGGAGAAGTACCAGACTGGTTTCGACCAGCCGCTCCTGCACACGATGTACGTGGACAAGCGCCTGGCCGGCATTCAGGCCGTCCAGACCCTCTCGCGCCTGAACCGCACCCACCCGCTCAAGGAGGACACCTTCGTCCTCGACTTCGTGAACGACCGGGAGGAGATCCGCGAGGCGTTCAAGGTGTACTACGAAGGGGCGATCATGGGCGAGGAAGTGGATCCCGCCCGTCTGTACGCGGTCAAAGGCGAGCTGGACGCGGCCGGTATTTACCTGGCCGAGGAGGTCGAGCGGTTTTGCGCCGTGTACTTCAAGCCGAAGCAGCGCCAGAGCGCACAGGACCACCAGGCCATGAACGCGGCGCTCGATCCCGCGGTGTCGCGATTCAGCGTGTTACAGCGAGAGAAGGAGGAGGAAGCGGAACTCTTCCGCAGCAAGGTCCAAGCCTTTCGCAATCTGTATACCTTCCTGAGCCAGATTATTCCCTATCAGGATTCCGATCTCGAGCGGCTGTATGTGTTCCTCCGTCACTTAGCGGCCAAGCTGCCGCGCCGCGCAAGCGGGCCGGCCTACCAGTTCGACGACGAGGTGCGACTCGAGTACTACCGGCTGCAGAAGATCGGCGAGGGTTCGATCTCGCTCAAGGAAGGCACGGCCCAGCCGCTCGATGGGCCAAAAGAAGTGGGATCCGGCCTGGCGCGAGAGGAGGCCGTCCCGCTCTCGCAGCTCATCGACCTGGTCAACGAGCGGTTCGGCACGGACTTCACCCAGGCCGACCAGCTCTTCTTCGATCAGATTGTCGCGGCCGCGGTGACCGACGAGGGCCTGCGCCAGGCGGCTGCCGTGAATCCCGAGGATAAGTTCGAGCTGGTATTTCGCGGGCTGCTTGAGCGGCTGTTCGTCGAGCGCATGGATCAGAACGAGGAGATCTTCGTCCGCTACATGAACGATCTGCCGTTCCGCGATGTCGTGAGCGCCTGGATGGCGTCCGAGGCATACCGGCTGTTGCGAGCGCCAGAAGGCGGTGCCGGCGGCGCAGGGCCAGGCGGCGAGTCTGCTTAGCGACTACGGGTCATCGACACGGGTAAGGAGTGGTTCAAACCCTGGCGCACGATCACCGGGCGCGAGGATGCGCCCCCGCAGCAGCCCGAGCTGCAAGTGGTGCTGGAGCGGGTGATCGAGCAGCGGCGTTTTCTCGACCTGCTGCGTTACTTCATCGTGTTCGAGGATTCCGCGGCCGCCGGCACTCCGATGGAGAGGACCAACGCCAACACGCGCGCGGTGTTCGGCGATTACATCAGCGTCTACGACATCCAGCTTGGCTCATGAGTCCGCGCTGGCGGCCCCACGGCTTTCGATCAGCCGACCCGTACGCTTTCAATCAGCCGAACCACAACCTTGCGATCGGCCGAAGCCAAAAGGTTGCGATCGGCCCATGCCCGAG
>Ga0272446_1007084_pt1 | contig 11343 bp, 6 predicted proteins | sample YNPCB0061_FD_194587 | JGI IMG/M metagenome (GOLD analysis project Ga0272446, IMG submission 194587) | Hot spring microbial mat communities from Yellowstone National Park, WY, United States - YNP-CB-006-1 | ecosystem: Environmental > Aquatic > Thermal springs > Hot (42-90C) > Sediment | place...
AACCCTTGGTCATCTTGACCGAAGTTACGCTTAATTCTGAAAAACCTAATAAAATTTCTATCGTCTTGTTATCCATATTGTAGTATATATCTTAAGTTTGCGCTAAATATACGGAAGAACCAAAATTATTTTACGCAAATGTATTTAGTTGATTTTTGATTTCTCTATTTGTAACTATTTACCTTACAAGAACAAGTATAGAAAAATAATTTTATGGGCGTTCCTACTTGCTTCGCGGCGCAGTCGGCGTGCTACGGGCTATGCTATCGCTTCGGTGCGTTGCACCATGCGTGCAAGCACGCATGCCCTCCGCATGCCTAACGCATATGCGTGTGCGTATATGTACGCGCACATATCCGCGTGAGGGATAGCAGCGGAAACCCCGCAACAGGCGTAGCCTGTGAAGTACAGACATGGCATGCCACGTTTCTGCCAGCGTATAGCCCGACCCGAAGCGCTAGCGTAGGGACACGCCCATAAAAAATAAAAAATTAAATCAACTTAAATATTTTTCCCACATTCCCATAATGCCTGTCAGTCCTCCCGTGTGGATAAGCAATATATTTGAACCTGTATTAAATAAGCGTTTTTTTGCTAAATCCTGTACGGCATACCATGTTTTACCTGTATATACAGGGTCTAATAAAATACCTGTATGCTGTGAAAACAAGGTTAGCAAGTTAAGATACGCCGCATTTGTTTTGGCATACCCTCCGAGTGTATATTCGGTATGAAAATGATAATTTAGAGAGTATGTATCCACAAGATTTTGTATACTTTCAAAAGCATTGAGTACAGGTATTCCGTGTATATGCGTGTGTGTATGCGTGATAGGCTTCCCTTTTACTAATCCCGCCAAAGTAGTCCCTGTGCCACAGGCACAAAATACGTGATGAATGTATTCAGGTATTTCCTGCCATATTTCCGTGCAACCTTGAACGCCTGATTCATCTGCGCCGCCTTCTTCTAAGAAATAGTATCCTGACTGATTTTGTGTATGTTCTTCAAAGCATTTTACCTTGTTTTTGTATGCTGTTCTTGTAACAAAATGCAATTGCATACCAAATTGCTTGCATAAAAACAGAACCATGTTTTGTACGGGTTCGCCGCGCACAATGCCTACGGTTTTGAAGCCATACATAGCTCCTGCACAAGCAGTAGCTACAAGATGATTAGAAAAAGCACCACCAAAAGTTACTACGGTGTGGTAATTGTTTTTTTGAACGTTTTGTATGTGATATTTGAGTTTTCTCCACTTGTTTCCTGATACAAAAATATGGTGTAAGTCTTCCCGTAAAACATACAGATTGTATTCTTTTGGGAATATATCAGCGGGTAGAGATACTTTTTCGCAAGGTATCATTCATCTAGGATATTGAGATAAGGAATGCAAGCATTAAGTAACTGTTCCTCAGACACGGAAATATCTTCTTTGGCTTTACCGATAGCTTGTAAAAGTGTAAGTTTTAATTGATGATTATGATTTTTTTTATCTTGGTATAAATATTCAATGAGCAAAGATTTAGGTACAGGTAGTATTTTTGTGATATATCCAAAATCTAGAATAGTATTTTCTATTTCTTCAAATTCAGCTTGGGAGAGCATACTCATTGCCATAGACAACTTGGATTCTATCAGCATGCCAATAGCAATGGCTTCACCATGGGTTAAAGGTTCAGGGGTGGTGTTATAAATACTTTCTAACGCATGCCCAACTGTATGACCAAAGTTAAGCCGTTTACGAATATCTACCTCATAAGCATCTTCTTCTACAATACTTTTTTTGATTTCACAGGAACGGTAGATTATATCCGTTAATACAGAAGTGGTTAAATCACTTATTTTAATGCTTGTACAAGATTTCCAATACTCTTTGTCTGCGATAAGTCCATGTTTGAGGATTTCCGCGTAGCCTGATTTGAAGGTTCGTGTAGAAAGGGTTTTCAAAAATACGAGGTCTATAATAACGGCTTCGGGAGAGTTAAACAAACCAATTTGATTTTTACTGTTTTGTAGGTTTACGCCTGTTTTTCCGCCGATACTGGCATCTACCTGTGCCAATAAGGTTGTAGGAATGTTGATAAACAGGATGCCTCTTTTGTATAACCCTGCTACCATGCCTCCTATATCTGAAATCATGCCCCCGCCAAGGTTGATAATCAAAGCGTTTCTATCCACATTGTTATTCAACAAATATTGCCATATTTCTTGACAAGTACCTAATGTTTTGTGTTTTTCTTCTGAGGGGATTGTGTAAACATGAATAGGAATAGTGGTTTTAGTTATCAAGTGTGGTTTTAGAATAGGAAGAGTGTGTTTTATACTGTTCTCATCGGAAAGAACAAGAATAAAAGAAGGATTTATTTCTGTTAATAAGTTGGGTAAATAAGACAATGCCTCAACCCCTATGTAAATAGGGTAGCTGGATTGTATGCTTTGAATGGCACTAGCTTTGAGTATTTTTGGCATTAGTTGGTTTCAAATATAAAAGGATATAAGCAAATTAAGCAAATTTTTCTGAATTATTTTTCAATATATAGAAAAACCCTTGTAAGTGAATACAAGGGCTTTTGCTTTCTTTATAGTGCGAAATTAGTTGATAGCAACTTTGAATTCGTTTGTATTGCGAATATTGTTACGGCGGAATTCAGGGTCTTTGGAGGCTTTATCTCTCAAAGAAGCATCTATTTTGCATGCTTTTGCCAAATATTTAGCTACATCAGTAACGTTATTCATACGAGCTGCATTGATAGCAAGCAAGTAGTTTGTGTAAGCTGCGATTTTATCGTTGGCATCAGGTTGTAAGTTATTTTCTGCTTCAAGGGATTGTCTTGCAGAGTCATAACCTTTAGATAAAATGCAAGCTAAACCTTTGTTATAGTTTGTAGTACGTACTTTAGGGTCTGCGGCGCTGAAAGCGGCAATAGCTTGGTCATATTTACCACGTTTGATATAAATACCACCCATGTTGTAGTTAGCCGCCATAGCTACTTCGCCACTTGCACCTTTTGCTTTGTTGAAGTAATCCATAGCTTGTTTGTAGTCTTTCATGTTTTTGTAAACTACACCAAGTCCATTGAGAACCATAGGTTCATCTTTTTTAATTTCGTCAGCTTTTTCCAATAGTTGTTTTGCAGCGCTGTATACTTGTTGTTTTGCAGCAGCAGGTTCGTTAGATTCGGTAGCAAGTTTAAGCATCCATGAAGCGAGGTTATTGTATGCTCTCCAGTCGTTGCTATATGTTTTGATGTGTTGGTTATATAAACCGAACAAATCTTTGATTTCTGCATCTGTAAGTTCTGCGTCTGTAGCTACTGTACGGCTGGCAATAGTGTTTTGAAGATTGTATGCTTTTGTACTGCCATCAAAAAGTTTGTTTTTAAGGTCAACAACAACTTTGGTTTGCTCTTTAACAGCTTTTTCTTTGGCAGCACCTTTCAGTTTTGTATCTTCATTGATGGATTTTAATTTGGCTTCGGCTTCTGCGATTTGAGGTACAAGAGCGTTGTTTTCGTCCATTAGTTTTTTGAGTTCAGCATCTTCTTGGCAAGCGTTGTACAATTTTACCATACGTTTATAGTTGGTAAGCACATACATACCTTCTTCTTTTTCAAAAGTAGAATAGTCTGCCTGACCATTTTTTACTTTCATAGCTTTTTCTGCTACTTGGTAATCATTAGGAGGTAAGTTTTCAATAACGATAGTTACTTCACTGCGGCGTAATTTAGGGTAGAATAATCTTTCTAATTGTGGGTAGCTTTTTAATTTCTGAATTTTGTCATGCATAGCATCTTTATCTCCACCTTCTTTAAGGATTTGTTCAATAGCAGTTTTGTCAGCATCAGGGATATTAGTGTTTTTATATCCTGCTTCAAAGTTTGCCCAGTCTTCACCACGTCCTTCGGGTTGGCTGAACACGTTGAAGAAGGAACTATCCTGTACAGAAGCATAACCGATAGTTTTGAACTGACCTTTTAACCAGCCAATTAAACTTTTTGCACGGTTTTCGGAAAGAGGTTGGTTTACTTCACTTTGTTTTCCTTCGGGAGAAGCTGTACCAGATACTTTAACCCCTACAATTTTACGTTTTACGCTGATGTTATTTACAAATTTAACCAAAGTATCAGATTTTTCTTCATCTTTTCTGACGTTATATTTACCTTGGTCAAAGAACATGGCACTATTTACTTCTTCGGTGGTAGTTTTAGGACTGTAGCTGTGTTTTGCGAAAGTAACTTGGTCCCTGTCAATACCAAGGTAGCAAGTAGTTACCATACCATAAGCAATTACAAAATCTTTGGGTTGTTCTCCTTGTTTTTTCTTACGTCTAGCAACGCCTTTGAGTTCCAATGTACTGTATTCCATTTCTGGAGTATAACCAAAGACAAGAGTAGTATCTTTTTTAATAGGAACTTTTTTGTTCATTCCTTTGAACCACTTGAAACGCAAGGAGTCAAAAGTTTTGTTGCCACTTGCATATTTCAAGGTTGGAATCATGTAGTAGGTTTGTTTTTTCTTAATGATTTTTTTAGGCACTAGTGAGGCACCGAAAGTTGCTCTTACAGTATCTGCATGCACTTCCATCAAGGAGTCTACAGGTACAGTGTAGCTTACTTTTTCTTTTTTCCTAGCTTCTTTTAGCATTTTTTTTACAGAACCGCATCCTGCTGTTCCTAAACCTAATGCTATGGCTAATGGTAGAAAGAGATATTTACGTTTTGTTTTCATACTTGTTGTTTTAGTTAGGTTTGAATGATACACTTTAAACTATTGACCGCAAAGTTAAGCAAGTTTATTATAATACAAACAATTTGCAACAAAAAATTTATTTTTTTACACAAAATATACGGTTATGGAAGCAAAAAACATAAAGTCGGAATAATTCGCACCCAAATTATCGACAATCAACAAACCTCTTGTATAGTTCCTAAAAAAACACTAAATACTACAGTTTAAGCCATTTTAGCTTGTATTCTGGTAATTATTTACGTGATTTGTTCTTTATTCAGGGCGTGTCCCCTTCGCTAACGCTTCGGGGGCGGGCTATGCGCTGGTAGAGACGTGGCATGCCACGCCTGTACTTCATTCGCTACGCTCATTGCGGGCTTTCCGCTACTACCCCTCACGCATTTGCGCGCGTACATACACGCCGCGTATATGCGTTAGGCATGCGGAGGGCATGCGTGCTTGCACGCATGGTGCGAACCGCACCGAAGCGATAGCGTAGCCCGTAGCACGCCGACTGCGCAGCAGGAACGCCCAAAAAATGATATATTCACACAAGGTAAATAATTACATACTTTGCAACAAGTCTAAATAGGGAGAAATAAAAACCTGCTATGTTTTAGCAGGTTAGTTAATAGGACTTTAAAGAATATTAAAAACTATTGATTGTTTAATTCATCAACTTTCTTTTGTTGGTCCTCAATGGCTTTTTTCAATCGAACTTGCTCATTTTCTGTTGCGCTTACTTGGGTTTGTAAAGTGCTGATTTCAGCATTAAGATTTTTTATTTTAAGTTCAGTTTCTTGTTGTAAGCGTTTGATTTCTGCTTGTTTGTTGGCAATACTTGTTTTTTGCTCGTTGAGTTTGTTTTGTGTTTCATTGAGTGATTTCGTCAAATCAGCAAGTTTTCCTTCTTCAATATCTAATACTTTGCGTAATTGTGCAGATTTTAATTCTTGATTAAAGTTTTTCAAAAACAATTTGATATTTCTTGCTTCTTTGGCATATTTTGCCGCATCTATAAATTCATCACCCTTTTTCAAGAATACGCTCACTTTTGTTTCATCGGCTTTGCCCCCTTCTAATCGGATATATAAGGATACCACATCATCAGATAAATCGGATGAGGAAACATTGGTTACAGAATACACATCATCTTTTTCACTAATGTTTTTGGATTTAGTGGCATAAGATTTAACTTTTTTGGAAGCAACTTCACGAGCAACATCTATACCTCCTGCACATACAGCCTGAAAACATTTACCTGACATACCATCTACTGTTCCACCGACTTCTTTGATGTCTAGTTGTGCAAATAAATGGGTTGCTGTTATAAAAACAGCTAAAAATAGGACGAATGACTTATACATATTTTAATGTTTTATACCTTTTGGAGTGTGAAGTTATACAATAAATTTTTATCTGTCAAAATTTATCCCTGCTTTCTGTTAAAAAAAAGTTCATTTTTGAACAGATTTCTTTTTTAATGCATTGAAAATCAACATTTTATTTTTTTATCTCTGTTTTTGAAATTTTATCGCCTATGTTTAACGAATGTACCGTACTCATGCCTGAAACAACTTTACCAAATATAGTGTATCTGCCATTAAGGTGTGGTGTGGGAACATGCGTTATAAAAAACTGACAACTTTCTGTATCTTTTCCCGCAGAAGCCATACCTACAGTGCCTTCTTCGTACCATAGAGGAGAAAATTCAGACCGAATCAGTACATCTGTGCTACCATATCCGTCCCCTCTTGGACAGCCCCCCTGTACTACAAAATTAGGTACTAATCTGTGAAAATGCTTGCCTTCATAATACTTTTTCTTTATCAAAGTAAGAAAATACGCCACCGTAGCTGGTGCAATATCTGCAAATAATTCAATGGTAAAACTGCCTTTGTTGGTTTTAACTTCAACAAGTGGTCTTTCTTGGTTGAGCAAAGTCCAGTCTATGTTATTGTAGTATTTTTGAGGATATTTTTGTATAATGTATGTTTTACCTTGTTTTTGGGTAATAATTTTCTCCAATTCCTGATAGGTTTCTATGTCTCTTGGGAGGGATAATTGTAATTTTGCCTGTTCCAAAATATTCAAATCTATTTTTTTAAGGTAAAATTTTGCCGCCATTTCGGTCATTAGAGCAATTACGCCTACATCTTTACTTTGCAGTCCTTGTTTGCAATAATTGAAAAACAAGTTTGTATCCTGTTGTAATGTATAAAATAAGGCATCTTGTCGGAGTTGAAGTAAAAGTTCAGCGGAAGTAGTTCGTAATATAGCAGGGTTGTCTGCATTAAGCATTTCTGATGCAATAAAAGCATGATTCCGTACAGATTTACCCATATACCTGAGTAAAGGTACTGCTGTGTAAGGAGATTTGGATTTTATGTTTGTGTAAGTGCTTCCTGCATTTGCCAGACCCGCTTTGAAGGTTTTGAGATAACTGCTGGAATCGGATACATTTTTATTCAACACAATACTCAAAATTTCCTGTTGTATGTTTTCATTTTGTATAACAGGTTTTTTGTAAGGAATTCCTCCTGCCCGCAAAGCGGCTACTACATAACGGTATTCTGTTTTCTCTTCTGTACATATATTATTAAGAAATTTTTGCACACTGTCGTCAGGCAGACATTTACCTAAGCAATGGATAAGTGCAATTTTAGTATATACATCTGTTTCTTTTTGTGCTTGTTTGAAAATGGTTTGTTTTATGTTGGTGTTGTAGTAAGACGTTGGCATGCGTTCAAAGTATTTGCTTATCATGTAACGGATAGCTGTTTTTGAATGAGAAAAGTGAGAAATAGCTTTTTGTATTGCTTTTTGCTCATAAATTCCCTGCATGCCCATACAAAACAATGCCGTTAATGCACCCTGCAACCGCAGTGGATTTTGTATAGTGTCCAAAACAGCGTAAAATAATGGTTGATGGTTTTCTCTATATTTGCCCGCACTTACCCAAAGTAAATACGCTAAGGTGTCTTTTTTTTCCTCCACAGCAAGAGAAAGCAAGTTCAGATTTTTGGTATCTGCGGGGAATTGTCCGAGTGCATACGCGGCTGTGCAGGCAACGCGTAAAGATGGGTCTTTAAGTAGTTTCTTTAACGGTTCCACCGTCTGTGGGTCTGCCAAAGAAACGCATTGCAAGGTAGCATAATAGCGGTTTGTTTCGTTTGTATCAGACAGATAAGGAATAATCAAATCGGTTTTTCTTTCATATCCTGATTGAATGATTTTTTTTGTTGCAGGCGTAAATTGCCCAAAAGCAAGCAGTGAAACCAAAAAAGTAAATTGCAGTATAACACCACGTAATAACATACAGCAATAATAACAAAAAGTATGATTTAGGTACATATTTCTCTTCGGGGCGTGTCCCCTGCGCTTACGCTTCGGGGTCGGGGCTATACGCTGGTAGAGACGTGGCATGCCACGTCTGTACTCGACAGGCTACGCAAGTTGCGGGCTTTTCGCTCCTATCCCTCACGCATTTACTCACTCTATCATCACAAAAGCACCCCAATAATACGGTTCTTTGTACTTACTGCGGACTGTTTTTTGGGCAGTTTCAAAGGCTTTACGTTTGTCCATGCCTTTTTTCTGCCAGTTTTGGTAAAATTCGGTCATGAGAAGTTGGGTGGCTTCATCGCTGACTTTCCATAAACTCATGATAATCGTTTGTACGCCTGCAACTTTGAATGCCCTTTGTAAGCCATATACGCCATCTTTGCTGGATTGACCTAACCCTGTTTCGCAGGCAGAAAGCACAACCAGTTCTGTACTATCCAAGTCCATATTCATGACTTCAAAAGCGGTGAGTTTACCATCATCTTTGTCATAAGGACGGATGTACATTTTATCATAATCTATTACCCCTGCGAAAAGCAAACCCCCGTTTAACATAGCTTGCGTACTACTTTGATATTGTCCCTTTTTGAAATACCCATGCGTAGCAATATGCAAAATACGAGGATTTTTGAGAGATTTGACGTATTCTTCTGTGGCAGGTTCGCCTATGATTACGATAGAGTTTGGTAACAATTCAGCGGCTTGTTTTACTTCTTTTTCTGCCCCTTCCAATTGCGATAAATTTTCTATGCTACGGTTTTGGTCAGGTTTTTCATTGCCTTTAATGTCCATGTTTAAGTTGTATTTGGGATTACCAATCAGATTTACGCCTTTATTGTTGTATGTGCGTTTGTTTTCAACAATATCTTTGGTGTTAGTTACGGGAATAATACGTACCTCATCAAAGATATATTTTTGCGTTTCAGGGTTCTGAAGCGTAGCAAGGTTAATTTGATGATATGCCCCTTCTGATGAAAAATATACCGTTTTTATGTCTTTTAAGGCATTTTTTAAAGGTTTCCAAAAAGCATTATAGCTTTCTTCATCTTTCGTTTTGCTAGTAACAGAGCGTCTGTAATAGGTTAAATACTTTGTTTCAAGTTCATTTCCATTAGGTAGTTGCACGATTTCAGGATATTGGCTATTCTTTTTCAGTATCATTGCCATATACACAACACTATCTTTTTTGATTTCAAACCTTGTCATTTCAATAGCTGCTTCGTCTTTTTTTAGTTTATTTTGAATATCCTGCCATGTAACAAGCTTTGGAGTGAATACATTGGCAAAATCTTCACTTTTAGAGGCTAATTGTTTTTCTAATTCATTAGCGCGTTTTTCTATACTGTCTAAATTGAGTTTTTTTTCTTTACGTTGTTCTACGGTGAGGTTTAGAGTTTTATTGTATTTATCCCGTGTTGCTTTCCATTCTAAAAACAAATTTTTGAGTTCTTGGTTATTACTTTTAAGGATACGCTGTTTTACTTTTTCTGTACTATTGAGAATAAGCCCTTTGGTAGAGATAGCCACTTGATAGCCATAACCGCTGAGTGAGGGATTTTTAGTATAATACTGCCAAATAAAGGTAAGAAATTTATTATTGTAGCCTTCTATATTGGCTTTGAAGTATTTTTCTTTTTCTACTTCGGAGAGGTTTTTAAAGTTTCGTTCTATTTCTCTTTGTTTAATGGTAAAAGTTTCTATAAATAGCGGTTCGGCTTGGGAATAGCGGCCTTGGGCTTGGTATAATTCAGCTAAATTATTGCAGGAAGCTGCATAATGTGGGTGTTCTTTGCCGAGAACTTTGGCACGTATATTTTTCGCTTCTATATACAACGGTTCGGCTTCGGAATAGCGGCCTTGGGCTTGGTATAATGATGCTAAATTATTACAGGAGGTAGCATAATCTGGGTGTTCTTTGCCGAGTACTTTGGCACGTATATTTTTCGCTTCTATAAGTAGCGGTTCGGCTTCGGAATAGCGGACTTGGGCTTGGTATAATGATGCTAAATTATTACAGGAGGTAGCATAATCTGGGTGTTCTTTGCCGAGTACTTTGGCATCTATATTTTTGGCTTCTATCAACAACGGTTCGGCTTCGGAATAGCGGCCTTGGACTTGGTATAATCCAGCTAAATTATTACAAGAGGTAGCATAATCTGGGTGTTCTTTGCCGAGGACCTTAGCACAAATATTTTTATCTTCGATATACAACGGTTCGGCTTCGGAATAGCGGCCTTGGGCTTTGTATAATAGAGCTAAATTGTTACAGGAGATAGCATACTCAGGGTGTTCTTTGCCGGGTACTTTGGCACGTATGTTTTTTGCTTCAACATATAACGGTTCGGCTTCGGAATAGCGGCCTTGGGTATAGTATAATCCCGCTAAATTATTACAGGAAGTAGCATATAAAGGGTTTTCTTTGCCGAGTACTTTGGCACGTATATTTTTGGCTTCTATATGTAGCAGTTCGGCTTCGGAATAGCGGCCTTGGTCTTGGTATAATTCCGCTAAATTATTGCAGGATTGAGCATACAAAGGGTGTTCTTTGCCGAGAACTTTGGCACGTATATTTTTCGCTTCTATATACAACGGTTCGGCTTCGGAATAGCGGCCTTGGGCTTGGTATAATAGAGCTAAATTGTTAGCTATCTCTGCATACTCAGTTGTTTCTGTTTGGTTTATTTGTTTGCATACCGAAACTGCTTCTTTATATAAACTATCTGCAACTCTAAATTTGTTTTTGCTCTTATATGCCCACGCAATATGGTCTAAACATTCAGCGTATTCTATGCTGTTTTTGCCTTTTTCGTTTAAACAGCCTTCTATAGCTTTTTTACCGAGTATAATGGCGCTGTCAGGTTTATGTTCTCCATATTCATAACATAAACTGTCTAATACACGCCAGTTTTGGGCATGAATAAAGGTGTATAAGAAAACAGCTGAAAAGACGAACAGTATTCTCATAGTACAAAGTTATGAAAAATATATTCAAATCAAAATCAAAAATTGTGGGTTGCGCGTGCTGCGTGAGGGGCTTGGAGCAAACTTGCGTAAGCAAGTTGTGCGCAGCACCGAAGCGTTAGCGTAGTGCGGAAAGCACCGACTGCGCCGCGCAGCAAGCAGGCACGCCCATAACATAAAAAGTCAGCATTGAAAATAAATTGGTTCTTCCGTATATTTAGCGCAAACTTAAGATATATACTACAATATGGATAACAAGACGATAGAAATTTTATTAGGTTTTTCAGAATTAAGCGTAACTTCAGTCAA
>Ga0272446_1007085_pt1 | contig 11341 bp, 15 predicted proteins | sample YNPCB0061_FD_194587 | JGI IMG/M metagenome (GOLD analysis project Ga0272446, IMG submission 194587) | Hot spring microbial mat communities from Yellowstone National Park, WY, United States - YNP-CB-006-1 | ecosystem: Environmental > Aquatic > Thermal springs > Hot (42-90C) > Sediment | place...
TTGAGATGAAACACCAGGAAGGCTCAGGAGCGACGACGTGCAGGTATCGGGATCTGGGACACGGGTAGGGCAGGGAGCGAAGGGCGGGATTTCAGCAATTTCGGCTCGTTGAAGAGCACTGAAACCTAAACTCCCACACGCCAGCGTAACGCCAATACATATTTCAGCAATTTCGGCTCGTTGAAGAGCACTGAAACCGCCGAGTTCTTGCTTGTCAAGCGAGTTGATGTCAATTTCAGCAATTTCGGCTCGTTGAAGAGCACTGAAACAACAAACGATATCAAGCAATGCGCATATCAAACTTGATTTCAGCAATTTCGGCTCGTTGAAGAGCACTGAAACTCGACTGCACGCGCTGGATTGACGTCGATGATGACGATTTCAGCAATTTCGGCTCGTTGAAGAGCACTGAAACCGCGCTGGAGCGCCTCGAGGCCATCGAGCAGGTCAATTTCAGCAATTTCGGCTCGTTGAAGAGCACTGAAACCTCGCTCACGCTCACGGCCGGCGCCATGCCTCATCACATTTCAGCAATTTCGGCTCGTTGAAGAGCACTGAAACGTGCCACGGTATGATGTCTGTTACTACATTGACGGATTTCAGCAATTTCGGCTCGTTGAAGAGCACTGAAACTCGGGAGGCGGCGTAATCGGCACGAGCGTGTAGCGATTTCAGCAATTTCGGCTCGTTGAAGAGCACTGAAACCATCCACCCAGCGCGTGCAGTCGACTGCACGCGCCGGATTTCAGCAATTTCGGCTCGTTGAAGAGCACTGAAACTTTTCACCAATTCGCGCTTCGTAAGATCGTTCGGCTCGATTTCAGCAATTTCGGCTCGTTGAAGAGCACTGAAACTTCCGACCGCAGTAATCGAGTACTGCGGGCTGAGGGATTTCAGCAATTTCGGCTCGTTGAAGAGCACTGAAACGACGGCGGACTGAACGAACTCTTCTGCGGCATTGAATTTCAGCAATTTCGGCTCGTTGAAGAGCACTGAAACATACACCGTAGAGCGCCGCGATGATTTTATACAAGTATTTCAGCAATTTCGGCTCGTTGAAGAGCACTGAAACCGCCGCCGTTTTGGCTTTGACGACGCAGTACAGATCGATTTCAGCAATTTCGGCTCGTTGAAGAGCACTGAAACTAATCATGCGAGTACGCGCCAGCGGGCAGGGATAGATTTCAGCAATTTCGGCTCGTTGAAGAGCACTGAAACTCGCCGACTCCGTCGCCCGCGCTCGCGGTCGACTGATTTCAGCAATTTCGGCTCGTTGAAGAGCACTGAAACGATCGCGACTGGAAGTGCGTGAGGGCAAGTGGGGACAATTTCAGCAATTTCGGCTCGTTGAAGAGCACTGAAACGTCGCTCAGACGCAGCGCAAACCGGTAGCGCTCCACCATTTCAGCAATTTCGGCTCGTTGAAGAGCACTGAAACACGCGACGAGAGGATGCGCTGTGGTCGGTGGTGCATCATTTCAGCAATTTCGGCTCGTTGAAGAGCACTGAAACGCGTGTTCTGGATTGAGGTGCAATCCGGCCGGTTGTATTTCAGCAATTTCGGCTCGTTGAAGAGCACTGAAACGTCGCAGTACATCGTATGGCGCAACCGTGTGTCATAATTTCAGCAATTTCGGCTCGTTGAAGAGCACTGAAACGCGCGGGCAAATCGCAGATCCGCCCAGCGGGCGGCGCGATTTCAGCAATTTCGGCTCGTTGAAGAGCACTGAAACGTCATCGGATCGTGTGAAATAACGGTTAGAGTCTCATTTCAGCAATTTCGGCTCGTTGAAGAGCACTGAAACTTACTAAACAGAAAAGCCTCAATCCGAGCGATACGCTCAATTTCAGCAATTTCGGCTCGTTGAAGAGCACTGAAACACGATGGAATATCGATACGTGTTCTGTATTGATCGGATTTCAGCAATTTCGGCTCGTTGAAGAGCACTGAAACGCTGACCGGGCGGGTACACCCAAATCTGAAGATAGCATTTCAGCAATTTCGGCTCGTTGAAGAGCACTGAAACCTGCTACTAATCAGGGGAGTTGAACGTTTGTTTTGGTAATTTCAGCAATTTCGGCTCGTTGAAGAGCACTGAAACTCAATGCGCGTCAATATCGATTGCTATCGCATTGCATTTCAGCAATTTCGGCTCGTTGAAGAGCACTGAAACCGGTACTTCACCGCGTCGTGCGTCAATCCCGATGTCATTTCAGCAATTTCGGCTCGTTGAAGAGCACTGAAACGCGACGCGCGAGTATGTTGCGCGTTTTCGGGATTGGATTTCAGCAATTTCGGCTCGTTGAAGAGCACTGAAACACGACATATCGTCGCCGCTCGGGGGCGGCGTAATCGATTTCAGCAATTTCGGCTCGTTGAAGAGCACTGAAACTGCAGTAGGTGTTTCCCTTTGCCGCGCGCAGTGCGGATTTCAGCAATTTCGGCTCGTTGAAGAGCACTGAAACTACCGTGCGCGCGGGCGCTAGGTGCGGCGCGCAGGATTTCAGCAATTTCGGCTCGTTGAAGAGCACTGAAACCGGAAAATGGCGCTGGAATCACCGGCGCTGGTCGCGGAATTTCAGCAATTTCGGCTCGTTGAAGAGCACTGAAACACGTGAGGCCGGCGCTGGGCGTGTAACTGGATGGTATTTCAGCAATTTCGGCTCGTTGAAGAGCACTGAAACTGATGCAACGTTTTTGACGGTGTATTATGGTTCCGATTTCAGCAATTTCGGCTCGTTGAAGAGCACTGAAACGTCTGGAGCAGACGCGCAATATGCCGCATCACCCACGATTTCAGCAATTTCGGCTCGTTGAAGAGCACTGAAACGGCGGTATTCGCGTATTTCACGTGGGCGCAGGTTGCATTTCAGCAATTTCGGCTCGTTGAAGAGCACTGAAACGCATTGCCGCAAGCGCGGCGATAACCGAACGGCAAAATTTCAGCAATTTCGGCTCGTTGAAGAGCACTGAAACCTCTTATCGTCTTTGAGTATCCGATAACCGTAACTAATTTCAGCAATTTCGGCTCGTTGAAGAGCACTGAAACGCGCATCGTGTGGGGCGTCGTGTACGACGCATCCGAATTTCAGCAATTTCGGCTCGTTGAAGAGCACTGAAACCTCATCAACCGGTCAATCAGCACCGGAGTGTAGGCATATTTCAGCAATTTCGGCTCGTTGAAGAGCACTGAAACGGCTTCAATGAAGGCGGTGGCGAGTCGCTCAGCATTGATTTCAGCAATTTCGGCTCGTTGAAGAGCACTGAAACTCAACCTGCGATCCGACGATGGCGCGCCCACGTACAATTTCAGCAATTTCGGCTCGTTGAAGAGCACTGAAACGTCCAGGCGGTACAAGTGCTCGCTCATCAGCAACTTGATTTCAGCAATTTCGGCTCGTTGAAGAGCACTGAAACGTCGTTGGCGGCTCAGATTCTGGCGTTAGTAGGTAATTTCAGCAATTTCGGCTCGTTGAAGAGCACTGAAACTAGAAATACAGAAACGCAACGATTTTCGCGGTCTGGCATTTCAGCAATTTCGGCTCGTTGAAGAGCACTGAAACAGATACTCCGCGAACTGCTCAGCAGCAGCGCGCAGATTTCAGCAATTTCGGCTCGTTGAAGAGCACTGAAACGCACGTACACGGACCGGAGCACGAGCGGGGGAGCATATTTCAGCAATTTCGGCTCGTTGAAGAGCACTGAAACGGCTCGCCGACACGTGGCGGCGCTACGCCAGACACATTTCAGCAATTTCGGCTCGTTGAAGAGCACTGAAACCTGACGCGCGGGCAATTGATAGATAGGTAACTAGCCATTTCAGCAATTTCGGCTCGTTGAAGAGCACTGAAACATAGTGCATTGTCGGTAGCGGTTCTTCACTATACACTATTTCAGCAATTTCGGCTCGTTGAAGAGCACTGAAACGCTACGATCAGGGCGGGCGGGCGGGGCTACGGGCGCATTTCAGCAATTTCGGCTCGTTGAAGAGCACTGAAACGGGCCACTGTTTGGTAGTAGTGTTTAGTGCCAGGAGATTTCAGCAATTTCGGCTCGTTGAAGAGCACTGAAACCGTGTGTGGAAAGAAGAGGGTATAGAATCGGTTAAGCATTTCAGCAATTTCGGCTCGTTGAAGAGCACTGAAACGGCGAAGGATTTCAGGCGAATCCAAACAAAGTTGCATTTCAGCAATTTCGGCTCGTTGAAGAGCACTGAAACCTCCCCGGCGCGTAGGGGGTACGGCTATGTCGCCGGATTTCAGCAATTTCGGCTCGTTGAAGAGCACTGAAACTTTGGAGCATCATCGCAACGCCGCCATTATCGTATATTTCAGCAATTTCGGCTCGTTGAAGAGCACTGAAACGCGCTTCTCCAGCGCGCGGCGGAATTGATGCTCACTGATTTCAGCAATTTCGGCTCGTTGAAGAGCACTGAAACCTCATCAGTATTTCCTCCAATGCTTTGAAATCGGGTTCATTTCAGCAATTTCGGCTCGTTGAAGAGCACTGAAACACGGCGCGCGGATGAGGTGCGCAAAGCGCGTGGTCAATTTCAGCAATTTCGGCTCGTTGAAGAGCACTGAAACCGTCTACGGACAGTACCACGGCTACTGGACGGATCAATTTCAGCAATTTCGGCTCGTTGAAGAGCACTGAAACGCTGGGCTTGGTTTCGATTGTCAACTGGTACTCACGCCATTTCAGCAATTTCGGCTCGTTGAAGAGCACTGAAACCGCTCGATCCGCAGACGCGGTGTGTCGTTGACGTTGAATTTCAGCAATTTCGGCTCGTTGAAGAGCACTGAAACGCGCGCTGAACGTCTTGCGCGTCATCTGGTCGATCAATTTCAGCAATTTCGGCTCGTTGAAGAGCACTGAAACTAGCGCCGCCGATCCCGTTGCAGCGCTGGCGGCGCAGATTTCAGCAATTTCGGCTCGTTGAAGAGCACTGAAACATCTACGATGAGGCGCTCGCTATCGTGCCCGCGTCGATTTCAGCAATTTCGGCTCGTTGAAGAGCACTGAAACGTTTGTCAAGAGCCAAATCTCAACCAAAGTCATCGCCGAATTTCAGCAATTTCGGCTCGTTGAAGAGCACTGAAACAGCGGCTGCGCGGCGCAGAGATAGACGAGACGCGACTGATTTCAGCAATTTCGGCTCGTTGAAGAGCACTGAAACCGCTGTTGGGCGAGTTCATCAACCGCCACTGGAACGATTTCAGCAATTTCGGCTCGTTGAAGAGCACTGAAACAATGGAGAGGTGAACGATAATCTCTCCTGCGGATGTCATTTCAGCAATTTCGGCTCGTTGAAGAGCACTGAAACGGGCGCGCGGAGCGCGCTTGAGCGAGGTGGGCGGTGATTTCAGCAATTTCGGCTCGTTGAAGAGCACTGAAACCGCTGTTGGGCGAGTTCATCAACCGCCACTGGAACGATTTCAGCAATTTCGGCTCGTTGAAGAGCACTGAAACAATGGAGAGGTGAACGATAATCTCTCCTGCGGATGTCATTTCAGCAATTTCGGCTCGTTGAAGAGCACTGAAACGGGCGCGCGGAGCGCGCTTGAGCGAGGTGGGCGGTGATTTCAGCAATTTCGGCTCGTTGAAGAGCACTGAAACTTGGTATAGCCCTGCTATGGGATGGGCTCTCAGGCATCCTGAATTTCAGCAATTTCGGCTCGTTGAAGAGCACTGAAACTCGTTTTCGTTGGTCTGGGTTTCCGGGCGTGGCTGGATTTCAGCAATTTCGGCTCGTTGAAGAGCACTGAAACCATAGGCTATCGCCAACTGGACGAGCGCAACCGGCAGATTTCAGCAATTTCGGCTCGTTGAAGAGCACTGAAACTCGTGTCGTGTGGGGTGTGGTGTACGACGCCGCTGACATTTCAGCAATTTCGGCTCGTTGAAGAGCACTGAAACCGCTGTTTTTGCCTATTTCACCTGGGCGCAGGTTTCATTTCAGCAATTTCGGCTCGTTGAAGAGCACTGAAACTCGAACACGTACGGGTAGACACCCGGGCCGTGATACATTTCAGCAATTTCGGCTCGTTGAAGAGCACTGAAACTGTTGATCTGATGGACGCCGAGTCTCCCCGCACGCATTTCAGCAATTTCGGCTCGTTGAAGAGCACTGAAACTCCCTGACGCCCTCGCCGTCTGCGTCGCCCGTTGCGATTTCAGCAATTTCGGCTCGTTGAAGAGCACTGAAACCCCGTGATGTATTTGGGATGAGTATGTCGAGAAAAAAATTTCAGCAATTTCGGCTCGTTGAAGAGCACTGAAACATGCGCGGCGATGAATGGGATGTACGTGGTGGCCGCGATTTCAGCAATTTCGGCTCGTTGAAGAGCACTGAAACCGGCGCGTAGGGGGTACGGCTATGGCTCAGGTAGCGCCGATTTCAGCAATTTCGGCTCGTTGAAGAGCACTGAAACGCGCGGTTGGTGTCGCGCGGTAGCGCGTCCCTGGGCATTTCAGCAATTTCGGCTCGTTGAAGAGCACTGAAACACACGCCTGCACCGGCACGCTCGCCGTACCACGCACATTTCAGCAATTTCGGCTCGTTGAAGAGCACTGAAACACCAACGCCAATATCTGCGCAACAAGAGTCTGAAGCATTTCAGCAATTTCGGCTCGTTGAAGAGCACTGAAACGCGCTCTCGGCTGTGGTTGGCGATGTGTGTGCGATGTAATTTCAGCAATTTCGGCTCGTTGAAGAGCACTGAAACGGCGCAGCGCCGGCAGCGACGCGGGATAGGTCACGATTTCAGCAATTTCGGCTCGTTGAAGAGCACTGAAACGGGGTCTCCGTCGGCGTCGGGGTGCGGGTGATGGTATTTCAGCAATTTCGGCTCGTTGAAGAGCACTGAAACGTCGATGGTTCCGTCGCTCAGTTGGGCGATTACGAATTTCAGCAATTTCGGCTCGTTGAAGAGCACTGAAACATCATTCACCGCGCCGTCGATGACGGACATTCTCAAATTTCAGCAATTTCGGCTCGTTGAAGAGCACTGAAACGGCGAGTCCACAAACACATCGTACCCATCCACCTGGATTTCAGCAATTTCGGCTCGTTGAAGAGCACTGAAACCGCATTTTTGAGACAGAAGACGATAAAGGTGTAGATAAAATTTCAGCAATTTCGGCTCGTTGAAGAGCACTGAAACGTTTGTGGCGCGGCGGCGGGCAGTGGGTTGATTTTATTTCAGCAATTTCGGCTCGTTGAAGAGCACTGAAACGGATTATAAGGTCTACCGTCAGGGACATAAGACGAAATTTCAGCAATTTCGGCTCGTTGAAGAGCACTGAAACCTGAACCAAACACTGGTGAAGTATTTTGGAATAACATATTTCAGCAATTTCGGCTCGTTGAAGAGCACTGAAACTTATGCTAATACGTATGAGATTGTTGCTCAATCAAATTTCAGCAATTTCGGCTCGTTGAAGAGCACTGAAACTGGAAGTGGGCAGTGCGATACGGTATTGTGACGGTGAATTTCAGCAATTTCGGCTCGTTGAAGAGCACTGAAACCGCGAAGGCGACGTTGAGGCGACGTTGGGGGTCGAGATTTCAGCAATTTCGGCTCGTTGAAGAGCACTGAAACCGAATAATCACCCCCTCATCGGTGACTTCCAGCGCGATTTCAGCAATTTCGGCTCGTTGAAGAGCACTGAAACTTGGGATAATCCCGCGCTGGAGATAGACCAGCGCAGATTTCAGCAATTTCGGCTCGTTGAAGAGCACTGAAACCTCGAATTTTGTGTACGTCGAGTTTGCTGGCGAGGATTTCAGCAATTTCGGCTCGTTGAAGAGCACTGAAACCTGCAGGCGGGCACTGCGTCATATACCGCCGCGCCGATTTCAGCAATTTCGGCTCGTTGAAGAGCACTGAAACTTCGGGTAATACGCCGGTCGGGGCTGTCACAACACATATTTCAGCAATTTCGGCTCGTTGAAGAGCACTGAAACACATCATCGATGTGGTGGATGAAACCGAACGCCTGCTATTTCAGCAATTTCGGCTCGTTGAAGAGCACTGAAACCGGTGTTTTCCCGAAGATCGAGTGGGACGTTATCGTATTTCAGCAATTTCGGCTCGTTGAAGAGCACTGAAACTTACCCCCAGCGCCTCAGCGCGCTGCTGCTGCTTGATTTCAGCAATTTCGGCTCGTTGAAGAGCACTGAAACTCCTACCTGCATCGTCTCGCCCGCGCGCTCATGCCCCATTTCAGCAATTTCGGCTCGTTGAAGAGCACTGAAACGCGAGGAACTCGGAATGCTGGAAGACGCAGACTACGATTTCAGCAATTTCGGCTCGTTGAAGAGCACTGAAACCGCTTGGCGGAGGTGCTCCATCAGCGCGCCGACTGCGATTTCAGCAATTTCGGCTCGTTGAAGAGCACTGAAACTCGGTGTAGGAGGTTAGCAGATGGCGCACTCTGGGGATTTCAGCAATTTCGGCTCGTTGAAGAGCACTGAAACCGGACTGCGCGGCGGCTACGTCACATCGCCGGAACTATTTCAGCAATTTCGGCTCGTTGAAGAGCACTGAAACCGTATCGCTGGTGCGCCAGAGCGCGGCGCGCCTCAAATTTCAGCAATTTCGGCTCGTTGAAGAGCACTGAAACCGCAGGTGCACGAACCGCGCGCTGCGGGTCTGTTCCGATTTCAGCAATTTCGGCTCGTTGAAGAGCACTGAAACCGCGGTGCGCCGCCGATCCGGACTGGTACGACGCGATTTCAGCAATTTCGGCTCGTTGAAGAGCACTGAAACACATCATCGAACTGCTGGCGGGGCTGGCGGTGCAGTATTTCAGCAATTTCGGCTCGTTGAAGAGCACTGAAACCGCGGTGCGCCGCCGATCCGGACTGGTACGACGCGATTTCAGCAATTTCGGCTCGTTGAAGAGCACTGAAACTCACATCGCCGAAGCGTCGGTTGAGTTCGTCAACGATTTCAGCAATTTCGGCTCGTTGAAGAGCACTGAAACTGGCGCGCGGCTGACGGGTCGTTTATGCTGCGTCGCATTTCAGCAATTTCGGCTCGTTGAAGAGCACTGAAACCGCGTCGGCGCAAGCGCGCGCTGGACGCCCAGCGCATTTCAGCAATTTCGGCTCGTTGAAGAGCACTGAAACTCCACTAACTTGTAGGTGTAAGCGTCAATCATACGCATTTCAGCAATTTCGGCTCGTTGAAGAGCACTGAAACAAATCAGTACGCTGATAAAGCGTTTACGGCATTCAATTTCAGCAATTTCGGCTCGTTGAAGAGCACTGAAACGGTGGCAGGCGATTGCCTGTTAGGGTTGCTGATAAATTTCAGCAATTTCGGCTCGTTGAAGAGCACTGAAACTTACACGCTTACGTATGACCACTTGCGCGCTCTATATTTCAGCAATTTCGGCTCGTTGAAGAGCACTGAAACTGAGTAATTACCGAGAGTGTCATAGTGCACCTGCCTATTTCAGCAATTTCGGCTCGTTGAAGAGCACTGAAACGGGCTGTATGGGATGGTGTTGAATGGTGTGACCTGGATTTCAGCAATTTCGGCTCGTTGAAGAGCACTGAAACCGGCGGGTGATCCGGAACATTACGACCTACGCGACTAGATTTCAGCAATTTCGGCTCGTTGAAGAGCACTGAAACAACGGCCTAGGGCCTGGAGCAGGATGGACGGAATCGAATTTCAGCAATTTCGGCTCGTTGAAGAGCACTGAAACGCCTCACGCCGGCGCATGTACCAAACAGCGGCAGCATTTCAGCAATTTCGGCTCGTTGAAGAGCACTGAAACGATTGATATTCCATCGGTGGAGCCGCTCGTTATCCATTTCAGCAATTTCGGCTCGTTGAAGAGCACTGAAACGTCACGCTGCTCGTTATCGGGTTTGTGTTCTGGACGAATTTCAGCAATTTCGGCTCGTTGAAGAGCACTGAAACTCCAGTCCGGCTCTGCGCTGGATCGTTGACTGGCTGATTTCAGCAATTTCGGCTCGTTGAAGAGCACTGAAACGGCATGCCGTACCGCACCGACAGCCCATGCCGGCGATTTCAGCAATTTCGGCTCGTTGAAGAGCACTGAAACAGACCATCCGCCACCCAGCACCAGCCGAGCGCGGCATTTCAGCAATTTCGGCTCGTTGAAGAGCACTGAAACTTCCGCTCCTGCGGGCGGGCGGGGCGCTCAACGTAATTTCAGCAATTTCGGCTCGTTGAAGAGCACTGAAACATATGCATCGATGATTGCATCAGCAGTAGCGTATGCATTTCAGCAATTTCGGCTCGTTGAAGAGCACTGAAACGGTTGCAGTCTCTGGTCGCCCAAATACTCTCGCTCGATTTCAGCAATTTCGGCTCGTTGAAGAGCACTGAAACCGATACCGTATCGCGTCGTGCGTTAGCCCCGACGCTGATTTCAGCAATTTCGGCTCGTTGAAGAGCACTGAAACCGTAATCTGAGCATTGCTCATAGCGTCCAGAGCCAAATTTCAGCAATTTCGGCTCGTTGAAGAGCACTGAAACGGGATATGAGAACGTCGATCCCGAACCAGATGTAGATTTCAGCAATTTCGGCTCGTTGAAGAGCACTGAAACCAGAACCAACACGATGATTTCGGCGGGGGCGTCAGATTTCAGCAATTTCGGCTCGTTGAAGAGCACTGAAACCACCAACTCCCCCGCGCCTCACCAGCGCGGGGGTTATTTCAGCAATTTCGGCTCGTTGAAGAGCACTGAAACCGCGAACTCGCGCAGCGCCCAGGCGAGAATGACGACGGATTTCAGCAATTTCGGCTCGTTGAAGAGCACTGAAACCTGCCGCAATCGCTGAGGGCGGCGCTTCCGGCTTCAACATTTCAGCAATTTCGGCTCGTTGAAGAGCACTGAAACGCTGCATACACCGAATTAGTGCTGTGTCGGGATATCTATTTCAGCAATTTCGGCTCGTTGAAGAGCACTGAAACCGCGGGCTGGCTGGCGGCAGTGGGGATTGAGTTAGATTTCAGCAATTTCGGCTCGTTGAAGAGCACTGAAACGACGCTGTATCCGCGTCTCGAAGCGGCGTTCCGTCAATTTCAGCAATTTCGGCTCGTTGAAGAGCACTGAAACCAATGCGTATATCGACGAGTACGACTCACTCGACGAATTTCAGCAATTTCGGCTCGTTGAAGAGCACTGAAACCCGGGCGCGGCCCGCTGATGCTGCGCACCAATGCTATTTCAGCAATTTCGGCTCGTTGAAGAGCACTGAAACCCATAACGCCATTATTGATTGGGTCAACTCATTGAATTTCAGCAATTTCGGCTCGTTGAAGAGCACTGAAACGTCGACAATGAAACGAAG
>Ga0272446_1007086_pt1 | contig 11338 bp, 6 predicted proteins | sample YNPCB0061_FD_194587 | JGI IMG/M metagenome (GOLD analysis project Ga0272446, IMG submission 194587) | Hot spring microbial mat communities from Yellowstone National Park, WY, United States - YNP-CB-006-1 | ecosystem: Environmental > Aquatic > Thermal springs > Hot (42-90C) > Sediment | place...
GAGGTCGGAGCAGATCGCCACACCCATACGGCCCGCCGCCGTGGCGACGCTGCGCGCATCCTGTCCGGGCCCGCCGACGCGAACGAGCCGCGCCTTGTGGTTCGCGGCCCGCTCTCCCAGAACCTTCCCGTCCGGCCCCACCACGAGCGCGGCGCTGCGGAAGGACCCGTGCGCGGCGCTCGTCGTGATGCCCAGCACCAAGGCGCCGCCGGTCGCGCGCGCCACCGCCTGCACGCGCCGCCAGAGCCGGGGATCGTCGCGCGGGTCGCGCCGCAGCGACAGGTCCGGCCACACGATGAAAGCGGGCTGCACGCCCGGGCGCAGTGCGGACATCCCGAACAACGCGCCCTCATCCTCCGGGGCGGCCTGCACCAACCGGATGGTTGCGGCGCGCACCGGCAGATCGTCGCGGATGGGTCGTGCCAGGCACAGCGCGCACCACACGCCGAACAGGAGCAACGCAGGGCCGCGCCACGACGGACGCCTCCACGCCGACCGGAGCGCCGTGCCGAAGGCCACCACCAACAGTGAAAGGCCGTACACCCCCGCCACGGAGGCCAGCTGAAGGGGCGCCGGACACGCCGCCACCGCGTAGCCGAGGCTGGACCAAGCGAACCTCAGCACGAACCACTCGGACCGGTAGGCTTCGATACCGGTCCAGAGCACCGGCGCCGAGATCCAGAGCGGCACGCTGGAGAGCCTGCGCGACGCGCAGGCGAAGGAGACGCCGAAGAGCGCCGTGAACGCGGCGAGGATCGCGACCAGGAAGACGGCGGCAGGACCGAACAGCCCTCCGAGCCAGAACAGCGTGCCGCCGAAATGCGCCATGCCGGCCGCCATGCCCGCGCACAGCGCCTGCCAGAATGTGGCTCGCTCGAGCGCGCCGACGAGGGCGGCGAAGCCGACCGGCAGCAGATAGGGCGCGTTCCACGGCGGACACCCGGCCGCCAGCAGCGCTCCGCCGGCCGTCGCCAGAGCCAGGCGTCGAACCATCTCGCGCTCCGCGGCGAGCCCACGCCCCACGCCGCTCACGGGCGGTGGCCGTTTCGGGGCCGAGCGGGCGGGCTCAAGGCGCGGATGCCGCGCCGGAGGCGCTGGCCGGGGCATCTGCGGGCTCGCGCCACAGCGCCCAGATGGCCGAGAGAGCGAACGCGACCCCGGCGAACGACGAGAGGTACTGCGTGTTGCCCAGGCCGGTCGCCGCCGCGACCAGGTTGAACGGGAACGACCAGCGCACGCCCGAGCAGGCGAACCCGAACGCGTACAGAGCGACCGCCATCGCCCACCAGTGCGGCGGCGCAGCGCCAGGCCGCCTTAGCCTTGAGTCCCACAGCGCGAACACCCCAAACGACAGAGCAACCACATCGTAGTATCGGCGATAGGGAGCCGTCATCGCCACTGCGCCGATGGCGGCCAGCTCGGACCATGTCAACTCACCCGAAGGCCGTCGCCGCCGCCAGATGAGCACGGCAACGGTGGCGCTGATCAGGACGCCGTACGTGAGGTTGACGGCCTCCACCAGCGAGCGGCGGTTGCCGAGCGCCTTTGCGAAGGCGACGCGCGCGTTGGTGATGCCGTAGTCCACGACCGGGTTAGGCCCCATGATGTCGTTCTGCGTGTTCGGCCCGGAGACCAGCGCGAGCTCCGCACGCGCGGCAGCCAGCACCTCCGACGGTCCCGCCGGCAGGATCATCGCTGCGTTGACGGCCGCAAAGATGAGGGCCGCCGCGAGCACCGGCCTCCACGCGCCGCGGAGCAGCAAGGCGCCTAGGAACCAGATGGTGAGGGTTGTCTTGCCCAGTGCGAGCGCCAGGCAGACACCGGCCAGCAGCCACCGTCCGGATCGTGTGAGCAACAGCCCGGCCGCGAGCCAGAAGAGCGCCGCCAGGCCGATCTGCTGTCCCAGGATCGTCTTCATGACGGCAGGCAAGAAGAGCGCCAGCGAACCCGCGAGCAGCCGGGCCTCCAGCGAGAACCGCGGGCCGGCGAGACGCCAGAGCAGCACGATCAGACCGACCGCGTACGCCGTGTGCAGCAAGTTCAGGGCCGGCGTCGTGAGCGCGATGTCCGGAGGCAGGACCGCGACTGGCGCAAGCAAGAGCGCCCCGCTGGGCGGGACGGCGAAGACGTTCGGTCGCGGAAGGGGCTTGCCCGTCCGGAGCGAGACCTCGCGCACCATCGCGGCGACCGCCGCGCGATCGTACGGGTTGCGCCCGGTGAGGGCGAATCGGGCGCCGCCGTAGAAGGTGCCCGCATCCACCGAACCGGTCACCCGCAGCCCACGGACGGCGATGTTCAGGACGGCGACCGCGAAGATGGCTGCGCAAATGCGCGCCCGCCAGACGGGCGGGACGCGAGGGGCCACGGACGTCCTCCCTCTGCCGCGACGGCGTGCAGTCGCGGATTGTCGCCATGGATTCGGGGGCGCCCGCCGGGAGTCCTGCGGCGAGCCTTCGCAGATGATGGAAACTAAGTTGATCGAAAAAGTGTACTATCTAGGTGAACACCGAGCGACGCTCCTCCCAAGAGCGCCGCTCACCGCGAAAGGAAGCCCCCTGATGCGCATCGCCAACGACGTGACCGAGCTCATCGGCAACACTCCGCTCGTGCGACTGAACCGCGTCACCGATGGCGCCGCCGCGACCGTGGCGGCCAAGCTCGAGTACTTCAACCCGCTCTCGAGTGTCAAGGACCGCATTGGCGTCTCGATGATCGATGCCGCCGAGAAGCAGGGTCGCATCGGACCCGACACCGTGCTGCTCGAGCCGACCAGCGGCAACACGGGCATCGCGCTGGCCTTCGTGTGCGCGGCTCGCGGCTACAAGTGCAAGCTCGTGATGCCGGAGACGATGTCCGTCGAGCGGCGCGCCATGCTGAAGGCGCTGGGCGCGGAGCTGGTGTTGACGCCGGGGAGTGAAGGCATGCCAGGGGCCATCCGCGTAGCGGAGGAACTGGCCGCGAGCGATCCCCGGTACCTCATTCCCCAGCAGTTCCAGAACCCGGCCAACCCCGAGATCCACCGGCGGACCACCGCGGAGGAGATCTGGCGCGACACGGAGGGTCAGGTGGACATCTTCGTGGCGGGGGTCGGGACCGGAGGCACGATCACCGGCGTGGGCCAGGTTCTCAAGGAGCGCAAGCCCGGCGTGCGGATCGTCGCGATCGAGCCTGCAGCCTCTGCCGTGCTCTCGGGGAAACCGAAGGGTCCACACCCCATACAGGGCATTGGCGCGGGGTTCGTGCCCGACATCCTGGATCGCAGCGTGATCGACGAGATCGTGACCGTGGAGGCGCAGGACGCCATGGCAATGGCGCGCCGCCTCGCGCGCGAGGAGGGAGTCTTCGCGGGCATCTCCTCGGGCGCGGCGACGTGGGCCGCCGTCCAAATCGCGCATCGGCCGGAGAGCGCCGGCAAGCTCATCGTCGTGGTGCTGCCTTCGACCGGCGAGAGGTACCTCTCGACGCCCACCTACGCGGACCTGGCCTGTCACCACTCGGAGGACACCATGCGCACTGAGACGCTGGCCGTACACGCTGGCCAGGCGCCCGACCCCGCGTACGGCGCCGTGATGACGCCGATCTATCAGACCTCGACCTTCGCATTCCGCGGCGTCGGGCAGCCCGGTCCGTTCGATTACTCGCGCAGCGGCAACCCCACGCGGAAGGCGCTCGAGGACTGCCTGGCCGCTCTGGAGGGCGGCGTCCGCGGCTTCGCGTTCGCAACCGGGATGGCCGCCGAGGCGACGGTCCTCATGCTGCTGGAGGCGGGCGATCGCGTCATCGTCCACGATGACCTCTATGGCGGCACGTACCGTCTGCTGATGAGCACCGTCGCGAACCGCGGCGTCCAGGTGGATTTCGTGGACCTGCGAGACCCTGCCGCGCTGCGTGAGGCCCTCCGCGTTCCGGCGCGGCTGGTCTGGACGGAGACGCCCACGAACCCGCTGATGAACCTGCTCGATCTCGCGGCCCTGAGCGAGATCGCGCAGGAGCGCGGCGCCATCACGGTGTGCGACAACACCTTCCTCTCGCCCATCTTCCAGCGGCCCCTCGATCTGGGGATCGACATCGTCGTCCACAGCACGACGAAGTACATCAACGGGCACTCGGACGTGGTCGGCGGGGGCGTCATCGTACGCGATCCAGAGCTGGCCGAGCGGATCGGTTTCCTCCAGAACGCAGCCGGAACGTGCGCCGGTCCGTTCGACTGCTTCCTCGTCCTTCGCGGCGTGAAGACCCTGCCTCTGCGCATGGCCCGGCACCACGAGAACGCTCTCGGCCTGGCGCGCTGGCTGGATGCACACCCGAAGGTGGCACGCGTGCTCCATCCCGGGCTGCCGAGCCACCCGCAGCACGCGCTGGCGCAGCGGCAGATGGCCGGCTGCGGCGGCACCTTCTCGTTCCGCGTGCGCGGGGGCGGGCGGGAGGCGCTCGCGCTCCTTGGAGGCGTTCGGCTCTTCGCCCTCGCGGAGTCGCTGGGGGGCGTCGAATCGCTCATCGAGCACCCGTGGTCCATGACGCACGTGTCGATGCCGGAGGAGGTGCGACGGCGGGTCGGGATCACGGAGGACCTGATTCGCGTGTCGGTCGGCGTCGAGCACCTGGACGATCTTGTGGAGGACCTCGGGCAGGCGTTCGACCGCGTCGTCGCGTGAGAGGTGGTGAAGGAAACCGGCGCAGGCTTCCACAATATGCCAGTGGCCGCGGCATGGAACGCTGGATGCCCCCGGCGCGTACGGGTGTGGGGCCGCGCGTCGGCGCTTCCGTCGCGGGGTTGTGCCCGCGGCCACCGTTGCGAAGGAGCCTGGCGTTGAGCACCAAGTCCGCCTCGCGTTCCGCTTCGGAAAAGGGCGCGGTGGCGCCGGCCGCGGATGGCGGCGCCACGCGCGTGGATCGCGATTTCCTCTGGTCCCTCTACCACCAGTTGTGGCGTGTGCGGCACTTCGAGGACACGGTCGCCCGGCTCAACAAGCAGGGCAAGATCCTCGGAGGCGTCTACTCTGGCCGCGGGCAGGAAGCCATCGTGGTCGGGGCCTGCATCGGCCTGCGTCGCGACGACAAGATCGCGCCCGTGCATCGTGACATCGGCGCCTTCCTCGTCAAGGGCATGAGCGCGCGCGATGTCATGGCCCAGATCATGGCGCGCGAGACCTCTCCCTCCCGCGGCAAGGACTCCTGGACGCACACGGGCGACCTCGAGATCGGCATCATCGGCTCCACGAGCATGCTCGCGTCCTCGATGCCCATCGCCCTGGGGGCCGGCCTCGCGATGCGCATGATGGGGCGCGACAGCGTCTCCGTCTGCTTCTTCGGCGAGGGTTCCACCGCGCGCGGCGACTTCCATGAGGCGCTGAACTTCGCGGGCATCCACCGCGCCCCCTGTGTCTGGATCTGCGAAAACAACCACTACGCCTACTCCACGCCGAACCACCTGGAGTCGCCCGTGCCGTTCTACAAGAAGGGAGAGGCCTACGGGATGCCGAGCCTCTCCATCGACGGGAACGACGTCCTGGAGGTCCACGCACGCGTTCAGGAGGCGGTCGCGCGCGCGCGGCGCGGCGTCGGCGGGACGGTCATCGAGTGCGTCACCTACCGCATCGAGGGGCACAGCGAGGCCGACCAGGCCGCTTACCGAAGCCGGGCGGAGGTGGAGGAGTGGCTAAAGCGCGACCCGATCCGCCGTCTGCGGGAGCGCATGCTGGCGAGCGGCTTCACCGAAGAGGAGCTGCCGGAGCCGCCGCCCGACGTGGTGGCGGAGGTGCGGGACGCCGTCGATTACGCGACATCGAGTCCGCTGCCGGAGGGTCGCGAGGCGGTCGAAGATCTCTACGACGAGTCGGCCGGCGTGACGCACTGGGCCAGGCCGTACCCGAACTACGTTCGTGTGCCGTGGCTGGGGCGATGAGCGCTCGCGCGCGCCAGCGCGCAACGGAGGAGCCAGACGATGCCGGGAAGGCGTGAGTTCTTGCAGCGAACCGCGGTGGCGGTCGCGACAGCGGCGCTGGCGGCTCAAGGCCGTGCGACAGAGCTCGGGGTCCCGGCGCCTGCCATTCCGGAGGACCAGATGGCGGGCAGCGACCGCAGACGGCGGCTGAGCGACGCCGTACATGCTCTGACGGAGCGCGCGATGCGCGGTGAGTTCGGTCTCGCCACCATTTACGCGCCCTTCCGCCTCTCGGACCGCGTCGACACGCGCGGCATGTCGGAGGAGATGAAGGCGGCCCACGCCGTGCGGCTCGCTGCCGAGACGGCGCCCCTGCGGATCGAGCCAGAGGAGCTGATCGTCGGCTCAGCCACCTTCCGCGAGGCCATCGAGCACCGCGTTCCTTTTCATGGCGTCTCCAGTGTGAGCCACACGACCCTCGGGTTCGCGAAGGCGCTCCGCATCGGGTACCGGGGCCTGCGCGCTCAGATCGATGCGCGGCTCGCGCGTGGCGGCCTGGATGCGAAGGGACTGGAGCTGCTCGAGGCGATGCGCATGTGCATCGACGCGGCGGGCGTGTGGCAGCGTCGCCATGTGGACGCGCTCCGCGAGCGCATGGCGCGCGAGACGGGGGAGCAGCGCCTGCGCACGGAGCGCGTGCTCGCGGCGCTGAAGCGCGTACCCGAGAACCCGCCGGAGACCTTCCACGAAGCGGTGCAGTCGCTGTGGATGCTCTTCGCTTTCCAGCGCCTCTGCGGCAACTGGTCGGGACTGGGGCGCGTGGACCAGATGCTGGGGGCCTACCTGGAGCGCGATCTCAAGGCCGGTCGCATCACGCTCGATGAGGCGCGCGAGCTCATCGCGCACTTCTGGGCTAAGGGCGTCGAGTGGTGCCTTGGCCCTATGAACCGCGGCAGCGGCGACGCGCAGCACTACCAGAACGTCATCCTCGCCGGCGTCGACGAAGATGGCCACGAAGTCACCAACGACGTCACTTACCTGATCCTCGACGTCGTCGAGGAGCTGCACATCAGCGACTATCCTATCGCCGTGCGGCTGAACCGGCAAACACCCGAGCGGCTGCTTCGGCGCGTGGCGGAGGTGCAGCGCCGGGGCGGCGGGATCGTCGCGCTCTACAACGAGGAGACGGTCCTCCGCGCGCTGACCCGCTTCGGCTACTCGCTGCGCGAGGCCCGCTCGTTCACGAACGACGGCTGCTGGGAGGTGCTGGTACCGGGCAAGACCACCTTCTCCTACGTGCCGTTCGACGCGCTCTTGCCGCTCCAGGAGACCCTGCAGGTGGCGGCCGAGGGCCGCGGGTCGCCGCCGGCCTTCGCCTCGTTCGACGCGCTCTACTCCGCGTACCGCGAGGCTCTCGAGCGGCAGGTGGACGGCGTACAGCGGGTGGCGGACGGATGGGCGGCAAGCGGACACCCCTGCCCGCTGGTCTCGCTCTTGGTGGACGACTGCATCGAGCGCGGCCGAGGCTACTTCGAGCGGGGGTCGCACTACACCGTTCTCGCCCCGCACGCGGGCGGCATCGCCAACGTCGCGGACAGCCTTCTCGCCATCCGCACGCTCGTCTTCGAAGAGGGCAGCGTCTCCCTCCACGAACTGGTCGAAGCTCTGCGTGCGGATTGGGAGGGGCGCGAGCCGCTCCGGCGGCAGATCGCCACCCGCCTCGCCTTCTACGGCAACGACGACGAGCGCGCGGACGCGATGGCGCGCCGGGTCTTCGACGACTACGTCACCATCGTGGAGAAGGTGCGGGAGCGGAACGGCGTCCTCCGGCCTGCCGGCATCAGCACCTTCGGGCGGCAGATCGAATGGACCGCGCACCGGCTGGCCACCGCAGACGGGCACCGCAAGGGCGAGTACCTGGCCAGCAACCTTTCGCCCACTCCGGGCGCGGACCGCAAGGGACCTTCGGCCGCGATCCGCTCTTACTGCTCGCTCGACCTCGAACGCTTGCCGAACGGAGGGACGCTGGAGCTCAAGATCTTGCCGCAGAGCGTGCAAGGCGAGACGGGCGTGCGGGCGCTCGTGGGCTTGATGCGTACCTTCGTGGAGCTGGGGGGCTTCTTCCTGCACGTGGACGTGGTGGACACCGGGATGCTGCGCGACGCGCAGCGGCATCCGGAGAAGTACCCGGACCTGTCGGTGCGGATTGCAGGCTGGTCCGCGCGGTTCGCCACGCTGGAAAAGAGCTGGCAGGACATGGTCATCGAGCGGACGCAGCAGGTGGTGTCCTGACAACGCAGTTCGCGGCGCTGGGGCGCGACCCCCGGGCCGGTGGTGACAGCACATGCACGAAGTGACGTTCCTGGGCGCCATTCGCGAGGCGCTGGCCGAAGAGATGCGGCGCGACGAGCGCGTCTTCATCCTCGGGGAGGATGTGGGCGCCTACGGCGGCGCGTTCAAGGTGACCGACGGCTTCTACACCGAGTTCGGTCCCGAGCGCGTCATCGACACGCCGATCAGCGAGTCGGCCATCATCGGCGTAGCGACGGGGGCAGCGCTGATGGGGATGCGGCCCATCGCCGAGATGCAGTTCATGGACTTCATCTCGTGCGGTTTCGACCAGATCGTGAACGAGGCCGCCACCTACCGCTATCGCTACGGCGGCAAGTGTTCGGTGCCGATGGTCATCCGCGGACCCAGCGGTGGCAACGTGCATGGCGGGCTTTTCCACTCCCAGACGCGCGAGGCGTGGTTCACGCAGGTGGCGGGGCTGAAGGTCGTGATGCCCGCGACCGCGTATGACGCGAAGGGGCTCATGAAGGCGGCCATCCGCGACAACAACCCGGTGATCTTCTTCGAGCACAAGTACCTCTACCGCCGCGTCAAGGAGCGGCTGCCAGACGACGAGTACATCGTGCCGCTCGGCAAAGCGCGGGTGGCGATACCGGGCTCGGACATAACGATGATCGCCTGGGGCGCGATGGTGCAGCAGTGCATCGCGGCGGCCGAGCTGCTCGAAGACGACGCGATCGACATCGAGGTGCTTGACCTGCGGACGCTGTACCCGCTCGACACGGAGACCATCCTGCAAAGCGTGCGCAAGACGCATCGGGTGCTCATCGCGCAGGAGGCGCCTCGAACGGGCGGCTTCGCGGGGGAGATCGCCGCCATTCTGGCCGAGGAAGCGTTTGGCGACCTGGACGCGCCGGTGGTCCGCGTGACGGCGGTCGACGCGCATGTGCCCTTCGCGCCCCCACTGGAGAAGTACTACCTGCCGAGCGTGACCGACCTCGTCGAGTCGGTCCGCAAGCTGGCCAGCTACTAGACCGGCGCGCCGGCCCCGACGGCCGGCGGCCATGCGGCCGCCGGGGCGGCCGAGCGTTCCGACCTGCAGATGGAGGCATGCCGTGCCCACCGAAGTCATCCTGCCGCAGCTTGGTGAGAGCGTCGCCGAGGGCGTCATCACGCGCTGGCTGAAGAAGCCGGGCGATACGGTGCAGGCCGAAGAGCCGCTCGTGGAGGTCACCACCGACAAGGTCAACGTGGAGCTTCCCTCCCCGGTGACCGGGGTCGTGCAGGAGCTGCGTGCCGCCGAGGGCGAGACGGTCCCGGTGGAGAAGGTGATCGCCATCATCGCAGAGCAGGCCGGAGCGGCGGCCCCCGCAGCGCGCTCCACGGCGGAGGGGCCGGCCGCGCCCACGGCGCCCGCGCCGTCTGGCCGCAAGGTGAAGCTGGCGCCGCGCAACTACTCGCCGCTGGTGCGCAAGATCGCCGAGTCGCGCGGGCTCGACCTCGATTTCCTCGTCAACACCGGTCAGGTGATCGGCACCGGAGAGGGCGGCCGGGTGACGAAGGCGGACCTGCTGGCGGTGATCGAGTGCCTTGACGAGCCCTCCGCTGCCGCACCGGTGACGGCGCCCGCCACGCCCGTCGCTGCGCAACCGGCGCCCGCCGCCCCTGTGCCCCCAGCGCCGGAGGCTCCCGCGCCGTCGCCGCGCGAGGAGCCGGCCCCTCCGCCCATCGCGGCGCCTCCGGTGGCGCCGTCAGGGACGGCCGAAGCTGCGCCGGCCGCCGACGAGGAGGACCTCATCGTTCCCTTCACGGGGATGCGCAAGGCGATCGCCGACCACCTGGTGAAGTCGGCGTTCACGGCGCCGCACGTCACCACGGTCGCAGAGGCGGACGTGACCCGCATGGTCGCCTACCGCGCGGCGAACAAAGACACCTGGGAGCGCGAGTACAAGCTCCGCCTTACCTACACGCCGTTCTTCGTAAAGGCGACCGCCGACGCCCTCCTCGCGTACCCGATGGTGAACGCGCAGATCCAGGGCGACCGCATCGTGGCGAAGCGCGTGGTGCACATGGGCGTCGCCGTAAGCCTCGGAACGGGCGGGCTGATCGTCCCCGTTATCAAGAACGCGCACCGCAAGGACGTGCTCGCCATCGCCGCCGAACTGGAGGACCTTGCCCGCAAGGCGCGCGACAACCGGCTCACCCCCGCCGACGTCCAGGGCGGCACGTTCACGATCACGAACCCCGGCGTGTTCGGAGCCATTCTCTCGACGCCCATCATCCACACTCCGCAGTCGGCGATCCTGGGCGTGGAGGCGATCCGCAAGATGGCGGTGGTGCGGGACGACGACAGCATCGCCATCCGCTCGATGATGTACCTGTGCCTGAGCTACGATCACCGCGTCATCGACGGCGAGACGGCGATCAAGTTCCTGCAGCACCTCCGCCGCTCGCTGGAGGAGTTCCGCTTCTTACGGTAGGCGTCGGGGCCGTCACCCGTCGGGCGTTCGCCGCGCGGTGGCACGAGATCGCGGGACGTTCGGCGAAGATCGGGGGGCGGGGCCACCCAGGCGCCGCCCCCGATCGTTCCATCAGCCTCGCGGGGCGAACGGCCCGGGCGTCTCAGTACGCCGGACACTGCTCCGGCGGCCAGCCGGACGCCGGAATGGTGGTCCACTTGCGCCCGAAGTTCACGTTCTTGCTGTGGCCGTCGAAGAAGACGCAGTTGTACCCGCGGTTGTGGTTGAAGTTCATGTTGGGCGACGCGCCCCCGTAGGCGTCCGGTCCGTCCCAGCCGAACATGCCGCGCTCCGCAAAGAGGATGCGCTCTGCTGGCCGGTCCGCCTTCTCGCTCGGCGGGTCGTCCTGCAGGTTGACGAACGAGCCGTCCTGGTAGCGGGTGCAGGGGAACGGGCCGGGGTAGCCCGCGCTGCTGCCGGGGCACCACACGTTGTAGACCCAGTTCGGGAACCACTGGTAGGACTGCAGGCCCAGGCCGATGGTACCGGGATCGGGCCGGCGGTAGCGGTCCGCCGTGCAGTACCAGAGCTGGACGCTCTTGATGTAGGGCCCGCACTGGACCTGCATCAGCGTGCGGTAGAACTCGCCACCGTAAGCGCAGCCCGTGTAGTTCGGTCCACCGTCCCCAGGGTTGAACCCGAC
>Ga0272446_1007087_pt1 | contig 11336 bp, 7 predicted proteins | sample YNPCB0061_FD_194587 | JGI IMG/M metagenome (GOLD analysis project Ga0272446, IMG submission 194587) | Hot spring microbial mat communities from Yellowstone National Park, WY, United States - YNP-CB-006-1 | ecosystem: Environmental > Aquatic > Thermal springs > Hot (42-90C) > Sediment | place...
TCCAGGCGCAATCCCTGAAGAACCGTTCGGTGATAGTCCGCAAATCGGTCGAGCTGCCGGAAGCGTCACTCGAGATTCATTTCGACATCGAAAGCTCGCCGCCGCACGGTATTGATTACCTCTATGGTTTTTTGCTGCGCTGGCCTGACGGTAAGGACGAGTATGTTCCGTTCGTCTCGAGGTCAGAAAACCAAAACGCCGAAGGCGAAATGTGGCGTCAGTTCCTGGACTGGCTTCCGACCCTGCCGCTCGATTATGTTGTCTACCATTATTCACCATACGAGCTGGGGCGCTTGGCGGCGCTCGAGAACCGCCACGGCACAAGCCATTGGCTGGATTTTTTCCGCAGTCGGATGGTCGATCTGAGCATCTTCACGAAACACAACGTCACGTTCCCGCTGTATTTCTACGGCCTCAAATACGTGGCCAAGTTCCTGGGTTTCGGCTGGCGCGGCGACTTGGTTAAATCCGGCGGCGAATCCGTGGACCAGTTCGCGCGTTTCCTCGAGACCGGCGACGAAGCCATCTTTCAGGCCATCCTCGACTACAACGAAGATGACGTCCGCGCCACGGCGCATCTCAAGGATTGGCTCGCGCGTTACGCCCGTGAAACCATCATCTACAGTGCGCCGTATCCGTGGGACATGGACGGCGAAAAATGAACCATCGAAGAAAGCCTTGTGCCCATCTCGGTTTTAGATTTGGCTATCCTGGCCTTTTAGAGGGTGTTCCGGAAACTTTGGAAGTCTAGGAGCGAAGTCGTTGACGCGGTGCTGAGGCTGTTGACGATGACGCTGACCGTCGGGTCGCCTTGGCCGATGCGCTCGAAGCCGGGGCGCAAGGTCTGCCATCAGGACGACGCTGGACGGAGCGATCTAGCTTTGAGTGCGGGAGAAGTCGGCCGACTTCCGCACCATCGAGTAAGGACGAGAACGGATTGCGCTCTATCGAAGCCAAGTAAACCGGACATTTCTAATTCCCGTTGACATTCTTGGTCGGGGCCTTGATAGTTACGCGGCCGAATGATAATCTGCCCGCACCCTTCGAACCTAAGGGGGCTTCGTTCAATGGTAGGACGCTGGTCTCCAAAACCAGCGACGTAGGTTCGATTCCTACAGCCCCTGCCAGACAAGAAACACGGACCATGTTCCGTGTTTTTTGCATCTACATAGCCGTTTTTCATTGAGTTCTAGTCGGACGCAACCATGCTTAATTTGCGGAACAATAAATAGAAAAATTTTTCCACACTTTTCTGTACTTTTAAAAAATCGAGGTGACTTCAATGGTGGTGCTATGTTTCAGCTCGTAATTCTCATTTTCTTATCCCATTTTCTTATCCGCTATAATGGGGCTTGCCTTTAGCGCGCCTTTTAGCTAGACTTGGCGCGTTTATTCTATGTCAAAACCAACTCAGGTTTCCATCTCGCGCTCCGGCCTCAAGCAGCGCGCGGTCATTTTGGTCCTGCTGACTCTGCTGGTCGGCGGTATTGCTTATCCACCGGCCGCCAACGGTGTCATCGACTGGCTGAATTATTGGGTCGGGACGCATTTCGGTCATATCCAGAAGGGCTTCGTCCTTGGGCTCGACCTGCAGGGCGGTACGCACCTGGAATATGAGGCGGACGTCTCGCAGGTCGCCGATAACGAGCGAACCTCGGCCTTGAACGGCGTGCGTGACGTCATAGAGCGCCGCGTCAACTCGATTGGCGTCTCAGAACCGCTTATCACTACGGCTCGGGCCGGCAATGCCTGGCGCGTGGCGGTCGAGCTGGCCGGCATTAAGGACGTTAACCAGGCGATCAAGCTTATCGGCGAGACGCCGATCCTGGAGTTTAAAGAACAGAGCACGGAACCGACGCGTGATTTGACGACAGAGGAAAAGAAGAAAATGGAGACGGATAACTTAGAAGCCAAGAAGAAGGCCGAGGCAGATTTGGCTAAGGCGCTCAAGGAACCGGCCTCCCTCGAAGTGCTGGCCAAGGATCATTCCGCCGATGAGGCGTCGCGTGTGCTGGGCGGCGATCTAGGTTACATTAAGGATCAGCCAAAGTATTCCCAGATTTATGACGCGGTGAAAGATCTCAAGGCCGGTCAGGTCTTGGATAAGGTCATCGATCTGCCGGAGGCATATGTTGTGGCCCAGGTCGAGGAGACCAAGGCTTCGGACATGGAAATCAATGCCCGCCACATCCTCATCCAATGGAAAGACGCGACGAACGCGCCGACGACCACGGTTCGCTCTAAAGACGAGGCCAAAAAGCTGATCGACGGCATTAAGAAAGAAACTACGGCCGCAAATTTTAGCGAACAGGCCAAGAAATATTCCGAAGAACCGGGGGCGGCACAATCCGGCGGCGATTTGGGCTGGTTCGGTAAGGGCGTTATGGTGGAACCGTTCGAGAAGGCCGCGTTCGCACTCAAGAAGGGCGATGTTTCGGACGTGGTCGAGACGCAGTTCGGCTACCATATCATCTACAAAGTCGACGAGCGGCCGACGACCGACGTCAAGGTCCGCGCCGTGTTCATCAAGAAGACGCAAAAGACCGACATCGTGCCGCCGAACGACGGCTGGAAGTCGACCCAGCTGACCGGCAAGCAGCTCAAAAAGGCGGCTCTCGACTTCGATCAACGTACGGGTAGCGCCCAGGTGTCGCTCCAGTTCGACGACGAAGGCAAAAAGCTGTTCGGCGACATCACTAAGCGCAACGTCGGTAAGCCGGTGGCCATCTTCCTTGACGGTCAGCTCCTGTCGCAGCCGATTGTTCAAACCGAAATCACCAATGGGCAAGCGGTCATCACCGGCAATTTCTCGATTGAGGAAGCAAAACTTTTGGCTCAGCGCCTTCAGGCCGGCGCCCTGCCGGTGCCGATTAAGCTGATTGCCCAGCAGACGGTCGGCCCAACGCTTGGCCAGGATTCGGTCAATAAATCGATGACGGCCGCGCTCTGGGGTTTCGCGCTCATCGCCCTGTTCATGCTGTTCTGGTACCGCGTGCCCGGTCTGTTCGCCATCGTCTCGCTTGTGCTGTACGTCGGCATCTCGCTCTCGATATTCAAGACCTTGCCTGTTACTTTGACCTTAGCCGGCATCGCAGGCTTCGTGCTCTCGATGGGCATCGCGGTCGACGCCAACGTGCTTGTGTTCGAGCGCCTTAAGGAAGAGCTCAGGCTTGGCAAATCATGGGCGACTGCGCTAGAGGAAGCCTTCCGTCGCGCCTGGCCCTCGATCCGCGACGGCAACGCGACGACGCTCATCTCGTGCTTGGTCCTGTATTGGTTTTCGTCATCGATTATCAAAGGCTTCGCCCTGACCCTGGCTATCGGCGTCCTAGTATCGCTCTTCACGGCACTCATCGTGACCCGCACCACACTGCGCATCGCGGCCCTGACTTCCTGGCCGAAGCGCGGCGGCTGGCTATTTTTCAACCCGTCAGACAAGAAATAGTATGAAAATCGTAAAACACCGTTGGTATTGGTTCCTGTTCTCGGGCTTGTTGGTCGCTTCGGCCATCGGACTCTTGGCGACTTTCGGACTGAAGCAGGGGATAGACTTCACGGGCGGCACGCTCATGTCTGTCAGATTTGACAAGCGGCCGACGCCGGTCGACGCCGAAAAGGCGCTGGCCGTGTTTAACCTGAACGCCATCACTATCCAGCCGGCCGGCGATTCCGATCTCATCTTCCGTTTCAAGTCTATCGATGAGGATACGCACCAGAAGATTTTGCAGACGCTCGGTTCGACGTTCGGCAAGACGACCGAGCTCCAGTACAACGCCATCGGCCCGGCGGTCGGCGAGGAGCTTAGACAAAAGGCGATTTCGTCCCTGGTCATCATCTTTCTGCTTGTCCTTGCCTTCATCGCCTGGTCGTTCCGTAAGGTCTCGGCGCCGGTCCAGAGTTGGAAATATGGCACCGTAGTCCTGGCCTCGGCTTTCCATGACGTCATCATCCCGGTCGGATTGTTTGCCCTGCTGGGCAAGCTCTACAACTGGGAGATCGGCACGCCGTTTATCGCCGCCGTTCTGACCATCATGGGCTATTCGATTAACGACACAATCGTGGTCCTGGATCGCATTCGCGAGAACCTTCAGAAGACGACCGGTACGTTCGAGGAGATTGTAGAGCGCTCCATCCAGCAGACCATGTTGCGCTCGTTCAATACCTCGATGACGACCATTCTGGCGCTCTTAGCCGTATTCATCTTTGGCGGAGATTCGATTAAGGGTTTCGCCCTGGCGCTCATCGTCGGCGTCGCGACCGGCACGTATTCTTCAATTTTCATCATCCCGTCGCTCTTGGTGGTCTGGAACAACGTGACTCGCAAGCGCGCGGCGGAGAAGGTGAAGTAGTTGGCGGTAGGAGCGATCACAGGTTTGCCCAAACGCCTAGTTTAAGAGTCGGTAAGTCGTAAGTCGGTTAGTTTTCACTAACTATCGATTAATCGACTATCGACTTTTTGTTTTTGTCAAAAGCCGCTGACAACCGAGCGCCGCATCTGGTATACTCAAACGAGGCTATCCATGGATCAATTTTTTAACATCGATTGGTCGTTCATCGACCAGATTGGCGATAATCCGTTTATCGCCATGGGTTTCTTTTTGGCCAGTGGCGGCTGGATTATCTTGCTCATAGTCTTGGCTTGGGGGGCTAGCAGATTGTGGTTAGATTGGCGGCAGACTTTGTATAACAACAAGAAGACCTATGTCGTGCTGGCTATTGACGTTCCTCGGGTATCGGAACAAGGCCCGCGGGCGGTCGAAAACATGTTTGCCTACTTGGCCGGGGCGCATAGCGGGGCAAGTTTTCGGGACAAGTGGTGGGTCGGTTATACCCAAGACACCATTTCATGCGAAATCGTATCCCTCGAAGGTCATGTCCAGTTCATCATGCGGACGACTCACAAACTGCGCGACCTGGTCGAGGCCGCGGTCTACGCCCAATATCCGTCGGCCATGATTACCGAAGTGGAGGATTATGCCGCCAAAGTGCCACAGCACTATCCAGACGAGGAATGGGATTGTTGGGGCGCGGAGCTCGTTCCAGCCAAACCTGATTATTACCCCCTCAAAACCTATCCGTATTTCGAAGATAAGGTTTCCATGGAGTTCAAGGATCCATTGGCCGCCATGTTCGAAAGCTTTGGCCGATTAGGCCCGGGCGAGCAAGCCTGGTTTCAGATTGTACTCAAACCGACTTTGGGGAGTGAATTCATCAAGGAAGCAAGTTTAGCCATCAAGAAACTTACCGGGCAGAAGGTTGAACCAAAAAAGACTATTTTTGATAAAGCCTTGGACTTGCCCGTTTCGACTATTAGCTTTGCGGCTAATCAGGTCTTCAGCAGTGGTGCGGCTCCGGCAAAAAAAGACGCCAAGCAACCGGATTTTCGAATGCTCAATATGACTCCTGGAGAACGCGATATAATTCAGGCTATCGAGAACAAGATGAGCAAGTTAACTTTCGAGTGTAAAATGAGGTTTGTGTATATCGCCCGCAAGGAGGTCAAAGCGAATTCGCGCATTATCCAGCCCTTTTTCGGCTCGATTAAACAATTTAACACGCAGAATATGCAATCGTTAAAGCCCGAAATGAAACGTGTTGGAGTGAGTAGCTCCTTAATCCTCTTCAAGGACTGGCGTAACAATACCCGAAAAACCAAATTGGTAAAAGCGTACCGTAACCGCTCAGCTTGGATCGGTGCCAAAGCTTTCCATTTGTGTACCGAAGAATTGGCGTCGCTTTGGCACTTCCCGCACACTCTCCAGGTGGAGGCGCCGCAACTCAAGAAGATCGAAGCCAAACGGACCGCCCCGCCGACGAATATTCCGTTCGGGTAGTTAGTGGATTATGAGTCGTAAGTTGTAAGTCGTAAGTCGGTTAGTCGTAAGTCGTAAGTCAATAAGTCGTAAGTTGTGGGTAGATAGTTTGACGACTAACCGACTCATGGCTGACGACTTAGCTCATTCCGCACATTGTTACGCCCCTTCTTTTGTATGCCTGTTCAATATAACCACGACCACGAAAACGAGATTACCCTCTTCGCCGAGACGAATTTTAGGAATGCCAGGCGGCGTTTCGGTATAAAGACTGACGACCGGCGCCGACACACCTACATCATCGGAAAGACCGGCATGGGTAAGACGACACTCATGGAGAACATGATCCTGTCGGATATCCTGGCCGGGCATGGTTGTTGCTATATTGATCCGCACGGTGATACGGCCGAAAAGATTCTTGATTTCATACCGTCGAATCGGATCAACGACGTCGTCTATTTCAATCCGTCAGACTTGGAGTTTCCGGTCGGATTCAATATTCTTGAGACTATTAGCGAAGATCAAAAGCACTTGGTAGCGGCAGGTCTTATGGGCGTTTTTAAGAAAATTTGGCCTGACGTTTGGAGCGCGCGTATGGAATATATTTTGCAGAATTGCGTGCTCGCTTTGTTGGATTATCCGGGCGCGACTCTGCTCGGCATCAATCGTCTGTTGGTAGATGCTGATTATCGTAAGCGCGTCATTGCCAAGATTCGCGACCCGATCGTCAAGACGTTCTGGGTGGCCGAGTTCTCATCTTGGTCAGAGAAATATGCGACGGAAGCCATCGCGCCGGTGCAGAATAAAGTCGGCCAATTTCTGTCGGCGTCAGTCATCCGAAATATCGTGGCGCAAGTAAAATCCACGATCGACCTGCGCCGCATTATGGACGAAGGAAAGATTCTGATTGTCAATTTGTCCAAAGGCCGCATCGGCGAAGATAATATGCGTCTGCTCGGCGGTATCATCATAACTAAGCTCCAATTAGCGGCGATGGAGCGGGTCAACCTTCTCGAAGATGAACGTCGTGACTTTTACTTGTATGTCGACGAATTTCAGAATTTCGCCAATGAATCGTTCGCCAATATCTTGTCCGAAGCCCGCAAATATCGTTTGAATCTTATTGTCGCTCATCAATATATTAAACAGCTGGCCGAAGAAGTAGCCTGGGCCGTGTTCGGCAACGTGGGAACGCTCATCGCATTCCGAGTTGGTGCCGAGGATGCGGCATTTATGGAGAGTGAGTTTATGCCGACTTTTACGCCAGAGGATTTGGTTAATCTTAATAAATTTGAGATCTATCTCAAATTGATGGTCGATGGCGCTGCTACGCGTCCATTTTCGGCCACAACTTTGCCTCCGATCGCCCAGCGCACCGGTAGTACTGAAAAAGTCATCGCCGTGTCACGCGAACGCTATGCCACGCCGAGAGCACTAATCGAAGAGAAGGTTCTGCGCTGGAGCGGCATGGAAGTTGGTGAATCGAGGCTTAAATATCCGACTATCAAGACTGAGGATGAGCGTGAGTCGACTGGCGTCATTGGCACGACTCCATCCTCAGCCGAGGAATTCGAACAGGAGGATAATAGCGAGTATCTTAAGATATCAGAGGAACGTTTGGCGGCCATCGTCAAATCGCCGCAAGGCACGAGTAAGAAGAAAGATAAACCGAAATTTTCTTATACGTGTAATCGCTGCGGTAAGGTTTGGGAAATGCCAGTTAAGCTTGATCCGTCGCGGCCTATCTTTTGTGCGGAATGCATGCCGCTGGTGCGTGAAGAGCGCAAGGTTAAGACCGGGTTGATCCGGACGTCGTTAAGGTCTGAAAATTTGGGTGTGGAGGCCGGTAAAATTGAGGATCAGAAGCCGGCGAGCAAGCTTGAATCAAAACTCCACGAGACGTTTCGGTCGGCCGAAGAAGCGCCGTCCAGGTCAAAGTCTCGGTCTAACAAGCCGCGATTTGTTGGTGAGCAACGGCCCGTGCCGCCGTCAGCTAAGGGCACGGTCAGGATTGTTGGCCGCGGGGAAGGTGAAGACGAGGACGAGCGGCAGAGCTTCTTAGCTGGCCTTTTGAAAGGCAAGAGCGGCAAGATCGAGACAGATAAGGATAAACTGACGGACAAAACGGATTTAGGATCGAAATCGAATGTTCAGGCAAAGCCGTCCACAGGTCAGAGATCAAAGCTCTCGAAGTCGCGTGTCCAACGCGCGACCGAGGCGGAGGTAGAATCGCCGTCGCCGGCATCTGAAGAACGTGAACCCACGACGTCGACTATCTTTAAGTCGAATGTTTCGTCGGTGTCAACACCAGCTAACCACTCAGAATCATCTGAGCCTGAGGACAGTCACGCTTTTGATCTTGCCTATGAGCCGCCATCGGCCCTAAACCCGCTAGACAAGCGGATGGCCCATGGCCTGCATCCGCAGGCCTCCGGGCAAGCTCCGCCGACCCGCGGCGATTCATAAGTTACGTAACTCGAACCCATCAAATATATGGCGGAAAAAATTAGCTATGTGACCGGCGACAAGGTCACTATCGTCGGCGACTGGTACACGGCGCCGACCATGATTGGGGCCATGCTCCTCATCCCGATGATGCGCGAATCTCGAAGCTCATGGGTCTCCCTGCAACGCGCCTTGTCGAAGCTTGGCATTGCCTCATTAGCCATCGATTTGCGCGGCCACGGCGACAGCGTCCGGGGCTGGCAGGACGCGAAGCTCGATTACCGCGATTTTAGCGATGAGGAGCATCGTGAAAGCATCACCGATGTCGTGGCTGGCATCGACTGGATTCAGAAGAGGGGAATCGAACGTGATAGGATTGGCCTAGGCGGCGCGTCGTTCGGCGCAAACCTGGCCTTGTGGATGATGAGCGAATCACCCAGCCTGACCTGCGGCGTCGCGTTATCGGCAGGTGCGAACTACCGCGGAACAAACGCCATAGATTATGCCAACCAACTTTTGACCAGCCAGTCTGTCTTTCTAGCGGCTTCAGAAGAAGACAAGGAATCATTCGCGGACACCAAGAAGACCTTCGAAGCGGCGGCTTGTGCAAAAAAAGTTTTTATGTCGTATAAAGGCGCGGGACACGGTACAGAAATTCTCAAATTTGACCCTTCGTTGAGCGATAAAATAGCAGACTGGGTATGGAATGTGTTCCGCGGCTGATGAAACGAAGTTTATGCTGCGCAACGCTGGGATGGTCGCCATCAGCGCCATGATACTAGCCTGCCTTTGCACCCGGCCGGTGGTTGCCCAGAGTCTGACGGATGTTGATGGCGATGGTCTGCCGGATAGCTGGGAAACCCAGGTTTTTCATACGGACCCGGCAAGCAAGGATACGGACAAGGATGGCTTCGATGACTTGACCGAAATTAAGCAAGGTTTCAATCCGCACGGTAAAGGTAAGTTAAGCTTCGGCGATTATGACAGCGACGGCCTATCCGACCGGCTGGAAATCATGTTTGGTACAGATCCGACCAACAGGGATAGCGACGGCGATGGTTATCTCGACGGCCAGGAAGTGGCGGCCGGCTTCAACCCGGCATCGGCGGACAAACAGCCGCTGGCCAAGAAGATCGTCATCCGCCTCAAGGCCCAGGAGCTCGACCAAGTGTTGGGCGGAGTTGTCATGGCGTCATTCAGGGTCTCGACCGGCAGAGCGGGATATGCCACGCCGACGGGCGAGTATAAAATCATGAACAAGAACCCCCGGGCCTGGTCCAACCACGCCAAGCTCTGGATGCCGTGGTGGATGCAGTTCTCGCCGAAAGGGCTGGGTATCCACGAACTCCCGGAATGGCCAAATGGACGCAAAGAAGGCGAAAAGGACCTGGGCATCCCGGCCTCGGGCGGGTGCGTCAGGCTGGGCGTGGGTCCGGCCAAGGCAATGTACGCTTGGACGCCGATTGGTACGCCCGTCAGTATTGTGCGTTGACCGATGGTGGGTTTAGAGGGAAAATCAGGACATGTCAGGACAATTGAAGTTAGCGGTTTTGATGCTTGCTGTGTCGGCGACTTTTTGCGTAGGCGTACCCAAGGTCTCGGCTGCAGAACCGGTATTCCGCAGCGGAGCCATGGACTACGAGCGCTCGGACGACCAATTCGTCGGGGCCGTTGTCATCGACGCTCAGACGGGCAAAACACTTTACGCTTACCAGGCCAAGAAGCAATGGCCGGCCGCTAGCTTGTCAAAACTCATGTCGGCTTTAGTCATTCTCGACCACCATCCGGCCTGGAATAAAATTGTGGCGACCGCAAAAGAAGACGAGGTTGGAGGCGGCCGCTTGGCCGTGAGTGTAGGCTCGAAGATGACAGTCCAGGATATGTTTTATTCAAGCATCGTTGGCAGCGCCAATAATACGACGATGTCGCTAGCCAGGTTGTCGGGCTTGGGTAAGGCCGGATTCGTCAAGCAGATGAATGCCAAAGCCAAGGCCTTGGGCCTCAAGAATACCAGCTTCCGTGAACCGACAGGCTTAGATGAACATAACGTGACGACAGCCGAAGAGATGGCTAAACTTGCGCAGACGGCATTCTCGAAACTGACCATCCGGCGCGCGGCGTCGACCCCGGCTTACAAGTTCGCCATCCGCAACTCTAAGGTCGTCAAGACGGTCAAAAACACGAACCATTTGCTGACCATGGACGACGAAGTGTGGGTGATCGGCGGGAAGACGGGCTACATCGACGAGGCGCGGTATAACCTGGTGGTCCAGATGAGGCCCATGAAAGGCGGACCGCAGCTGGTGGTTGTGGTCCTGGGCGCGCCGACCAAAAATGGCAGTTTTGCTTCGGCTAAATCCCTTGCCAAATGGGCCTGGCAGGCGTATTCTTGGGTGCCGACGCAAGTCGCGGCTAAGTAATGGATCTGAACAATGTAAAAACGGCCCTGGAGGACCTAAAAGAGCCGGGATTTCGTTTGGCGCAAGTCAAGCGCGCTTTTTATGTTGAACTACTGCCCTCCTGGGACGCGGTCTCGACCTGGCCCAAGGCGCTCCGGGCGAGCCTGGCCGAGGCCGTTCCGTGGGATTGCCTGGTCGAAGCGGCATCTCGAACAAGCGAGCGCGGTGACACAATCAAGAAACTTTTTCTCTGCAGTGACGGCCAAAAGATCGAGGCGGTGCTCATGCGCCACCAGACCGGGCGCAACACGGTCTGCGTCTCATCGCAGGCCGGTTGTCCCATGGGTTGCGCTTTCTGTGCCACCGGCGCCCAGGGATTAAAGCGCAACCTGACCGCCGATGAGATCGTCGAACAGGTCGTGGCTTTTGCACGGCTGCTCAAGCCCCACACCAACGTGACAAACGTCGTGTTCATGGGTATGGGGGAGCCGTTCAACAATTACAATAGCGTTTTGCGCGCTATTCACACCCTCAACGATCCCGACGGCTTCAACCTGGGCGCGCGGCACATGACGGTTTCGACTTGCGGGCTCGTGCCGGGCATCGAACGCCTGGCTGACGAAGCGCTGCAAGTCAATCTCGCCATCTCACTCCATGCCGCGGATGATGCGACTCGCGA
>Ga0272446_1007088_pt1 | contig 11332 bp, 10 predicted proteins | sample YNPCB0061_FD_194587 | JGI IMG/M metagenome (GOLD analysis project Ga0272446, IMG submission 194587) | Hot spring microbial mat communities from Yellowstone National Park, WY, United States - YNP-CB-006-1 | ecosystem: Environmental > Aquatic > Thermal springs > Hot (42-90C) > Sediment | place...
GGCGTTGACGCTGTGCCTGTTCGCGTTGCTGGCTGCGGTTTATCTCGCTGTGGAGGCAGATGGCGCCCAGGACGCGGCGCTGCGCGAGGATTTCCGCCGGCGCGCGCTGATCGCAGCAGTCGTCACTGGCGGCGTCGCGTGGATCAGCCTGTTTCTCATCCGGCAGGATGCGCCTGTGCTGTACGCCGGGTTCGTCGAACGCCCCTGGACCCTGGCCAGCATCGCTTTGTCTGTCGCGCTGGGCGTGACCACCATCGGGGCGCTGCTCAAACGCCGGTTCTATGTGGCGCGATTGACCGTCGTGTTGCAGGTGATCTGTGTGCTGTGGACGTGGGCCTTCGCGCAGTATCCGTATCTGGCGCTGCCCAATCTCACGATCCAGCAGGCAGCCGGCCCGGAGGTCACATTGCAGATTGCCGTGATTGCGCTTGTCGCCGGGGGTGTGATTCTGTTCCCCTCGTTGTTCCTGCTGTATCGCGTGTTCAAGGGGCGCAAGGCGTTTGCATTGATCGACGCGCCGGCAGGAGATCAGACCGGCGCGCGCCGCCCCTGAACAACGCCCCGTCTCAGGATCGACGCCAGCCCAACACGCCCAGAGACACCGCCAGCGCAAGCGCGACACCGGCCACAATGCGCAACCATGGCGTTGTGTCCGACTGCGGCGCCGATTCACTGGGGCGCATCGTTGCATCGGGTGATTGGGGAGCCTCAGTGGGCTGAGACGCGGGCAAGGCATCTACCCGGGTTGCGGGGGCCTCTGTCACAACAGCAGGCTGCATCGACTCAGCCTCCGGCGTCGCTGCGGGCGCGGTCTCGGCAGCGGCTATGGGCGCGGCCATCGGTTGCGCCGGCTGTTCCGGCGTCGGCTGGGTTTCGACAGCAGGCTCAGCGGCCTGGCGCATGGCCTGCATCGGCTGCTCTCCACTGGCCGGCTGCGCTTCGGGCGCGGCGCCGGCGGGCGCGGCTTCGCCAGCTTCTGCCGGAACGGCCATGGCAGCGTCGGCTGCCATCGCCTCTTTTGACTGCGGTGTCGGCGCGGCAAACGCGGCCTGCGTTGCCGGCGCAGGCGGCTGAGCGGGCGGCGCAGACAGGCCGGCCAGATCAAGCCCGATCGCAATCACAAACACGGCGGCTGCCAACGCCGAACCGAGGCGCAGAAACCAGTTGAGTGGGTTGACGCGCGCGCCGGGTCGCGTTTGAGGCGCCGCAGAAGCGGCGAGGGGGAGCGTGAAGTCGCGCGGCAATGGCTGGGCCGGCAAAGCGCGCGCCGTGGCAACCAACAGGCGCGTCACGTCAAGCCGGCGTTGCACATCCGGCTCGGCGCGCAACCGCGCCTCGAAGGCGGCGCGTTCCGCTTCAGTCAATCGGCCATCCAGATAAGCCGAGATCAGCTCATCATCGGATTGGCGATTGATGATTGGCGATTGACGATTACCCATGCAGACACTTCACGAAGACATGTGCCGCAGCCACGCAGCGCCCTGCGCTTGATGGCTGACCTTATGGACGAAACTCATCGGGCAACAGTTCCGGCCGGGCGAGCAGGGCATCGCGCAGTTTGGCGCGCGCCCGGCTGAGCCGCGACTTGACTGTGCCCAGGGTGGTTTGCATGATATCAGCGATCTCCTCATAGGTCAGGCCCTGAATATCAGACAGCACAAAGGTGACGCGCTGATCCGGCGGGAGCTTGAGCGCCGCGCAGGCAATGGCCGAGCGCAGCTCGCCGCGCTCGGCGGCGTCGGCGGGTGATTCATCCGCAGAAGCGATAAAAGACTCAAAATCGCCGTCTTGGGCGTCGTCGTCCGCGCCCAATGCGTCGAGCGATGTGGCCGGCCGGCGTTTGCGATAGCGCAAGGCGTCGAAGCAGGCATTCGTGACCGTGCGCAGAATCCAACTCTTGAATGAGCCGCCGCGAAACAACCTGATGCCTTTGTAGGCCGAGAGAAAGGCTTCCTGAGTGGCGTCGGCGGCGGAGGCGGCGTCGCCCAGGATGCGGTAGGCTACGTTATAGGCCTGGGATTGATAAGACAAGACCAGCGTGTTGAACGCATGCGCGTCGCCGCGCTGGGCTGCTTTGATGAGCGCCGCTTCATCCATGCCGGGTGGAATTGTAAACGCAGCCAAAGCTCAATCCTTAAATCAAATCACCAATCCTTGACACTCGATTGGCCGCCGATATAATCCGGCGTGCAAGTCTGGCCGCAAACGTTCGCCGGGTCAAGCACATCAGCAGCATAGTTCTTCATTGCCGCTGACATCGCGCTCCGTTGCGCCTCATCGACTCACCACAAGACCCTTGATCGTCCGATTTTGCAACAGGCGACTGGCAAAATCGGGAACCACAAACGTTCGAGAAGTCTTTGTTGTCAGAGATGGAGGATCACATGTCACGGAGAATGTCGAACGGGCGATTTGACGTATATCGTGGAGCAGCAATGTGGATTGCCGCAGGGTTGCTGGCGACAGCCTGCGCAGCGCCTCGTGCGCCAGCGCCGCAGGCTACAACCGCGCCCGAAGCGCCGGCAACAGTCCCGACCACAGCGCCTGCGGCGCCCGCCGGCGGCAAGTTCACTTACTGGGGCGGGTTGATCTTCTCTGATGTCGCCAACAAGATGCTGGTAGATCGCATCACACAATGGGGCAAGGAGAAAGGCATTGAGGTCGAAGTCGTGATGATCAACCAGAACGAGACAGTGCAGCGCGTGTCTGCAGCCATCGAAGCCGGCAACTTGCCCGATGCATTCGACGCGGGCGTTGGTTTCATGCTGCTGCTAAGCCAACGCAACGTGCTTGAACCCGTCGGTGATGTGTTCAAGGAGATCGGGGATGCACACGGGGGTTGGCTGGAATCGGCAGCCAAGGCAGTAGACCCGGCCAAGTACGGCGGCAAAATCTACGGCGTCCCCTTCGGCACCTCGGGCAACGTGCTCTATCGGCGGGCTGATTTGCTCGAAGCAAAAGGATTCAACGATCCCCCCAAGACCTGGGAAGAGCTGGGCGAAATGGCCAAGGCTATCAATGATCCGCCCAACGTATATGGGATGGGATTCGCCCTGTCGAACGTGGGCGACGGCAATCTGATGGCGAATATCCTTCAAGCCTGGGGAGGTCGCATCGCCGATGACGCAGGCAAAGTCTGCACGATCGACAGCCCAGAGACACGCTCATTCCTGTCCTGGGTGACAGAGTTGTGGAAAGCAGGGGTGTTCCCGCCCGGCGTGACCACGTGGGACGGCGCAGGTGACAACACAGCATATCAATCAGGTCAGGCCGGCTTCATTGCCAATCCGGGCAGCGTCTACCTGAACATCAAAGAGAACGACCCCGAGCTGGCCCAGAACACCAAATACTCGGCCTTGCCCGCCGGGCCCAAACTGCGCATCGTGCCGCAAAATCCAAACGTGCGGGTGATCTCTGCCAGCAGTCCCAACAAGGAACTGGCCAAAGACCTGTTCAAGTATCTGGCAGATGATCAGTTCATGGAAGCCTACTACAACAACGCGATCTATGGCCCCGTGTTGAACAGCCAGACCGGGTTTGCCATCTTCAAGGAAGGGCCGGTGCATATCGGCTTGCTCGATCTGGCCTTGAATGGCACGCCTCCTGGTTATCCCGATGTGGACAACGCCGCCTACAACGAATTCAACACCAACTTCCTCGTTCCAAAGATGATCCAACGCGTCGTTGTGGACAACGTCAGCATCGATGACGCCATCGCCGAGACCCAATCTGCCTGCCAGGCAATCTACGATAAGTACAAGTAGAGCGGGCGCGCGTCGGGCTGCAAAGTGGGGCGAATCTGCAATTCGCCCCACGCTTTTCACAATCCACAACATGGACTCCAGTCATGGCTGAACCGATCAAGCTTGCAGGCGGCGCCAGGATCAGGCGACGAGGCATGTCCCTGAGCCAAAGTGAGGGCTTGTTGGGGATGGCTCTTGTTGCGCCGGTGGTCATCTGCCTGCTCATCCTGGTGGCGTATCCATTCGTGTTTGCCATCTGGATTAGTTTCACCGACCGGCAAATCGGCGCCGAGGGCAGTTTCATCGGGCTGGGCAACTATGCTTACCTGGCCGGCTTGCCAAGCTTTAGAGCCACCATCGTCAACACCCTTGTGCTGGTGCTATCGGTGCAGTCGCTCAAACTGGTGTTTGGATTGGGCATCGCCCTGTTGCTCAATCAGCCCATTCGCGGGCGGCGGGGATGGCGGGGGCTGATCTTGTTGCCCTGGGCAATGCCGGCGTTCGTGGCCTATATCACCTGGCGATTGCTGTACGCGCCGCAGGGCGGCGCGTTTAACATGATCTTGATCGGGCTGAATTTGATTCCCTCCCACGCCGACTTTCTCAGTTCGCGGGAGCTGGCCATGCCCAGCGTCATTCTGGCCACATTTTGGCGCGGGTTTCCTTTCTGGGTCATCTCGTTCCTGGCCGCGCTGCAAACTGTGCCCCAGGAAATGTACGAGGCGGCGGCAATAGACGGCGCGAATGCGATCCAGCGATTCCGTCACATCACACTGCCGGGCATTCGTCACGTTATTCTGGTTGTGACGCTGCTTTCCACCATCTGGACAACGAACAGCTTCGAAAATGTGTGGTTGTTGACGCAGGGCGGCCCGTCAGACGCGACCATGACGTTTCCTGTGCTAGCCTATTTCGGCTTGCAGAGCTTGCGCATTGGCGAGGCTGCCGCCGTGTCAGTCGCCATGTTGCCGGTGTTTGCGATGTTGGCGTTGATCGCAGTCAAAATGCTGCAGCGGGATTGACGGGGCCTATGCTTACCAGACTCACTCCCCCTCAGAAGTTCGCGGCTTACGGCCTGTTGGTCTTGTTGGCGCTGTTCATCCTGTTTCCCATCTACTACATGCTCGTGATCTCGCTGAAGACGCCGCGAGACATTTACCGACTGCCTTCTTTGTTGCCGGTGAATCCGACCCTGAACAACTATGTTCAGTTGTTTGTCAATCAGGATTTTTTGACGCCCATCCGCAACAGCCTGATTGTGGCCGGAGCCTCCACGTTGATTTCGGTCTTCATCAGCAGTCTGGCTGCCTACAGCCTGGTGCGGCTGAAATATCTGATGCGCGATTGGGCCGGCCGGCTGATCTTGTTCTCCTATCTCACCCCAAGCTCGTTGCTGTTTATCCCGCTGGCGGTGATTATCGCCCGGCTGCAACTGGGCAACACCTTGCACGGACTGATCTTCGTTTATCTGACATTTGCAGCGCCGCTCAGCACATGGCTACTGATGGGCTTTTTCCGCAGCATTCCGGCTGACCTGGAAGAGCAAGCCATGGTGGATGGGGCCACTCGCCTGGGCGCGCTGTTCCGCATTTTGCTGCCATTGGCCGCGCCAGGGCTGGTGGCCGTGAGCGTGTTCACTTTCACCGGCGCGTGGAACGAGTTGCTGCTTGCTTTGATTTTCACCACCTCCCCTTCCAACTGGACTGTGCCGGTAGCAGTGCAATACTTGATTACGGGCGATGTCTTCCGTTGGGGGTTGATCATGGCCGGCTCTGTGGCAGCGGCCATACCGGTCATGACCCTGTACTATCTGGCGCAGCGATTTGTCGTGCAGGGACTATCAGCGGGAGCTGTAAAGGCATAAGCCTACAAGGGGAGAGAGTATGCCCTCAACGGGACTCGAACCCGTGTTTTGGCCTTGAAAGGGCCACGTCCTAGACCGCTAGACGATGAGGGCCTGGTGCACTCTGGCGCAAGCTATCACGCGCTGGAGCCGCAGGCAACGACCAACAATTCTACCACCGCGCGGGTATAATCGCTGCCACACATTCACATTCACATTCACACACGGCACGTGGGAAGGGCGCCCGCCATTGCCGGCGCTTGATCCCTGCGACCGAGACAAATCGGAGGCGAGTTGTTGTTGACATCCTTGAGGCGCTGTCTCGGCGTTCTGGCAGTTCTCTCACTGACCATGGGGGCATGCGGCGCGCCATCCGATACAGGCGCCGATACAGGCACTGCCCCAACTGCCACGCCGGCCTTTGTGCCGGTGGTGACGATTTATGCGCCCACCGCAGCGCCATCCAATACGCCAGCGCCCACCGAAATGCCGACGATGGCCCCCACCCCCACGCAGGCTGCCACACCGACGCCAGATGGATCGATCAATCCATTCACCGGCTTGCCGGTGTCCGATCCGGCCATCCTGGAGCGGGCGCCGCTGTTGATCAAAGTGGCCAACACCGCCGAGGTGCGCCCTCAAAGCGGCCTGAACAGCGCAGATGTGGTGGTTGAGCATTTGACCGAGGGCGGCATCACCCGTTTCACGGCGCTTTACCTGTCGAACACGCCGGAGCGTGTCGGCTCAGTGCGCAGTTGCCGGCTGATCGACATCGAACTGCCGCGCATTTTCGGGGCCGGCCTGGTGTGCTCCGGCACCAGCCCTGGCGTCAAACCCACCATGCGCGCAGTCGCGCTGGAAGGCGCGAGCCAGCCGGGCGATGTCAACTCCAGCGGGTTCATCATCAGCGACTTCGGCCCATTCGAATGCCCCTCTTGCCCGATGTTCCGCACCAACGATCGGCCCATGCCGCACAATTTGTTCGCCAACACAGCCAACGCATGGCGCGCGCTGGACGAGCGCGGCAAGAACCAGCGCACCCCCTTCAGCGCCTGGACGTTCGATCCTGTCGCCCCGGCCGGCGGTCAATCCGCTGCCGCGTTGTCCATCCCCTATCAGGCCGACCCGGTGGACTGGATATACAACGCCGGCACGGGCCTGTGGGAGCGTCAGGTGGATGGCCAGCCGCATGTGGACGCCGAAACCCGTCAAACCCTCACCGCCGCCAACGTGATTGTGGCGTTCGCGTATCATGCCGTCACGGCCATTCAGGAAGACACTGCCGGCGGCATGTCGATCCAGATCCAACTGTGGGGGCAGGGACCGGTGAAGATTGCGCGCGACGGCAAGGTCATTGACGGGCTGTGGCGCCGGCCCGGCCAGCCGGGCGTGCTGGAGTTCGTGGATGCCCAGGGAAACCCCATCCCACTCAAGCCTGGCAACTCATGGCTTGAACTGGCGCCGCTGGATTTTCCGGTCCAGGCGCGCTAGTGTCAGGGTCAGGGGATGACGAGATTCTGGCCGGGCACAATCAGCGTCGAACGCAGGCCGTTGGCAGCCATCAGCCCGGAGACATTGACGCCGTAGCGCACGGCAATTCTGAACAACGTGTCACCCGGCTTGACAACGTAGTGCGCGCCATAGTAGGGCGCGCTGCTGCTGCCACGGGCGCATGTGACGACGCGGAGACGCTGGCCGACGCGAACGAGGCGTGTATTGGTGATTCCATTCAACCGCGCGATCGCGTTGATCGTGGTTCTATAACGCAGGGCGATGCGGAACAGGTTCTGGCCGGGCTGCACAACGTGAATGATCTGCCGGCCGCACGCAACGCCCGAACTGCCTGATGAACCTGGCTGACGAGAGCCAGCGGGCTGCTCAGCCGGCGTGGGCGGGGGTGGCGGCGGCGTTTCGGTGGGCAATGGCGGCACAGGCGTGGGCGGCTCGATCGTCGGCACAGGCGTTGGCGGTGGCGCCGCCGCGGTTTGTGTGGCTGCCGCGTTGGCAATGCTCTGGGCGGTGATTGTCTGCCGCGCAGCCACGAGGGCGGCATTGGGCGTCGGAATGCCGACGCTGGCTGGCTGAGCGCAGCCCGTTAAAATGGCCAGACCAACGAGCGCCAGAAAAGGCGTCCGAAAAAAAGGGAAGAATCGTTGGCGCATAGATCTGCTCCTGCGTTATCCTGAAGGGTACGTTACACCAACCCGGTGGAAAAGGCAAAGGTCTGGGCGAGAACAAGGACGAAGAGCATGCGACGAGAAGAAGCACCCAAACGGGAAGTCTTGACATGGGCTGATGTGGACGCGCTGATCGACCAGTTGTTGCCACAGATGGCCGGCACATTCGACGCTCTGGTGATGATTACCCGCGGCGGCATCATCCCCGGCGGCTTGATCGCGGAGGCATTGAACATCAAGCATATTCTAACGGCAGCAGTGGAATTCCCGTCCGAAAACGCGCCTCGCCTGTTGGCCTGGCCCACTTTTCTACAGTTTCCAGATGAAACCCTGACACGGGGCAGGCGTGTGCTGGTGGTTGACGATGTGTGGACACACGGCCGGCACATCATGACGGTGCGCGGGCGCGTGGAAGCCAGCGGCGCGCGCACCGAAACTGCCGTGCTGCACTACCGCGCCAGCGCCAATCTGTTCCCCAACCACAAACCGACTTACTACGCCGCATTGACCGATGCTTTCATCGTCTACCCCTGGGAAATCGACCGCAACCTGCGCGGCGTGCGGGCCGTTCAGCCGTTCTAGATGCGAGCAGACATCCTTGCAGCGTCTGACTCCCCCTGCCAGGGCGCATGGCGACGGAGAATCTCAGCCTGAATATCGCCAGCATCCCGCCGGACACCTGCCCGGTGTGCCATCAGCGCGCGCTCAGGTTTGAAGCGATAGACGACGGCGCAGGCGTGTCGGCGCTCTGCGAGATGTGCGGCAGCCGGCTCACCCTGGACCGCGCGACGCGCCGCTCGCGCTTCACGGGCATCGCAGAGGGCTTCACGTTGCGCTACCCTGAGATCGCCGCGCGCCTGCTCGCCGGCCCTTTGACCCGGCGGGAGGTGTTCGAGTTGACCGCGCCTGCGTCCTGGCAGCCATCGACCGGGCCGGGGTTGCCTGTGTCCAGCGCGCTGGTCTGGCTGACGTTGATCGGCGCCGGTTTGATGGTCGTCATTGTATGCGCCTGCGCCACAGCCCTGCTGCTGAGTCCTGGGATGGCCCAAACACGCCAGAGGATCGCCGCGGCCGGCGCGTCCAGCGCATCCGCGCCTCATGACGGAATGCAGCCCATTGGGCCGCTTGAGTCGCCGCTGCAGACACCCGGTCCAGACACGCCAGCCACGCGCAGCGCAAACGACGACGCCGCAAATGGCATCGCTGATGGCGCGGCCACAGCCACAGCTTCAATCAACGCCGACAACACTCTGCCAGCCCCAACGACAACGCTGGAAGTTGAGGTAGCCACTCTGCCCGTCAACGCGATCCCCACTATTGATCCGCAATCTCGCGCGACCCTGCCGTCGCCAAATCAACCCCAGCCGGGGCTGGTTGAGACGCCGACAGACACCAGCACACCTACCCCACCCCTCCCAACCGATACTGCGCTCCCCCCACCCACCGAGCCGCCGACGCCGGAGGCAACTCCGCCGGCGCAGACAGACACCCCCCCGCCGGCAATGTCGAGCAATGTCATCACAGGCGCGATCGCCATCACCACGATTCAATACCAGGGCGACCCGACCACAAACGAGGCCGATGAATTCGTCGAGATCATCAACCAGAGCAACACGCCGGTGGACCTGTCCAACTGGACACTGCGGGCGGTATCCAGCAACCGTGTGTACACCTTCAGCAACGGGATGGTCATGTTTCCTGGCGATGCCTGCCGGGTGTACACCAGTTCACCGATCGCGTTCGGAACATGCGGCACACTGACATTTGACGCAGACGCGCCGGTGTGGTCCAACAATGGCGATGTTGCGGAATTGCGCGACGCAAACGGCACGCTCGTATCCCGGTGGGTCTATGTGGGTGTCCTGCCTTAATCCCAGGGGGAAGCGCGCGAAATCGGGGTGAACAAGCCCCAAAAGGGATCAAAAACGGCGGCTTTTCGTGCTTGACAATCGCCCTTCTGTTAACTAACATCTCTCATAAGCGGATTCTGTCAAGTTCGACCGCGACAGTTCGTTTGCGCCGGCCCGACGAAACCTGTTTCGAGTGTTCTCAGGGCTGCCTCACGGACCGGGTTAATACTGCAAGCAGACTGATCTCATCGCCATCTCAGTCTGGCGGAAGATATATAGGTTTTGGAATGGCCATTCGCAAGAAGAAAACTGAGAAGAAGCCTTTGGCAAAGAACGGCAAGGCAGCCGCGACCACCAAAGGGATCAAGCCTGCCGCAACTCCCCCAGACGGCAAAGTGGCCAGGAAAGATGTCAAAGACGCAGCGCCGGTGGCTTTGGAAGACACCGTTGAGGAGTTGTCGGGCGAGGAACAACTGCTCAATATCGGCCGTGAAAAGAGTTATGTAACATACGATGATATCCTGGCCGCGTTTCCAGATGCCGAAAAAAACCTTGAGCAAATGGAAGACGTGTTTGCCGCGCTGGCAGACGCCGGCATTCAGATCGTCCCCAGTGAGGACGAAGCGGCAGACCAACTCAGCTACGAAGACGACGAGGACGAGGACGAGTACAACGAACACAACAATGAGAACCTGCTGGAGGCCATCGAAGCCGACGACACGGTTGGCCTCTACCTGAAAGAGATTGGCCGCGTGCCGCTGCTGACAGCGGCGCAGGAAGTGGATCTTGCTCAGCGCATGGAGCGTGGCAAGGCTGCGCGAGACATGATTGCCGAAGCCGGCGCAGAAACGCTGGAAGAAAAGGAGCGCATGCGACTGGACCAGATGGGCGAAGACGGCATGGCCGCTCGCGAGCATCTGATCAATGCCAATTCGCGCCTGGTCATCAGCGTTGCCAAGAAGTACATCGGGCGCGGCGTGCCGTTTTTGGATTTGATTCAGGAAGGCAACATCGGCCTCATCCGGGCTGCCAAGAAGTTCGACTGGCGACGCGGGCACAAGTTCAGCACCTATGCCACCTGGTGGATCCGCCAGGCAGTTACCCGCGCCATTGCGGATCAGGGCCGCACCATCCGCGTTCCGGTGCACATGGGCGATCAGATCAACCGGCTGTTGCGCGCCAGCCACCAGTTGACCCAGGAATTGGGACGCGATCCGACCGTCGCCGAACTGGCAGAGGCGCTGAACGTGACGGTGCGCAAGGCCGAGCAAATGATCCAGGTGGCGCGCCGGCCGATCAGCCTGGAGACACCCACCGATGACGAAGAGGAAAGTGTGCTGGGCGATTTCATTCCCGACGAGGACAGCCCGGCGCCGGCTGAGGTCGTGACCACCCAGATGCTGCGCGAACAGTTGTCGGATATCCTGGCCACCTTGCCGCCGCGCGAAGTGCGCATCTTACAGTTGCGCTATGGCCTGCTGGACGGCGAGACCTATACCCTGGAAGAAGTGGGCAAGAAACTGGGGGTCACGCGCGAGCGGGTGCGGCAAATCGAAGCTCAGGCGCTCAGCCGGCTGCGCCACCCCGCCCACGCGCGCAAACTGCGCGACTTTCTGAAAGAGTGACCCAGGTAGGGCAAGCCGCCGGGCTTGCCCTCGCGGCGAGCCTGGCGGCTTGCCCTACAGATACTTCTCCACGGCCCAGCCGCCCTCGCGCGCA
>Ga0272446_1007089_pt1 | contig 11332 bp, 10 predicted proteins | sample YNPCB0061_FD_194587 | JGI IMG/M metagenome (GOLD analysis project Ga0272446, IMG submission 194587) | Hot spring microbial mat communities from Yellowstone National Park, WY, United States - YNP-CB-006-1 | ecosystem: Environmental > Aquatic > Thermal springs > Hot (42-90C) > Sediment | place...
TTTATTAAATATATCATCAGTAAAATGTAAACCTGCAGTAGGTGCTGCAATAGATCCAAAGGATTTGGCATATACTGTTTGGTAGCGTTCTTTATCAATTTCTAATGCTTTTCTTTTTATATACGGTGGGAGTGGCATTTTGCCAATTTCATCTAAAACTTGTATAAAAGAAAGATTTTTTTGTTTCCAGTCAAATTTGACAATTATTATATTTTCATCTAATTTTTCAATAATATTTGCTACTAAATCAATATTATTATTATGAAAAAACAATTGTTTTTGGTTTTTTAAACGACCTCCGAAAAGACATTTCCAGACCAAATTTTCATTTGAATTTAAATTAATAAAATAGTCTTTTGATGGTTCAATTGGTTCAATTAATAAAAATTCAATTAAACCGCCTGTTGACTTGTTTAAAAAAATACGAGCAGGTAATACCTTTGTATTATTTCTTATTAAAACAGACTCCAAAGGTAATAGATCTGTTATTTCTTTAAAATTATGATGAGAAATAACTTTTTTATTTTTATTAACATATAATAATTTGCTATTAGATCTATCTTCTAATGGAAAATTAGCTATTTTTTCAGATGGTAAATTGTAATCAAAGTCATTTAAATTAATATCAGGAAACAACTCATTTACTCTATAATTTCACAAACATTATTATTAATATCATCCTCTACTTTTTTATATTTTGCTTCTATTATTTTGCCATCAGGATATTTTACTTTAACTATATCATTTCTACCAAATTTTTTATCAGTTCTTTTATAGGTTTGTGATACAGTTGTTGCTTGCCCTTCGGGAGATTGTTGTTGTGGTATATTCCTAATAAATGCTGGTGCTTCGTTAGAGTGCTCATATCTCATATTAGCATTTTGTGTTCTTGAACGAACAGCTGGCAATCCATCTTTAGTAACAGAAACATTATTTCTGACCCTTACTTGTCTTTCAACTATTTGTGGAAAATACTTGAAAGCAAAGTTTACAGATTCTTTATTAATATCTTTTATTAATTGCACAAATAATTGATAAGCTTCTGCTTTATATTCTAAGAGTGGATCTTTCTGACCATAAGATCTTAGATGAATTCCTTCTTTTAAATCATCCATCTGACGTAAATGTTCTCTCCATTTATCATCAATTGTTTGCAATACAGCAACTCTTTCTAATCTTGCCATAAAGTCTTTACTAAGCATTTGCTCTTTTCTATTATAAAATTCTTCAGCTGTTTTTATTATAATACTTACTATCTCTTCTGCTTTTAATTCATCTAATTGTTTCGAATCTATTTCAATTTCACACAATAAATTAGCTCTAACTGTATCTTTTAGATATTTTAAATCTTTGTTTTCTTTGGCATTTTCTACCCATTCATTTGCCATATCTTCTATATAATCAAACAACTCCCCTCTTAATCTTTCTCCTCGTAGTGCAGATAATCTTCTTTTATAAATTACTTCTCTTTGTTGATTCATTACATCATCATATTCAATAAGTCTCTTTCTAATAGCAAAATTATTTTCTTCTACTTTTTTCTGTGCTCTTTCTACTGATTTAGAGATTATTGAATGTTGTATTGGTTCTCCTTCGGGTATTTTCAATGAAGCCATAACAGAAGCTATTCTCTCGCCACCAAATAATCTCATCAAATTATCTTCAAGTGATATGTAAAAAATAGAACTACCTGGATCCCCTTGTCTTCCTGCTCTACCTCTTAATTGTCTATCTATTCTTCGTGCATCGTGCCTTTCAGAACCAATTATTGCAAGACCTCCTAATTCTCTTACCTTGTGGTCTATTTTTATGTCTGTACCGCGACCGGCCATATTAGTTGCAATAGTTACCGCACCACTTCTACCTGCTAATGCAATTATTTCGGCTTCTTTTTGGTGATGTTTAGCATTTAATACATTATGAGGAATGCCTGCTCTTTTAAACATTTTCGATAGTATTTCTGATACTTCTACACTTGCAGTTCCTACCAATACAGCTCTACCAACTTTATGTAATTCTTTAACTTCTTCTACTATTGCATTATATTTTTCTCTTTTAGTCTTAAAAATCAAATCTTCGTGGTCTATTCTGATTATAGGTTTATTAGTTGGTATTACAACAACATCTAAATTATATATTTTTTCGAATTCTGCAGCTTCTGTTTCGGCAGTTCCTGTCATTCCAGCTAATTTTCTATATAATCTAAAATAATTTTGTAATGTAATTGTTGCAAAGGTTTGAGTATCTTTTTCTACTTTTACACCTTCTTTTGCTTCGATAGCTTGATGTAATCCGTCGGAATATCTTCTTCCTTCTAAAATTCTACCTGTAAATTCATCTACTATCATTATTTTACCATCTTGAATTACATATTCTACATCTTTTTCGTATAATGAATAAGCCCTTAATAATTGATGTATAGTATGAATCACATCGCTTCTTTCGGCATAAATGATATGAATTTCATCTTTTTTCTTTTGTTTTTCTTCAGGTGATAGACTATTATCTCCTTCTATAGCACTAAATTCTGCTGCTATATCAGGTATTACAAACATATTAGGATCTTCTTCTTTTTCACCTAATACTTCTCTTCCCTTTTCGGTAATATCTATTTGGTGTGTTTTTTCATCAATTGTATAATACAATTCATCATCTATTTCGTGCATACGTCTTCCCTGTTCTCGCAGATAGAACAGTTCAGTATCTCGTTTTAATTTTTGATTTTCGGGATCTTGCATTAATTTTAATAATTTTTTGTGTTTTGGTAATCCGCGAGTAGCTCTAAATAAATTAATTCCAGCTTTTTCTAAATTTTCTTTACCACCTTTTTTTATTAATTCTTCAGCTTCGTTTACAATTTGATTTACAAGTCTAGTTTGAAAATCTATTAATCTTTTTACTTTAGGATTCATTTGTTCAAATTTTTGATCTGTTTGTGGTACAGGACCCGAAATAATTAACGGTGTTCTTGCTTCATCAATCAATACAGAATCAACTTCATCAACAATAGCAAACCAGTGTTCACGCTGCACCATTTGATTCATTTCTATTACCATATTATCTCTTAAATAGTCAAATCCAAATTCATTATTTGTGCCGTAGGTAATATCATAATTATAAATTTTTCTTCTTTGTTCGTTATCCATATTAGATTGAATCGCACCTACTGTTAGCCCCAAAAATTGATAAACTGGTGCCATCCATTCAGAATCCCTTTTTGCCAAATAATCATTAACTGTAACTACGTGAACTCCCTTCCCAGCAAGTGCATTTAAATATATTGGTGCAACGGCTACAAGAGTTTTTCCTTCACCTGTAGCCATTTCAGCAATTTTTCCTTCGTGAATTACAATCCCCCCAATTAATTGCACATCATAAGGAATCATTTCCCATTTAGATTGCTGACCAGCATATGTGTAGCTAAAATTTTGTTCTTTTAATCTTTTGCAAGCTTGTTTTACAACTGCAAAAGCTTGTGGCAATAATTCATCGAGAGTTTCTTCAACTGTATGGAATATATCATCTCCAAGTTTTTTAATTTGTTGAGTAATATCCATTATTTCGTTTGATGAGAGAGTTTCATTTTGCAATTTTTCTTGTAACAGTTGCTTTTGAATTTCTAAATTTTCTATTCTCGATTTAATTATTTTTTTGAATTCATTAGTTTTATTTTTTAATTGTTCATCAGTTAATGAGTTATATTCTTCGTATAGTTTGTTTATTTCTTTGACTTTGGGTGTTAATCTCTTAATATCTTTATCGTGTTTAGTTCCAAATAATTTTTTAATAAAATTTCCTAACATAATCAAATTCTCTTTTTTTTAAATTAATTTAGTCTTTTGACGTTTATAATTTTTCGATATTTACAATATTAAATTATATTAATCTATGAATGAATTTAAAACATTAAGTATAGAAGAGAATTTCTTATCTATTGATGAAAAATATTCGAATCTTGATAATTCAGAATTTGTTATTGTATCTGCTCCTTACGAACATACTGTTAGTTATGGACAAGGTACTGCAAATGGTCCAAAAGCAATTATCGAATCATCTGCATACGTAGAATTTTATGATAATGAAACTGATAATGAATTATGTTTTGATAAAGGTATTGCAACTATAGAACCTATCAATTTTCAAAATCAATATGACCAAAATGCATTAGATATATTAGAAGAAACTGTTAAAACTCTATTAGACTTGAATAAATTTATAGTTACTTTAGGAGGTGAACACACAATTAGCTATGCACCTATAAAAGCACATTATAATAAATACCCTAATATGTGTATTTTACAATTTGATGCCCATTCTGATTTACGTGATACTTATCAAGATTCTAAATATTCACATGCTTGTGTAATTGCAAGAGTAGCAGAATTCTTTCCAACTTATAAAATTTTCCAAGTTGGAATAAGAGCACAATGCAAGGAAGAAGCAATTTTTATCAAAGAAAATAATATAAACACATTCTATGCTTCAGATATAAGAACAGGCAAATTTGGCACAAATTGGCAAAAGTCAATAGTTGACAAATTAGGTGCTGAAATTTATGTTACTTTTGATGTAGATTATTTCGACCCATCTTTAATTCCTGCAACGGGAACACCCGAACCTGACGGTTTCTTTTATTCGGAAACTATAGATATTTTTAGAGAAATCAAAAGACAAGGTAAAAAAATTATTGGGCTGGACGTAGTAGAACTTGCTCCAAAATCCGATTTTTACTATTGCGACATTACAATATCAAGATTAATATATAAAATTTTAAATTTAAATAATTATTGAGAATAATATGGATATCAAAAATCAAATTGAATTTTTATATGAAAATCCTGAAATTAAAGAATTTAATGAAGCATTAGCTTTAGAATTTTTAGAGGGATTAAATAAAGGTTTAATTAGAGCAGCAGAAAAAGTAGGAAACGATTGGCAAGTAAATACTTGGGTTAAAAAAGGGATATTGCTAATTTTTAGAAATAGCAACGTTGTAAATATGTCAATTAATGAAAATTTTAGATTTTTTGATAAAAGTTATTTAAACTTAAAAAATATTAATATTGAAGATAAAGTTAGAATTGTACCAGGAGGCTCATCAATAAGAAATGGCTGTTATATTGGTAAGAATGTAGTTTGTATGCCACCAATGTATATTAACATTGGTTCTTACGTAGATGATAATTCTATGATTGATTCTCACGCATTAGTAGGAACTTGTGCTCAAGTTGGAAAGAACGTGCATATATCTGCAGCAGCACAAGTTGGTGGAGTACTAGAACCTGCAGGAGCAAGACCTGTAATTATAGAAGATAATGTGATGATTGGTGGTAATTGTGGAGTTTACGAAGGTGTTTTAGTGCGGGAAAATGCTGTATTAGGTTCGGGAGTTATTTTGACATCATCTACTAAAATTTATGATATCGTAAACGAACGAATTATAACAAGTAACAGTAACGTTCCATTGGAAGTTCCGGAAAATGCTGTAGTTATTGCTGGTACTCGTAGTCTAAATACAGAATTTTGCAAAAAAAATGGCTTATCAATTTATACCCCAATAATAATTAAATACAGAGATGAAAAAACTGATGCTAAAACAGCTTTAAATTTTGATTTAAGATAGGCTTAATATGAACAAAAGTAATTTCGATATTGATTTGTCTAAATCACTTTCTATTAAAGATAATTTAAAAAAATCAATCATAGTAACAAGTGGTTCTAGTTTTATTGCTGCTATTTTTTTCTTAATTGCTTGGATTTTAACTGATAGTGTATGGTTTATAAGTATGTTTTTTATATTAATAATAACAGGCATTAGTTTTTATATTGTAATAAAGAAAGTAGAACGAAAGATTGTTAATAATTTTGATGATAACAATAAAGGAATAGAAAATTGATCTATTTATATCCACTTAGAAAAGATTTAAATATAACTCAAGTAGTACAAGATAATAAAAATTTAGTAATATTAAGTGATAATTTTGGTTTTTCGGAATATCAAATTGCTATATCATTAGAATTTTTTTGGCTTCTAACACAAATTACTAAACCAATTATAATAGAAGAATTTTGTGAATTAATTGGACTCGAAGATTCTCAATATTTCGATCCTATTTATCAAGAGATTAAAAAATTAGAAGAATATAATTTTATTGAAACACCACAATTTCTAAAATGGAAAGAAGAAAGTATAAAAGAATATTTAGAATCACCTATTAGACCATCTATATTATCAGGAATAAGCTTTCCAAGTGATAGAAATGAATTCATTACATATATGAATCATCTATTTTCTTTAGTTCCTTCTGAAAATATACTTGGAAATGCTAATTCTGTAATTGTTCCACATCTAGATTTACTAACAGGACTTGATACTCAAAAAGTTTATTGTACAGCATATCATTCAATAAGAAATACCGATTTTGATACCATTGTAATATTTGGAACTTCTCACTATAGTGCTACAAATAGGTTTATGCTAACAAAAAAACATTTCGAAACTCCTAATGGTCTATTAGAAACTGATATAAATCTAATAGATTATATGATAAATAAAGATTATAATTATTTTTTAATAGATGATCTTGCTCATAAACCAGAACATTCCATAGAAATACAAGCCGCACTAATTAAATATTATTTTAATGATAAGAACTTTAAAATAATACCAATTTTAGTTTCGGGCTTCTTTGATTTTTTTGATAATGATTTAACCCCAGATAGTGATTTACAAGTAAATAATTTTATAGAATTATTAAAAAATTCTTTAATAGAATTAAATAGGAAACCTATTTTTATCTCAAGTGTTGATTTTTCTCATTTTGGACTAAAGTTTAATGATAATTTTGATGCATTGGATGAATTAGAAAATGCTAAAAGATATGATAAAATATTAATTGAGAATATAATTAATAAAAATCATAATCAATTTTTTGAAGAAATAAAAAAAGTTGAAGATAAATGGAAAATTTGTGGTACCGCTCCAATTTTTGTTCATCTAAAAACTGTAAATTTTGAGAATGCAAAATTATTAAGTTATAATATGTGGTACGAAAAAGAAACAAAGTCCGCAGTAAGTTGTGCTAATATATCATTTTACAATTAGGTAAATCTATGGAATTAACTTATTCCAATTATTTAAAAATAAAAGAGTTAATAAATTTACAAGAACTTAGATCTAATCCAAATGAACACGACGAGATGCTTTTTATTATTATTCATCAATCATATGAGTTATGGTTCAAACAAATATTACACGAAATAGATTATTTAAGTAATTTATTAATTAATAATCAACTTTATAAGGCTCTACATACTTTAAAAAGAGTAAATACAATTCTTAAAGTATTAGTTCATCAAGTTGATATTTTAGAAACGATGACTCCACTTGAATTTTTATCTTTTAGAGATTATTTAGAATCAGCTAGCGGATTTCAATCTGCTCAGTTCAGAGAATTAGAATTCATACTTGGGAAAAAAAATATAAGTGTTTTTCAAAATTTCACATACGACGAATACTTTTTAAATAAATTAAAAAATAGATACAATGAAAATACTTTATGGGATAATTTTCTACTTTTTTTACATCAAAATAATTTTAACATACCAAAAGAAATTTTGGAAAGAGATAAGACTAAGCCATATATTCCTAATACAGATATACAGAAAATTTTAATTAATATTTATTCTAATGATCCTTTAATTGCTCAATTTTGTGAACTATTAGTTGATTTAGACGAAGGTATTCAAGAATGGCGATATAGACATAGCAAAATGGTAGAAAGAACAATTGGGAATAAAACTGGAACTGGTGGTTCCTGTGGTGCTGATTATTTAAAACAAACATTATTTAAACCTGTATTTCCAGATTTATGGATAATAAGAACTGATTTTACAAAGAAATGATATTACAAGATATATATTCTAATCCTAATCCTTTATCCTTTTTTTATAAGGATTTCGATGTTAATAATAAAATATTGCTAACGGGTCATTCTCATCAAGCTTGGCCAGATGTAGCAAAAGAAGGTGTTTTAGAGTGCTACTATGATGCGGCTAAATATATAGATGATAAATGGTCATTAGCTTTCGAAAAAGCTGATAATTTAAGAAAACATATATCATATTTAATAAATTGTGATAAATACGAATACATAGCATTAGCCAACAACACTCACGAGCTATTAATTAAATTTTTAAGTTCATTAGATTTAAAAAATAAAAATAAAATCATAACAACAGATGGTGAATTTCACACAATAAGGCGACAATTGGATATATTGAATAAACATTTTTTAAATGTTGTAAAAATTAATCGTTCCGATACTGAATCTTTATCCGAAAGAGTTGCCAATGAAATAGATAATAATACTGCTTGCGTAATTATTTCCAAAGTAATGTTTTCTGATGCTGCAATTATAAATAATTTAGAAATTATAGCAAATAAATGTCAGAAATTTGGTTGCTACTTTTTAGTAGATGTTTACCATGCTCTTAATGTTATACCATTTGATATAAAAAAAGAACAACTCGAAAACGCTTTTATTTTAGGTGGTGGATATAAATATCTTCAATTTGGCGAAGGAAATTGTTTCTTAAGAATTCCTGAAAGTTATACTAATAATCCAATTATATCGGGTTGGTTTAGCGAATTTGATACCTTAACCAATATCTATAAAGATGATATTGCATACGGAACAAAGCATTGGAGATTTGCTGGTGCTACTTACGATCCAATTTCCCATTATAGAGCTTCTAAGGTTATAGATTTTTTTAATGAATATAATTTAAATGTCAACTTATTAAGAGAAATTAATTTGCAACAAATTAATATATTAAACAATGAATTTAAAGAAAAAATTGGGAATTCTAAATCAATTAAATATATTGATAGAAATATCCAAAAATATGGCGGATTTACAGTATTTGAAACTGAATATGCAAATGTAATACAAAATAAATTAAGAGAATTAAATGTATATGTGGATTATCGGGGAAATAATCTTAGATTTGGTCCTGCTCCTTACATTTCTGTAAATCAGCTATACGAAACAATAGATAAATTAAATTATGTAATAAATAAATTAGAATTATGAATTCATCTTTAATTAAACAATTTTGTGTTAAACTCACATCTTTTAAAATGATTGGTTGGTTAATCATTATAATGGGATCATTATATTTTGTAAATAATTTTACACCTAATGGAGATATTCCTAATGCTATATCATATTTTATAATAATTTTAATTATTGGTTTATTTTTTCTATTTTTTGGATCAAAAAAAAGATGCTTACAAATTTTTGAAGATAAAATAATTTATAAAGAAGCAATTGAAAAATTCAATGAAAAAATCGAAGATATAATTTTGCTTAAATCTTTTCAAGAGTTAAATAAAAATACTACTAATTTAATTTTAATGACAGAAAACAATACTTTAAATATTTCTTCAGCTTTTTTTAAAGAGGAATATTTAAAAGATGCTTTTAGAATAATCAAAAATATGAATAAAGAAAATATTAAAATTGAAGATGATTTAGATTGGTCTACCAACTAAATCTAGATTTCAGTAAAAGTATTTATTAAATTTATTATTTTATAGGCATTTGAGTTTGCAATTTCTTTAACTTCTTCGTGACTAATTAATTGACTAATTTCTTTAGCTTTATTTGTTACTAACGAAGCTACTACTACTTTAATACCTAATAAAGCAGATAGTTGTGCTTCGATATATGTTGACATACCTACTAAATCAGCGCCTAATTTTCTCATCATCCTAATTTCTGCTCTTGTTTCATAATTTGGACCTGTTACCATAAGATATGTCCCTAATTTTGAATTAATTCCACAATTCAACAATTTCAAGTCTAATAGATTTAATAGATCTAAATCAATTAAATTGACACTTTTATTATTATTTTTTACATAATATTTATAAAACAAATTATATATATTTAACTTGGTAAAATTAATAAAATCAGTTACTAAAACTAAATCCCCTACATTATAAATAGGATTCAAACCACCAGCAGCATTAGTTAGAAGAACATTTTCTATATTTAAAAGTTTAGATAATATAATCTGAGAACAAATATTTAATATTGAATTACCTTCATAATAATGAAATCGTCCCATAAAAATTAAAGAATAATCATTTCTATATTTATAGAGTACTAACTCATTTTGATGTCCATCTACAGTAGATTTTGGTAATACAGAAATATCGTCGAAAGGTATTGATAATATTATATTATTATTATCAATAGATTTTGCTATACCACTACCAGCAACAATAGATTTGTTTACTTTAGTTTTTATTTTACTTTGAATCTTTTTTGCTTCTTTTTGAAATTTTTCTATTATTTCATTCTTTAAATACATTAAATTACAACTGAAATTCTTTTTAATGGAATTAACGAATTAGGATTATTATTTAAAAAATTCAAAAACTGAGTTTCTAAATTTTTATTTAATTTATCAATGTTATTTTTAATATTCTCTAAACCTTGTAAATAACTTGTTTTATTTTTAAAGTAATTATAAATTAATTCTATGTCTTCTCTGTTATCATTTATATTTGTTTCAATAAAAAAAATAGCAGTCCTAATAGTATCTTCATTTACATTAACTTCAATATTATTAATAAAATACTTATCCACTAAATTGTATGATAATAAAATCTCGTCTCTAATTAATAAAGATTTAATCTTAGAATACTCATTAATTAATTTTATAAAAACATCAATATCAGGTAAATCTAATATTCTAATAATTTCTTTTTCAGAATATTTTGTATTTAGTTTATATAAATAAACAGAATGAATTTTAAGATTTAAACTTGGTTCTACTGAATCTATTTTAAAGAATAATTCATCACCTTTTTGCAAATTGCCTTGTAGATATGCTCTGAAAATACCAACGGGTAATCTAACCTCGGCAATATTTTCTACGGGATTTTCAAGTATTAAACCTTGTAAAATCTCGCCTACTCTAAGCCTAAAAAAATTATTTTTATTATTTTTTTTTGCTTGATTATAATTCACAAAAACAAAACCTGAATTATTATCTTTTCCTATAGGCTTAGCACCACCATCTATATTTTTCAAAATTGGCATCAATAATTCAAATAATTAATTTATATATCGGAATATTATAATATTTTCTTAAACTAAATTTTTTGTAGTTTTGCAAATTTTAAATATAAACTTTTCTTCCCTACAGATTCGAATTCTACATCTGCCTTTTGTTGTTGTCCAAATCCAGATAATTGTACTATTTTACCTTTGCCAAATTGCTGATGAGATACTATATCACCAATTTTGAACTCTGATTG
>Ga0272446_1007090_pt1 | contig 11330 bp, 8 predicted proteins | sample YNPCB0061_FD_194587 | JGI IMG/M metagenome (GOLD analysis project Ga0272446, IMG submission 194587) | Hot spring microbial mat communities from Yellowstone National Park, WY, United States - YNP-CB-006-1 | ecosystem: Environmental > Aquatic > Thermal springs > Hot (42-90C) > Sediment | place...
GGAGCTGCAGGGGCAAAGAGCGCGGAGAGTTCTAAGGTAGTGATGGTGGGGGTAGCAGAAGGGTTGGTGGTGATGAGCTCAAGACGGTAGCGGAGATCTGAGCCTGTAGGCGCATTGATGAAGTTTGGTGTACTGCTGAGACTGAAGGCAGTGTTGCATACATTAGGCGCTTCAAAGTTAAATGTCAGTGGCGCAAAAGTGGTGGTATCGGAAGAAAAGCTAGAGAGCAAGCACCAGGTCTTTCCGCCATTGCGAGAGAGTTTGTATTCAATGCGTGTGCCTGCAGGAGTGGTAACAGTGGGTGGAGAAATTGTCACTGACAGCGCGCGAGACTGCGTCTCTGGGGAGGTGTTGAGTTTGAGGGATACAAGGCGATGGGTGGCGGAAGTGGCAGGAGGAAAGAAATAGCTGGAGGTGACGACAGTTGCATATGAAATACCTTGGAGATAAATAGAGACGTTATCGGAGTCTCGATTTGCAACCGCTAAGTCTAATGTACTGTCGCCATTGAAGTCCCCTGAGGTGACAGAGTGTGGTCGAGTTCCCGCTGCGTAATTTACGCTGGATTGAAAGGTGCCGTTCCCATTGCCGAGAAGTATAGAGACATTATTGGAGCTAAAATTTGCAACCGCTAAGTCTAGTTTACTGTCGCCATTGAAGTCCCCTGAGGTGACAGAGTGTGGTCGAGATCCCGCTGCGTAATCTACTTTGGGTTGAAAGGTGCCGTTCCCATTGCCGAGAAGTATAGAGACGTTATTTGAGTTAATATTTGCAACCGCTAAGTCTAATGTACTGTCGCCATTGAAGTCCCCTGAGGTGACGGAGAATGGTTGAGTTCCCGCTGCGTAATCTACCTTAGATTGAAAGGTGCCGTCCCCATTGCCGAGAAGTATAGAGACGTTATTGGAGATATAATTTACAACCGCTAAGTCTAATTTAGTGTCGCCATTGAAGTCCCCTGAGGTGACGGAGGATGGACTAGATCCCACTGCGTAATCTACTTTGGATTGAAAGGTGCCGTCCCCATTGCCGAGAAGTATAGAGACGTTATTGGAGTTAAAATTTGCAACCGCTAAGTCTAATGTACTGTCGCCATTGAAGTCCCCTGAGGTGACGGAGTATGGAGCAGATCCCACTGCGTAATCTACTTTGGATTGAAAGGTGCCGTTCCCATTGCCGAGAAGTATAGAGACGGTGTTGGAGCCACTATTTGCAACCGCTAAGTCTAATATACTGTCGCCATTGAAGTCCCCTGAAGTGACGGAGAGTGAACCAAATCCCGCTGCGTAATCTACTTTGGATTGAAAGGTGCCGTTCCCATTGCCGAGAAGTATAGAGACGTTATTGGAGCTAACATTTGCAACCGCTAAGTCTAGTTTACCGTCGCCATTGAAGTCCCCTGAGGTGACGGAGAATGGTTGAGATCCCGCTGCGTAATCTACTTTGGATTGAAAGGTGCCGTCCCCATTGCCGAGAAGTATAGAGACGGTATTGGAGGTAAAATTTGCAACCGCTAAGTCTAAGGTACTGTCGCCATTGAAGTCCCCTGAGGTGACGGAGGATGGTCGAGTTCCCGCTCCGTAATCTACCTTGGATTGAAAGGTGCCGTTCCCATTGCCGAGAAGTATAGAGACGGTATTGGAGGTAAAATTTGCAACCGCTAAGTCTAAGGTACTGTCGCCATTGAAGTCCCCTGAGGTGACGGAGGATGGACCAGATCCCGCTGCGTAATCTACCTTGGATTGAAAGGTGCCGTTCCCATTGCCGAGAAGTATAGAGACGGTATTGGAGATATAATTTACAACCGCTAAGTCTAAGGTACTGTCGCCATTGAAGTCCCCTGAGGTGACGGAGGATGGACCAGATCCCGCTGCGTAATCTACCTTAGATTGAAAGGTGCCGTTCCCATTGCCGAGAAGTATAGAGACGTTACTGGAGATATTATTTGCAACCGCTAAGTCTAAGGTACTGTCGCCATTGAAGTCCCCTGAGGTGACGGAGGATGGACCAGATCCCGCTCCGTAATCTACCTTGGATTGAAAGGTGCCGTTCCCATTGCCGAGAAGTATAGAGACGTTACCGGAGGATTGATTTGCAACCGCTAAGTCTAATATACTGTCACCATTGAAGTCCCCTGAGGTGACGGAGGATGGACCAGATCCCGCTGCGTAATCTACTTTGGATTGAAAGGTACCGTTCCCATTACCGAGAAGTATAGAGACGTTATTGGAGTTATAATTTGCAACCGCTAAGTCTAATGTACTGTCGCCATTGAAGTCCCCTGAGGTGACGGAGAATGGTTGAGATCCCGCTCCGTAATCTACTTTGGGTTGAAAGGTGCCGTCCCCATTGCCGAGAAGTATAGAGACGTTATTGGAGTTATAATTTGCAACCGCTAAGTCTAATGTACTGTCGCCATTGAAGTCCCCTGAGGTGACGGAGTATGGACTAGATCCTGTGGGAAAAGTTAATGTATTTAATAACACTGCAGTTCTGGCTTGTCCTGCTCCCCCGCCCCAAAGACCTGTGCTTAGGGTGCTATCTCTAAATGTGGTGGTGGAGAAATTTTCAGTGTAGTTGAGGGTGGCAGCTTTGGCGATACGAGAGGATGATAATTGTGTGAATACGATGGTCTGCACAATGAGCGCTGCAACGAGCACTCCAGCAACCATGGAATTTATCACACCTATTTTGACTGCATGATGTGAAAACATAAAATAAGTATAGCACAACTCAAAAATTTTAAATACTAATTTTGTTGATCTAGTTAAAGACTTTCCACCTATGTTTAATTTTTTTCATCGCGAAAGATTTTTGATGCTCTCATCGCAATCAACATAATTCCTATCACGATCATTCCAAGAGATACCCACTGCGGATATCGTAGTCCCGCAAATGAACCAACGGGATCTAATCTAATGATTTCAACAAAAAAACGAATTATTCCTGAGCCTATGAGATACCATGCAAAAATGTATCCTTTTTTTTGTTGAGCATGATACACAGGTGAAATGTAAATAAGCAGTATGCCTATTACGGCAAGACTTGCACTTTCAATAAAAAAAGTCGGTGTGAATGTAGCGAATTCTTTATACCCTTCTGGCCTTCGTAAGGGATCAATAAAAATGCCCCACCATGCATTTGTGGGAACTCCAAATAACTCTTGATTGAAATAGTTTCCCCATCTTCCGATCGCTTGTCCAAGAGCAACCGCCGGAGAAAACAAGTCAAAGGCGGAGAGCGTCTCATTTTTTAACTTCCACAGTAAATATACACCTCCTGCAATGATTCCTCCATGAAACGCAAGCCCCCCCTCATGGAGAGCAAACACTGCGAGAGGACGAGAGAAATAGTATGCAGGATTGACAATCGTTACCTCCCAAAGACGCGCGCCTACTATCCCCCATAGAAACAGGGGGGTAAGTCCATTTACTATGTCTAACCAAGAATTACGTTGTGGAAAGAGTATTTCTCCCACATTCTTGTAAAATGCAATACGTCGCCATACGACATAACTTGCGCACAAAAAACCACATACAAAGAGGAGCCCGTACCAATGTAAGGTAAACGGACCCCATGAAAAAAGAATTGATGGTGGTGCTTGAAGCGACCACGGAAACATATTTTATTTTGTGGCAGCCGAACTTACCGCGTTCTCAACTAAACGTGGAAGCTCAGTCCAATCTTGAACCTGAACGTCATTCAAGAAAAATGTGGGTGTTGCGTTTACTTGACGAGCCCGGGCTTCCTCCATATCCGCCTCAACTATGGCTTGCTTAGCGCGACTATCTATACAATTTTGAAACTGCGCAGTATCAAGACCAAGTCTTTGCGCGGCGAGGGTATACAGCGAGGGTGAAATAGATAATTGATTATCATAAAGAAAGTCATTGTATTCCCAGAATTTTCCTTGATCATTAGCGCACTCGGCAGCTTCGGCTGCGGATCTTGCATGACGATGCATGGGGAGAGGGAAATGTCGATTCTCTATCGCCACTTTATCTCCATATTGATTTTTTATAACATTCATCACTTGATTTGCCGATGCACATGCCGGACATTGATAATCGGCAAATTTAATCACACGTACCGTTGCTTCAGGGTTTCCGGCGATTGCTCGAGGCGCGTGAGGGCCCTGATATGTAGGTGTGTCATCGACAAGAATAAGAAAGCCTACGAGAGCCAGAGCTCCTAAAGTTACTCCCCCCAAAAGCAACAATTGTTTATGCATCATGAAAATTCAAAATATTCAATAATTTAGAGCGCGCCAAAGAGAGCGTCATGAAAATTATAAAATCCTTCGCTTCCCTTTTGACGTCCGACGCACTCAGCAGCGATTGCCGCGGGACGCGCGTTCGGATGTAGGCTGTCAAGAGGAAAATGCTTATAAACGACACGAACATCATTGGGATATTCTCGGAGAGCTTGGGCAATCGAAGATTTAAATCTTTGGCAGAAAGGACACTCAAAATCTGAGAACTCAACGATGGTAATACGTCCATTTGCAGCGCCGCGAATGAAATCATTTTTTCCGATTTCAATTTTTTTTCTATCCGCAACTTGGGGTAATGGCTTACCTGCTTTTAATGCATTTAAGTCCTCGTCAATTGCTTGTTTTAATTGTGAGTAAGGCACTGCGCCACGGATAGGTTTACCATTTACAAAACTGGTTGGTGTTCCTTCAACACCTAAACTAATGCCAAGCTGTAATTCATCTTCAACTTGTTGAGCAATTGCTGGATCTGTAAGACAAGATTCAAAAGCTCTCATATCAACACGTTGCTCAGCTGCAAATTTTTTAAATAACTCACTACTTAGACCACCTTCAACTTTTTTCGGTTCAAGGGCTTTTTCTGAAGGCGGTTGCGCAGCATTACCAGAACCAATTGAGAAGCCACTCAGCCCTTTTGCAAGATATCCAAATAAGAAACTTAATGCGAGCAATGAAATAATCCCAACTACAACCCCAAGGATAAAACCTTCTTTTGCATTAAGCTGCGCAAAAGCCAATGCAAAACCGTTTCTTTCTCGTCGATTATTTTCAGTGTGATGATTATTTTCAGTGGTATGTTCAGAAGAATGCATGAATTTAGAGGTTAAGATTTTAACATTCCTACTTTACCACACGATTCACATATCACCAACTTAGTTCACCTTATGAGGCGGAATTACACCATTAAGTGCCGCAATCACGTTGTCTGCCACGAGTTCAGCCATTTGACTGCGTGCCTCAGTCGTAGCTGATGCAATATGAGGAGTAAGAATTACATTTTCTAATTTAGTCAAGCCTGCGGAAAGTTTTGGTTCAAACTCAAACACATCAAGGCCAGCTCCTGCAATTTTTTTATTTTTCAATGCGATAACTAACGCTCTCTCATCAATCACAGGGCCACGAGAGGTATTGATTAACAACGCTGTCTTTTTTAATGTTTTCAACTCTTTTACACCAATCAAATGATGTGTCTCTGGTGTCAAGTTCACATGTACCGATATCACATCCGCCTGCGCGAGTACTTCAGGTAAAGGCATAAAAGTTAATCCTAACTCTTTTTCGTCTTCATTACTTAAACGATGAATGTCATGATACACTACCTTCATACCCATTCCTTTGCCCAGCATCCGCGCAACACTCTTGCCGATACGCCCACAGCCGACTAGTCCAAGTGTTTTTCCTGTAATTTGAGAGCCGATAAAAATATCGGGTCTCCATCCTTTGTATTTTCCTGCTCGAACAAATTTATCAGCGTCTACAAGACGTTTCGCAAGAGCCAAAGTAAGAGCCACGGTCATTTCTGCGACAGAATCAGTGAGAGCTCCTGGAGTGTTAGTCACCGGAATTCCCAATTCGCGCGCGGTGGCAATATCAATATTATCGAAGCCTACCGCGTAATTTGCAATTACTTTTAATTGAGGAGCTCCTTTTAAAAAATTGGCGTCTATCTTGTCAGTTAACAAGGTAACTAATGCATCTGCTTTTTTTGCTTCAGCACGCAACACAGTTCTGAGAGGTGTGACTCCCGGTTTTCCTAAAATTTTTACTTTACCGACGGTACGCAAACGCACGATTCCGTTTTCTGGTATTGGTTGAGTAACAAGTATGAGTGGTTGTGACATGATTACAGTGTAGCATATTTGCTACTTTTTTGTATTATTGGCAGTATTATTGGTATGAATGTACTTCCAATCCCTTCACGTATTGTGCTCTTAATTGGAATTGCAGGTTCAGGAAAAGGAACGCAGGCAGAAAAATTGGCGCAAGAGAGGGGTTGGCACTGGATTGAAATGGGAACATTAATTCGCAAGCGCGCCTCTGTAGATGATGAAAAAGGAAGAGAATTACGAGCACTCATTAATAAAGGGCATCATCTTGCTCCGCAAGAGCCAATGAAAATTTTTGAAGAGGAAGTTGCCCCCAACTGTAGAAATGGAGCAACACTACTCTTGGATGGTTTTCCTCGTACCGCTACACAAGATCGTCTTCTCTGGGATTTTTGTTATCGAATGCAATGGCCTACGCCTCAACTTGCTATTTATCTTGATGTCCCAGGAGAACATGTGCTCACACGACTTCTTGAAAGGGCTAAAAAAAATAAAGAAATTTCTTCGGCAAATAAAGATACTTCAATAAGCCAAAAAATTCTTCGTGAGGATGATTATGAAAACGCAATACGTGAGCGAATTGAGTATTTTAAAATTCATGCGCCCTCAATGATCGATTGGTACCGATATCAAAATCGATTACTCACCATTGATGGAACAAAATCCCCTGAAGAAGTTGCGCGGGCGATTGCCGAAGGAATTGATTCTTTTTCTTGGTAGCATTTAGGCATGCCTGTCCAATTATGGAGCCCTTTGCTTACAACACTATTGCTTGTATTGGCATTAACCCCACTCTCATTACTTGCGATGAGCTCCCGCGCACGCTGGCCTCTCTATCGCTTTCTTCTTTGGCCAGGTCTTGTCGTACATGAAATGTCACATGCGCTTATGGCAAAAATATGGGGAGCTAAAATTAAGGAAATCGCTCTTTTTGAAAAAAACGGTGGATATGTCACGTACTCAGCGCCGCGATTCCCTCTTGTTGCAGATTTTTTTATTGGTATTGCTCCTATTCCGGGCGGGCTGATAATGCTTGCATTGCTCAGTTGGGCATTACTCGGAACGGAAACACTGCAGGCAACATTACAAATTACTGAAACACCTTTTGCAGTTGAAAAATGGAATGATTTTTTCAATTCAATTAACTGGTTAGATTGGAGACCATGGCTTCTAATTACTATTTTTGCCAATGCAGGAGTTGCTCTTGCTCCTTCTTGGCAAGACATTAGTAACGGAAAATGGGCGTGGATTTTTCTCTTCTTAATTGCACTTATGAGTCTGTGGTTCCCTTTCCTCACTGATCATGTATGGCTTGAAAGACTTAATGGAGTGTTGATGCTTACCGCATGCGCATTTGGATGTACTGCTCTTGTGTGGTGGATTCTTGATCGCATCTTTCCTAACCGCACATAAAGCATTACACTATTGCTATGTGGCCATTTAAGAAAAAAAATGAAAACAACCTGGTAACGCATCCTGTTGATTCTCTTGATGATGCGCATGAGGCCCTCACAAAAGCCAAAGGAAATGATGCTGATAATGAGGATACATGGGTTCAACCCATTGATGAAGGAGAGTTAGCAGTTGATGTATTTCAACGAGGAACAGATATACTCATTCAAGCTTCTGTGGGTGGAGTTCGCCCAGAAGACTTAGATATTGATATCGACAGGGATATTGTCACTATTCGAGGACAAAGGAAAAGTGGGTATACAGTGCATGAAGATCAATATTATCTCCGAGAGTGCCATTGGGGTTCTTTTGCGCGTACTATCGTGCTTCCAGTAGATGTCGATGCCTCTCGTGCGGAAGCGGAGTTCAAAGATGGAATTCTTACTATCACTGCACCAAGGAATGACCGAGGAACTTCTATACCCATTAAAGTTACCCGAGATCGTCGCCCAACTTAAATTATGGATGTGGCTCCTACCACTCCTTCACCACAGAAGAGTGGGGCAAAAGAAATAACTCATACTCTTTGGAAACAGCTTATAATGAGATGGGCTATATGGCTCGGGATCTCTATAGTCAGTGTGGGTATAATTTGGGTTGTATTGTGGTGTATGGGGGGAAGGGCAAGTGTTATCGAAATACCCAATCAAGAGAGGTCCATAAGCATATTGGACCCCAATTTTTCAGATACTATAAAAAATATTTTGGAGGAGAGGATAAAAAATGGTATTTTCCTTTCAATTAAATCACAAAATATTGTACTCCCCGCAGAATGGAATGGGAAAATAATATTCACATACCGCATTCAAGATGAAGTTACTAGACTACAAAAAGAGGGGATTGCCCATTTTCCTCATTTACCCAAACTAGACACAAGATTCCCTTATCAACCCATTGTTGATACCGAAGCTCTCAATGAGTGGCTCATCGCTCAGGAGAAAGATTTTTTTCTTCCTGCGCGCCCCGCAGGATTAGTGTGGAATAATGGAAATATTAGGTTACGTGAAGAGATTCCTACACAGTATTTAGACAAAGAGAAAAGCATACTTCTCATTACCTCCATGCTTCGCGCAGCAATAACGCATGCCATCCCCTTACCTGTTATTGCAGATCAGGTACAAATAACGGCAACTGAGCTAAAAAATTTTTGGGAACAAAATCCGGGGGCACGAGATATTTTTCCAATTACCTTGCGAAGAAATTCTGATAAGGATATAAATTCCTCTGTAAAAATTTCACCGGAGCTATGGTATGAAAATATTTTTGTAAAAAAAGATGAAAATAACACTATAAAATGGGCATTGCGCGAATCATTTTTTGAAGATTTGATCCAAAACCCCCAAATTCAAGAATATGAATCTGAACCTGTCCCAGGTGAACTACTTATAGATGAAAATGGAAAAGCGACTAGATTTACTCCAACAAAAGATGGGATTTCCTTTGATATAGACGCAATGCATGATGCACTGATCACCGCATGGCTTACTGGAAACAACACTGTGGACATAATCTGGAAAAAAATACCTGCACAAGGAGATGAAAATAGTGCAGTGCAATACGGAATTAGAGAGTTAATCGGAGTCGGAAGATCATCCTATGCAGGTTCACCTGCAAATCGCCGCCATAATATTGCATTAGGAGTTGCTGCAGTGAATGGAACTATGATACCTCCAGGAGGAGAATTTTCTCTTCTTGAAGTGTTAGGAAAAATTGATGGTTCTACAGGATATCTCCCAGAATTAGTTATCAAAGGAGATCATACCGTTCCTGAGTATGGAGGAGGTCTCTGTCAAATCGGCACCACCGCTTTTAGAGCAGCGCTTAATACAGGCCTTCCCATAACTGCACGTAGAAATCATTCCTTCGTAGTAAGATATTATGAACCAATTGGAACTGACGCAACAATTTATAATCCCTCTCCTGATTTTAAATTTCGTAATGACACCGCACATTGGATAGTATTTAGGGCATATTCTACTAAATCCAGTGAGCTAGTTTTTGAACTATGGGGTACTAGGGACGGAAGAGAAGCAACATACCCTGCTGTTCCCCGTACATTTAATCGCGTACCCGCACCTCCCACAAAAGTAATTCCTTCATCTGAGTTGAAACCTGGTGAACGTCGTTGTACTGAAACTGCGCGCGACGGAATAGATGCCTCATTTGATTACATAGTGAAAATGAGCGATGGAACAGAAAGAAAGCAAACGTTCTTTTCACGATACCGACCATGGCAGGCAGTGTGTTTAATAGGAATGGAAAAGCAAAAGAAAGAAAAAGTAACTCAAGATGAAAAAGGAGCCGAAGCGCCCCCAATTCCTTTAAGTAGCGATTTGCTTGCGCCCACTGATATCCTTATTCCACCTCAAGGAAGTTCACGACCAGGTTTAAATTAAACAACTCACCTTATCTCAAGGTGAGTTGAATACCTATTTCAAGATCTTTACCTGTTCTGTTCAAATTACTGTGAAAGAAATTTCATTCTCTTATTTAGAGATTTATTATACTGCACAACTTATTCTTAATTTTTTATTTAGTATTATTTTTACTATTTTTTTAAAAAATTGCTAAGGCAATTCCATACAACAATACCAAGATTTCGCAACAGTAAACTAGGGTCAAGAAAACGAATCGTAGCACTGATCGAGCCGGAGCCTGATCGAGGCTAGGACACGTTCCCATGCTTGTCGTGACCCTAGATCGCTATTGCCAAATATGGATCAAATCAAAAAAAGTAATTTGACAAAATTCATAATAGCATAATATTGACAATAGTCAATATATTGTTTAAATAAATTTTCCACAAATTGCCCACTACTAAAAACCAGGCTTTATTTAACGCAGTTTATTGCAGTTAATTTAAAACTTATTTCCTTTTATGGCGTAAAGTAAGCAAATAAGCTACCATCACACCATGGATTCAAGATTACTCTCAGGTTTTGATGATGTCCAGTCAGTTAAGCCGTTATCCCAAGTTCTTAGCAATGAAGAAATTGAGGAAACGGGTTTAAGGCCCCGTGAATTCAAAGATTATATTGGGCAAAAACAGGTAGTTGAAAATCTACAAATTGCGATTGAGGCAGCAAAGAAAAGAAAAGAGTCACTAGAACATCAACTACTTTACGGACCGCCTGGACTTGGAAAAACTACACTTGCGCATGTGATTGCAAAAGATATGGGGGCACAATTGCGCGTCACCACAGGGCCTGCTATCGAAAAGGCGGGAGATTTAGCTGCCTTACTCACCAATTTACAAACTGGTGATATTCTATTTATTGACGAAATTCACCGACTCAGCGCCTCAGTTGAAGAAATTTTATATCCTGCACTCGAAGATTTTGTGCTTGATATTATTGTGGGAAAAGGTCCTTCTGCACGCACACTTAGGCTTGACATTCCTCAATTTACTTTGATTGGGGCAACAACAAAATTTCATATGATTTCAGCCCCCCTCCGTGATCGTTTTGGAGGAGTATATCGTTTGGAGTTTTATTCTCTCAAAGAGATGAAAGAAATTGTAGTACGCGCATCTCAACGATTAGGTCTCTTGATTGAAGATGAGGCTGCTGAAGAAATCGCGCGTCGTTCACGTGCCACTCCTCGTATTGCGAATCGCCTTTTGCGCCGAGCGCGGGACGCTGCACAGATCGCCGGTAATGAAAAGATTACATTACCTATTGCGGAAATGTCACTTAATCGACTTGATATTGATGCATCGGGTCTAGACAAAACAGATCGTCAACTTCTTATGGTAATGGCAAAAAATTTTCAAGGTGGCC
>Ga0272446_1007092_pt1 | contig 11326 bp, 12 predicted proteins | sample YNPCB0061_FD_194587 | JGI IMG/M metagenome (GOLD analysis project Ga0272446, IMG submission 194587) | Hot spring microbial mat communities from Yellowstone National Park, WY, United States - YNP-CB-006-1 | ecosystem: Environmental > Aquatic > Thermal springs > Hot (42-90C) > Sediment | place...
AAATCGGCCAAACCCGCTAGACTACCTGCTTGGGGGCCGTTAGCTCAGTTGGTCAGAGCAAGCGACTCATAATCGCCAGGTCGCGGGTTCAAGTCCTGCACGGCCCACCAGTTTTCTGGCAAGCAGTAGCTTGTTGAAAGTCCTGGCTTTTTTGCCGGGACTTACGATTTGGGGGAGCCGGTGAACCGGGTAATCACCAAGGCAGGTAAAGACAAAAAAATACGCAACTTTTATCCCGGTCTGTTCGCCGATGAACTGGCCTTGGTGCCCGAACAGGCGGGGGTTGTACAGGTATTTTCGGACGAGAACATTTTTTTGGGCGTTGGCTACTACGACCCCAAAAGCCGGGTGGCGGTACGGGTTTACCGTTTTGAGGACGGCCCGCTGGATAAAAAGTTTTTTCAGCAGCGTTTCGCGCGGGCCCAGCAAAAGCGGGCTCAACTGGGAGATTTTTATCGCCTGGTGCACGCCGAGGCCGACGGGCTGCCAGGGTTGGTGGTGGATCGCTTCGCTGCTTTGCTGGTGGTGCAGGTGCGCAACCGGGCCATGGAAGCCCTACGGGAAAGCTGGCTGCCAGCCCTGATCGAAGTGATGCAGCCAGCCGGTATTTACGAGCGTTCCGATGTGGATAGCCGCCGCCAGGAGGGTCTGCCCGAGCAGGTGGGTGTTCTGTATGGTCAGGTGCCGCCGGTGCTGGAAGTGCGGGAGGACGGACTGGTTTTTTCCATTCCGCTGGCCCTGGCGCAAAAAACCGGCTACTACCTCGATCAGCGGGAAAACCGCAGGCGGCTCGAGCAGATGATTCAGCCGGGCCAGCGGGTGCTGGACGTGTACAGCTACGTGGGGGCTTTTGCCCTGCGGGCCGCGCGCAAGGGGGCCTATGCCCTGGCTGTGGATAAAGACCTGGACGCCCTGGCGGTGCTGGATCGGGCAGCTTCCTTGCAGGGTTGGCGGGTGGACATACGCCAGGGCGATGCGGTAGCAGTACTGGAAAACCTGGCCCGAAGCCAGATCACGCCCTTTCAGCATGTGTTGCTTGACCCGCCCACCCTGGTCAAAAAGCCCGACGAACTGCCGCGGGTCAAAAGGCTCCTGGTGGACTTGCTCCGACCGGCCCTGCGCCTGCTGGATCGGGAGGGGTGGCTGTGGCTATCGAGCTGTGCGTACTATCTGGGGGTGGATGCGCTGCTCGAGGTGACCCGCCGGGCCGCTGCCGATGAAGGCCGCCGGCTGCGGGTAGATGCCATCCACTACAACCCGCCCGATCACCCCTGGAGCCTGCATGTGCCGGAGTCGCTGTACCTGAAGACAGTGGTCTTTCAGGACGACCTGCTGTAGTGTGGTTGCCCAACAGAAATGCTTTATATGAACCTCGCCTGAATCGTTCTGTTAGGGACAGGCTGGGGCTTAAGGCTGTTGCTATCCGCGCTTCAGGCGGGGCCCCAGAAAAAGACCAAATCAAAGACATTTCTGGTGGGGTTTGCGTGAAACCGCGATATGCTTATAAGGTGCCGCAGCACCTGCCTATCCGCAACGATATCCACATCGAGGTAGAGGTGCTCTATGCCGAGCAGCACTCGAGGCCTGGGCAGCATGTGTTTGTCTATTTCATCACCCTGGAAAACCGGGGCCAGGAAACCGTGCAGCTCCTGCGCCGCGAGTGGTTCATCCACGATGGCAATGGCGAGGTAGGACACGTGGAGGGCGAGGGGGTGGTGGGCGAAAAACCCATCCTCGAGCCCGGACAGGCCTACCAGTACAACAGCTTTTGCCCCATTGCCCACCCACCCGGCTCGATGCAGGGTTTTTATACCTTCCAAAACATGCTGGGCGAGCTGTTTCGCGTCGAAATTCCGGCTTTTGCCCTGCGCCTGCCAGAAGCCGGTTCCCGCACCCTGAACTAGACCAGCGTGGTTTCGGATGCGCTGGCATCCTCCGTGAGGCGCAGGAAAAACTCCTCCAGATCGGCAGAGCCGTGTTGATGCAGGAGTTCTCTGGGGGAGCCCAGGGCCAGCAGGCGGCCCCGATGCACCAGCGCGACGCGGTCGGCGACCTGCTCGGCCAGGTGGAGCTGGTGGGTGGCGTAGAGCACCGCCCGCCCATCTTTGGAATACTCGCGCAGCAGGTCTTTGACCAGCCGGGTGGCGTGGGGGTCGAGCCCCACCATCGGCTCGTCCAGGATGAGGGCCTGGGGGGTATGCAGGAGGCTCATGGCCAGCGATAGTTTTTGCCGCATACCGTGCGAGTAGGTTTCAATGAGGGAAGAGGCGAAGCGCTCGAGGCGAAACTGCACCAGCAGCTCCTCGATACGGGCTTCGGCCCTAGCCTTAGGCAGCCGGTACACCCCAGCGGCAAAGCGCAGAAGCTCGAGGCCCGATAGTTTGCCATACAGGTAGGGCCGGTCGGGCACGTAACCAAACTGGGCCTTGGCCCGCACAGGCTCTTTCCACACATCCACCCCGCCCACCAGTGCCCGCCCCCGGCTGGGCCGCAGCAACCCCACCAGGGCCTTGATGGCGGTGCTTTTGCCTGCCCCGTTGGGCCCCAAGAGGGCCAGGGTTTCGCCAGGGCGTACCTCGAGGTTCAAGCCGTCCAGGGCTACAAACTGCCCGTAGCGCTTGCTGAGGTCTTCCAGACAGATCATCGCCACCACTAAAGCCTAAGGCCAAAGGCCCAAAACAACGGTGAAAAAGCCGACTTTGAGCCTTTGGACTGGGGGCTTTTACTTGAGTTCTTCCAACGCCCGACGCAGGATGGCGTCTTTGTTCAGGTCTACCTCGGCCTGGCCACGTTCGGCAGGCAGGTTCACTGCTGGGCGGGGCTGGCTAAAGCTGAACTTGCCCCGCTCATCGGCCTTGGTGGTGAAGGTCTGGCCGCCGATGGTGATGGTCACGGTCTCCCCAGGCTTGGCCCCGGTGCCCTCGAAGGCCACCGGAACTTCGAAGCGGGTGTCCTTAACCTCGATGTCGGGCTTGATGCCCTGCTTGTTGATGCCGCGGCGCTTGGGGGTGAGCCACTCGAAGGTGACCAGGGTCAGGTCGCCCCCGTTGGGAAGGTCGATGACGTTCTGCCCCACACCTTTGCCAAACGAGGTTTCGCCGATGACTTTGGCCCGCCCGGTGTCCTGCATGGCCCCCGCCACAATCTCCGAGGCCGAGGCCGAGTTGCCGTTAATCAGCACCACCATGGGGCCACTCCAGGTGACCTGGCCGTTGGCCTCACAGTAGAGCCGGGTCTCGCTGCGCGTGCGGACGTATACGATGGGGCCCTCGCGGATGAAAGCCCGCGCCACCTGGCAGCCCTGATCCAGCAGGCCGCCGCCGTTGTCGCGCAGGTCGAAGACCAGCTTTTGCACACCCCGCTGTTTCATCTCGTTCAGAGCGGCATTCAGTTGCTCAATTACCCGCACGTTGCCGAAAGTTTCCAGCGCCACATAGCCCACATTGCCCGGCAGGATGGTTTTGGAAACCGAGATAATTTCTACCCGCTGCCGGATCATCTCGAAACGCAGGATGGCGTTGCTGCCTTCACGGCGAACGCCGACGGTTACCTTGGTGTTCTGGGGGCCCCGGATCTGGGCCACAATTTCGTTCAGGTCGAGCTTGGTGACGTCCTGGCCGTTGACCTCGACGATGATGTCCCCAGCCCGTATGCCAGCGTTGAAGGCCGGTAGACCCCGGATCACCCCCTGAACCCGTGCGCCACCACCGTTCTCGTTGGGGGCCAGGGTAGCGCCAATGCCGAAGAATTCTCCCTGCACGTCCTGGTTGCGCAGGCTAGCCCGCTGGGGCGGCGAATAACTGGTAAATTCGTCGTCCAAAGCGCCCAGCATACCCCTAATGCCGCCCTCGAGCACGCGGTTGAGCTTTTCGGGCTCGAGGCGCGTCAGGTACTGACTTTGCAGGAGTTGATAGGTTTGGATCAGGGCTTGTCCGTAGGGGTTGCGGCTAAAGGCCTCGGCGGCCCCGCCGGATAGCTGGGCATAAACCAGGGCGGCCAGAATGCCACCCACCACAATTAACCAGGCTCTGCGCTTCATGGTTTCGTTCACCTAAGTCCACAGTGTAGCGGCAATGGATGAGAGCGGAGTGTTCACCCGCAGACAATACTGAAGGCCCCGACGTTGAACCTGTACCAAGACCCGCTACCCAGCGGGCCTTGGCCTGCTCGGCTACAGCCAGGGGTGCATTGTTGTACCCTGGGTACTGATGATTCACTTTCACCGGGTGACGCTCGAGTACCCCCGTACCCAGACCAAGGCCCTGTTCGACCTTAGCCTGGAGATAAAAAAAGGTGAGTTTGTTTTTCTGGTTGGGCATTCGGGTGCGGGTAAGTCAAGCCTACTTAACCTGATTTTGAAGCGCCTCGAGCCCAGTTCGGGGGCGGTCTATTTCGCCGGGGAAAACCTCAAGGCCCTCCACGGTGACCGCATTGCCCTGCACCGCCGCCGCATCGGAGTGGTTTTTCAGGATCACCGGCTGCTAAGGGATCGAACCGTTGAAGAGAACCTGCTTTTTGCCCTGCATGTGCTGGGGGTGCCCAAAACCGAGTGGGATGCCCGGACGACCCGCGTGCTGCGCCAGGTGGGGATTGTCCACAAGAAGCGGGCCTATCCTGAAGAACTCTCGGTGGGTGAGGCCCAGCGGGTCGCCATTGCCCGGGCCCTGGTGGGTGACCCGCAGGTCTTGCTGGCCGACGAACCCACCGGCAACCTCGACCCGGCCAATGCCCTGGCGGTGCTGGAAATTTTCAAGTCGGTGCACGCTCGAGGGGCTACCGTCTTGATGGCCACCCACTCCCGCGACCTGGTGGAAGCCTATCCCCAGCGGGTGGTGGTGCTCAAGGCCGGACAACTGGTGCGCGATGAGCGAGAGGGGAAGTACAGCCTGGTGTGAGTGCGCTGAGGAATACCCGGTACAGCGCAATTGTTGAACCGCGATGCACCAGGTGGATTTGGACAAATATCCCGCATCAGGTGGTGGTAGTATTTAGGTACCAGGCTATAGGGGTATTTTGAAAGCCCAAACAGCGTTTCGGGAAACCCAAATTTAGAGGTTTCCGAGCCGCCTCCACCCCGAAATCCAGCCTGGAAAGCCAAACTCGGAGTACGATCGGAGGGCGAGTATGAACGTCTATAAGCTGGTTGGTCGTCAAATTGAGATTACTGAGGCCCTCAAGAACTATCTGGATAAGAAGATGGCCCGCCTGGATCGTCATTTTGAAAACGCAGAAGCCAAGGTGGTGCTCTCGATGGCCCAGGGCGCGCGGGTTGAGCGCAAGGCCAAGGCCGAAATTCAGGTCAATGTGCCGGGGGGCATTGTGCGGGTTGAGGAGTCCGACTCCGATATGTACGCGGCCATCGACCGCGCAATTGACCGCCTGGAGTACCAGCTCAAACGCTACAAGGAGCGCCACTTCCAGCGGGAACGTCAGGCAGTGCCAGAGCCGGTGCTGGCGGGGGGTGGCTTTGCCGAAGCCGAAGAAGATAATGAGCCGCGCATTGTCCGAACCAAGCGCTTTAACATGAAGCCCATGACCCCAGAAGATGCAGCCTTCGAGATGGAGGCCCTGGGTCACGATTTCTTCGTGTTCCGCAACTCCGACACCGAGCAGATTAACGTGATTTATCGCCGCCGCGATGGCAACTACGGCCTCATCGAGCCTAGCGCATAGACATACAAGCCCCTCCCTGGCAGATGGCGCTGGGAGGGGCAGGCTGCTTCTGTGCTTACCAGAGCAAATTTGCCGCGTCGTAAGCGGGATGCCCTGCCGGTGCGGCTAGAATGTAGCCAGACATGCGCGTTCTGGTTACATCGCTCAAAGGCGGGGTGGGCAAGACCACCACGGCGGTGCACCTGGCAGCGTTTTTGCAGCTTCGCGCACCCACTTTGCTGATAGATGCCGATCCTGCTGAGGGCGCGCTGGTATGGGCGCGGCAAGGCGCAGGGCTGCCCTTTGAAGTGGTCGGCCCCGAGGAGGCCCGGCCCAGGCGGTTTGAGCACGTGGTGATTGATACAGCCGGGCACCCCAGGGGCAAGATCCTACACGAGTACGCGAACAAGGCCGATCTGGTGGTAGTTCCCACTTCGCCGGGGGTGCTCTCGCTGACCAGCTTGCAGCAGTTTGTACAGGCGCTCGAGGGCCTGCCGTTTAAGGCCCTGGTGACCCTGGTTCCACCCTTTCCCTCGCTGGATGGAGTGCGCACGCTTGCCCATCTGAAGGCCCGGAAAATACCGCATTTCAAACATACCATCCATCGCTTGGCTGCCTACGAGAAGGCGGTGCTGGCTGGAACCCTGGTGCAAAATGCCCCAGATCCGCGGGCGGCACGGGCCTGGGAGGAGTATGTGCTGGTGGGGCGGGAAATGCTGAAATGAACCCCACTTGAACAGCACTTGCTAAGGTCATTTTCTCTGAAGCTGCTCTAATCTGTAGCCTGCACTACCCCTGCAATTCGCTCGAGCGCCTCCTGCAGCAGCTTGCGGCTGGTGGCGAAGTTTAAACGCAGCCAGCCCTGGTACTGCGGCCCAAACATCCGGCCCTCATTGAGACCCACTTTGGCCCGCTCGAGCATGACCTTATGGATTTCCTGGGCAAAAGGGGTACCCCTGAAATCGAGCCAGGCCAGGTAGGTGCCTTGAGGGGGTCGGTAGCCGACCTGGGGCAGGTGTTGCTGCATAAACGCCGTGATGAAGTCGCGGTTGCCTTTCAGGTAGGCCCGCACTTCTTCCAGCCAGTCCTGGGCGTGCTCGAGCGCGGCCCGCCAGGCCGCCATCGAGAGTACGTTGGGGTGGCCGCCCAGCCCCTTGCTGACCTGGGCCATGGCCGCCAGTATCTGCGGGTTGTGGCTGATGGCCACGCCGCCGCCCAGCCCGGCGGTGTTGTAGGTTTTGCAAGGCCCGGTCAGGGTAACGGTGCGCTGGGCTATTTCGGGGCCCAGGGAGGCGATGGGAATGTGCCGCCCTTCGTAGATGAGGTCGGCCCAGAGCTCATCCGACATCACCCACAGGCGGTGGGAGAGGGCAAACTCGGCCAGCTTTTCTAGCTCGTCGCGCCGGAAGACCCGCCCGGTGGGGTTCTGGGGGTTGCACAGCATCAGCAGGCGGGTGCGGGGTGTGACCAGGCGCTTTAGCTGCTCAAAATCGATCTCCCAGCCGCTGGGGGTGGGCAGCAAAGGGTTGTGTCGGGCAATCCGGTGGTGCTCAGTCAGCACGTTCAGAAAGGGATGATAAACCGGAACCTGGGTAATCACCTCGTCGCCGGGGCTGCTCAGGGCCAGCACGCTGGCATAGATGGCCGGTACGACCGAAGTGGTGAGCAGCAGGTTTTCGGGGGTAAGGCCTTCCAGGCCGTGCCGGCTTTGTTGCTGAACAATAAGCTCTAAAAGCTGCCTGTCGCCCTTCATCTGGGGATAGCCCACCCGCTCTTTGATCCGCTCCACGATGGCCTGGGTGATGGCCGGACTGATGGGAAAGTCCATATCGGCTACCCACATTGGCAGCACGTCCTCGGGGTAAAAGTGCCACTTGCCGCTGTAGCCGTGGGGGTCGCGCAGGGTGTGGGGCGATAGCTGGTCGAGTTGCATGGCTATAGCTTATCGCCAAGGGGCAGCTATGAGTTGAGTGTGGTGTGGGCCGGGATGATCACATCTTCGAGCTGCTCTTCCAGTACGACCTGGTTGCGTCCGCCGGCTTTGGCCCGGTACATGGCCTCGTCAGCGCGGCTCAGCAGGGCCGCCACGGTGTCACCCTGGCGGTAGCAGGCCACCCCAAGGCTGAGCGTGACCGGTACCCCCGATATGGGGCTTTCGCCGATGGCCTCGAGCAGGCGCCGGGCCAGGAGATGGGCCTGGTGCAGGTCGGTCTCGGGGGCCAGGATTAGGAATTCTTCACCGCCCCAGCGGGCCAGGCTATCGCTATCGCGCAGGTGCTGGGCCAGCCTTCCAGCAACTTCGCGCAAAACCTGATCCCCCACCGAGTGGCCGTAGGTGTCGTTGACTTTCTTGAAATGGTCGATGTCGGCCAGAACAAGCGCAAACGGGCGGTTGTAGCGGCGGGCCCGCTCGAGCTCGCCCTCCAGCTTTTGCTGCATGGCCCGGCGGTTGGTCAGGTTGGTAAGCGCATCGGTATGGGCCATCTGATGCATCTGGGCGTAGTGGCGGCGCAGAAAGGCAAACATGTACAGCAAAGCCAGGTAAGCAGTGTTGGAAAGGGTAAATTGCACAGCAGTATTGATGGAGGTAGCGTTGAGGGAGGGGCTTGCGAGCAGGCCAATGCCGCCTGCCAGCAAGCCCAACCCCAGATAGGTCAGGGAAAACCGCAGGGCCTGCCTTCGGTTGAGCAAGTTAAAGGCCATCAGAAAGACCATGGGAAACCACAAAGCAGCAGGTGTGATGCCGTCGCGCTGATGCAATTTGTAGGCAGCTTCGTAGTACAGGCTGACAATTTCATACACCGCGATCAGGCTCAGGGCCACCTGCCAGACCCAGCGAATGCTTTGGGGGTTGCGCCAGAGGTAAACTTCCAGGGCCAGGAACCCGCTGGCTATGGGCAGAAGCAGGTACTTGTCGGGAGGCGATAGTTTATCCGCCGCCACCGACAGCCCCCAGGCGGCCAGGGCGGCCAGCGCCCCGAGCGGAAGCAACCACAAGGAGATGCGGATGCGCAGGGTCTCGAGGGGGTCGGCAACCTCGATGGTGCTGTATGGGTCGGGTGAATGTTGGGGTAGCATATGCTGTTTCCAGATACAGGCTCAGCCTGCTGTGGGTAGCTACAGCTTAGCAAAAGGGGTCTTAACGGAGCCTGAACGCCTCGAGCCGGCTGTTGTGAAGCCACACAGCGCCGGTACTCGACTTGGCGAACCTGTGAGCGCGAGCGGGTTTTTAGGTTCAGGGCCTCAGGTATTCGACCAGGTAATCGGCGCTGGCCCACCCGCTTTCCAGGGCCGCTTCTATTCGGGGCCCACCGCACCAGTCACCGCAAAACACCAGGTTTTCTTGCGCCAGATAGGGCCAGGGATGGGTCTGGGTAGGGAGGGCGTAGCGCCAGCGGTGCGCCATGGCGGTACGGCACTGCCCAATCCAGTCACCGAAGAGTTCCTGGGCCGCCTCGATGATTTGTCGGAGGGCCTCGTCGGGGTCTAGCTCGAGGTGGGCCTGGCTCCACTCGGGCGAAGCGTGCAGAACCAGCACCGCTGGCTCTGGCGCGGCCCGCTTGGTGTGGTCGAGGGCGGCCCAGGCCAGCACCGGATGTTCGATTTCCAGCCCCACCCAGTCCAGGTAGGGCAGCTGACGGGGAACCAGGATGGCGGCCCAGCAGGGCGCATAACGCACGGCCTGTAAAGCCATCTGCACCTCGGGTTTGAGCTGCCCCTGGGTCAGTTTGAGGGCCTGGGGTGCTGGCATGTTGAGCACCAGGGCCCGCCCCGAGCGGGTTGAACCATCCTCGAGCGTCACCGTCCAGCCTTCAGCGGCCTTTTGCACCCGCGTGACCAGGGCCTCGATTTCCAGCGGCAGTGGTTGGTCGTAGGCTTCCCACCCCTGCAAAAAAACCTTGCCCAGGGTGCTCATGCCATCCGGGCAGATATAGCGTGGGTGGCCGGGCCTGTGTGCTTTGATGCCGCTCGGTTTCAAAACTGGAAAACCCTGGGTCCATTCCCGCACCAGGCCATGCTGAACCAGGTCGGGGAGCAGGATGCGCAAGGGGGCGTTTTTTGCTGTGAAATACTGGGCGCCGTGGTCAATGGGCACAACCCTGCCGTCTAGCTCGAGCCTACGGGTGGCTGCCCGTCCTGCTACCCCGCGGGACTTTTCCAAAATATGCACAGTGTGGCCGGCTCGAGCCAGGTCCCGTGCAGCGGCCAGCCCGGCCAGCCCGGCGCCCACCACCAACACATCGGGGATGCCTGTCATACCAACCCCACCCCAGGCGCCTTGCCCTGCTCAGGCCAAAGTTGGCCGGATGTGAACACATCTTCTGCCGCTGCTTCAGAAGAGCGCCGCAAAAAGCAAAACGAATTGAACGGGTTGCCGGTCATTCTAATTTCAAGAATCGGGCCTGGGGGTTTTTTCGTCAATCTGCCGGTGGTTCTGGTAGGCTTTGGCTCGAGATGCCCGCGCTGGAGTCCGACTGGTGGAGCATGGGCCTGCGGGTGGCCGGTGTGGATGAAGCTGGCCGAGGCGCGCTGGCCGGGCCGGTGGTGGCTGCAGCCGTCATTCTGCCGCCCCCGGAAGAGCCAACCCAGTACCCTTTCCAGGACTCCAAAACCCTTAGCGCCAGGCTGCGCGACCAGCTGGCCGACCAGATTCAGGCCGTGGCCCTGGCCTGGGGGGTGGGCTGGGCCGGGGTGGCCGAAATAGACCGCCTCGGCATTCTCAAGGCCACCCACCTGGCCGCCGGGCGGGCTCTGGCGCAGCTGGCCGTACCTGCAGAAGCCCTGCTCACCGATTATTTGCGCCTGGAGCGGGAGTGGCGGCAATATCTGCACAATAACCCACCTCGGCCCGACTCACCCGGCCTGCTTCGCTGCCCGCCTAAGGCCGACCAGAACAGCCCCACCGTAGCGGCGGCCAGCATTCTGGCAAAGGTGGCGCGGGATCGCTACATGGAAGGGCTCGAGCAGCGGTATCCAGGGTATGGCTTTGCCCAGCACAAAGGCTACGGCACCGCACGCCACCTGCAGGCCCTGGACGAGCTTGGTCCCTGTGAGGAACACCGCCGCACTTTTGCCCCGGTAGCCCAGACAGGGCTTTTTTAGCTTTCTTTAAAGCAGGGCTGCTTGGGGACTGGGCAGAGGTAGAATGGCTCTTGGAGATAGCTATGCGCACAAAACTATTCCTCGCCTTGCTGGTCGTATTGCTTTCCAGCTGTTTTCCTTCGCGCTCCAGCGTTACGGTGGGGCTGCGCTTTGGTTTTGAGCTGAGCCCTATCATCACCCGCTTTGAACCTGACCGAGGGCGGGGCGCTAGTTACCGGGTGGGGGAGAGCGTTAGCTTTATCATCAGCCTGACTCGAGCCGGCTATGTGGCCCTGGTGGGCCTAGACCCAGACGGGACAGCCTACGAGTTCGACCGGGTTTTTCTGAACCCCGGTACCCACGTGCTCTCGGGGCCGCCGGGGTTCCGCTATGAGCTGCGCCCGCCCCTGGGCATGCAGCGCGTGCGGGCCATCTATACCGATACCCCGTACCCTTCTGGCTTTGTTATCCGGGGTACTTATGGCCTTGAACGTTGGGATCAGCAGATCTCCATCTACCTTGAGCGCTCGGGCTCGAGGGTACGTGATGTAGCCGAGACCTACCTTTACATTCGTTAGCAGATTTTATACCA